>Ga0302273_1000327_pt1 | contig 21538 bp, 42 predicted proteins | sample III_Bog_N1_3_FD_198774 | JGI IMG/M metagenome (GOLD analysis project Ga0302273, IMG submission 198774) | Peat permafrost microbial communities from Stordalen Mire near Abisko, Sweden - III_Bog_N1_3 | ecosystem: Environmental > Terrestrial > Soil > Wetlands > Peat | place: Sweden: Abisko... | reverse complement strand
GAAGGAGTAGAAAATGCTTAGTAGGAATGAGAACCAGAAGTTTGTGCAGGACATTATCGACGCAGACAATCTTCTGGATAGTGCTATAGATTGGATTCAGTGCAATATGGCTGCTGAGGATGTCTTCCCTAAAGAATCTCTTGCAGAATGGGCAGAAGAAAATGGCTATGTGAAGGCCTTTATGGAGGAGTAGATGGGTATAGATTACGATGCTAACTTCGGGTTAGGGTATGAAGTCGGATTTCCCTGTAGTTGGAACGGAGATGAGGATTACGAAATAGAAGAGTTCTTAGATGAACTACTCAAGGACACTCCGTTTGGATTTACCTACTGGGGGGATGAGGGTTACAGTGGAGATCCTTATACGTACGCCATTGTTTTGAGTGAGGTTCCAAACAGAGCGGCATTAGCAGATAAACTATGGGAACTAGAAAAGTTTCTTACTGTAAATAAAGTGGAATACAATGATTCTACATATATAGTCGGAGGACTTCACACCCACTAGACAAAGTTTCTGATCTGTGTTATGATATAGGCATCCCAGAAATGGGGTGTTTATTTTTAAGGAGGTATTGATATGAAGACTATTTACAAGTATGAAGTTTCCCCCTTTAACAATGAAATGTTTCTGCCAGTTGGGGCTAAGATTCTTTCTGTTGGAGAACAAGATAACCGTATTTACATTTGGGCGCTTGTAAATCCAGATCTTGCTGCTCAAACACAACGGCACATACATGCATATGGTACTGGGCATCCGATGGAAGATAGTAGACAACTATTTATTGGGACAGTCCAGATGAAGAATGGATTGGTGTTTCACTTTTTTGAGGAGGGCATAGTATGAGTTTAGATGTAAATCTCAGAGTAAAAGGTGAAGAAGTGTTTTCTTCTAATATCACACATAATCTTGGTAAAATGGCTTCTGCCTGTGGTGTATCCAGAAGCTAAGATCAGGGTGAGTAGATAAGGAGAGTACTAATATGAAAATCGAATTAGACGTATCTATGGACAATGAGGGAACTGCAGAGCCTTGGTGGGTCATTGTTGATCCACAGCAGATGATGAAGCCCAGTCACCATCAGGTAATGATAAATATGATAACTGGGCCATTTTTCAGTAGGGAAGAAGCTACAGCGGTGCTTAAAGCTAGAAGTAATCATTACAGTAATAGAGCAGTTGTCTATTGTGCCTCTGGTTGCTATTCTAATCAATATAAAGAAGTCTATCGTGCAGCAGAAAAGAAACATAATGCAGAGATCCATGAGTTCCGTAAAACGCATGGATATACTCAGGAGTAATAATGGCTAAGAAAAAGTTCTACACCACCAAAGTTGAATCCAATGAGCCAGACTGCGAAGCCTGTGGTCTGTCAGCAGTATGCAAATCTCCTAAGCTCAAGTTCATAGGCAAAGGCAAAAAGAATGTACTCATCATTGGATCACAGCCCACTTCACGGGAAGATCTCAAAGGCGAATTAGGCTATGGGGATGAGGCTGTGTTCCTTGAGAGTGCCCTTGAGGAGATTGGGATAGACTTCTATGAGGATTGCTTCTACACGTGTGCGATTGGCTGCAGACCTCCAAGAGACAGAAGGCCGGGTACGGCAGAGCTGAAGGCTTGTAGGAAGAGACTGAATAGAATAATAGAACGTCTGGAACCCAATGCAGTTATACTCTTAGGTAAAGAGCCATTCAATGCTATTGTCAGTGAGCGAATCTCAGGTAGACTAACAGGAACAGCTTATAATGAGTTTTTTGGGTGTGTAATAGCTGACCAAGAAATCAAACGTCATATTCTTTGTACTTGGGATATTAAGTTTATGTTGTCAACCAAAACTTACAATGATGGTGGTGAGTCTAAACCATTGTACCAGCGCGACTCTGCGTGGTTCAGACTCTGGAAATCTCACCTTAAAGACGCCTTTAATTATGCAAATACTCCTGTAGAAGTCATAGACTATAATCAGTTCTGTAGGACTACTCAGGATGTGAATACGGCTATAGATTGGATTTATGAGGCATTGGACTGGCCTATTATGGCATGGGACGTGGAAGCAAATGCCAAGAAGCTACACCGCAAAGGCAGTAAGGTGTACTGTGCCTCTATCAGCAATGGAAAAGTTTCTTATGCTTTCCCTATGTTTGAGAACTCTGACTTTCAGAAAGCATGGAAGAGACTTATGCTTTCTGACGTTAAGAAAATAGCCCATAACCTCCAGTACGAAAACGAGTCTCAGAAGAATTGCAATGGATACTGGGTGAATAATTGGTTCTGTGATACTATGCTCAATGCTCATATAGAGCACCACCAGCGAAGAACCGGTTTGAAGTTCTGTGTATATACTGAATTTGGAGTGCTGGGTTACGACGATAAGAGTGATTTTTTTATAACTAAATCTGATGAAGATGAATCTATGTATGGGAATAACTGCTTCAATAACATTGATAAAGCTCCTATGGAGGAATTGTTGCAGTACAATGCTTTGGACTCTCTATTTACGTTCAGGTTATATGAGAGGCAGTGGGGTCGTATGGCAGATAGGCAGAAGGAATGCGCTCTATTCTATGCCAAGACTGCTGTAACCTTATCTAAGACTACTAATAACGGTTTCTATGTTAAAGAGGAAAACTTTGCAGCTACGAATAAGATCTTAAAGGAGTCCCTTGTCGAGAAAGAAGCAGAGGTTATGTCTGATGAGTGTGTTAAATTGTGGGATGGAGAAGAACCATTCAGCTTCAATAGCACAAAGCAACTGGGGCATCTCCTATTTGATATTATGAAGATAAAACCCGTAGCATACACAGATAAGGGAACCCCGTCTCTGGATAAGGAGGCTCTTGAGAAAATGAATGTGCCTATTCTCAAGAAGATTGTAGAGTACAGAGAACTGGATAAGATGTGCTCTACTTATATTGATGGGTGGAAACGGGAAGCTGTTGATGGTGTAGTCCATTCACAGTTTTTGCTTAATACCGTGGATACGGGAAGGTCTTCATCTACCGGGCCGAACAGTCAAAATTCTTATAAACGAGACAAGAAGAAGAAAAAAATAGTACGCTCTATTATATGCGCTCGTAAGGATTGCCGTATTGTAGAGTGGGACGCCCATGGACAGGAAACCTATGTAAACATGTATTACAGTAAGGATCCAAACTATAAAAAGTATCTTACTGTAGCTGGATCTGATATGCATTTAGATGTAGCTTGTAAATGTTTCCTTCTCGAACCGAGTGAGGTTTTAAAAGAGTATAGACAGGCAGTAAAGGGGGATGCCACTTTCGCGTGGACATACGGGTCATATTATGTGCAGGTAGCCAAGTCACTTTGGGAATATATATGTGACACCCCAGCTTTGAAAAAGCACTTACAAGATAAAGGGATTTCTTCCTATGCATCTTATGAGCCTATTATAGAGGCAGCAGAAAAATATTTTTGGACAGAAATGTTCGGCATACATGATAAATGGCGTAAGAAGATGTGGAAACAATACCTTGACACAGGAGTGATAGAGACTTACACTGGATTTAAACTAGAAGCTCCTCTTGGTAGGAAATGTACCTTTAACTACCCCCCACAGGGAACTGGTGCGCAAATAACATTCTGGATAATGAATCATCTTCAGGACAAGATAGATGAACTAGGGCTTAAAACTATGCTCATTGGAGAGGTACATGATTCCATAGTTTCCTCCGTACCTGTAGAAGAAGAAGCACTCATGGACTATTGGGTTCATCAGTATGCTTGTGTAGAAATTCAGAAGGAATGGAAATGGATTAGCATCCCTCTGGTTATGGAGAAGGAACGCAGCGCCGTGAACGGTACATGGTCGGAGATGTTTGACTGTGGTGGTCTTACTGGAGAGCTTGCTGAACCAAAGGATCTAGAGGAACGAAAGAAGTAGTATGAGGGGTATAGTAGAGAAGTACTGTATGAAATGCAATGATTTTATGGGAAAAGAGCATGACTTCTCTGAATGTAAGAATACTTGTCAAATGAAACAGCCCTATGGGTTTGCCGTTCCTATGGTGAATGCAGGAGCATTTATAGTCTGTAAAGTAGATAATAGTACCTGTAGTGGATCTGGTAGGGAAGCATATCTACGAAGACTTAAAGCATACGCAGAGGAACTTCAAGCAGATCCATTTGCTAGACAAGTACTACTGCAGCAGGCGGGTATTCTTGACAGAGAAGGTAACTACACAGAACTTTATAAGGAGTTAGAAAATGCACATATCTGATAATGTGCCTGTAAAAGGCTTTTTATCCATTGACAAAGATACTGATACTATGTATTTTGATGGTAACCATTTAACTGATGTCCTCAAAGAGTTTTATGAACAGGACATTGAGATAACTATTAAGAAACCCCCCTCTGTTAAAGGGAAGTGTACTAGGTTAATTGAGTTGTGTGATAGTCGAGATGAGAATAATAACTGTCTGCATACTAGATTATGTGCCCCCGTAAAAGATTGTTTTACGTGTAAATGGACTGTACAATATGACACAGATGAGCCGTGCCATAGTTGTCAAGGATTCTCCAAGTGGGTCTATAATAGGGGCTCCATATGACCTGTCAAGGCTTCTCGCACTCCTGTGACTCAGACGAAGCTACCCGTTACAGGATGAACACACGATATGAGAACAACGATAGTAACTATATGGATCTATGCCCAGATTGTCGGGCTGACTGCGATGCGTACTGGAAAGAGATGTGGGAAGATTATTACAGTTCTCAAGGGATATGGTAAGGAGGAATATATGTCTGAACTAGGTTATATCAAATGTAAAGATTGTGAACGGTGTAGACAATGTTTTGAAGAAGATGTTACAATAGGTTATAGGGAATACACCAAAGAAGCCTATGAAGAGTTTAAGAATAAGGTAGCTTGTAATGATTCATTTAAGGAGTCAAAATGAAAGTATATATTGTAACAGAGTACGGTGGGTCTTATGATGACTCTTGGGATCATATCATTGGTGTTTTTACAGACAAGGCTAGGGCAGAAGAAGTTAAGGATACATATTGGAACGGCATATTAACCCGCAGAAAAGAATTGGAAGCATATCAGACTGCACCAGATTTAGAGGAAGGATCCGAAGAAAGTTGGACTATGTATAATGAATGGTGGGATAATGCTGATTTGGGCGGTGTAAAAATAGACGAGCATACGCTGGATGAGTTTCTTGGGGGATACTATCATGGGCAAGGCATATACTAATCGTAAACCTATAGAAGAACGTCCAGAGAGTGACTTCTACAGAACTCCAAATTCTCTAACCCAGCTCCTCTGTGATACATGCGAATTTATTGACTTCAAGAACATCTATGAGCCTATGGCGGGAGATGATGCTATAGCTAATATACTCAGAGCCAACGACTACAATGTAATTACAGATGACATAAGAACCACCGGGAAAGACTTTCTTGATTTTACAGGTACAGTTGATTATATAGTTACAAACCCTGCTTTCAGTATCTTTACTGAGACGGCGCAGAAATGTGATGAGGTTTGTCAATTTGGCTACACGCTATTGGGCAAAATGAACTTTTTTGCTGCCCATAGCCGAACAGAGTTGAATCTTTGGAGGCACTTAAAACATGTCTACATATTTGATAGGCAAGTAGACTATAGGACTCCTTACAGGGAAGACGGCGCCTATTGTGTGGGGAATTTATGTACCTGCTGGATGTGTTTTGACAAATCATGGGATAAAGGTTTCTGGAATACGTCTATTATGGATGTACAGAAATGGGCTACTTTAGGTAGTTATGAGAACTACCTCAAGAAAAACCTATGCTAATGAAGCCTCTCGGAGTACCTTACATAGACAAAAAGATCCAGAACAAGTTCCGTTTTGGGTCTTGGGCACTTAAAAACAACAAAGTGTGGCACCTCTACAATGAGTCCAAGTATATACTAGGTATGCAACTAGTTAATGATCGTTCATACCAGAGGTTCTGCTATATACTCTACAGGAAGCACTGCTCCTTCCATACTGCATTTCGTTTCCCTGAAGATGTTGTTTGGCATGGATATGGAGAAGCTAAGAAAAGTGGCTTGACTATCTGCCCAAAGTGTGCTAAAATATGGAAAGAACGGTATGGGAAGGCTTATAAGGAAGTCCTGCAGAAGCAGAGGGAAATAGGCCAGAAACGTGCCGAGAAACTAAGGAAAGAGAAGGCGAAAGAGCCTAGTTGGAGAGATCGTTAAAGGAGGTTCTGAAGTGTTGATACAGGTAGATAAAGAAGATTGTGTCTGGCTAAAGGAAGCATCTTGGTATAATAATAACTATTATAAACTTCCTTTCAAAGTAAATGGCTGCAGGTTCCTATATGAGGAGTATGATGGTGCAGAGGAATTCTGTGGGAATGTTATAGGGGAATTTATAGAGGATGAATTTGTTCCTGTATGGTATTTACATCAGATAGATTATTCAGAATACTTTCAAATAGATTCTGAAACTATGAAAGATAAAAATGAATGGACATAAGGGGGGCTATTATGGATGAATTAGTAGTTGGTAAAATGTACTATGTGAGCGACGCTGGCATTAATGCTGCTGAGTTTAAGCGTTCTATGAAAGTGAAAGAGTGTCTGTGTAAATGCACTAGTAAACGAGGTAAGTTCAAAGTCAGAGAAGGTGTTTACAGATATATGAATTATTGGGTTGCCGAAAAGGAGGCTAAGATGAAAAAGAGAATCAGTGACACACAGGTAGCAAATTATTTGGAAATGTACAAAGATGGCCCCTATACCTATATGGGGGACATCATGCTGGATCTTCAGGATGCCAGAAAGGAACTGGAAGAGGCAGAAAAGGATTCTGTGTGGTGGGATGCGCCAGAGGATGCCGCTTTTGCTAGTGTGCATCATTGTATTACTTCAGGACAACCATATGCACCAGATGTAGCACATTTTTACTATAGAATTCTTCCCAAGACCCCTAAGCAGGAGCTTATTGATTCGTTTGCAGAGAAGAATGCTTTGGCTATGAAGTGTTCCGGGCTGAACAAGGAGCTGCTTGAGGCATTCTATGAGGAGGTAAAGAAATGAAGCCCCTTGACAAGTAGCAAGGGGTTGTGGTAGGGTTCTCGTCCCACCTTCGGGTGGGATTTTACGTCTTTAGGAGGGTATATATGCAGAAAGCTATTATTGTCAATTGCAACGAAGATAGCAGAAAAACAGAGGACTTGAACGATTTGTTGTTTGATGGGTGGAGGGTTATTAGAACAGAGCAATTCAGACCTGCTGTTGGTGGTACTAATGGTTCATGGCTTGCTGGATCAGTTCTTGTTATAGTGGAGAAAGAATGAACTATTTCCCCGATCAGGTGTTTATAGGACTTCAAGAGACTCCATCAGAAATTAGCCTCGTTATCCCTCTAGCGGGGTGTTCGCATCATTGTGTTGGATGTCATAGCCCACATCTGCAGGATAAGAATGGTGGAGAAGTATTGACTGAAGAAAGATATCTTAAATATCTTCAGCAGTATAAGGACAAAGCCTCTTGCATCTGTTTCTTTGGCGGGGAATCTCACGGAGTTACTTTGGCTGTGTGGGCTGGGATTGCGCATGGATACGGGTTCAAAACGGCTTTATACTCAGGATTTGATTTTGAAGAGATACAGGGGGGTTTGTTTGACGGACTCCTAAAAGGACTGGCTGATTGCTTCGACTACGTGAAATGTGGCAGTTACGTTGAAGAATTAGGCGGTCTTGATATGATTGAGACCAATCAGGTGATGTGGAAGAAAGTAGAGGATTACTGGGTCAATATTACCAGTGAATTCCAGAGGTATAACTATGTTTAAGCATTTTCAGGATTGGATTAACAGGAATAGGGCAAAGAAGTGTAAGAAAGCGCTTAGCAGGGCTTATATAGACTACATGTTCGGCAAGATGATTTTTGAAGGGGAAGAAAGTAGTATTCAAGGATTGTTCTCGGCTAGTGCCGTAGAAGGTACGCCTAAGACCAAAGAAGAGATTCTAGCTGATTTGAAACATGCAGCAAATATGATGAGTAGACGAGCTGGGAAATAAGGGAGGTAAGGTACGAAGATAGAGATTAGCGGATTTGAGGTTCTCGTAGACGATGAGGATTTTGAAAAGATTAGTAAGTTTAAGTGGATAATTGATAAAAAGCGCATAGAGAAAAAGGGAGATTATAAGATCCAGACAAACTATTGTTATCCAGATGGTTCTCATAAAACAATTATATTAAGTAGATATATTATGGGAATACATCTATCTGGTGGGTTGTTTGTAGATCATATAAGTGGGAACACCTTAGATAATAGGAAATCCAATTTACGACTATGTACCAATATAGAAAATTGTTGGAATTCTCAAGTTCCTCGAAACAGTACTACTGGTTATAAAGGAGCATGTAAGGAAAACAATAGGTATAGATCCTATTTTACATATATGGGTAGACGTCATAATCTAGGATACTATGACACACCAGAGGATGCAGGGAGGGCATATGATAAAGCAGCATTGTATTATTATAGAGAATATGCCAGAACAAACTTTCCAAAAGAGGGATACACTGAAGATGATTTAGAGTGGGCGCATCAGTATGTAGAAAACCTTACATTGAAGAGAAATAACAAATCTTCTAAGTATAGAGGAGTCACAAAACACACACGTAGTTGGCAGGCATATGTCTCAAAAGATAGAAATAGGCTAACATTAGGATCTTATAAAGCAGAAGAAGATGCTGCTAAAGCGTATGATAGAAAGGCGTTAGAATTATGGGGAGATGATGCTAAATTAAATTTCCCTAAAGAGAACTATATAAAGGAAGGCACAGAATGATTCAACTTAGTAAGCAGCAACTCAAGGACAAGCAAAACTTCATCATGAAGTATCTGGGGGAGGGGAATAATGCAACTCTCTCTGAACTAGACCCCAATAGTAATGTATCTCATAAGACCATTGCTACTATGGAAGGGGAAGTGAATAAGGATGTTCATGTACAGATGAATCGCTACATCCTTGGTGAGAAGATTCAAGAAGTCTTTGGTAAGAAGGTGATGAAACAGTATTATAAGGATCTTGAGACACATGTAATATATAAAAATGATGAGTCCTCTCTAAAGCCCTACTGTATGGCTCTATCTCTTGTGCCTTTCATTTATAATGGTGCGTCCTCTTTGGCAGGGGATTCAAAACGTCCTGAACATCTTGCCTCTTTTTGTGGATCATATGTGAATCTGATGTATGCCCTTGCAGGACAGCAATCTGGTGCAATCGCGGATATCAGTTTGCTCACCTATTTCCATTACTTTGCTAAGAAAGATTTTGGTGCAGATTATCTCACTACTAATTATAAGGATGTAGAAAACTATTTCCAGCAGATTGTGTATAGTATTAACTCCCCTGCTGGTGCTCGTAACTTCCAGTCTATATTCTATAATACCTCTATATTTGATAGGGATTACTTCAATGCAATGTTCGGTGAGGCAATGTACCCAGACGGAAGTAAACCTGATTATGATGAGGTGAAGGAACTCCAGAAGTATTTTCTGAACTGGTTTGGAGAAGAGCGTCACAAAGCTATTCTTACATTCCCGGTGCTAACCGCTTGTTATTTGACTAAAGACAATGCTCCGAAAGATCTTGAATTTCATGATTTTCTTGCAGAGCAGATGGCTAAGGGTAATTCTTTTTTCCACTATCATTCAGACAAGGCTTCAGCACTTTCCTCGTGTTGCAGACTTAGGAATGAAGTAGAAATGAATCCATTTGCATATAGTCTTGGTGGAACTGGAATGATGACAGGATCCCTGTCTGTCATTACTCTGAATATGAATCGAATTATTCAGAAGAAGATAGATTTGAAGTCCAAGGTACAGGATGTGCATAAATATCTTATTGCTTTCCGTATGCTTATTCAGGATTTTGAGAAAGCTGGTATTCTTCCTGCCTATAAAGAGGGATACATTGCAATAGACAAACAATATGTCACCGTGGGTATCAATGGAGTAGTAGAAGCAGCGGAATATCTGGGATACGATATCACTAATAATGAACCTTACAAAGAGTGGATAAAGTCTGTATTTAAGACCATATCTGATGAGAACAAGGCAGGTGCTAAACTTTATTCTGCTATGTTGAAACGTCCTGTGATGATTAACAGTGAACTTATTCCTGCTGAGAACGTGGGGGTAAAGCTGCGGAAATGGGACACTAGGGACGGCATTAAGTCTAAACGAGAATGCTATAATAGCTATCTCTATCGTTCTGAAGATACAGATATGGATATCTTTGACAAGTTTGCTCTTCATGGTGGAGACGTTCTTGACTATCTGGCTGGAGGCAGTGCCGTTCACCTTGCATTAGCAGAGATTCCTAATAAGGAAACTTGGAAGAAGATTATGCTTCAAGCTATTAAGTATGGTTCTTCATACTGGACGGCTAACATTAAATCCACATACTGTAATAAGTGTGGGTATATTGACATGAATACTCGCAACGCCTGTGTTAAATGTGGATCCACTGATGTAGATTATCTAACAAGGGTCATCGGATATTTGAAGAAGATCAAGTCCTTCTCTGCTGCCCGTCAGAAAGAAGCTGGATTGCGTTTTTATCATAAGATTTAGTCCAAAACCGCTTGACAAGGGCACCTACTTCGTGGTAGAATGTCCTTGTTGAGTGATTTTAAGGAGGTATGAGTATGGGTAATTTTATAGTACTTACAAAGGAACTTGAGCTAGATACGGTTGCTGGAGCACATATTTCTTCTTGTAATAAAGAAGCACAAGCACTGGTCAACCTACTTATGATTCCTGTGTCATTTAGGTTTAATGACGAGAAGCATACAGTTTATCCGTCATATAAAAAGTAGATTAAGGTTTCTTCGGGATAGTAGCTCAGTTGGTGAGAGCAAGGTTCTTATAAAGCAGAGGTCGGTGGTTTAAGTCTACCCTATCCCATATTTTATTTTGTAAGGAGTGTAACTAATGCGACTGTACTTTCAGAAACTGTATCCAGAATCTATTCTGCCTACGTTTGGTCATGATGACTTTAACAATGCGGGGTTTGATTTCTACTCCCTCCACGACATCACCATCGCCCCGCATGGCTTCGCCATTATAGGCACGGGTGTAGCGTGGGATGGGGTAAGAGCAACAAGTAATTTCTGCCAACCCTGTCGTGAAAAGTGTTATATTGAAGTTCGTGCCCGTTCTGGTTTGGTATTTAAGGACAACATAGAAGGTACTTGTGCAGGTATCATAGACTCAGGTTTTTGTGGGGAAATTAAGTACAAGGTTTTTAATAAGAATGGATTTCCGTTTGTTATTAAAAAAGGATATAGGTTTGCTCAAGGTATCTTTCATGTAGAACCTTTGTTTGACATTGGAGAAACTACCACTATAGAAGAAACCTCTCGGGGAGACCAAGGTTTCGGGAGTTCTGGTAAATGATGGATAGAACCATGTGTACAGACAATGAATGCCCTTATAATGGCATGTGCATGCGTTGGTCTACTTCAAGCAATGTAGAGTGGCGTTTTACAGAAAGTCCTCGTAAAGGGGATAAGTGTGATATGTTCTGGGGTAGGAATCAACAGAACATTATGGATAAGTTGGAAAGCATTGTAAAAGGAGAAGATAGATGACGAGTGTAGAAACAGCAAAGAAGCTAATTGACTCTAAAGGCGTATGTAGTGATGTGGCCTGCATAACAGATGAGTGTCCTTGTAGAGCAGTGTGCAAGAGGGAAAATTCAGATACAGAATCCCTAGAGGCAGTACAGATTTGCCAGCAGTTTCTTCTTGAACATGCGGCAGAAGAAGCCTCAAAGTTGCCTCTGTATTCCAATCCCGTAAATCATCCCAGCCATTATGCTTCTGGAGGGATCGAGTGCATAGGGGCTATACAAGCTTCTATGACTCAGGAAGCTTTCTGTGGATATCTTAAAGGAAATGTAGAAAAATATCTTTGGAGGTACGAGAAGAAGGTTGCTCCAGCAGAAGACCTAAAAAAAGCGTCTTGGTATCTTACTAGGCTTATTGAGGAAGTAAATGATAACACTCCGAATTCTTAATGAAGAACCCCTTGAGGATCTTAGAGAGGCCATCGCCACTACGATAGGCAAAGATCGACTCAAGGATTGGAAGCCAACTGATAGTCTACATAAGGATCTTTTTAGGTACTATGCAGAGCTTTTCATTGCAAACCACAGTATTGTCCGTTCTGTGCATTTCCGTATCAAGATAGACAATGCTCGAAAGGATGTCACTCGGCAACTCCTTCGCGCAACCAAGGGGCATCCGCAGCCCTTCGTTGAGTCAAGTAGGCCTGATTGGACTGGTGTTTCTCGGGATGAAAATGCTACCAATAGGTTTACTTGGGATCATACTCCAGAATCCTTTATAGCTATGGCACAGCAGAGGCTTTACTACAGGACTATGAAAGAAACTCGGCAGGAGACACTTGACATTATTCAAGCTATGTGGGATAGTGGGGAGCCTTTGCTGGAAGCAGTTGCGTTTTGTTCAGTCCCTTCCTGTGTGTTTCAGATGGGATGTCCAGAAGGAAAACAGTGTTGCCATTGGATTGATGACGGATTAGATGTTATTCCTATGGATCTTTGGAGACGTAGAGAATGGTTTAACGAGTGGCGTAAGGAGGTTAAGAAATGAAGAAAGCAGTAGCTGAGTTGGTGCTGAAGATTGAGGATTCTTATGGAGACAAGCAGTTTGAGGTTTTGTCTATTGTAAAGAATGCCGAAACAGGTAATTATACTGTAGAGGAGGATAAATGAGAAAATTTAAGAAGGGTAGTCTTGTAGAGTATACAGGGGCTACTGAGTATGGTCTTGTCTATGGGATGAAGGGAGGTGTGCTTGGTTATCCCAAAAAGGGTGAAACTAATCCCGGTGTATCTTTTGTCCGTGGCAATATGGATGTAGTTGTTGCCTTCCCTGATACAGTAAGGAATACATGGGACTGTAATGGACTTGCTCCTGACGGGAACGGGCTTTATATCAGGGAATGCTACCTGAAGAAGGTAAAGGAGAAATAGATGACAGACTATGGTGTGTTTACCCAGAAAACATGGAGTCATGCTATGGCTTGTGCGATGTCTTTGGAGTCTGCTTCCCATGAGGTGGGCGGCGTAACTCCCGCCATGAGTATGACCCTTGGTGATTTTATTGCTAATTATGGGCGTAACGGAGTTATATTCTCTATATCAGAGGATAAACGAAATGAGATTCAGGATTCTGACAGAACACAGGAGGCTAAATGAAGAATTTTGGAGTAGATCCAAAGGCAGATTCCGAGATCGACAAGAATCATCTTGAGGATGAATGTGTTCTGCGTCCGCAAATGTACTACTTCTATGCTATGCAGCTTGCAGAGGCAAAGAATGAACTGGATGTAGCTAAGAGTAATCTTGATGCTACTATTGCTCGTAGGAGTGCTTATTACTACAATAACCCCGTAGACGGTATTAAGACTACCGCAGACGGCATGAAAGTTATGGTAGGTAATGACACAGAGATTCAGGAGGCACAGGATGCTGTAGATAAGAAACAGGCCGTAGTGAATGTGCTCTACCCACAGGTAAGTATGGTGGAGATGACAAAGGGCTGTTTAGACAACTTGGTGAAATTGTCTTTGGCACGTTACTATAACGAAAGCGAAACAGATACATCAGGACAGACACGACTCAAAGATACGATGAAACGATAAGGAGACAAGAATATGGCATATGATTTTAGCAATCGCAGAGAGATTAAGAGTTCTAGTGGTGGGTTTACCAATGCACTTGACCTGAGTGGGCTTACAAAGAAACCCGAGTTTTTCAAGCTCAAGGCTGGGCCTAATAAGTTTGATATTCTCCCCTATGAGATTTCGTCGAACTTCCACCCACTTGTAGCATCTAAGGCGCTTTCCAAAGGGGATCCTGACTACAACCTGACGTTGTGGGTACATACCGATGTAGGCCCGAGTAAGGCCAAGTATGTTTGCCCCAATAAGAACTATGGAAAGCCCTGCCCCATCTGTGAAGCCCAGAGTAAGGCTAAGGAGAATGGGGATAAGGATACTGCTGATGTACTCTTTCCGAAGCGTCGTGTGTACTACAATATCGTAGACGCTATGGATCGTGAAAAGGGTGTTCAGCTCTTTGAGACCAACGTAAAGTATTTCCAGAAGCCTCTCGAAGTGGCTGATGAAGATGCCCGTAAAGACCCCGATCAGGAAGGCTACACCTTCTTCGCGGATCCTAAAGATGGTGGGCGCTCTATCAAGGTTTCTGGCTCTGCTGAGAAGTTTGCTGGGCATGACTTTGTTCAGGCCACCAATATCTCCTTTGCCAAGCGCCGTGATGGAATCGAAGAGCTTCTTGATGAGGTAATCCCTCTGGATAGGTGCATCAAACTCCTTTCCTATGAGGAACTGGAATCTGCTTTCATGGGCGGTATTGATGAGGATATTGAGGACGAAAAGCCCGAAGAAAAACCCGTCAAGAAAGCCGCCCCTGTAGAGGAAGAGGAAGTGCCTCCCAAGAAAGAGGTCAAGGCCGATGGATGCCCGAATGGGCACAAGTTCGGCAAGGACTGGGGAGAGTGCAAGGAATGTGATGATTGCACTACAGATGTTTACAAGGCTTGCCGCAAGGCTTCACGCGAATAAGGGGGATAGCCCGTGGGTATAAAAGCCTACGGGCTTATTTAATATGGACGATAAAGCACTCAAAAGACTGCAGAAGGAACAAATGGCAAAGAAAGAAATAACAGAGGGCTCTCCAATCATTTACTTCGATACTGGGCACACCCTCTTAAATTTGGTTACAGGAGCTGGCGAGAAGGCAGGATATGGCATGGGGATTATGTCCTCTACCATATACAGGGATCACGGCCAGTCCGGTGCATCAAAGTCCTTCAAAGCAACTGAACTTATTGCTGCGAACTACCACAAGTACAAGGATAAGTTCAAATACCGTTATATGGACGTTGAAAATGGCAACACCATAGACACTATGTCTCTGTATGGTTTTGATATGATTACTCCTCCTAAAAAGGGAGACCGCCCTGTTGTAACTGCTGAAGATTGGGATTATGACCTTCACAAATGGCTTGATACTATTCACCCTGAAAACGGGGAATGTGGTGTCTATGTTCTCGATTCCCTTGACTCTCTTTCTTCTGTGGATACAGAGGATCGTAAAGAAGAAAGGCGTAAATCCTATGACAAGGATAAGGAATTTGATTCTGGAACTTACGGCATGGGGCAAGCCCGGTATCTTTCACAGGAATTCTTCCGGGGTCTAACAGCAGAACTTAAAGCAAAAAATGCTATGCTCTATATCATCAGTCAGGAACGGGATGCCGTTAATGCTGGTATGTATGCCCCTAAGTGGACTGTGGGGGGTGGTAAGGCAGTTTCATTCTATGAATCGGTACGTGTGCGTTCCATTCTCAAGCAGAAGGAAGAGCAAGAAGGTCGTGTTGTTTCTGTTGTAGTTCAAGTAACTGCTGAGAAGGTTCGTAATCCCCGTCCGTTCCGTAGTTGCTTTGTAACTATTCACTTCACCTATGGACTTGATTCTGTGGCCGATGAAATTGACTTCCTATTTGATCTGCGCTCTCCTGATACAGGAAAGCTCCTTAAACGAGCAGAAAGTGTAGTATGGGATGATAGTGCTGAAATGACTCGGGAAGAACTCATTCAGTATATTCATGAACATAAACTGCGGAAAGAGCTTAAGCAACGTGTTATAGACAGATGGAATGATATTGAGGATTCCATTGCTATCAAACGCCCAGCTAAGTTTGCTGATGAGGAGGACTAAATGAACCGGTTTACGCTTGCAGGGATCACTCCAAATAAGAACGAAGACACCATGCCAGATCCAGATGACTATGATGATGTATGTGCCTATGCAGATGCTGTAGAGAACTGTAATAGTAGTGCTGTTGGGCGTGTCATTGATGTCATGGGGAGTGATGCTACTTATCTCTGTGGAGAACATGCCCTTAGACACATCTCTGACGAATCTTTCCGACTGCTTATGGACTACTTGAGTAAATACGACGCTATGCTTCGTGGTGAAGTGTAGTGCCTAGAATCAAGAAAGAAATTCTCCCTCCAGAGCATTGCACTTCTGTGAAGGATTATGAACAGAGTAAATATTGGGCCGCTAAGTCTAAGAAGCTATTAGAGCCAAAAGACTTAATGTGCCCTGTTTGTGGTCGGAAACGCTGGCTATGGATGCCCAGAAAGAAGAAGTGGAAGTGTATTCGTTTTGTGTCCCACCATACTGCATATAGTCACTGTCCTAATGAACAAGAAAAGGACATACTGGTCATTTGTTGGCAGTGCCACGATCTCTTTCATTTATTACTCCGTCTGGAAAAGTGGGGCGGCGTGTTTGCTGAACTAGGCCAAATAGCGAGAAGGGTCTTTAAGTACGAGGGAATCCAGACATTTAAGCCTTGGTAGCTGTTGACAAGAATTAGTTTTTATGATAATATACCCTATATTGGATAAACTGAAATAATCCCGTATGGGGTATGTTTCTATTTAGGAGTAAAGATTGGACGATCAAGAACTGAAACGTAGAATCCTAGAGCTACTGGCTGCTGGTGATCTTACGAAGCAGCAGATTAAAGACACACTATGGGTAAAAAGTGAAAAGACACTAAACCTCCTCTTGAAAGAGCTACAAGTGGATAATTTGATCTATAGGCACGGTGCTATTTATAGTATTGCTAAACCCATAGAGAAGCCTAAGAAACCAGCTACTAAAAAGGTAGCACCTAAATCCCGTTTCTTAGTAGAAGGTTTACTGCGCATAATGTTTGGCCTAGTCGGCATAGGCACTACTATAGTTGGTATCAGGAATACAGCAGTTTTTACAGCAACAGTATTTCCCGTACCGTTCTGCTATATTCTCTCGGGTGTTATAGCCTTATTTATGATAGGGGCTATTCCTGCTGTTATCTATCTTTGGGGCCATGGCAGGAAGAACTTTGCTTGCACACTTACTCCTATCTGGCTCGTTGTAACGCTGTTCTCTATGTTCTGCACTATAGAAGGTATGTATTCTATTCAGAAAGACAACTTTATTGAGTCAGAAACCGTTTCTAATATTGACACAACTAACGAGAAGTTGTATAATGAGTATGAAAAACAGAGTATCTATATACAGGCTCTAATTGATTCTAAGCAAATAACTCTGACTAGGTATAATAATGAGATTGCAATGTATGGCGTAAAAGAACTAACTAAGGATGAACAAAAGGATTACAATAGGCTAGCTAATAATATAGCCTCGGTTGAGACCTATATAAAGCAACAAACGACAGAACTGGCTAAAGTGTCGGAGAAGAAAACAGCTTTGCTTAGTAAGCAGGAAGGTAAGAAGATAGTAGTTAAGAGCTTCTATGAGTGTATAGAGGATATGTGCGGAATCAAAGCATTTCTGTTGCAGTTTATAGTGAGTTGCTTTGCAGCCATTATATTGGATATATTGGGGCCGATCTCTATGAGTTTGGCTATGTATTTGAAGGATAAATAAATGGATTTACAGAAGATGCAAGATGTACTAAAAATGGCTCAGGATTATATTGAGGATGGATCTTTACTGCCTCAAGACATGAGCCATCCTTATTTCCGTATAAGTGCTGCAATAGATGAAGCACTTATTGAGCTTGAGGATGAAGTTGATTATAAAGAAATATATCAAAAACAAAAACTTGTCATTTGCGCGATGAAGAATAACAAAGTAGATTATAAGTTGGTTGCCTTTAGGGATATGCAGAGGAGGCTAAATTATATAAAGCCAAGTAGAGAGTTCCAAACTATACAGGAGCAAAAAGCATTTAATCATGCACTAAATAAAGTTCGAGAGACGGTGGAATTACTTATACATGGGTGTGAAACAGAGAGAAAAACAGTAACCATGTACGAGGTATCGCATGTTTGACACAGATCAAGAAGCAATAGACCTCCTTGTAAGCAAGGGATGGACACTTAGCCGTCAGTTTAACTTCTTCTCTCCTAGGTCGTATGGGGAATGTCCACACGAAGAGAAGCTAGCTATACTGTATCTTTTGAATGAACATGATTTCAGCTATGGAGGTGCAGTATGAAGTATTTTGTTAGTTTCAAATGGATGGACAAAAATTACCAGAGCTATCCTGGTGAGTTTAGTGGGCATACTGTTATAGAACTAGGAGCACCAATCACGTCTTCGGAAGACCTCACGGGTATAGTAGAGACTATTAAACATCAAAATGAGAGAATATATTCTGTAGCAATCGTTAACTGGAGACGCATGGAGGATCCTGAGTAATGCTTAAACAAGTAGAATTATGGAATTTTGAGAGTCATCAGCATTCTATTATAGACATGTCTAATGGTATAAATATATTCTCAGGTTCATCCGGTCAAGGCAAGTCATCTATCCGTCGTGCTATTATGTGGTGTATGACCAATAAGCCTAATGGCAGTGCTATGGTGTCTTGGAGCGCGTTCGACGCTAAAGGAAACCAGAAAGAGCCTTGTCGTATAATCCTCACCTTTGACGATCTTGTTATAGAGCGTCAGAAAGGCCCAGAGCTTAATGGTTATATTCTCAATAATGAGAAGACTCTTGAAGCTGTTGGAACCTCCCTCCCCGATGAAGTTGCTGCTTTACTTAATGTATCTGATATCAACTATGAAGACCAACTTGGGGCACCGTTTCTCCTCTCAGAGTCCTCTGGTGAAGTGGCACGATACCTTAACCGTATTGTAAACCTAGATGAAGCAGATAGATTCCAATCTGAGGTAGAAAGCAAACGGCAGAAGTGCAACAAAGACATCACGATTACAGAAGGGTTGATTAAACGACTGTCTGAGAGTGTAGAGTCTCTTGCATGGCTGGATAAGGCAGACCAGCTCATAGGTCAGATAGAATCAAAAGATACTATCATAGAAGGTAAGGAAACCACTATAAGCAGTATTAAGCAATCTATTACTGATTATGAAGAGCTGTCTCGAAAAATGGATAGTTATCGAGGCATCCCTGAGAAGGCTGCAGCTCTTATCAAGAAGATCGAGTCCTTCAATATAGAGGATAAGATTAAAGAGAAAGAGACTCTTGCTGCTAGTATTGGAAATTTCAGGAAGTATCAGAAGGAAGCTGGGCTTAGTGATGTCATCGAAGAATCCGAACGGAAGGTACGAAAGATAGGCAAGCTCAATATTATCATAGAGGATGCCCAGAAAGATCTTGACAACCTGAAGACTTCTCTGGTACAATACAAGAAGCTCAAAGAAGATTGGCTTGCTAATGAGAAAGAGCTGGGTGTGGCTGAGGCAGAAATGAAACTGAGTTGTATCTGTCCAGTGACAGGTATGAGTTGCACAAGACTAGAAACGCCTGTAGCATTTTAAGGAGGATAATATGAATAAAGAATCTCTTAAAGAAGAAACCAACAAATACCTTGTATCGAACCCCAATTACAGTGAAATTTGCCCTATATATGGTGTGGGGGATAAAGCACTGATGGCAATGGCCTTCCAAAAAGGAGCCGTAGTAGGAGAGCGTATTGGAAAAATTTCACTGCTGAAATATCTGAGGGTCATTTGTGATGAGTTCCGGTTCACTGACAATGTGGCTATCAGGATGCAGTATTTATTGTCTGAACTAGAAGAAGAGGTAAATAATGCCTAAGTACGTCTTTAGCGCCGACGAGCACATGCGTGGAGATCGTCCTATATGCAGGACAGAGACAGAAGAAGAATGGCTTGAATTTCAGACAGCTAGACTCAATGAAGTAGTATCTATAGCTAATGAACATAAGGCAGAGCTTATTCTGGGCGGCGATCTTTTTGATGCCCCCAACGTGCCTTCTAGCGTTGTAGCTGTAGTAATTGATGCCCTTCTCAGTATGAAGAAACCTTGCCACATCTTAGCAGGAAACCATGAACTTTCATACAGGCGTTTTGCTAATGTAGGAACTTCTAGTATTGGCATCCTCAAGGCTATAGCAGGAGACAATACAGGAATACTTAGATTCTACACACCTAAAGAGCAACTTATAGAAGGGCGTTTTCAGCACTCTCACCAAGCAATTTCTGATATATCTGTTGTGCATACCTTGTCCTTTCCCAGTGACGATGACATCCCCTTTAATGCTAAAGCAACTACAGCAGAAGAACTTTGCAAAGAGTACCAGACCAAGTGGGTGTTGGTTGGAGATCTTCATGAAACCTACCATGTTCAGATAGGCAAGCAGCATGTGTTCTCCTCTGGTGCCCTTACGCAGCAAACAGTAAAGGAACGAGACTCTAATCCGGGTGTTTGGTACATTGATACAGATAAAGAGGAATTTGAGTTTATTGAAGTATATCATGATGCCTCTAAGATATCGGATGAACACCTTCTACGCAAGCGTGAGCGTGTAGCAGAAATAGAGTCTGTACTGGAAGCTATGAAGTCAGGGAAAACTGACGTTTCTCTTGACTACATTAAGAATCTCTATTACTATGTAGAGCATAATAAAGTCTCAGAAGGGGCTATCAAGATTATAGACGAAATAAAGGAAGGTGTAGAATGAAACTTGATTGGGAGAAAGTAGACAGAGGTATTATGGAGTTTCTAGGAACAGGCATTGTAGTGGTGATAGTATTCTGTGCATTATTTGGATTTGGGTGGCTTGCCGTGTTTCTGGGTAAAGCTTTCTTTACTAGTATAGGAGTTCTGTAATGGAAGTAGACAGAATAAGGGAATGCAAGAAGATAGCAGAGGATGGCATTGCTGATATTATAGCAGAATTTGAAAAACAGACAACTACTATAGTCAGCGGATTGAGTATATCTGCATATACAGAGACAGGTATTAATTACACACGCTTGATTACATCATATGATCTGGAGGTTAAACTATAATGGATACAAAGACGTTTGAATCAATTAAGACTAAGGTAGACACTCTCAAGCAGAAACAAGCTAAGGCTGAGGGTGCTATGGAATCCATCAAAGCAGACTGGCTCAAGAACTATAAGACTGAGGATATCAGTGAACTTGAAGCTAAACTGACTGAGATGGAAGAGGACGTAGAAGCTGATGTAGCTGATAGAGACAAGGTATTTGAAGAGCTGAAAGGACTTTATTCTTGGAGTTTTGTATGACAACACTAGAAAAGATTGCCGAATGGGAGAAGGGTTGCAGTAATACTATAGTCCCCGGAAAGTCTCCAGAGGATTGTCCGGAGTGTACTAGAGGGCTTATTACTGCTCTTAAATACGATACATGTAAGTACGAGGCACATAGTCCTCATTATTCTAATAGATATTTAGGCTACATTACCTCTTGTGGACATACGCACACTCAGATATATGGAGCTTACTGCCCATATTGTGGAAGGCCTGTTCAGGTGCTACATGAATAACATATCAAAGTATAAAGACTTCACCACAAGGAAGCTTGGCGAGCGTTCCCTGCTCCAGAAGCAACTTGCAGAAGCACAAGAGCATCACACTTATCTCAAGGCACGAGCTTTGTCTATCATAGAAGCCCAGACTATTATC
>Ga0302273_1000316_pt1 | contig 22057 bp, 17 predicted proteins | sample III_Bog_N1_3_FD_198774 | JGI IMG/M metagenome (GOLD analysis project Ga0302273, IMG submission 198774) | Peat permafrost microbial communities from Stordalen Mire near Abisko, Sweden - III_Bog_N1_3 | ecosystem: Environmental > Terrestrial > Soil > Wetlands > Peat | place: Sweden: Abisko... | reverse complement strand
CCCTTCGACCCGCGCAAGCCGCTGGATCCGTCGGGCGTGCGCCTGGGCACCGCCGCCATCACCACCCGCGGCTTCGGTCTCGAGCAGATCGATGTCGTGGCCAGCGTCATCACCCGTGCTGTCGCCGCCAAGGGCAACGACGCGGCGCTCAAGGGCCTGCGCGCCGAAGTGTCGGAGCTGTGCCTGCAGTACCCGCTCTTTGCCGCCATGGTCGACTGAGTTCACTCTGACCGATCTTTGCTTGCGGTGGAAAATGTGATGAATCTCTCAGAGAACCCCGATCGCGTATGCGGTCGGGGTTCTTGTGACTCTGGCATGGTGGCGGGATATGCAACGGACTCAGCGGCGTATGCTCAGGGTTTCGATTTCCAGCAGCCGATGAATCTCGTGTCTTTGATCCGCAGTCAGACGTTTCCAGGGCAGGATGCGCCCTCGGGAAAGCTCTTGCCACAGTTGGATCTCTTCGGAAGAGACATCCGTGCCTGATGCGCGAGCCACTCGGGATGCATGCGCAGGGTCGGGTTTGAGCAGGTAGCTCTGGCGAGCACGTACCGCATTCAGGGCGTTGTGTCCGTCTTTCCCGGATAGGCTTCCCGGCATGGCTTTCCAACGTTCCTGGAAAACCCGTCGATTGCCATCTTCGCTGGAGAAACGTCCTGTCGCTATCGATTCGTGATGGAACACTCGTGAGGATCCGCAGTAGCGGATCCTCCACCCGGCGTGGCCTAGCCGTAGTCCAAAATCGGTGTCCTCGTAGCCGTTGCGGTAGGCCTCGTCGAGAAAGGCACCACCCGGCAATGCAACGCGCCGAAAGGCAAGGCAAGCGCCCGTGATGGCGGGAACATCCCGATCCTCCAGTGCCCAGAGAGTATGGGCAGCCCTTTGGAACTGGCCGATATGGAATGGCTTGAGCTCATTTCCTTCACGCACCAGTTCGATGCCTGCATGTTGGATGATCTTTCCGCCGGGATAGAGAAGAAGACTTCCTGCTGCACCCACGCCGGGGTCTTTGAAGGCTTGGAGCAGAGGTTCCAGCCATCCTTCCTGCACTTCGGTATCGTTGTTGAGCAGTAGGACAAGATCCGCCTTTGACGAGCGAATTCCAAGGTTGCAAGCATTGGCAAATCCGCCGTTGTGCATTTGCCGAAACACTTTGAGACGCTTGTCTTGATCCAGTTCGCTCAATAGATCCTGGGTTTCCTTGTCGGGCGAAGCATCGTCCACCAGAAGCAGTTCAGCCATCTTCAGATCAGTGTGGCGATGAATGCTGTCCAGGCAGGCGCGCGTCGCCCAAGCTCCTCCGTACACCGGGATGATGATGGATATCTGCGGATTTTCACCTGTCATCAATGGGCCGTAGATGCGAGGGAAACGCTTGGAATGACGTTGCCCAAAGCCTGGGCAACGCGGACTGCCAACCTCCTGGACGCGTCGGCGCAGCATTCATGCAGAATGCGTCGGGCGATGTTGGGAGTTGTGCGTGCAGCGGGTATCGAAGCGGAAGGTTCTGGGGGCTGCTGCGTGTCACTGGGAGCCAAGACCGATGCCTTCTTGGAAATCCTGTATCCCAGGTAAATGCCTCTCATCGTCAGGCTGCCTGCGTGCATCGTCCTCCTCACTGTGGTCGTTGCGGGTTGGAAACTATTTCGCGACCGCATCGAGATAGAAACGCCGATTCGCGAGAAACGCTTTCGGATGGATTAAATTAGCAAGTCCTCGTTCCCTATGAATGCGGTTCGGGAAAAATTTCAGGCAGTGGCATCGACTTTGAACAGGTTTTATCGGGCATGCTCGAGTCGAGGCATCCTAAAGGCTCCGGGAAGGCAACGTTGACAATGGACCCACAGATGAGACCTGCGCGGGATAGACGCCTCAAGCTGCTTCTATGCAGTGGGGAACCCAAGGATACGGCTTGCCTCGTCATTCGAGTGGTTTCTCCTTTGCGCCGCGATTCATTGATGGAAATTCGCCACGCGCAGCTTGAGTCAATTCGCGAACAGGTCGCTTGGGCCGATGCCATTTTGATCCAGCGCAACTTCCCTTCCAGCGCTCTGCGTAAGCGGCGCATGTTGCGCCGGGTTTACGCATCGGGTAAGCCGATTCTCTACGAGACCGATGACAATCTCCTGAAGATTTCCCCGGACAACCCCCATTTTGCCGATCACAAAGATGGATGGCCTTTCTTGAGGCGCGCTTTGCGTCGTGCCCACGCCTTGATCGTGAGTACGCCTCGGCTTGCAGACGAGCTGGGTGGTTTCAAGCCCTGCATAGTGGTTCCAAATCTTCTTGATGATGCACTTTGGGTACCGCATCCGGTGTCCGTCCCGAAAGAGCCTGTCGTGATCGGTTTCGCTGGAACTATGACCCATGGCGAAGATCTTAGGCTTTGTCTTCCCGCCTTGCTCAAGCTGGCCGAGGCGCATGGCGATGGCATCCGCTTCGTATTCATGGGGTGCATCCTTCCAGAGCTTGAAGCCTTGTCCAACGTGCAGTTCATTCCCTTCGATGCGGATTACGCAACCTACGTCCAGACAATTCGAACCATGGGAATCCAAATTGGGATCGCGCCACTTGTCGATTCAGAGTTCAATCGTGCCAAAAGTGCAATCAAATGGATGGAAATGTCGATGTGTGGAATCGCAGGGGTTTATGCGGATCTGGATCCATATCGCGAGGTTGTCCGATCGGGGGAGACGGGCTTGCTTGCCGGTCAGGATTGGATGCAGTGGTATGCCGCTTTGGACCTTCTGGTGCGTGATCCCGATCTGCGTTGCCGTATAGCATCTAGGGCCCAAGCGAAAGTGATCGAGTCGCATACTCTTACGGCTAAAGGTGCATTGTTTTCTCAGGTGATTCGTAATCTTGTGTCCGATCTGGAGAACGCCCCTCGTGACTTTTCGGGAGGTTTTTGGCAAAGAGTCTTGAATTTCTTTTGGCTATGACGGATACTTCGGAGAAACCACGAATGCCTAACTATAAAATCGGTTTGATTGTTCTTACCAGAGATCGTCAAGGAATGCTTGATGAAATGCTTGATAGTATCCGAATGCAATCGTATCGGGAGTATTCGTGTATTGTTCTTGATAATGGCAGTAGCGATGCGACTGTTGCAAATGTGCGTACCAGATCTGAACAGGATTCGAGATTCGAGGTTCGGACTTGGTGCGCATGTTCAGCGGAGAAAAATTTCCAGCGCGCCATCGATATCGGAAGTACGGATTTCGATTGGTTCGCCATGTTGCATGACGATGATCGGCTTGATGTCGATTGGTTGAAACGGGCTATGGAAGGCGTTCTAGCGCATCCGCGTTGCGCGATGGTCAATGTCAATGCCTTGACCTTTGCGTCGGATACTGGTGAGATGGGCAGAATCTGGTACCATGATTTTTCTGGTCAGCAGATTTTTCTGCCGGACCAATCAGCATTGGCGCGATGGATGATCCGTTATGGGAGTCTGCACTTTCCTAGTACGCTCTATCGAGGGGAAATACTTCTGGGATGGACGCTTACAAACCCGTATGGAAAATGCAGCGACCAATATTTCCTCATGGAGTTGGCTCGAAACGGTGGGGTGTACGTGGTTGGTGATCCCCTTTATCACTACCGTATCCATACCGGACAGGATTCTACAACCATGGACGAAAGTTTGATCTTGTCCTTACAGGCCTATATAGATTTCCACCTATCTTGGAAATTCCATCCTGTAGTAATGATTGAACGTAATCGAAATCTGCTCAAGCTCTTTCGTCACTTTCGTGCAGTCAAAGATGATTTTTCTCCGGAAATTCTGGCTAGATTCTTATGGAAATGGAAGATAATTTTGATTGACGCGAAAGAAATTATGCGTCTCATGCGTGCACTGCGGGCTTGGATTGGTCGATCTCGAACAAATCTTTCCAAGCGTTGAGGATTTCTTCGTCAGACATGATGATGCGGTTTTTTGTAGCATGATTTCCGTGATATGTCACTTTCGCGAGACGGCATTCCGCCGCGATGTATCCCCAGGTTTCGTATTGAGAAGAGTGATAGACATCCGTCACATGTTCGTAAATTGATTGTTTATCTTCGATGAAGCCGTGAAAGATTATCTTACCAGGGTTGTGATCCATGCGCGGCCGTATTTCTTGATCAAAATATGCTTGGTCGTTAATTCCTCCAAAAAGATGAATTAATTCCATGCCGTCATCCAGAGCCCGATCGATGGACAAATGAACCTGTTTGGGCGGCTCGATGGCTCCTATGATACCTGCCACCCTCTGGAAGGATTTTGGGACGGGGCGGATCGGATCTAGGACATTTGTGATGATTCTTTCATTCGGGTGTCGAACATCGAGTTCTTCCCTCTGGGCTTGACTCACATATTGGATGGCGTCGTACAGCGATGGATGAGACTCTCGCAGCGGAAAAATTCTGGAAAATTCGTGACTGGAGTACACGAGGCGATGGCAGGATGGGCGGCGGATCAGACGGATCAGATGAACGATCAGATTGTCGGTGGGATGGGAACGATACTCTTCGATCGAGCGACTGTGGCATTTGCCATGATGCCAAAGATGGGGCCCATATAGCTCGCAGTCGATGCTGTTGCGATTTAAGAGGTTGCACAAGTTGATGTGCGCTGTCGTGGATCCGCCTTGACCGGAGTGGGCGGTCAGTATCTTGATCACAAATGAGGTTCCTTTCTAGAAATTGAAGCGCCCCAAGTTTTCGGGAGATCTTTTGGTTTGAGCCGCGCCTTTGTGGTGAACTCGATGGCTTCACACTAGTTGGCTTCGGTTATCGCCTAGGAGACGCCCTTGATGAGTCCGAACAGTCTTTTCTTGTTGAACCAGTCGGCCGGCTTGAGCTTCGGGGCAATCGGATTGATTGCATGCCACTGCGATTTGTGCTGCGTCACTTGGCTAAAGATCAGCTGGATCGCCCGCTCACGAACCTCCTGAGGAAAGCTTGCTCTCGCGCATCATGACTCCTTCTTCTGCTCAAGTGTATGAGCCTCTTTCAAACTCGGGCGCCTCAAGAAATGGGAAAGCGTAGAAATCCCTTTCACTGAGCATTAAGGCAGTGCTACGTTTCCACTTTTGCCACAGTGGAAACTCCACTTGCCGATGGAAGGTGCGAAGGGCAATGACACTAGCCGAACGAATCCAGAGTGTGCAATCCATTCTCGATGGATTGATGATCTTGTATTCATGCAACGTGCAGCCCAGAGATGAGTATTTCGCGATGATTGGAACGATGCATCGTGAGTTGCGGCCCCTACTGGAAGGCTTGCGGGATGAACCCTCTCTTGCTGCCAGTCGAGATCAGTTGAAAAGATTGTTACCCGTAGTGACTCGACTTTGCCGTGATATGCACTATGTTCCTTGGAAGCTCGTCTTGTGGCGGAAAGCCCCTCGGGAAGTAGTCCGCAGCCAAGCCATGGATCTACTTCGGGAGTTGGACGAACTGGTTTCAGGGTGGCGTTGCCTTGATTGGCTGTATGCTTCCAATCCCGCCATGAGCCATGCTGAAGGCTAGGATCGTACCGACCATTCCAACTCAGGCGCAAGAATGCCCGGCCGTCTCTGGAGCCAATAGGGAGTGATCCCGAAACCACCTTGGATGGAGAAGGGGATGCTGGGATTTCCCTTGCTGGGTTCCAGGAGCCAAAGATTTGAGGCCGTGGCGATGAGCTCGATCCGGTAGTCGCCTTCGTTGAGGATACAGCTCGGAAGCGCGACGGACAGGAGATGCCTCCCGCTTTCCAGTCTGAGGTCGGCAAACGCGGGCGTATCGCGAAGGAAGGTACGGAAAAGTTCGTTGCCCTCTGGGGTGGAGACACACAGTCCGATGTTCAAGTCCTGCTCCGGGGACTGGATGAACGCCTCGATTTGCACGCTGAGTCGGCTGCGGAAGTCCGGATGGGATGATTGCTCGTCTTCATTGATCAAGCGCAGGCTTTGGGGCTGGAAGGACGGGTGGAAATAGGCGTTGGTCGGGTTCACCCACTCCAGTCGGTCGTCACTCTTCGAGCCGTGGGCCAAGTAGGCCTGGATGACGGTCTCGATGTTGCCATCCATCACCAGTTGCCCGTGATCCAGCAGAATGCCGCGCGTACAGAGATTGCGCATGGCCGAGACACTGTGGCTCACGAACAGGACTGTCCGGCCTTCGCCCGCGATCTGCCCCATCTTTCCCATGCACTTGCGCTGGAAGTTGACGTCACCCACCGCCAAAGCCTCATCGATCAGGAGCACTTCCGTGGACAGGTGCGCCGCGACGGAAAAGGCCAGTCGCAGGTACATGCCGCTGGAGTAGCGCTTGACCTTCTGGTCGATGAACGTCTCCATCTCGGCGAAGGCGACGATCTCGTCGAAGCGCTGGTTCACTTCCAAACGACTCATACCTAAAATGGTGCCGGCCAGGAAGACGTTCTCGCGGCCGGTGAGGTCCGGATGGAAGCCGGTGCCGACCTCCAACAGGGAGCCCAGGCGACCACGGATCAAGGCAGAGCCTTCGTTTGGCATGGTGATGCGCGACAGCACCTTCAGGAGGGTGCTTTTCCCGGCACCGTTGTGCCCGGCCAAGGCCACGACCTCTCCTGGATAGACCTTGAATTCCAGGTGCCGTAAGGCCCAGAAACGCTCCTCGACTTCCTTTCGGAAGATCTCTCCACGAGCGATCCGATGCAGCAGGTCCATCGCGATGTCGGCGAAGTCTCCCGACCACTTCTGGCCGGGCTTGTGGGCCACGTAGCTCTTGCCCAGCCCGTTTACTTCGATGATGGGTCTCATAGCCAGTCCGCCATTCCACGTTCGACGTTGCGGAAGATGACAATGGCCAGGGCCAGGACCGCAAACGAGGTGGCGTAGCTGGCGGCCATGCTCCAGAGCGGGGGAAAGGCGGTTCCGATGAAGGCTGCGCGGAACCAAAGGACGGGCGCACTCACGGGATTGCACAAGACGGCGGTCCGCAAGCTTTCGGGAACGACCGTCAGGGGATACACGACGGGTGTCGCGTAGAACCACAATTGGGTCACGAAGGGAGCCACCTGCCGCAAGTCGCGGTAGCGGATGCTTAGCGCGGCGGCGATGATCCCCAAGGAAGAGGATAGGATCACGATAGGGGGCAGGCCGATGAATGCGAAGATCGACAGCGGGCTCGGTCGGATCCCGAAGAACAGGCAGATCGGCAGGAGGAGGAGGGTGGAGATGATGAAGTCCGCCAGCGTGGACAGCGAGGCCGAGATCGGGATGACCAGGCGCGGGAAGTAGACCTTGGTGATCAGTCGCTCCTCGATCATGAGCGATGCGCTTCCCCGTTCGAAGCTCTGGGCGAAGACGCTCCACAGGATCATGGCGGGATAGGCGTAGACGACGTAGGGAATGCCCTCGGAAGGCACCTTGACGAAAACGCCGAACAGGACGCTGAAGATGAGCGCTGTCATGAGGGGCTGGAGGACGACCCACAGTGCTCCCATGGCAGTCTGCGCGAAGCGGATCTTTAGATGCCGCATGACCAGCATTCGAAGCAGATCCCGTGCCCGCCAGAACTCGCCGACGGCGACCATGGCCCCGACGCCCTTCACGTTGATCAGTGTCCAGGAAGATTGTGGTGCTTCCGGGATCTCGGTACGTTGTGCAGTCTGTGGTTGATTCATGTGGAAGGCTCAAGATAATTCCGTGCAGTCGGAATATGGTCGAGCTTGAGATGCCGCGATCGCTGGCGTTGGCTGAGATGTGAATAACTGCCTGCAGAAGGCTCTGTGATTTCCATGGCGACGATGGCCGCCGATAAAATTTAGGTTGCAGGGAGAGGGTTAGATGACCCGGTGGAGCGCTTCAGGAGGAGTCGTCATGAAAGCCTTGATCCGCGGTGAGCCTTGGCAGGGCATCGCGAGCTCCGCGCAACCTCTGCCGGAATCGGCCAGTGGCTGCACGGCAAGGGCACGATGATGGACATCGATGTCGTGATCGTGCTGTACAATTCCTCCCGATGCATCGGCGAGTGTCTGGTCTCCCTGGAGAGGTCCACCACGCGCAAGTTCCGCGTATGGCTGGTCGAGAACCTAGTTGGAGACGGGAGTGTGGATGCCGCGTTGAAGGCATGCCCCGCTGCCCAGGTGCTCCGGCCGGGCGAGAACCTCGGGTTTGGTGCCGCCTGCAATCTGGCTCTGGGAGCAGGCTCGGCGCCTTATGCGCTGCTGCTCAATCCTGACGCCAAGCTGGAACCGGGATGCTTGGATCAGTTGGCTGACGCCCTGGACCGCGATCCGCGTGCGGGGGCCAGTGGAGCGTTGGTGACGCGTAGCGGTTGCGGCACGATCGATTCGGCAGGCATGGAGATGATCGTTACGGGATGGGCGCGGGACCGGGCGCGGGGAAGCTCGTTGGGATCGGCACCCACCTCCGGCGACGTACCGGTCCTTTCCGGAGGGGTTCTGCTGCTGCGCCGGGCCGCACTCAAAGCCATCGGGAGATATCCGAAGGCGTTCTGGAGCGATTTGTTTCTGTACAACGAGGACGTGGAGCTGACGCACACGCTGTACCGATGTGGCTGGAAGCTGCTCTTCGTCGAGTCCGGGCGCGCCGTGCACGTCGTGGGCGGCTCGGGAGGGGCTCAGCGGCTGATGAGAGGCTATTGCGCCCGCAACCGCATCATGGTCATGCTGGTGCATGCCAGTCGGAGAGACCTGCTGTCGCCGCTCTTCTACAGCCAATGGCTGCGGAGAATCGTGCTGGACATCCCTCAGCTGATCGACACCCTGAGGTTGGCTCCCTTGCGCCGCAGCTTCCTGCCGCTACTGTTCCAGGTGCCGGCGCGTCGTCGGCATCTGCGCCGCCACCTTCCCAGGAAGCGCTGATCCTCGATCCCTTCGACAAGGGATGCGATCTAAAATGGGGGGAGGGGCTGCGGCGCTTGTGGCGTCCCTGTGAAAGGGACATAGCCCGGCTCTTGCCGATGCTGGTCAGGACATGCGATGATGGATCCACGCGCAACTTCGTGGAGGTCCATCATGTCCGGATGCTTGAGAACATTCCTGTGCCTTTTTCTGGTCCTGGTGGCTTCATGCCTGGCCGAGCCCAAGCTGCCACTGGTCGCGGTGCTTCCGATGGACGGCCGCGGGTTGACTAGCGACGAGACTGCGGTGATCACCGACCTGCTCGGGACGGAGCTGATGCGGACCGGGGCGTTTCGCGTGATGGAGCGCTCGCAGATGGACAATGTGCTCAAGGAGCAGGGGTTCCAGAAGTCCGGAGCCTGCGACAACAGCCAATGTGCGGTGGAAATGGGGCAGCTGCTGGGCATCGACCGCATGGTGGTGGGAAGCATTGGCAAGGTTGGGCGCACCTTCCTGGTGAACGTGCGCATGGTGAATGTCGGGACCGGCGAGGTGGCTCGCTCGGTATCGCGCACCACCCAGGGCGACATCGATGAGCTCCTGATGCGCGTCGTTCCTCAGGTCGCGAACGAGCTGGCTGAGAAGCCCGGGGATCCGTCGCCCATGCGTCCGGCAGTGGGAACTGCACCGGTAGCGGTGTCGGCCACGACGACGGCGCCAAGCCGGTCGCCGGAATCGCCCGCGCCGCAAGTGAAGTCGTCCTCGTGGGGCTGGTGGGTCGCCGGAGGTCTGCTGGTGCTCGGCGGTGGTGCCGCTGCGCTCGTGCTCAAGAAAAACTCGGATTCGCAGGGACAGGCGCCTGACCAGAATTCCACCAACGCGACCCGCTCGGCCACCTTCTCCTGGAATCCCTGATGATGCCCAATACCTTCCGCAAGCTGCTTTGGCTTTGGCTGATCCTGGTCGCGGCATCCTGTGACCTGACCCGCGAGGAATCGCCCACACCGGATCCCACGGTGAGCTGGTCTCCACGGTTGACCGATGCCCAAGGAGGGGCCAACGTCCCGAAGGTGGACCGGATTCAGTTGCTCATCACGCTCAACGACGGCAGCAATCGAAGCTTCAATCAGAGCGCCTATTGGAGTTCCGGGTCGATCAAGATCGACGGAATTCCCGCCAACGTGCCGTTTACGGCGACGGTGAAGGGACTGATGAACGACGGTTCCTTGGTGTGGAGCGGAAACTCGCAGGTCGGTGCCGGTGGTGGCAGCGCGGAGCTGACCTCGGCCGTGGCCGTGACGCCGACGGTTGGCGCGGGAATCAAGCTGGACTCGGCTGCGCTCCGGCCGACCGGATCCCAGCTGGCGCGGGTGTACGTGACAAACTGGCCGTTTGCAGACAATAGCTTGAGGCTACTCTACACCACGGACGGCTCGGACCCGATGCCCTCCAACGGGAGCACGCGCACGTATGTCGGCCCGTTCACGCTGTCGGGTTCGGGCAAGCTGCGCCTGCGGCAGTACCGCGACGGGAACGTGGGCGTGGAGGCGATCTCGAGTGCGATCCTGGAACAGAGCTACCAGTCTTTGGGCTGGCAGGGCTGCAGTCTGCCGGACTTTTCGCTCCCTTCCGGTGCCGTTGGCGGGACCACGTCGATGAACGTGAACCTTGGCGGCAGTACGAGCGCGGGCTGTGAGCTGCATTACCGCCTGGACGGCGCGGCACCCACTTTGACAGATCCTGTCTGGACCGCTACCGGAATCGCATTGGGCAACGGGACGACCCACGTCACGCTCAAGGCATTGTCAGGAAGTGCCGCCGCCATGGTGCCGAGTCCGGTTGCCGAAGGCAGTTGGCTGTGCTCCAGCTGCATCACCACGGTCAGCGCGCTTCAGATCGTCGACAGTACGGGCAGCGCGATCCTAGATCGGTATCCGATGGGGAATGGTCTGCTGAGGCTCGAGGCCAGGTACGGAACGGTGCCGGTCGGCAGTGCGGTCTGGAACGTGGCCAGCCAGCCATCCGGATCGACCTTCGTCTTGAATTCCGGCGGGGCCAGCGCCTGGTTCCTGCCGAGTCAGGACGGCGATTACGAGCTTCATGCCAAGGTCGGACAGGATCTGGCCATCACCCGGGTTCACTGGAGCGGATTGGTCGGTGCCGTGGTGATGGCCGCGATGGGCAACCAGACGGTCGCGATCAGCGCGGGGACCCAAGCACAGCTCAACGTCAGCATCTCGGGCGCCATTGCCAACACGAGCGTGGTGTGGAACATCGAGAACGCCGGGATGGGCTCATTGACGCCGACCGGCACCAGCTGCAGCTACCAGGCACAGACGGGCCTGGCGGCCGCTGCCGTCACTTACGTTCGAGCGACGCTGTGGCAGAACGGGGCGGCCACGACGCAGTCGGTGTTGTTCACGGTCAATGTCCAACCGATACAGAATCCTTCCCTGTCGACGGCAGGAAGCCTGACGATACCTCTGAATGCCGGGCAGAGCACGCAACTGAATGTGACGGCCAGCGGCATCGCGGTGCCGTCGATCAGTTGGAACATCGAGAACGCTGGGATGGGAAGCATTACTCCCAACGGCAGCAGCTGCACCTACTACGCCCCGACATCCGTGCCTGCCAGCGCATCCGTGCAGGTGCGGGCGACCTTGGCGGGAACCACGCAGTCTCTCCTGTTCACGATCAACATCCAGCCGACAGTGGAGACCATCGCATCCAGCGGGGCGACCGCCTACGACCTCGCCCCCGAGGAACGGAAGCAGTTGATGGTGACGACCGTGCCGACCAATGCCGCAGTGCAGTGGGCGCTAGTCGGGACATCGACAGGAGCCATCGATCCTTACGGCTTCTACAGCTACTACCAGGCCCCGACGGTGGCTGAGCTTGGAACGACGCGGCGGCAGATGACGGTGCGTGCCAGTCTGGTCTCGGATCCGAGCCGGTTCGTGGACTTCCTCATCGACGTCCACTCCAAACCGCTGGTCTTCCGCGACAACGGATCCAAGGAAGACACCAGCTACGCGGTCCCGTCCGGTACGGCCAGCTTCTACCTCGAGGCCTGGAAGGGCACGGCCAGGGCCACCGGGGCGAAATGGACGTTGATCGACAAGCCGGCGACCGCAGTCCTGCCAACTTGGACGACCGACGCCAATGGATCGATCCTCTTCAATGCCACCCAGGACGGTGTCTACCGCTTCCAAGTCGTGGACGGCGGCTACGTCTCCACGGTGGCGATCCGATGGGGCCTTGCCCTGAGCGCAACTTGATCCGCCTCGGCTCGCCGGAACTTGGTATCCTTGTGGCATGAACGAGATGGTCCAGGCGCTGCGGCGCGCATTCTTCCTGACAAAAGATCCAGCCCAACGCCTGTCCCTGGTCAAGGATATCCTGACCCAGGAACGCCAGAAGATCGAAGTCGCCTTCAGGGCCTATCCTCACGGCAATTCGACGGGCCAAGCCCTGACGGACCTCGTCGATGTCCTGATCCGTACCCAGTACGAGGCGCGCCGCAACCAGACGGCGGCGGCGGGCGAACTGGCCCTGGTCGCGGTGGGCGGCACGGGGCGCCGCGAGATGTGCCCGCAGTCCGACATCGACCTGCTGATCCTGGTGCCCCGCAAGGCGCGCCCGGAAGTGCTGGCCGAGGCCGAAGCCATGCTGTACCCGCTGTGGGACCTGGGCTTTGCCGTCGGGCAGTCGGTCCGCACCGTGGAGGATGCCAGGGACGCCTCGGAGAAGGATGTCGAGACCTACACCTCCTTCCTGCAGGAGCGCCTGATCGCTGGCAACTTCGGGCTGTACCGGCAGTTCATTGAGGAAGTGCTCGCGCGTCCCTCGACCCGAAGGCAGCGGGATCTGATCGCACGCAAGCTGGAGGAGCGGCTCAAGCGGCTCAACGGACAGGGCGGCCTGGCCCAGATGCTTGAGCCCAACCTGAAGGAAGGGCGCGGATGCCTGCGGGACGTGCACACGCTGGTCTGGCTGGGCGGGATCCAGTTCGGGGCCAGGGGACTGGACGATCTGGCGCGCTCCGGCATCATCCTGCCGGAGGAGGTCGACGACGTGCGCGCGGCCAACGAGTTCCTATTGCGGGCCCGCATGGGGCTCCACTACACCTCCGGCAAGAAGACCGATCGACTGGACTTCTCGGCGCAGAGTGAAGTCGCCGAGGTCCTGGGATACCGCGCCGACGGCAGGGCTCCGGCCGTGGAACGCTTCCAGCGGGACTTCTACCGGCACGTGCGGCTGGTCGACACACTCACTTCGAACTACGTGGACAAGCTTTCGGAAGGCCGGACCCGGCAGAAGCCCAAGACTCCTGCGGACGCGCGCTTCCACATCAAGGACGGCTTCCTGGAGATTCCCGTCGCGGGAGCCAATCCCTTCTTCGGGAACCTCGGGCTGGTGCTGGACCTCTATGCGCAGGCCCAGGAGACCGGGGCCCCCATCCACCCGCAGACCCGCTGGTACGCGCAGCAGGCCGTGGCGATCCTCACCCCGGAAGAAATCGACAGGAAAGTGCTGCTGGGGCGGATGCTGGCCATTTCCTGCCATCCCCGCGCGGCGGAGGTCGGCCTGCGGGACCTCCATCGCCTAGGCGCCTTGAAGCTGATCGTCCCCGACATGGGCCTCATCGACTGCCACAGCCAGCACGATGTCTACCATGTCTACACCACCGACGAGCACACCCTCACGGTTCTCGAACGGCTGGCCTCGCTGCCGGGAACCAAGGATCCGGTGCTGGAGCCGCTTCGCAAGGAGCTCGAGAAGATCGCCGATCGCGAAGTGCTGCACCTGGCGGCCATGTTCCACGACATCGGCAAGGGGCTGGGTGGCAACCACTCCGTCTCCGGGGCCAAGCTCGTGCTGGAGTACGCCTTGGGCGCCGGCTGGAGCGAGGCGCGGGCCTCCCAGGCCGCCGAACTGGTCCGCCACCACCTGTTGCTCAACCACATCGCCCAGCGCCGCGACCTGGACGACGACAAGACCATCCGCGACCTGCTGGCCGTCCTTCCCGACCAGAACCTGTTGCGCAAGCTCTACGTGCTGACCTGGGCCGACATCTCCTCGGTCCATCCCGACGCCTGGAATGACTGGAAGGCGCACCTGCTGGCCAAGCTCTACTTCCGGGCCCAGGCGGAGCTGGAAGGCGAGGAGTCCATGCTTCCCGATTCCAATACTCGCCGCGAGCTGTTGGTCACCCCGCTGCCGGAGGAGGATCGGCCTGCGGTGCTGGAGCACCTCACGCGGCTGCCGCGCCGCTACGCCAGCCAGGTCTCCACGACCCAGATGCTGCAGCACCTGCGGCTTCTGCAGACCTTGGGCAACGGGCGCACCGTGGCCGTGCAGGTGGACGATTGCGGCTCGCACTTCGATGTGGCGGTGGCCAGTCCCGATCGCCAGGGGCTGCTGGCGCGCATCTGCGCGGGCCTGTCACAGGCGCACCTTTCCATCGCCACGGCGCAGGTGTACACCCGTGTCGACGGTGTGGTCATCGACCTCTTTTCCGTCATGCCGCTGGGGAACGGCGCGCGTGTCTCCAGCGAGGATCTCAAAATCCGTCTTGAGGAATCGATCGGTGAGATGCGCGGACTGGACGACGCCACCATGCACGCGCGGATGGAAGCCTATGTCAGCCGTTGGAGCGCCTCGTTCCAGCGCATCATGATTCCCGAGATCCACGTGGAGTTCAGCGACACCGTCTCCGACGACTATTCCGTCCTGGATGTCACGGCCCCGGATCGTCTGGGTCTGATGTTTGCCATAGCGGCCTTCTTCGCCGAGCGCGGCTGGGTGATCCATACGGCGCGCATCCTCACGGAAGCCGACCGGGCCATCGACTCCTTCTACCTCACGCTGGTGGACGGGACGCGGATCCCCGAAGGGCCGGCGCGGCACCTCGCCTGCCAGGAACTCAAACGCCTGTTGGAGGTGGTGGCATGAAGGTGGATTTCTCAAGGGTCGAGCTCTACCTGGTCACGGACGCGCCGTCCTCGCAGGGCCGGAGCTTTGCGGAGGTGATCCGGGCGGCGGTCGCCGGCGGCGTGGACCTGGTCCAGTACCGTGACAAGGCGGCCAGCGCCCGCGAGTACTTCCAAATGGCCCAGGAGCTGCAGACGCTGTGCCGGCAGCTGGGCGTGCCGCTGCTCCTAAACGACCACGTGGACATCGCGGCGCTCCTGGGCGCCGACGGGATTCACCTGGGCCAGGATGACATCCCCCTTGCCCAGGCGCGCCGTCTGCTGGGTGCCGAGGCGACCATCGGCGTGAGCACCCATGACGTGGGCGAGGCTGAGGATGCCATCCGCGAAGGGGCCGACTACATCAATATCGGTCCGGTCTTTCCCACTCAGACCAAGGATTTGCCGCTGGCCAAGGTCGGCATCGGACTGGGCCTGGTGACGGAAATTGTCAAACTCTCCAGTGTCCCGGTCACGACCATGGGCGGCATCGGGCTCACGAACGCGGCTCGGGTGGTCGCGGCCGGAGCCGATCGAATTGCGGTGGTGACAGCTTTGACCAAGGCGCCCGACATCGCGGCGGCGGCCCGCGAACTCAAGGCGCTGGTGCGCCGCGAGAAGGCGGCCCGGATGGGCATCGCCTGATGGCTTACCGCATCAAGGAGATGTTCCTCACCCTCCAGGGCGAAGGCGCGCAGTCGGGCCGTGCGGCGGTCTTCTGCCGGTTCTCGGGCTGCAACCTGTGGTCGGGGCGGGAGGATGATCGGCCGGATTCCGCCTGCCGCTTCTGCGACACCGATTTCCTGGGGACGGACGGCGAGGGCGGCGGCACGTTTGATTTGACGGAAATTGTCGCACGGGTCTCGGCCCTCTGGGGCGGCCGGAGCGGGATCCCGTACGTGGTCTGCACTGGCGGCGAGCCCTTGCTGCAGCTGGATGCGGCGCTGATCGAGGCCTTGCACGCTGCAGGATTCGAAGTGGCGATCGAGACCAACGGCACGCTTCCGGCCCCGGCAGGCATCGACTGGATCACCGTCAGCCCCAAGGCGGGCACGCGCGTGAAGCAACGTAACGGGCACGAGTTGAAGGTGGTGGTGCCGCAGGAGCACGACTGGGTGGAGCTGGAATCGTGGGACTTTCGCCACCGCTTCGTGCAACCGATGGACTCTCTCGACCGCCAGGCGTCCACGCAAGCAGCTATTGCTCATTGCCTGTCGCGTCCGGCCTGGCGCCTGTCGCTCCAGACCCACAAACTGCTGGGGATCCCCTAGAAGACCCAGTTCAAGGATGTTCCGACATTGCCGCGCGCGTCGAGCTGAAGCGCAGGGGTTGGGACAATGTCGATGGCGCCGAGCCGGAGCGATTCCTTCAGCCTTGCGTTCGAGCTTGATGCGAAATAGATGGGCCTTCCGATCTGGAAGGCGTATCCAAGCAGAGCTGTCGCTGACGCGGCGCCTGTCGCCTTGTTTGCGACGGATATGAAGAGCGGCGTCCAGAACAGGTAGATGAAGCCCACGCCAGCCCAATCGCTCTTGATCATGCTGCCGACGGGAATGAACGGGTAGATGTTGGCCCAAGCCCATCCGCCCGAGATTTCCCCCTTCTGGTACAATTGGAATGTCTCAGAAGGCTGCAGACTGAGGGCTAACTCCTTGAGCCGCTTGGTGCCCGCATCGTCGCGGAAGCGGTAGCTATCGATGATGAGGAGCGCCTCGGGAAAGCCGGAGGCCATCATCCCAGCACGAGGGAGCTTGGGACTGATGCTGCCATCGGCATAGGAAAACTGGTTGCTGATCTGCTGCGCGAGCAGCGGGATGGACTCCTTCAGCAGCGCGTCGATCTTGCCTTCCTTGGTGTCGCGCACGGAGGCGAGCACCTCGCCCGTCTGCACGCTCACCAGACGCAAGGTGAGGGACCAGCTGTCGCCCAGCTTGCCCACCGTCCCCAGCAACGTGCGGTCCACGGCCAGGAGCTTGCCCACTTCCACGGCGCATTCCGAACCGTCGCAGGCGCCTGACTTCTGGAAGCCCTGCTCGGCCAGGATCTTGCTCATCTGCGAGCGCTCCATCACGCGCAGGCGCCCGCTGTTCTGCAGCTCCACGACCAGTGCGTCGCGCAGCACGTCCAGGCTCCCGACATCGATCTGGCGCCCTTCCAGGTCCATCACGGCCAAGGACAGGATGTGGGCGGGTGCTTGGGCATGGCTGGACGTACTGGCCAGGAATGCGATCCCGGCGAAGCATGCGGCCAGCGTGCGGAGGACAGATCGGAGTGTGCGATTCATGGAAGCCTGACCTGTGGGAGCGGATGAAGACGTAGCGCAAAGGTAAACCTCTCCCGGGTGGCGTCGGGACATGGTACCTTGCATTTCCTCAATGCGACTCTGGGCACTTTCGGATCCACACCTGACCATCGCCACGCCCAACAAGCCCATGCACGTGTTTGGCGAGAATTGGCGCGATCACCCGGAGCGGATCGCTGCGAACTGGAAGAGGGTAGTGGGCCAGGACGACGTGGTCCTGATCCCTGGGGACATTTCCTGGGCCAGCCAGCTTCGCCATGCCCTGGACGACCTCCATTTCCTCGACCGTCTTCCCGGCACCAAGGTGCTGCTTCCCGGGAACCACGAACATTGGTGGGACAGTCTTTCGCAGGTGCGGCGCCAGCTCCCGCCGTCCTTGCGGGCCATCGACGGCGACAGCCTGGAGATCGGGCCGTGGCAGATCTTCGGAACTCGTCTGTGGGAAGATCCCGAGAACGCCGTGGACGGCCTGATCGACTGGAAGCCCGCCCCGCCCCGTGTGCGCCAGGAAGATGTGGATCGCAATGCCCGCGTGTACAAGCGAGAGCTGGGCGCATTGGAGCGATGCGTAGGCTCCTTGCCGCGCTGTCCGCTGCGTCGAGTCTGCATGACGCACTATCCGCCCATCGGCCCCAACCTCGCCCTCTCGCGTTCAGCCTCGCTGGTCGTCGCTAGCGGCGCCTCCATCTGCGTCTTTGGGCACCTCCACACCATCCGCCGCGAGCACCTGCCGCCGCGAGGCGACCTGATGGGCACGGCGCACGGGGTGCGTTGGGTGCTGGCTTCCGCCGACTACCGAGATTTCCAACCCGTCCTCCTGGACGAAGCCTGAGGTGAACATGGAACAGACCGCCCTTCCGCATCGCGTGATCCTGATCGAGCCCGAGATGCCCGAGAACATCGGCTTCGCCGTGCGCGCCATGTCCTGCTTCGGCTGGAGCAAGCTGGTGCTGGTCGGCACGCCCCGGCCCTCCCCGGATTCCCCGGCCTTCCGCACGGCGACCCTGGGCAAGGAGATCCTGGCCCAGGCCGAGGAGGTGAGCTCTCTGCGCGAAGCTTTCGGGGATGCCCGCACCACCGTGGCCTTCACTCGGCGCCCGCACCAGAAGGGGCTCCTGGCCCTTCCGTACCTGGCCCAGGAGAGCGCTCGGCACGAGGCGCCGTGGGCGCTGGTGTTCGGACGCGAATCGATCGGCATGACCTCCGACGAGGTGATGGCCTGCGACATCGCCTGCAACATCCCCACGGTACACCAGACGGGCTCGCTCAACCTGGGCCAAGCAGTCTCCATCGCCCTGGCCTTCCTGCATGCGGCACCGCCCAAACCCAGCGACGACGAAGGCGCTGGTTCTGCGCTGGCCGTGCAGCGGGAGGAGTGGGTCGAGTGGGTCGGTCGGGAGATCGAGGCGCGCAATTTGTTACATCCGGCCCGTCTGGAGGCCGGAAAGCGGCATCTGCAGGGGCTTCTGCGCCGTCTGCGACCCAACGACGGCGAGCTGCGATTCCTGCAGGGGCTCTCCCGTCGGCTGGTCTCGTCGTCCCGAGAGCCCGATGAAATGGGCCTTTGACGGGCTCAAAAGCCACGAAGGCCCATGGAATGGGCACTTTGGGGCGAAAAGTCTGAAAACTCCCATTGCATACGGCTTTCCGGGGAGATATGTTATTGCAACCGCGCCGCGATTTGCGGCTCGTCCCTTTCCACGAAACCCAACGAGGAAGACAAATGGCGAACAAAGCTGATCTGGTCGCAAAGGTTCAGGAGATTGCTGGCATCGAGAGCAAGGCTGCCACCGAGAAGGCAGTCAATGCCGTGCTCGAGGCCATCAAGGAAAGCCTGAAGCAGGACGGCAACGTACAGATCATCGGCTTCGGATCCTTCGAGATCAAGGAGCGCAAGGCACGTACCGGTGTCAATCCCGCCACCGGCGAGAAGATCAAGATCGCTGCCGCCAAGGCCGTCGGCTTCAAGGCTGGCAAGGCCCTGAAGGACGAATTCAACAAGCCCAAGGGTGCCAAGGCTGCCAAGCCTGCCGCGAAGGCCGCACCTGCCAAGGCGGCTGCCAAGCCCGCCGCGAAGGCTGCGCCTGCTAAGGCCGCCGCCAAGCCCGCTGCGAAGGCTGCACCTGCTAAGGCCGCCAAGAAGAAGTGATCCGGTCGCGCTGGTCGCCGACCGGTGCGCAAGGAACCCGTCCCGAAAAGGGATGGGTTTTCTTTTTGCCTGCCGTCTGGCTCAGTGCCAGTAGATGTTGCGCGTGGCGAACATGGCTTCCACGGCCACGGCCAGCATGGGCTTGGCGAACAGGTAGCCTTGGCCGTACTCGCAGCCCAGCTGCTTGAGCAGGCCCAGGTGGCTGGAGGTCTCGATGCCTTCCGCGACCACGTCCATGCCCATGACGTGCGCCAGCGAGACGACGGCGCGCACGATGGCCAGCTGGCTCGTCTCTGTCTCTAGGTTTCCCACGAAGGAACGGTCGATCTTCAAGGTCTGGGCTGGGAACTTGTGCAGGTACGAGAGTGACGAGTAGCCCGTCCCGAAGTCGTCGATTGAGATGCGGATGCCCATCTCGCGGAAACGGGAAAGTACGCTGGCGGCGGAATCAGCGTTGTCCATCAGTAGGGACTCGGTGATCTCCAGCTTCAGGTCGTGGGGCGACAGGCCGCTGGTTTCCAATGCGTGCAGCACCTGGTCGGAGAGGTCGTCCTGGGCGAACTGCCGTCCCGAAAGGTTCACGCTGACGTGCAGGTCCGAGGCCATCTCGGGGAAGGTTCGCTTCCAGTGGGCGACCTGCCGGCAGGACTCCTCCAGCACCCAGCGCCCGATCTCGCAGATGAGGCCGGTCTCCTCGGCCAGCGGGATGAAGGCGGTCGGGGAGACCAGGCCGCGCTCGGGGTGCATCCACCGGATCAGCGACTCGAAGCCGCGCAGCTTGTTGTCGTAGAGGCTCACGATCGGCTGGTAGACCATCAGGAACTGGCCTGTCTCGATGGCTTTGCGCAGGTCGTTCTCCAGGTGCAGGCGCTTGAGCGTGTACTCGTGCATGCCCTGGTCGAACAGGACGTGCTGGGCCTTGCCCATGGCCTTGGCGCGGTACATGGCGGTCTCCGCGTCGCGCAGGAGCTCCTCGGCGGATTCGTTGCCGACCTTCGAGAAGGCGATGCCGATGCTGGCGCTGAACTTGTGCTGCGTGCCGTTGACCTGGAGCGGTTCCTCTAGAACTTTGCGCGCCTGGATCGCCATGCGGATGGCATCGGCGATGTCGGACAGGCCGTCCAGGAGGATGCCGAACTCGTCGCCCGAGAAGCGGGCCACCGTATCGCGGATTCCTGCAGTCCTTTCCAGCAATACGCCCACCTGCTTGAGAACCTCGTCGCCGACGCTGTGGCCGTAGCTTTCATTCACCAGCTTGAAGCGGTCCAGATCCAGGAACAGGACCGCCGCGATGCTCGCGCCGCGACGTCGCAGGGCCCGGTGCAGCCGGTCCATGAAGAGCGCGCGGTTGGGAAGTCCGGTGAGCGCGTCGTAGAGCGCTCCCTGCTGGATCCGCTCCTCGGCCTCCTTGCGCGAGGTGATGTCGATCATCGAGCCTGCGATCCGCTCGGGGGGATGGTCGGAATCGGGACTCTGCGACATGCCGCTGGCTTGCATCCAGCGGAAGCTGCCGTCTTTCTGGCGCAGCCGGAATTCCACCTCGAAGCGCTTGGTCTCCCCTTGCAGGCACTGCTGGACTTCGCGGTCGACGATCTCGCGATCGCGCGGAAACAGGCGTACGAACCATTCCTCCGGAGTGTCCCCGATGTTGCGGGGGTCTCCGGTCAGCTCTTTCCAGCGCGGCGAGTAGAAGATCTTCCCGGTCCGCAGGTCCCAGTCCCAGAGCCCGCCGTTCATGCCGCTGGCGGCCAGGGCGTAGCGTTCCTCGCTGACCCGCAGGGCCTCCTCCGCGTTGCGGCGCTTGGTCACGTCCTCCACGGTTCCCTCGAAGTAGAGGATGCGACCCTGCAGGCTCCGGACGCAACGGACATTCTCGCTCACCCAGATGGTGCTGCCGTCCTTGCGGCGGACCTGCGATTCGAATCCCGTCACGGTGCTGGACATCTCCATCAGGCGCAGGAACAGCTCGCGGCGTTGCCGATCCACGTAGATCTCCCGGCCGATGTCTTGGACCTGGGCGATCAGTTCGTCCGGGGTGTCGTATCCCAGGATGCGGGCCAAGGAAGGATTCACGGACAGGAAACTGCCGTCGGGAGCGCTTTGGAAGATGCCTTCGATGGCGTTCTCGAAGATCAGCTGGAACTTTGACTCGGCGTCCCGGCGTGCCGTCTCGGCCAGCATGTGCCGGGTGATGTCCTGGAAGGTCGCTACGATGCCGTTGACCGCAGGGTCCTGCAGCAAGTTGGTCATGCCGCATTCCGTATTGAGCCATTGCCCCTGCGCATTGTGGATGCGGAAGTCCCCGGCCAGAACCAGTCCCGGATGCTCGCGGATCCGTTCCAGCGTCGCCAGGGCGGCGTCGAGGTCCTGGGGATGGACGAATGTGGCGAGACTTGTCCCGATCAGTCCCAAAGGGCCGAATCCCAGGTTCTTCTCTGCTGCCGGGTTCATCCAGAGGATGGTGCCTTCGGCATCGAAAACCAAGACGAATTCACGGGAACAGCGCGCTAGTTGGTTCCAGCAATCCGCCGAAGTGGTCTGTGGTCCGTTGGGCCACTGGTTGGAATGTTCGATGATGGACTGACCTCCGTGGTGGTCATGTTACCATGGAGCATGGTGCTGGGGCAATGGAAGATCCGCTTGAGAGGCAAGACCATCGGGGACAGCACTTGATTTCAGGAGAATAGAATCGTATATTATTGAATAAGTTCGGATATTGTGTCTCAATCTCTAATCGAACAATTGATTCTGGTGACCGCTGCAAGGGGGCGAGGATGGACACGCTTCAGGAACACGATCGCAATCTGACCCAT
>Ga0302273_1000304_pt1 | contig 22551 bp, 14 predicted proteins | sample III_Bog_N1_3_FD_198774 | JGI IMG/M metagenome (GOLD analysis project Ga0302273, IMG submission 198774) | Peat permafrost microbial communities from Stordalen Mire near Abisko, Sweden - III_Bog_N1_3 | ecosystem: Environmental > Terrestrial > Soil > Wetlands > Peat | place: Sweden: Abisko... | reverse complement strand
CGTCCTTGCGGGATGCTCCAGGGAAAAAGGCGATGTGGTGGCCACGGTGGGCGGTGAAAGCCTGACCCGGCAGGAACTGGAAGGGCTGGTGCCTCCGGAGCTGTCGCGCTACACCACCCGCGAGACCTACCTGGATCTGGTTCGCCGTTGGATCCAGACCCGCATCCTGGCCGACGAGGCCCGCAGCCGCAAGCTCCACAAGGAGCCTGATGTCCAGCGCCTGTTGGACGAGCAACGCGATGAGCTGCTCTCGCAGATCCTGGTCCAGCGGGTGTTCGATTCCATTCCCGATCCGTCGGACGCCGACGTGAAGCGCTATTTCGAAACGCACCAGGAGGAATTCCTGCGCCGCGAGCCCGAAGTCTCGTTCATGCAGGTGCGCCTGCCCGACCAGCCTTCCGCCACCGCCTTGCGCGCGCGCCTCACCCCGGCCAACTTCGCTGAGGAAGCCGCGCGGCTGGACCCCGACTTGGCCCGCAACCCGCAGGCCACGCGCCTGTTCCGACGCGGCGAACTGGCTCCCGGCGTCGCCGAGGCCGTCTTCTCCCTCAAGGAAGGCGAGATCAGTCCCCCCGTGATGGACCAGGACGGCTGGCACATCTACCATCTGCTGTCGCGTGCCGCTTCCGGCAGTGTGCGTCCGCTGGCCACGGTGCAAGACGCCATCGTGGCGCGCCTGCGCGAGGACGAACGGCGCAAGCGCGTCCAGAACTGGGTGGCCGAGATGCGCCGAACCCGCAAGATCCAGATCTGGGAGGAACGCCTTCCCGGAACCGCCAACGCCGACACCGCTCAGAAACGGAACAAGCCATGAAGTCGCTTGCCCCAGTGCTTGCCCTCGCTGCCCTCGCCTACTCCCTGCCTCCCAAGGACGGCGTGGCCGCCCAGGTGGGCGATCAGACCATCTTCGCATCCGAGGTGCGCGAGGCCGCCAACGGCTTGGAGGGCAATCCGGTGCTGGGTTCGCTGCCCTACCCGGAACGCTGCCAGCGCATCCTGAGCCAGATGATCGACGACAAGATCCTGCTGGTGCGCGCCAAGCTCGACACCGTGGTGGTGAACGACGCCGACCTGACCTCCGAAGTGGAAGCTCGCATGCAGGAGATGCAGAAGAGTTTCGGTGGCGAGGAAGCCTTCCGCCAGTACCTGCTGATGCACCTGGGCCTGCAGCCCAGCGACATGCGTCTGCGCATCCTGCGCCAGATCCGCGACGACCGCACCCGCACGCGAGTGCGCGAGAAGTACGTGGGTCGCGTCCAGGTCACTCGGGAGGACGTCCAGTCGTTCTACGCCCAGTACAAGGATTCCCTGCCCAGCATGGCCGACCAGGTCAAGGTGTCTCAGATCCAGCTCAAGCTGGAGGTCCTGCCTTCCCGCGACAGCGTGGCCCGCGCCGAGGCCGTGGCCTTGGTGGAGCGCCTGAAGAAGGGCGAAGCCTTCGCCGACCTGGCGGCCAAGTGGTCCCAGGAGCCCAATGCCGACTCCACCAAGGGAGACATCGGCTACTTCAAGCGCGGCGACCTCGATCCCGCCTACGAGAAGGCCGCGCTGGCCCTGGACGCAGGCCAGTACACCATGGTGCCGGTCCGCTCTCGCTTCGGTTGGCACGTGATCCAGCTGGTCCAGAAGAAGGACGGCGAGTTCCGCACCCGCCACATCCTGCGCCTGGTGCGACCCGACTCCCTCGATGCTGCCCGCATCAAAGGCCAGGCCGACTCGCTGCGCCTGGTGTGTCAGAACGACACATCTGCCTTCCCGCGCCTGGCCCGCCAGTTCTCCTCCGATCACGCTTCGGCGGCCTTTGGTGGCGTGCTGGGTTGGTTCGCCATGGACAAGCTCAAGGAGCCGTTCAAGTCGATGATGGAAGCCATTCCCGAAGGCCAGGTGGGCGAGCCCAAGCTCCTGGGCGATGCCTGGACGCTCTTCCGCGTGGACAAGCGCGCCAAGAACCGCCAGATGAATCTGGACGAGGACTGGATGCTCCTGCAGAACTACGCCCAGGGCATCGTGTCGCAGAAGAAGCTCGAGATCTTCCTGCAGCGCTGGCGGGCCGAGACCAATGTCGAGCGTCGCATGGACGGCAAGGCCATTGCCGCCGGAGTCCCCGCACCCGTCGCTCCGTGAGCGACCAACCCTACGGGGCCTTGGCTCCGTGGTACGACGATGTGATGTCGCATGTGGACTACCCCCAGTGGGCTTCACATGTGGAGTCGATCTGGAAGCACATTGGGGTCCGGCCGCGCTTCATCCTGGAGACGGCTGCTGGCACCTTGGCACTGGCCCCGTACCTCAAGCGCGCCTCGCGCCGCTGGGTGCATTCCGACCTTTCGCTCGAGATGCTCTCCAATGCCCGCCCGCCCGCCTTGGGGATGAGCGATCGCGTAGCGGCAGACTTCCGCGCCCTGCCTTTTGCCCCCGCCAAGTTCGATGCGGTGCTGTGCCTGTACGACGCCATCAATTACTGCCTGATGGAAGAAGACTTGCGACGCTTCTTTGCTGAAGCCTTTCGCGTGCTCAAGCCCGGTGGCACCTTCATCTTCGACCACGTCACCAGCGTGACCTGCGCCCGCTATTTCCGCGACTTCACCACCCACGAGGAGGTCCAGGGCACCCACGTGGTGCGGGAATCCAGTTGGGATCCGATGGGTCGCCTGCAGCACAACCTGTTCACCTTCTTCCTGCCCGACGGCCAAGGCAAGTTCGTGCGCCGTCAGGAACACCACATGCAGAAGATGTGGCCCGGCACGCTGTTCCGCCGCCTGGCCGAGAAGGCTGGGTTCGTCTGGCTGGGCGCTTGGGACGATTTCACCCTGGATCCGGTCCGGCGCAATTCCGAGCGGGTCCACGTGGCCCTTCGCCGCCCCTCCTGAACGCTAGCCCCCGAGCTCCTTGAGCCGGTCGCGCAGGCGGGCCGCCCGTTCGAAGTCCAGTTCCGCCGCGGCCTGCATCATGCGGTCGCGCAGCACGTCGACGTCATCCCAGGCTTCACCGTCCCCGATCGGGGCGATGGCATCGGCAGCCGAGGCCTTGGACTTGAGGGTGGGCTGGGCCTTGGATGGCTTGCCTCGGGTGCGTTTGGGCTTTGGGGCTGTCTCGGCAGCCTTCAGAATGCCGTCTTCGGCGTCTTCGCCCATGGCCAGGCGGTCATGGATCCTGCGCTTGGTGGAGGTCGGCGTGATGCCGTGCTCGATGTTGTAGGCCTCCTGGACCTTGCGGCGGCGGCCCGTCTCGTCCATGCAGGCGCGCATCGAGTCGGTGATGCGGTCGGCGTAGAAGATGACCTTGCCGTTCTGGTTGCGGCTGGCGCGTCCGGAGGTCTGGATCAGGGACGTGGTGCTGCGCAGGAAGCCTTCCTTGTCGGCATCCAGGATCGCGACCAAAGAGACTTCGGGAAGGTCGAGGCCTTCGCGCAGCAGGTTGATGCCCACCAGCACGTCGAACTCGCCCTCGCGCAGGCCGCGGATCAGCTCGGAGCGTTCCATGGTGGTGACTTCGCTGTGGAGCCAGCGCACCGGCACGCCGTTCTTCGAGAGGTAGTCGGTGAGGTCCTCGGCCATGCGCTTGGTCAGGGTCGTCACCAGCACACGCTCGTTCTTCGCGCGGCGCAGGCGGATCTCCTCCATCAGGTCGTCGATCTGCCCCGCGATGGGCCGCACCTCGATGACGGGATCCAGGAGGCCCGTGGGGCGCACGACCAGTTCCGTCACCTCGCCCCCCGCGCGGTCGCGCTCGTACTTGGCCGGGGTGGCGCTCACGAAGAGCGTTTGCGGCAGGCGGCTCTCGAACTCCTGGAAGTTGAGCGGGCGGTTGTCCAGGGCGCAGGGCAGGCGGAAGCCGTAGTCCACCAGCATGGTCTTGCGGGAGCGGTCGCCGGCGAACATGCCGCCCACCTGCGGGACCGTCACGTGCGACTCGTCGATCACAAGCAAAAAGGGCTGGTCGAAGAAGTCGATCAGGGTGCTCGGCGGCGAGCCCTTGGGGCGGCCTTCCAGGATGCGGGAATAGTTCTCCACGCCGCTGCAGTAGCCGGTCTCGGTGAGCATCTCCAGGTCGTAGAGGGTGCGGCTCTTGAGCCGCTCGTACTCGACGAGCTTGCCTTCGCGGGAGAACAGGGCGAGCTGGTCCTCCAGCTCCTGGCGCATCTCGGAGAGCGCCCGCTCCATCCCTTCGCTCTCGGTCTGGTAGTGGCGGGCGGGAAAGAGGGCGGCCACCGGCGGCTCGTCGATGAGCTTGCCCGTCAGCGGTTCGACCCAGCGCAGGCGCTCGATCTCGTCGCCCAGGAACTCCACCCGCAGCACGCGGTCGTCGTAGGCGGGCTGGACCTCCACCACGTCGCCCCGCACCCGAAAATGACCGCGCTTGGCCTGGAAGTCGTTGCGCACGTACTGCATGTCCACCAGTTGGCGCAGGAAGACGTCGCGCTCCAGCTCCTGTCCCGGCAGCAGTTCGATGGCCTTGCGCAGGTACTCGGCGGGCGACCCGAGGCCGTAGATACACGAGACGGTGGCCACCACCACGATGTCCTTGCGGGTCAGCAGCGAGGTCGTGGCCCGCAGCCGCAGCTTGTCGATCTCCTCGTTGGTGGAGGAGTCCTTCTCGATGTAGGTGTCGGTGGTGGGGATGTAGGCTTCAGGCTGGTAGTAGTCGTAGTACGACACGAAGTACTCGACGGCGTTCTTCGGGAAGAAGCCCTTGAACTCCTGGTAGAGCTGCGCCGCGAGGGTCTTGTTGTGCGAGAGCACCAGCGTGGGAAGCCCGAGCTGCTGGATGACGTTGGCCACCGTGAAGGTCTTGCCCGAACCGGTCACGCCCAGCACCACCTGGTCCGAGACGCCCTGACGGAAATTGTCCACTAGCTTTTCGATGGCCGCGGGCTGGTCGCCGGCCGGCTGGTAGTCCGAGACGAGCTCGAAGGGCCGCTCGATGGGCGTGATGAAGCCTTCCATGGATCTCAAACTAACTGCTCAATCGTGCAGTTTCCACTAGAAACAGATGTATGAATCAAGCCGCATGGACTCGGACTGAAGTCCTCGCAGGATCCAAGCCGCCTTTGTCGGCAGCAACCACACGGTTGCCACGAAGTGGTGTTTCTTGCAATGGTCCATGCGAGGGGTTCAGCCCGAGCAGATGCATTGGCCATCGTATGAATCAAACGAAACGGGGACCTTGCGGTCCCCGTCGTTTTCAGCCTGTGGTTCCCAGTCCCGCCGCGATGGCGTTCACCGTGCTCAGCAGCGCGTCGAGCTGGATGGCCTTGGCGGGGTCCTCCTCGTCCAGTGGACGCCAGCTGCGCAAGAGGGTGATCTGGCGCCGGTGCAGCAGGGCCAGGGGCTCCTCGCGCAGGCGCAGCGAGCGGTCGAGCTTGGGGCGGTGCACGGCGAAGGGCGTCCCGAAGAAGTCCTCCAGGAGCGAGATGGTGCGGGCGCGTTCCTCGAAGAGCTTGGGCAGGAAGAGCTTGCCCAGCGTCTCGTCGGCCAGTTCGCCATACTGATGCGCCACCGCCTCGCTGCCGGTGTGGACGGAGGACTCGATGTTGGTGAGCAGGAAGCGCGGGAAGGAGCGCTCCTTCACGATGCCGCGCAGGTACTGCCACAGTTCGGGGCGCTCGTCGCGAAGCTTCTCCAAGGCCGTGCCGGCGCCGTACCAGCCGGGGGCCAGGAAGCGCGACTGGCTCCACGAGAACACCCACGGAATGGCGCGCAGGTCGGCCACGCTGCGGCGTCCGCTGCGGCGCGAGGGACGCGATCCGATGCGGGCCCGCTCGATCACGTCCAGCGGGGTCACCTGCCCGAAGAAGGCCGCGAAGTCCTCGTGCTCCATCATCTCGCGCCACTTGGCCTGGCTGACCTGCTCCAGGAACGACAGGGCCTCGTCCTCGACGGCGCGGGAAATGGGCTCGGCGCGCCGCACCGAGGCCGCCACCGATCCGGCGCACATCAGCTCCAGGTTGTAGCGGGCCGTGATGCGGTTGGCGTACTTCTGCGAGATGGTCTCGCCCTGCTCGGTCACGCGCAGGCCGGTCATCAGGCTCTGCGGTGGGAGGGCGCGCAGGAAGCGGTCGGTGGGGCCGGCGCCTCGGCTGATGGTGCCGCCGCGCCCGTGGAAGATGCGCAGGTCGATGCCCAGCTCGTCGGCCACCGTCACCAGGAGTTCCTGGGTGCGTCGCACGCGCACCTGGCTGGCCACGATGCCGCCGTCCTTGCCGGAGTCGCTGTAGCCCACCATGATCACCTGCACGGGCCGTGCCGCCTGCGGTTCCCAGGTGGCGCGGGCCTTCTCCAGGCTGCGGCGCACGAAGGGGTGTGACAGGAACTGCCGCATGATCTCGGGGGCCCGGAACAGGTCGTCCAGGGTCTCGAACAGCGGGACCACGGCCACGCGGCTGACCCAGCCTTCGGGGGAGTGGGTCCAGAGCCCGGCCTCGCGGGCCAGGACAAAAACTGTCAAAAGATCCGAGAAGCTGCGGGTCATCGAGAGGATGGCATGCCCGAAGCCCTCCGGGCCGTAGTCGCGGATGTGTTCGGCCACCGCGCGCAGGGCGCCGACGGAGGTCTCGGCCTCGCCTTCCAGCGCGTCGCCGGGGGCCGCGAAGGGACGCGGCGTGGCCAGCTCCTTCTCCAGGAAGGTGCGGCGCTGCACCTCGCTCCACTGCGAGAAGGTGGCGTCTGGCACTCCGGCCTGCGACAGCAGGAGCTCCATGGCCTTGTCGTGGGTGCCGCTGTTCTGGCGCACGTCCAGGCGGGCCAGGTGGAATCCGAAGGTGATGACGTCGCGCTCCAGTGGCAGGATGTCGGTGTCGGCCAAGCGCTCGGCGCCCACGGCCTCCAGGCTGCGGCGCAGGACGGACAGGTCCTCCAGCACCTCGGACGGCGAGACGTAGAGGGGAGCCGACGGCACTTGGGCCGGGTCCTTGGGCAACCGCGCCAGCATCAGGTTGAAGAGCTGGCGCCACGGCTCGCCGACGTTGCGGTCGCGCGCCTTGCGGCCGGGTTCTCCCAGTCGCTCGGCCAGGAGCTCGACGCGCTCGGTGAGGATGGCGGGCGCCGCTTGGAGGGTCCCCGACAGGCTCAGGCGCGATGCCGCCTCGGCCAGGCGCTTGCGCAGGCGTTCCAGGGCGATGCCGCGCATGCGAAGGAGCGATGCGCGCGTGACCGCCGGGCTGACGTGGGGGTGTCCGTCGCGGTCGCCGCCCACCCAGGAGCCGAAGGACAGGCGTGGGTAGTTGGTGGCCTCGCGCAGCGGGGCGGCGTCCCAGCCGGCGTCGCGCCAGGCGTCGCGCAGGCGCTGGTCCAGGTCCTGCATGGCGTTGGGGAACACGGTGCCCAGGAAGTGGCAGGCGTTCTCCACCTCGTCGGCTACGGTGGGCTTGACCAGCTGGATTCCCCCGGTGCGCCACAACAGCTCCAGCAGTCCCACGATTTCCTCTTCGCAGGCCTCGCGTTCCCACGGGGTCCAGTGGGAGCTCTCCAGCTTGACCAGTTGCAGGTAGATGTTGCGGTGGTGCTCGAGCAGCGTGGTGCGGCGCGCCTCGGTGGGGTGGGCCGTGAGCACGGGCTCGATGCTCTCGCGGCGGATGGCCTCCAGCGCCTCGTCGGGGGCTGCCCCGCGTTCCTTGAGTCGCTTGAAGGCCCAGGCCCACAGGCCGCGCTCGGAAGACAGCCCATCGTGGGATTCCTTGATGCGTCGCACCTGGGCCGAGGCGTTCTCCTCGACCAGGTTCAGGATCTCGAAGGCGATGGTGTAGAGCCGCTCGGTCTCCGGAGGCGGAGCCCCTTCTGGAAGGCATCCGCCCCAAGGAATCCAGGCCGCCAGGTCGGATCGGCCTTGGCGCTTGAGCATGGCGCACAGCAGGCGCGAGAGGTGGGCAAGGTCGTGTTCCAGGCGTCCCTGGTTGGCTGGCGTCTTCGCGGCGTCGTTCATGTCCATGACAATACAAAGGAGCGCAGGCACGAGGCACCTCCTTTCCTTGTTGCTTTCCTGCGAATGGGAGCGTAAATTGACTAACTGTATGGTTAATAAAGAGTCCGAGAGCCGTAACGAGTCCCGCCAGCGCATCCTGGACACGGCCCGTGGCGTGTTCGCTGAAAAGGGCTTCGACGGCGCGCGGGTGGACGAGATCGCCCTGCGGGCCGGGGTCAACAAGGCGCTCATCTACTACTACTTCAAGAGCAAGGATGAGCTCCTCAAGGAGATCCTGCGGACCTTCCTTGAGGAACGCCGCACCAGTCGCCCCAAGTCCATTCAAAAAGGGGATGCAGGTTCGCTTCCTGACCAAATCGTCCGCTTCGACGTGGAGTTCCTGTTCGAGCGTCGCGACATCCTGCGCATCGCCATGATGGAGGATCTCCGCTCGTCCAGGGACAGGAACCTGACGTCGGGCACGGTGCTGAAGCATTGGCTCGAAGGTCTGGTGGAAGCGCGGAAGGATTACGTCGAGGCCGGATACGGCTTCCGCTATACCCCTCGGGTGGTGGTGGCCATGTACTTCCTCCACATGCTGCCGGTGGTGACCTTCTGCGCCATGGGCGAGACCTTGGCCCGGGAGACGGGCATGGACTTCGAGACGGTGCGCGAGGAGTTTCTGAAGCTGATGGTGGAGATGAATACCCACCATTTCCATTCGGTCTTCGGGAATTCCTGCATGGACACGACTCCTGAGGTGGCCTTGTCTGGGTTGGTCCCGATTCCTCCTTCGGACGTCATGATCCGTATCCGGGACGCCTTCTGCGACGGCCGTGCCATGGAGGCCGACGAGGTCAAGTCCATCCTGGCGGGAATCGTCGGGGACCCGGATCCGCTGTACGAAAAGCTGCTCAGCTACCGCTACTTCATGCAGGAAAAGGACGGGAAGCTGCGCTGGTGCGTGCCTGACGGCAAAGGCTCTGCGACGGCGGCTCCGAGCGTGGTCCGCCCTCCTCAGGCGCATCTCCAGGTCTCTCCCGAAGAACGGGCGACTCTGGTTGCCAAGCACATGCCCGAAGGTCGCTTGGAGACGTTTCCCTTGAAGGAAAAGGCGCGGGTCGCTGTGATCGAGCACATCGCAGGTTTTTTCCGCTCCGATCGGGTCTATTCCGAGCGCGAGGTGGATGCGCTCCTGAAAGGCCTGGCCGCCGATCACGCCAAGGCGCGCCGCTACCTGGTGGACTACGGCTTTTTGAACCGAACTCCCGACGGCAGCCGCTACTGGACCTGGGACGGCAGCCCGTCTTAGCGTCGGTGCAAATAAACGTGCAATAATTCACCAGTTCGAGCGTTTAAGAAAGAAAGGAGGGTGATGATGCTTGAAAATTTCCTGACTAACCAGTTAAACAGAAGCGAAACATGCAATGATCTAGGATCCATTCCGGTCGATTGGGAAGCGCTGCACCTGGAGTGCAAGCACTGGACCGATGCGACGCTGGAACTGCGTCTCGAAGTGCGCGATCGCGTGATTTGCCGCTGTCTGGCGACGCGTCATGGTCTGGTCTTCCTCGACGACTCCGGTCCCGATTGGGCGCAAGAGCTGCTGGAGGAAGCCGCCGAGGAATGGCGTCGCCGCCTGCCTGTCGTCCACCTGCCGCTTTCGCTCTTCACCTGGACCCCATTGCCACCCTGAAAGGTCTCATCATGGATTCCGTTCGCCACCAGGGCACAGCGCCCGTCGGCAAACTGCTGCTGCAATATTCGTTGCCCGCCATCGCGGGATTCCTCGCCAACGCCCTCTACCAGTTCGTCGACCGCATCTTGGTCGGACGCGGCGTGGGCACCGAGGCGATGGCCGCCGTCACCTGCGCCTATCCCCTCACCATCCTGGCCATGGGCGTCGGGCTCTGGCTGGGCACCGGCACCGGCAACCAGATCTCCACCTTGCTTGGCAAGGGCGAGAAGGACGAGGCCGAGCGCGTGCTCGGACAGTCGGTGCGCTTGGCTCTCCTGCTGGGAGGCGGTCTCTCGCTTCTCCTGATCGCGCTGGCTCGTCCCATCCTGCAAGGCTGCGGCGCCTCCGGCGCGGTGCTCGAGATGGCCATCCCCTATCTGCGCATCACCGCCGTGGGCCAGGTCTGCCTGATCGCCATCATCTCGATGGGCAACATCCTGCGCACCCAAGGACGGCCTGGTCTGGGCCTTGCCTTCATGGGCGTCGGCAACTTCGTGAACGCCTTCCTGGCGTGGCTGGCCATCTTCGTGCTGCACCTGGGAATCGCGGGAGCTGCCTTGGCCACCACCTTCACAGTGATCCTCAATCTCGCGGCCCTTCTGATTTTCGTGCAGGGGCCTTCGAGCGTGCTGCGCATCCGTCGCCGCCACCTGGGACACGATGCGGCCTTGGCCCGTTCCATCCTGACACTGGGCGCCCCGATGTTTCTGATGCAGATCCTGGGCACCCTGACTTTCCTGGCGGCCAACCACGGCGCGGCAGGGCTCGACGGTGTGCGGGGCGTGGCCTCGGTGGGCGTCTTCAACGCCGTCGCCATCCTGCTCATCTACGGGCCGTTGGGGATTGCCCAAGCCTTCCAGCCGCTGGTGGCCTACAACCGAGGGGCCGGTCGGCTCGATCGCGTGCGGGCCCTGCTCGGACGCACGCTGATTGCCACCACGGCCATGGGATCGGTCGCGGCGTTGGTGGTGGCCATCTTCCCGACTGCGGTGGCCTCGCTCTTCACCCGCCACGACACGCAGCTTGTGGACATCGTGGCGCGCGGCCTGCCTGTCTACATGATCTCGGTGGCGCTCTTCGGCATCCAGGGGACGGCTTCGCACTACTTCCTGGCCATCCACAAGCCCAAGCCGGCGGGCCTGCTCCTGCTCGGGCGGCAGATCCTTGCCATCCCGCTCTTCCTGATCCTGCCCAGGCACTTCGGGTTTCCCGGCCTCTTCCTGGTGGCTCCGCTCTCCGACGTGCCCATGGCCGCGCTTGCCGCCTGGATGCTGCACAAGGAATGGAAGGCCCTCGACCGGGACGAGGCTCCGATGGAGCCTGAGCCAGAGTCCGAGCCGCAGGCGGCCTGAAACGACGAAACCCCGCCGGACCGGCGGGGTTTCTTTTTGACAGAATCTGTCAAACCTTACATGTGGTAGTTGAAGCCCACCTTGATCGCGAGGTTGGAGAGGTCGTAGACCGGCTTCCTTGCCGTAGAACCCGTGGCCGAAGCCAGGCTCTCGATGTCACCATCGCTTTTGCCATCGTCTTCAAGCGTGTAGCTCTTCGACAAGTTGTTTCCGGTGATCTTGGCGTCGGTGGGTGCCCACTTGAGGCTCTGGGCCGCCAGTTCAACGGTCAGGCCCAAGCGCTCCTGCACCTTGAATTCGCCGCCCAAGGCGCCCTCGAAGCCGAAGGCGGTGCCGCCAGTGTATTCAATCTTAGCTCCATCGACCTTCTGCTCGTCCGTCAGGCCGAAGCCGAAGACCAGGCCGAACTTGGCGTACGGAGTGAAGGGGCCCTTGGCGGCCACCACGATCGACGGAGTCAAGAGGACGCCTGTGAGGGTCGACTTGATCTTGTAATCCGTTTGCTTGGAAATGTCCTGCTCCTGGCCCAAGAGGTAGGACAGGTCGAGTTGGGCGCCGACGACATCGTTGTCGATCACACCGGCATGCACACCCAGCGGAATGGCCTTGCCGGCGTAGGTTCCGTAGATGTTCTCTGGAGAACTGGAGGTCGCATCGGTCCCTAGGACGCCGGAGGGCTGCCCGAGGGTATAGCCGACACTGGCGCCCACGTAGGGCTTGACGACGGCCATGGAAGATGCGGCACTGACGGCCAAGGCGGCGACGAGGATCTTTTTCATCTGAGGACTCCTGAGTTGGGTAACGGACAAACGGGGCGCTTTGGCGCGATCCCGGAGTGCCAAAGACGATAGAAAATTGCGAGGCGGTCGGGTACCGTGCGGGGAACGGACAAAAAGAAACCCGTCCCGGCGATAGCCGAAACGGGTTTTGACAGGATTTGTCTACGAACGATTACTCGTCGGAGACGGTCTTGCGGCCTTGGCGCTTGCGGGAGTTCTCGTCCAGGTACATCTTGCGCAGGCGGATGAAGCTGGGGGTCATCTCCACGATCTCGTCGGAATTGATCCAGGTGATGGCTTCTTCCAAGGAAAGTTCCTTGGCCGGAGTCAGCGACACGGTATCGTCCGAGCCGGAGGCGCGCATGTTGGTGAGCTTCTTGCCCTTGACCACGTTGACGACGATGTCGTCTTCGCGGCAATGCTCGCCCACGATCATGCCGGTGTAGCAAGCGGTGCCGGGAGAAGCGAATAGAACGCCGCGATCCTGCATGTTGTAGAGGGAATAGGCGGTGGCGTCGCCGTCTTCCTTCGAGATCATCGCGCCTTCCTTGCGCTCGGCGATGTCGCCCTTGATCGGCTCGTAGCCCTTGAAGATGGTCTGGATCACGGCATAGCCGCGAGTCAGCGACAACAACTTGGAGCGCACGCCGATCAGGCCGCGGGAAGGGATCTCGTAGATCACCTGGGTGGAGGCGCCATTGGACTCCATGTGGACCATCTCGCCGCGACGGGAGCCCAGCTCCTGGATCACGGGACCCTGGTGCTCGGTCGGAACGTCCACGGTGAAGGTCTCGATGGGCTCGCAGATCTTTCCGTCGATCTCGCGGATGATCACCTGCGGGCGCCCGACGGCGAACTCGTAGCCTTCGCGGCGCATCTTCTCGATCAGGATCGAGATGTGCAGCACGCCGCGACCGGCCACCAGGTACTTGGAAGGATCGGCCTGCTGTTCCACGCGAAGCGCCACGTCACCCAAAGACTCGCGGTTCAGGCGATCGCCGATCTGGGTGGAGGTGACGAACTTGCCTTCCTTGCCGGCCAAGGGGGAGTCGTTGACCTGGAAGATCATCGAGATGGTCGGCGGATCGACGGTGATGCGCTCCTGCACGACGGGACGCTCGGGATCGACGATGGTGTCGCCGAGCTCGAAGTCCTGCACGCCAGCCAACTGAACGATCTGGCCGGGGCCCGCTTCGTCAATTTCCGTGAGCTTGAGTCCGTAGTAGGCGTAGATCTTGGTGCAGCGGGTGCGGCGGATGGAGCCGTCTTCCTGCGACAGACCGATGGTCTGGTTCACCTTGATGGTGCCCTGCTTCACGCGACCGATGGCCAGACGGCCAAGGAACTCGCTGTAGTCCAGGGACGAGATGAGCATCGAAAGCGGCTCGGTGTGGTCGCCCTTGGGAGCCGGGATCTTCTCGATGATCTGATCGAACATCGGAGCGAAGTCGGAATCGGGCTGATCCATCTCCATCTTGCAGATGCCGTTGCGAGCGGCTGCGTAGATGTGGGGGAAGTCGAGCTGCTTGTCGGTCGCGCCCAGTTCCATGAACAGGTCAAACACCTTGTCCAAGGATCCGTGGGGGTCGCAACCGGGGCGGTCGATCTTGTTCACAACGACGATGGGCTGGATTCCCAGCTCCAAGGCCTTCTTGAGCACAAAGCGGGTCTGCGCCATGGGGCCGTCGAAGGCGTCCACGACGAGCATCACGCCGTCGACCGTGGAAAGCACGCGCTCCACCTGGCCGCCGAAGTCGGCGTGTCCCGGAGTGTCCACGATGTTGATGAAGTGACCCTTCCAGTTGATGGAAGTGTTCTTCGAGAGGATGGTGATGCCGCGTTCACGCTCCAAGTCATTGGAGTCCATCACACGTTCGGCGACCTCCTGGTTCTCGCGGAAGGCACCGCCCTGGCGGAGCATTTGGTCCACGAGGGTAGTCTTACCGTGATCAACGTGAGCGATGATGGCGACATTTCGGATTTTGCTGGCTTCAATCATGACGGGCGCAAGTTAAGAACCAAAAGGCCTTTTGGCTGTCTCAATTGCATTGCAATCGCAAACCTGTGCACAAAGGAGCAAAAGCCAAGGGGCCTGATCCGGCCCTGCTCGCCCCCGAATCCGGGGGCTCGTCAAGCCGCCCTGCGGCCGTCTTGCCCCAATCCGGGCGACGGTCCGGGGCAGATGGATCAGAGCCTCAATAGCTGCGTGGAGTAGTCCAACAGGTCCTCCAAGTGATTGTCGATCACATCCACGAAGATGGCCATGTCAATCTCCTGGTAGTCATGCACCAGCACGTTCCGGAATCCGATCATGCCTCGCAGCTTGCGGGCCAGCTCCGCCGGGATCAAGCTCGCCTTCTCCAGCAACGTGAAGCTCTCGCGGCTGTCCTTGGGGACGCCCAGCTTGCGCCGCCGCACCACGTGGTTGGCCATGTCCAGGCAGAGTTCGGCAGCCCGCTGCAGGTTCAGGGCAATGGCGTCCTGACGCAGGAAATCCTTCTCCAAAGGCAGTTCAGACGTGATTTGCCGATAGAGATGAATCTGCCGAACGCATCGCTCAAGGCTTTCCTTCTTGGCCAGGATGACATCATCCATTTAGGCGAGGATCCTTCCGCTTGCGAGGATGTCGGACACGATTCCCGCCCGTTCCTGGTTGAGTTTCTGCCACAGGGAAAGGCTGAGCATTTCAAAGACCTGGACCGCATGGGTGCTCCAAGCGTGCAAGACATGACCATGGCTCACGATTTCGTTTTGGAAGACCGTATTGGCGTGACGCAAATCGATCAGATCCACATCCATATCGAGCTGTTCCATCAGCTCTTGGCGACAGAACTGAACGGTCGACGGCTGAGCATCTTCGGGAGGCAATAAAATCGCCAAGTCCAAATCGCTTGCGGAGGTCTGCTCCCCAGTGGCAAACGACCCAAAAACCCACACGCCTTGGACATTGGGAAAGTGCCGTGCCAGAGTTCTCAGGATTGTCGCAAGTCGTGCATCATCCATACTTGGGAAAATACGCCCTTTGTTCCAGGTGCCACCAGCCTACGCGACGACGAGCTTCCAGAACTTGCGCTTGCCGGCCTTCAGGATGTGTTCGCCGGCGCCAAGGATCTGCTGCGGGTCGGTGATCTTCTCGCCGTTCAGCGACACGCCGCCGTTCTGGATCAGCTTGCGGCCTTCGCCCTTGCTGGCCACTGCGGCCACGTTCACCAGGCAATCGAGCACGGTCGTGCCCGCAGCCACATCTGCGGTGGCTGTGTCCTCGGGGAGCGCATCGCCACGGTGCACGGCGGCTTCGCGCTCGGCGGCTTCCTTGGCGGCGGCTTCGCCGTGGTACTGGCGCACGATCTCGCCCGCCAGCCAGGCCTTCCAGGCGCGGATCTGGGCGCCGTCCTGGGCCGTGCGGGCCTTCCAGGCTTCGATCTCGGAAAGCGGCAGGTCGGTCAGGAGCGTGGTGTAGCTCTCGCACTGGCTGTCGGGCAGGGAGTAGATCTTGTGGTACATGACCTGGGCCGGTTCGGTGATGCCCACGTAGTTGCCCAGCGACTTCGACATCTTCTCGTTGCCGCAAGTGCCCAGCAAAATGGGCATGAAGAGTCCCACCTGGGGCTCCTGGTGCGGCATCCCCATGACATCGCACAGCGCCGCGTCGCGCTGCAACTCGCGTCCACGCAGCACGTTGAACTTCTGGTCGGTGCCGCCCAGCTCCACGTCGGCCTGGATCATCACGGAGTCCAGCCCCTGCATGAGAGGGTAGAGGAACTCGTGCAGCGAGATGGGGTTGCCAGCGGCGTGGCGGTTCTGGAAGTCCTGGCGCTCCAGCATCTGGGCCACCGTGATGCGGCTCATCAGTTCGGTGACCTTGTCGAAGGAAAGTGAACCGAACCAGGTGCCGTTGTACACAACCTCGGTTTTGTCCGGATCGACAACGCGGAAGAACTGTTCCTTGTAGGTCTCGGCGTTCTGGAGCACCTGCTGGTGGGTCAGGCGCGCACGGGTCTTGGTTTTGCCCGACGGGTCGCCCACGGTGGCGGTGTAGTCTCCCACGATCAGCACGGCCTGATGGCCGAGATCCTGGAATTGGCGGAGCTTGCGCATGACCACCGTGTGGCCGATGTGGACATCGGGGGCGGTGGGATCCACGCCCAGCTTGATGCGCAGGGGCTTATTCGTGGCCACGCTCTTCTCGAGCTTCTGGAGCAGGTCCTTCTCGTCGATGAGATCGATGATGCCGCGCTTGAGGATTTCGAGCTGTTCACGAGCCGTACGCACAGTTGTTTCTCCGGAGTGGAAGTGAGCCAGGAAAGGTAACCGCGCGAGGGTCAGATTTCCCAAAAGGCCGACGGAGGTAAATACCTTTGTCCTATGATCAATCCGAGACTTGTTCGCGAAGAACCCGATACCCTCCGCGCCGGCTGGAAACGCCGCGGATTCGATGCACCGGTCGATCGCCTGGTTGAGCTGGAGGCGCGCCGCCGCAGCCTAATCAGCGGCGTCGAAAACGCCAAGGCCGCCAAAAACGCCGCCTCCGCCGAGGTGGGCAAGCTCAAGCGCGAGGGCAAGGACGCCTCCGAGGCCATCGCCGCCATCAAGCTGCGCGGTGACGAACAGGCTGAAGCGGAAAAGGAACTCGTCGAGGTCGAGAGCGAGTTCGAGTCGATCCTGATGGGTCTGCCCAACCTGCCGCTGGACAGCGTCCCGGATGGCCGCACCGCCGAAGACAACGTCGTGGTGCGCACCTGGGGCCAAGTCCCCACCATCATCGAGGGCGCCCGCGACCACCTCGCCGTGGGCGAGAGCCTGAAGCTGTTCGATTTCAAGCGTGGCTCGAAGATCTCCGGAGCCGGTTTTCCCGTCTACACCGGCTGGGGTGCCCGCCTCGAACGCGCCCTGATCTCCTGGTTCCTGGACGAACACCGCGCGGCCGGGTTCCTCGAGGTCCAGCCGCCGCACATGGTCAACCGCAAGAGCATGACCGGAACCGGCAACCTGCCCAAGTTCGAAGAGCAGCTCTACCACTGCGGTGAAGACGACCTGTTCCTGATCCCTACCGCCGAGGTGCCGGTCACCAACCTGCACGCCGACGAGATCCTGGAGCCCAAGGACCTGCCGATCCGCTACAGCGCCTACACCCCCTGCTTCCGCCGCGAGGCCGGCAGCTACGGCAAGGACACCAAGGGCTTCCTGCGCCTGCACCAGTTCGACAAGGTCGAGATGGTCTGGTTCAGTGCCCCCGAGAAGAGTGAAGAGGCCCACGAGATCCTGACTGCCCAGGCGGAGAAGCTCATCCAGAAGCTTGGCCTGCACTACCGCGTGCTTTTGCTTTGCGCCGGTGACATGGGCTTCGGCGCCGCCAAGTGCTACGACCTTGAGGTCTGGGCACCGGTGGAACAGAAGTGGCTCGAAGTGAGCTCGTGCTCAAACTTCGGCGACTTCCAGGCCCGCCGCGCCGCCATCCGTACCCGTGGCGAGGACGGCAAGCCCGTGCTGGCCCACACGCTCAACGGTTCTGGCTTGGCCACGCCGCGCATCCTGGTCGCGCTCCTGGAGACTTACCAGCAGGCCGATGGCTCCTTCCTGGTTCCCGAAGTCCTGCGCCCGTACCTGGGCGGGGTCGAGAGGATCACCGCCTGACCGGAGTCTCGCTCTTCGGGCGTGCGCTCAATCGTCTGCACGGGCTCCTGTCGCGCGTCTACCAGCACGCTCCCTACCGGGCCCGCGTGCTGGGCCTGGGCGTGGCCCTGGGTGTGACTGGGCTGCTGCTCCTGGGACATTCCGCCTTGGTGCTGGAGCTCCAGGAAAGTTCCCAACACATGGCCGACCGCGAAGCCACGCTTTACGCCTGGGCGTTGACCCAGCGCCTGCAGCACCGTCAGGATGACGACTTCCTGCAGGACGTGATGCGCGGCTCCGACGTGCCGCTGGTGTACACCTCCCTGGACGGGACGGTGCGCCACTGGCACAACCTGGTGCTGGAGGACGACAGCATTCCCGATCCGCCCACCAGCCTGGACGAGGCTCGGATCGACGCCATCGAACGATTCATCAAGGAGTGCTCCCGCCAGGAACACGTGCGCCCCATCGTGGTGGGCGGCACGCCGGTGGGAATCCTCTATCACGGCAGCTACGGGGCCTCGTGGCGTTTTCCGGCCTTCTTCGCCTCGGGTGCCTTGGTCCTCCTGATCCTGGGCTTCGTGGGCTGGGTAGCGCTGCGGATCATGCAAAGCACCGAGCGCAGCCTCTTGTGGGTGGGGCTGGCGCGCGAGACGGCTCACCAGTTGGGCACTCCGATCTCGGCCTTGATGGGCTGGATTGAACTGTTGCGTTTGCGCGCCCAGAATCCCAGCAATCCAGAGAAGTTCAAACAGATCGCCGACGAGATGGACAGAGACCTGGGGCGCTTGCGCCAAGTGGCCGACCGCTTCTCGCAGATCGGTTCGCGCCCCGATTTCCGGGCCGTGGACATCGACGGCACGGTGCAGGGTGTGGCCGACTACTTCCGGCCGCGCCTGCCGCACCAGGACCGCAAGGTGGAGCTGTGGGCGGAACTGGAACAAGCGCCGCGCATCCAGGCCAATGCCGAACTGCTGGGCTGGGTGCTGGAAAACCTGGTCAAGAACGCTTTGGACGCGATGGACAAGGAACGTGGAGAGATCCACATCCGTACCGCAGCCTCCCGTAATGGCCAGGCCTTGATCGAGGTGGAAGACAACGGCAAGGGCCTGTCGCGCGATGACCAACGCAACGTGTTCCTGCCCGGCTGGACCACCAAGAAGCGCGGCTGGGGACTGGGGCTTGCCCTGGCGCGCCGCATCGTGGAGCAGTACCACGGCGGCCGGATCTGGATCCGTCGCTCACGGGTCGGCGAAGGCACCGTCTTTGCCATTTTACTTCCCGCCGTCCCGCCCGACGCCGAGGATTCAGTCGAGAGCTGAAACTTTGCCAAGCGTTCAAGCCCTCGCACAGGCTTAGAACACCCGGTGTGGCGAGTTGGTGATTGCCACCTTCGGTGGCTCGGAACCTGCGAGAGCCTAGCCGAGCAACGTAGCCTTGCCTCCACAGTTAGGTTCGTTCTAGCGGGAGATGGCTACCACGCCTTTGACTTCGATTTGGCTCCACTTTCCTCCGTTGGTAGAGGGCACGCGCAGCTTGACAGTGTAGGGGTAGAGTCCGTTGGCGACGGCATTCCCGAAGTCGTCGTGGAGGTCCCAGACGGCGCGAGGAAGGATGTTCCCGGTCTGTGTGAGGTCGGTCCGCAGGACCTTGATGAGCTTGCCCGAGAGGGTGTGGATGCGGATGGAGGCCTGGATGCTGGCAGGGACGGTGCTGTTGGCGTCGGGGCTGGTGCTGACCTTGAAGTAGAAGGTGGTGGACGATCCGGTCTTGACCGGGTTGGGCCGGTTGAAGACGTCGTAGAGGCCTGTGGTTCCGGGATCCTGGACTTCCAGGTTCAGCTGGGCGCGGGTGTAGTTGCCCATCTGGTCGTGGGCGAGGATTCCCAGGGCGTAGGTGGTTCCGGTCTTGTAGGAAGACGAATCGAAGTGCACCTGGAAGGACATCTGCCGGAAGCTGTGGCCGGTCTGCAGTTCGGGGCGCCAGGTGTCCAGTACGCCTGGGATGTTGACGATCACACCTTCGTCGGGACTGGAGGAGGACGAGATGCCCGCGCTGTCGAACATCTGCACCTGCAGACAGAATGGCAGCGGGATCTTGGCCGTACCGACAAAGGGCTCGCCGGCAGAATAGGCGGAATCGCACGGGCGGAAAGACACTTGCGGCCCTTGGTTGTCCTTGAGGTTTGCGTTTGGATCAGTTCCCGACATCAGGATGCTGTCGCGCGAGTACCCGCCCATCAGGCCGGTCTTGGTGTCGATCCCGAAGGCGCTGTAACTGACCACATCGCCGAAGTTGAGCTTGGCCGGCACGAAAGCGTCGAAAGTGAGATTTCCGCCGTTGCCGTTGCTGGAGCTGGACAGGATCTGCTTGCGGGTCTGGGTGACCGTGGCGACACAACTTGGGCAGGAGGTCTCATTGTTGGTGAGCAGCTCCTGTACGGGGGAATTCAGGAAGCGCAGCACGGCAGTGGTGGGATTGGTGCTGGAATAGGTGGCCTTGGCGGTGATCTGGGACAGGGCCTTGAGAGTATCGGGCAGCCCTGTGAAGGATATCTGTAGGCCGGTGGGAGCAAAGACCATGGAGGGATCGCCCATCAGGACGTAGGCATCCTGGTTGGTCACCTTGTAAGCAGGGCCGTAGTCACTGGGGATCGTGGCATTGCGCGCCTTGGCCAGTGCTTCGCCAATGGTACAAGTCTGCGCGTTGAGGCTGTAGATCCGTCCGAAGAATTCCTTATTGAGCACGCTGTTGGGGTCGGGGAATGTGGAGCGCGTGGCAGAAATGCTTGCCATAGCGCCTTTCCCTGGGGTGGTCACGATCGTGGAACCTAGCGGTGATGCCCCAGTGTGGTCGAATCGCCCGACACTGCAGCCCGCAGCGAAGAAGAGGAATGGCTTGGCTGAGTTGCTTAGGCTGTTCACGGCATTGAGGTCAAAGACGCGCTCATGGGCCAATTGCCCCTCGGCGCCATGGCCTATGTAGTTGAACAGCGACACGCCTTGGTCCAATCGGCCGATGATGGCTCGGCGCACGTCGGGCTTCTCTCTCGAAGCATTGGGCAAGAATTTGGCCATGTACAGGTTGTCCTGGTACAGCCACGGACGAGTGCTTTGCAGCAGCAGTGCGAGCGCCTCTGTCTGTTCGGAGTGCTTGATTTCGTCGATGGCACCCCATTTCATGAAGTCGTCTGCGACGAGGTAAGCGGTGTTCCTCCAGCTGGGATCCTGGTTTGGCTGGATCGCCTCGAAGGCCTTTAGCTTTCCGAACCAGGCATCGAACTCTGCGCTGTTGTGGGCGGGGATGCGCCCGATGGCGATGTCCACGGTGCGCGAGTTGATGTTTGCGCCCCACTCGGCGGAATCGAGGTAGGCGAAGTAGTTGTCGGTGGCGTAGTTCATGACTTCCCAGGTCGGGACGATGTTGGCCATTCCCACGCCGTGGAGGTTCCGGAAGTCGTAGTGTCCGTGTCCCAGCAGCAGCACATGGCTGGTTCCCCAGTTGGCCTTGGCCCATTTCAGGAAGTCACGGATGGCGGTGGGATCGCTCTGTCCGCTGGCATAGAGCTGGTAGATGTCTTCCAATCGCACCACGCGGGTAGGGATCTTGCGGACCAGGCTTTGCTGGCTGCGGTATTTGGCGAAGGCATCGGCCTGGACCAAGAAGCTATCGACGGTGATGACCAGCATGGAGTCGCCGGATTCGGCCGAGAAGTCCGTCACGGCCAGCGTTCTGCTCTGCCACCGGGAGAGCGAAGCAGGAGCCAAGAGGTTTGCGGCGAACGTGACTACATATCGTGTGGCCAGCGAGCTTGCGCTGTCGGTGAGCTTGTAGCCTTGGAAGGAGGCCGAGTCATAGGAGGCATCGCGAACGATCTGCACGCGGCGGGCGATCTCGCCGTCTTCCAAGGCGTATCCGATCAGGCTGTCGGACGAACTGGGCGCGAGGAAGGGAACGCTCAAGGCTCCGGCGGCCGGAGTTGGGAATTCGACCCGGCCGTTTTCCAGTCGCGGCTTGATCCTGCCGTGTAGGGCATATCCCCTGAAACGCCGATCCGCACGGGTGTTCAGAATAAGCTGATTGTCGGAGTTTTTTAGGCCACGTCCGCTCCAGAATCCCGAGGATTGGTTGCTAGCGATCTGACGCGTCAATGCTGTTCCGTTGAGGGCAAGTGAGTTATTGCTGTTCAAAGAGCTGTTGGCATCCGTGGATCCTTGGGCCAAACTCACTTCGGCACAGAGGGAATCGGAAGCCAGTCCCGTGAGGGTCAAGGAGGATGGGATGCTGTTTTTGGCTTCGGTGGTTCCGAACCAGAACCAGTTGGTGCCGGTCTTGGTGTCGTCGAACTCGGAGCCACTATCGATGGGATGGTTCTTGAGAAGGATGTGCCGTTCATCACGCCAAGTTTGCTGGATCGTGGCAAAGCTCTTGGGAGAAGCTGCGACGCGGGGTTTAGCGAGATCCTGGGACGCCGGTTGTCCGACCTTGCTGTCGGGCTGGAGCGCGATCAGGTACTTGCGTGTGAGGGAGTAGGGGCTGATGGACTGCTTCCATCCCGATCCGCAGGGCGCTGTGGTGTCTTGGACCCAGATGGTGGTTCCTTCCACGTAGAAGCGGATCTCGTCGTCATCGGCCAGCTGGTCGGGATTCTTGGCGATCCGTTCGAGCTTCACCGGCACCAGGGCCGGTGCGGTGATGTTCCCCGAGACGCTGGGCAGGGTGTCGCGCGGTCCTCGGTAGACGGCGATGTTTCGCAGCGAGGTTCCGTCGAGGTTTCCCAGCACGCGCTTGAGGTCGGCGACCTTCAGCCGAACGATTCCGTTCTCGTCGGTGCGGCTGACCTGGTGATGGGTCTGCTTGGACACATCTCCGACGGTCAAAGTGGCGACCGGTCCTGAGGGCAGTGCCGGAGCGCTCGCGCTAGCGGCCACGCGCCGGGCAGTGGTCAATGAACTTCCGAATCGGACTCCTCCGATGGGATTGCCGATGGTGTTCACGACCAGGGGAGGAAGCGGGAAGGTCTGGCTCCCGCTCCAGGCGACTTCCAGCCGGACCTTGGCGCGCGACAGCGCGGGACTGTGCCGCTGGGCACTGGAAAGTTTGATGTCGACATGCAGGATGCGGGCGCCGTTCCAGGTGTGGATGGACTGGACGACCGCGATGCCGGACG
>Ga0302273_1000298_pt1 | contig 22834 bp, 22 predicted proteins | sample III_Bog_N1_3_FD_198774 | JGI IMG/M metagenome (GOLD analysis project Ga0302273, IMG submission 198774) | Peat permafrost microbial communities from Stordalen Mire near Abisko, Sweden - III_Bog_N1_3 | ecosystem: Environmental > Terrestrial > Soil > Wetlands > Peat | place: Sweden: Abisko... | reverse complement strand
GAGAGGATCAGGTACCTGTCGCGAAAGCCTTCCTCACCCGAAACAAGCCATGAACCATCCATCAGCCAGGCCGGATCAACGATGTTCCCTGCAAAAGAGCGTCTTGGGGCCGCCGATACGAGTGGCACAAAAGTCAAATATTGCAAGATAAATCGACGGCGCATGGCGACCCCTTGACACGGCGGATCAGTGACTCCCTGTTAAAAAATTCTATAACTGGATATTGATAGTGAGCAAGCAGCGCAGTGGTTCTGTGATCCAGCCATTGGCACCCACCCGAGGATTCGCTTCACTCGGATAATGCCCGTTTGATTGACCACGCGGACCCCATACATGATCAGCACCCTTCTCACCATTGGTTTTCTTCACTGGCTGGTGTTGCTTTTGCCAGGCGCCAACTTCCTGCTGGTCGGCCAACTGGCAGCTAGTGGCAAACGCAGCACCGCGTGCGCAGCGGCCTTTGGCGTCACCACGGTCACCTTCACCTGGGCTAGCTTGGCCATTCTCGGGATTGGGTTGGTCTTTAATGCACATCCGGCGTGGCGCCAGGCCTTGCAGCTGGCTGGCGGTGTTTACCTGTGTCACCTAGGCTGGAAGCTGTGGCGCTCACGCGGCATGAGCACCCAAAACGCCGACATCCAGTTGTCCAACTTGGCAGTGTTTCGCCTCGGGTTCATCACCAACATCCTGAACCCCAAAACCGCCTTGTTCTTCGGCAGTGTGTTTGCCACTGCGCTGCCCGCCAACGCCAGCCTGACCCTGGTGGCCAGTGCTGTGGCGCTGGTGTATCTCAACGCGCTGGTCTGGCACCTGTTTTTGGCGCTGGCCTTTTCCCATCCCCGTGTGCAGGCGGCTTATGCCCGCCACACGGCCCTGTTGGGCAAACTGGCCGGCGTCTTGGTGGGGGCCTTTGGCGTCAAACTCATCGTCGCCACGGTGCAGGAGTTTCGGGCCAAAGTGGCCTGAGCAAGTGCTTGGGTGGTGCCGTCAAAACTGCCCGAAATGCCGCACAGTAACCGTTTTACCAAGCCAAACTCAACCATTGCTGGCGGCAATGCCCCACCTGGCCAGCGCGGCATCATCGCTGACGCGGGCATCAACCCAGCGGGCACCATCGGGCGTGGTTTCTTTTTTCCAGAACGGCGCCTGGGTTTTGAGGTAGTCCATCAAAAATTCGCAGGCCTTAAAACTCTCGCCCCGGTGCGCCGAGGTGACGGCCACCATCACCACCTGATCTAGCGGCTGGAGCAGCCCGACGCGGTGAACCACGCGCGCGCCGAAAATATCAAAGCGCTTCATGGCCTCGTCAATCATGGCTTCGATGGCTTTTTCGGTCATGCCGGGGTAATGCTCCAGCTCCATGCTGCTGACGCTCAAGCCATCGTTGCGGTCGCGCACCGTGCCGGTGAAGCTGCAGATGGCGCCGACGCGCTTGTCGTTGTGGCGCAGCTTTTCAATTTCGTCGGTGAGATTGAAATCTTCGAGGGTGATGAGAACGCGTGGTGAGGACATGGCGCGATTTTGTCAGCCCCCGGTCACGGGCGGGAAAAATGCCACTTCGCAGCCCTCGCTGAGCGCGCTGGACTCGTCGCTCATGACATGGTTCAGCGCCATGCGCACCGAGCGGCCCCGCGCCAGAGTGGCCGCGTGTACCGGGCTGGCGGCCAGCAACTCGTCGCGCAGCTCGGCCAGCGTGGCGGCGGCGGTGTCGCGCAACTCGCTGGCCTGCCCGATGGCTTCGCGGATGGAAGCAAAATATTTGACCGTAATTCTCATGCCATCAGCTCCGAAAAAGAAATGAAGGGCACGCTGTCGCCGTGCTTGATCGTCTGGCCGGGCGGGTTATCGACCAGCCCGTCAGCCCAGACGGCGGAAGTCAGCACGCCCGAGCTTTGGTTGGCAAACAGGTCCAGCCCCCCGGCGGCGTTGCGTTGCACGCGCAGGAATTCGCGCCGCTTGTCGGCCTTGGGCCAGTCGAAATGCGCCGTCAGCGTCATCGTTTTCGGCGCCACCTCGGCCACGCCCTGCAGCCTGAGCAGAAATGGCCGCACCAGCAGCAAAAAGCTGACAAAGCTCGCCACCGGATTCCCCGGCAGGCCCATGAAATGCGCCGCGCCAACCCGGCCATAAGCGAAAGGCTTGCCGGGCTTGATGGCGATTTGCCACAGGTTCAGCTCGCCCAGCGCCTGCACGGCGGGCTTGATGTGGTCTTCCTCGCCGACGGAGACGCCGCCGCTGGTCAAAATCAAATCGTGCTGCTGGCTGGCGCCCTGCAGCGCGGCGATGGTCGCGTCGAGCCGGTCGGGGACGATGCCCAGATCGGTGACGATGCAGCCCAGGCGCTGCAGCAGCGCCTTTAAAAAGAAACGGTTCGAGTTGTAAATCGCGCCGGGCTTCATGTCGGCGGGCGCGACTTCGCCGGGCATGACCAGCTCGTCGCCAGTCGAGAGCAAAGCCACGCGCACACGCGGCGCCACCTGCAGCTTGTCAAAACCGATGCTGGCGGCCAGCCCCAGCGCGGCGGGTGTCAGGCGGGTGCCGCGTGGCAGAACCAGCGCGCCCGCCGTCACGTCTTCGCCCCGGCGCCGAATCCACTGGCCCGTCTCGGGCTGCACGCGCAGGCGAATGCCCGCCGCGCTGGCCTCGCAGTCTTCCTGCATCACCACGGCGTCGGCGCCGGGCGGAATCGGCGCGCCGGTAAAAATCCGCGCCACCGACAGCGGCGCCAGCGCCTGCCCGCTGTGGCCTGCGGCAATGCGCTGGCTGACCGGCAGCGGCGGCGCAGCATCGAGCGGCACGCCGTCCAGCAGCGCCGCATCCGGCCAGTCGGCGCAGCGCACCGCGTAGCCGTCCATCGCGCTGTTGTCGTGGGCGGGCACTTCCAGGCTGGAATACAGGTCTTGCGCCAGCACCCGGCCATCAGCGTCAAAAGTGGCGACGGTTTCCAACCCCGTGAGCGGCGCGGCGTGGGCCAGCAATTCGGCCAGCGCCTCATCCAGCGGCTTGAGCGGCGTGCGGGCAGGCGCCGTCGCAGCGGCGGGCGGGGAAGCAGGAGGAACGAGACTCATGGCAGGGTGTCCAGAACAAAAACGCAGGGAAAACGAAAAAAGGGCCGATTCAAAAACGTCAAACAGCCTCAGCCAGCGCGCTGGCCGAGGCCATCGGCCTTATCCACGCCGTCCGGCGCATACACAAAGCGCGCCTGCTGCGCCAGCAAATAGTCGGCGACGGCGCTGGCATCGTTCAAGTCAAACACCGGGCGCCGCGCCGGGCTAGGCAATTGCGCGGGCGAATCGGTGGCGATGGCGACAATCCAGTCGTCCTGCGCATACAGCGTCGGCTGGTTTGAGGCGACGCGCCAGACTTCAATTTTGGGCAAGGCGCTGTATTTAAAACCCTCGACCAGCACCCAATCCACGCCCGCGTCCAGCTCGGCAATGAGCTGATGCACGCTGCGTTCGCTGGGCTGCTCGAACTCGCGCACCAGCGCCAGGCGCCGGTCGGAGGCGATCACGATTTCGAACGCGCCCGCCTGACGGTGGCGGTAGCTGTCTTTGCCGGGATGGTCGATGTCAAAGCGGTGGTGCGCGTGCTTGACCACCGACACGCGCAGCCCGCGCTGCCTGAGCGCGGGGATGAGTTTTTCAAGCAGCGTGGTTTTACCGGCGCCGGAGTAACCGGCAAAACCGACGACGTTCATGCGAAGGCCAAACCGTACGCTGAACTCACGTCAAACCTTCCGTGAATTGGATCAATTCACATTTGAGGTGATCACTCAACTTTTTAAGTTCTTTTTCCGAAAAAACTGTAGGGACATCGCGTATGTAGATAGCGAAACGGCTAAAGCGTGCGCTATCCGACTCAAGCGATAGTTGTGCGGCCTTTAGCTGTGCGCCACAACAAGGCATGGTGACTAATTCATTGCGCGCATCTTTCGAGATTGAAACGCGTTGCCCTAGTTCCCAGGCCCAGTTGTCTTCATAAGTATCAAATTCTGCATTGCATTCAGGACAGGTGAGATTGTCAGGAAATGCACCGAAGTAGCGTTGGCTATCGGAGGATTCAAATCGCAACGGATAGTTATCAACGTAGTTCCTAGCCGCCCAGCGCTTGGCATATTGCTTGGCCGCACTTTGATCCTTGCTTGCAGGCAGGAAGTCAGGGTCTTTGGGTGTCACGTACAAGAGAGTTTCCATAGCGCCTCCGTTTCAAACGACAAATGCTACACAGCGCACTTGCTGACGATGAACGCCTGGATGGCGGCGACATCCGCATTCATCACCAGCACCCGCTTGGGCAGGTCTTCAATACCTGCAAACTTCGCAGGCCGGTCGGGTTGACGGCCCAGTGCTTCAACGATGGTGGCCGCAAACTTGATCGGCAGCGCGGTTTCCAGCACGATCATCGGCACGCCGGGCGCGAGCTGCTCACGCGCCACCTTCACGCCGTCGGCGGTGTGGGTGTCGATCATGGTGCTGAAACGCTGGTACGTGTCGCGGATGGTTGCCAGCCGGTCGGCGTGGATGCTTTTGCCGCTGGCAAAACCGTAGCGGCTGGCCGCCTGGGCAAAAGCCGGGTCGGCGCTCAGGTCAAAACTGCCCTGACTGGAGAGCTGGTCGTGAAACAGCGCGCGCGTCTTGCCACCGTCCCGGCCCAGCAGGTCAAACACAAAACGCTCGAAATTCGAGGCTTTGGAAATGTCCATCGACGGGCTGGAAGTTTCGTGCGTGTCGGCGCTGCCGCGCACGCGGTACACGCCGGTGCGGAAGAACTCGTCGAGCACGTCGTTTTCGTTCGTGGCGACGACCAGCTTGTCAATCGGCAGGCCCATGCTGCGCGCCACATGACCGGCGCAGACATTGCCGAAGTTGCCCGAGGGCACGGTGAAGCTGACCTTGTCGGCGTTGGTCTTCGTCGCCTGGAAGTAGCCTGCGAAGTAGTAAACCACCTGCGCCATCAGCCGCGCCCAGTTGATGGAGTTGACGGTGCCGATCTTGTACTGGCGTTTGAACGTCAGGTCGTTGGACACGGCCTTGACGATGTCCTGGCAGTCGTCAAACACGCCGGTGATGGCGATGTTGTGGATGTTCTCGTCCTGCAGGCTGAACATTTGCGCCTGCTGAAACGGGCTCATGCGCCCGTCCGGCGAGGTCATGAAAACGCGCACGCCCTTTTTGCCGCGCATGGCGTATTCGGCGGCGCTGCCGGTGTCGCCGCTGGTCGCGCCCAGAATGTTCAGCTCTTCGCCACGCCGGGCCAGTTCGTACTCGAACAGGTTGCCCAGCAGTTGCATGGCCATGTCTTTGAACGCCAGCGTCGGGCCGTTGGACAGGGCTTCCAGATACAAGCCGTCTTCCAGCGGGCGCAGCGGCACGATTTCCTTGGTGCCGAAGACTTCTTCGGTGTAGGTCTTGTCGCAAATCGCCTTCAAATCGACAGCGGGAATGTCGTCGATGTAGAGCGAGAGCACTTCAAAGGCCAGCTCGGCGTAGGACAGGCCGCGCCATTTTGTCAGCGTGGCGCTGCTCACTTGCGGGTAGAACTCGGGGAGGTACAGGCCGCCATCCGGGGCCAGGCCTTCGAGCAGGATTTCGCAGAATTGGGGGCGGGCGCTGTGGCCACGGGTACTGAGATATTTCACGGGTATTTTTCCAAAAAACGGGTTTGATTATCTTATTAAGTGTCGGCGCTGGGCGCTGACAGGGACGGGGTCAAACTGCGCAACCCTTCCAGACGCTGGCGATACCAAGTGTTCTGCGGCAAAGCGGACACCAGACGTTCACGTAATGACAAAGCTTCATCAAAGTGCCTCTGGCGCTCCTGCATTTCTAGGCTGGACTGGCTAGCCAGTCGCTCCAACAAGACAGCCAGATCATCCAGCACCTGCGGGCTATCGCCCAGCGCCTGGCGCAATTGGCGAGTAATCTCCAGACTTTCCCGGTAAGCGGCCAGCGCCTGCTCGCGCCCTCCAGCCCGATTTTTCGCATCGCCAACTTTACTCAGCGAAACCGACAGGTCGCGCAACACCTGCGGGTTCTCGCCCAGCGCCTGGTACAACTGACGGCGAATCTCCAAGCTTTCCCGATAAGCGTCCAGCGCCAGCTCACCTCGCCCGGCCTGACTTTCCGCATTACCAACTTTTTCAAGCGAAACCGACAAGTCGCGCAGCACCTGCGGGTTCTCGCCCAGCGCTTGGCGCAACTGGCGGTAAATCTCCAAGCTTTCCCGATAAGCGTCCAGCGCCTGCTCGCCTCGCCCTGCCTGGATTTCTGCATTCCCGACTCTTTCCAACGAAACCGACAGGTCGCGCAGCACCTGCGGGTTCTCGCCCAGCGCCTGGCGCAACTGGCGGGCAATATCTAGACTTTCCCGGTACGCCGCCAACGCCTGCCCACATCGTCCCTCCTCTCTTTCCATATCGCCAACATTGAGAAGCGAAATAGAGAGGTCGAGCAACACTTGCGGGCTCTCGCCCAGCGCCTGGCGCAACTGGCGGGCAATATCTAGACTTTCCTGGTGCGCCGCCAGCGCCTGCTCGTCCCGCCCCGCTGCACTTTCGGCATCGCCCACTTTGTTCAGCGACACAGACAGATCGCGCAAACTTTCCGGAGTATCACGCTTTGCAACTCTGAGCTGGCGGCTAAGCTCCAGCGCCTGCATGGCGACTGCCTTGGCTTGGTCAAGCTGCTGCTGTTCTACCAGTTCATCAACCAGCAGCCACGCCAGACTGGGCGAAAGCTGCTGGCTGCGATCCTTGTTCCAAGCCTCCCACTGCGCTTGCCAATTGCGCAACACTGGATTGTCGGCAGGGGCGGGCGGCACGCTACCTTGATTCCACTCGGACTCGGATGAGATTTCAGCGGGCGTTGTTAAAGGCACATCGCGCCCTCGCCACGGTGGCACAGCATGGCTGGCACTGCGAATCGACCACAAATCGGGCGCCACTTCCGCTGCACGACCTTCAAAAGGCTTTGGCAGCAGCAAAAAAACGAAGACGCGGTTTTTGACCAACACCGAGCGGCTCTCATTCAGTCGCGCCAAAACCCTGTCGCGGTAAGCATCCCATTCGGGCGCAGGATTGCCAAGCGCCAGCCAGTAATGCCTGCCAGCCATTTCCTGATCGCCAGAGGCCAAAACAGGCTGGAGCAACGCCGCAGGCAGTTCGCTTGCGCTGGCTGACGTCAAAACTTCCAGTCGCATCGAGTTGGCGCGCAAATGCGTGTCCAGTTCAGCCACTAGCCACTGGTTCGCCAAGGTGTAATCGCTAAACAGGTAAACCACGCTGGCACCGCCATTGTGGTGGTGCAACTGCTGACGCAGCCGCCGCAGCAGTTCAAGGTGCTCCGGGCTGGGGTTCATTGCGCCTCGGGCCGGGCCAGCACCCAATCGCGCAGCAAGGGGTGAATCGCGTACCACTCCGTGCCGTTCAGGTAGGCCAGAATGTGTTTGGTCGCCAGGTAGCGGTGAAACACGGTGGCATCGACCTTGTCATCAATCTCCGGCTCATGGCTGCGCTCCAACCGCGCCATCCAGCCGATATGGGCGCTGGGCACCAGCCGGGGCGGGCTGATCTGGCCGCGCACCACGTCGAGCAATTCATCTTTTGAGGCTTCAGGATTGGCCTCGCGCTCCAGCAGCACCACCTTGATGGCGCGCAGGTAGTCGCGCAGATCGCCGCCGCAGTCACGAATCAGCGCATCGAGCAAATCGGGGGTAATAAACTGCTGCCATTGGGCGTAGCGCAAGTTGACCAATTCCGTCATTTGCTTCACGCCGTCCGGGTCAAGCTCGTTGCTGCGTTTTTTAAACACATGCACCGACGGCATATTGACCACCAGCCCCTGTCCCAAAATACTGGGCAATTGCGGGTTTTGCGCCAGCAAAAAAGGCGACACCGAATACACCACATGAACGCTGGGCAGGCACAGCGCCTTGCCTTCATTCAAAAACAGGCGCTGGATGCTTTCGTAAACCTTGCCCGCCTCGTCGCCATAGCCGCGAATCTTTTCCAGCGAGTCGGCAATCAAGACGCACTTGTCACCGGGTTGGCAAATATCAGCCACCAGTTCGGCCACAAAGCGATGCACCTGATTGACAAAGCTGCCCACATTGCTGTTGAGTGTCTTTTCCAGGCGAGCGCGAAAGCCTGCGTCCGTCTGGAGCGCCAGTTGCAGTTTGGCCTTGACAGCGCCCATGTCGCCTTCAAGCTCAATCCCGGTCAGGGTGATGTTGGTGCGCGTCAGAAAATCTGTCAGCCGCTGGACTGGCGTGCGTTTCCCGGCGTTGGTGCCAATCACATCAACCCACGAGGCAATCATCGCCAGCAGCATGCTGGCCAGATCAATCGGGGCATTGAGGTTAAGCCAGTCTTCCAGATCGCAGTAGTAAACCTTGCACTGCGGGCTCTGAAGTTCTTTCTTCAGGCGCAGCAGTTCGGTGCTTTTGCCGCTGCCAATTTGCCCGGTGAACAGATAAACCCCGTCACCGAGGCGGTGCCCAATTTCAGCCCGCAGCCGCCCCAAAGAATCGCGCGTGCCCTGCAAGCGGGGCACATAACGGCGCTCATCCTCCGCCACCGAAATGTCCAGCGGCTTGGTGTTTTGCACCGCCTGAATGAATTTCGTCAATTCAACATCGTCGATAGAGGCAGTCATGGGCGTCCAGTCTTTCTGATTGGCAAGGCGGGCTTACGCCAGCTCTTCCTTGCGGATACGCGTAATCGGGGCCAGCACCGTGGGCAGCGCCTGCATCTGGGCAATGGCGTCGTTCATCTTGGCTTCCACGCAGTCGTGGGTCAGGATGATGAGGTCGGTCTGGGTCGCGCCCTCGCCGCCGACGTCATCGGCTTCGCGCTGCAGCACGGCGTCGATGCTGATACCGGCTTCGGCCAGAATGCCGGTGACTTTCGCCAGCACACCCGCTTCGTCGGCCACGTTCAGGCGCAGGTAGTAGCTGGTGACGACTTCGGACATCGGCACGATGGCCAGATCGCTCATTTCACCGGGCTGGAAGGCCAGGTGCGGCACGCGGTGCTCGGGGTCGGCGGTGTGCAGGCGGGTGATATCGACCAGATCGGCGATCACGGCGCTAGCCGTCGGCTCGCTGCCTGCGCCCTTGCCGTAGTAAAGCGTGGTGCCGACGGCGTCGCCGTTGACCACGACGGCGTTCATCGCGCCTTCGACGTTGGCCAGCAGGCGCTTGGCCGGAATCAGGCTGGGGTGAACGCGCAGCTCAATGCCACCGGCCACGCGCTTGGTGATGCCCAGCAGCTTGATGCGGTAGCCCAGCTGCTCGGCGTAGCGGATGTCTTTCGCGCCCAGCTGGGTGATGCCTTCGACATAAGCCTTGTCGAACTGCACCGGGATGCCGAAAGCAATCGCGCTCATCAAGGTCGCCTTGTGCGCCGCGTCCACGCCTTCGATGTCGAAGGTGGGGTCGGCTTCGGCGTAACCGAGCTTTTGCGCTTCTTTCAGCACCACGTCAAAATCCAACCCTTTGTCGCGCATTTCGGACAGGATGAAATTGGTCGTGCCGTTGATGATGCCCGCAATCCACTGGATCGAATTGGCCGTCAGGCCTTCGCGCAGCGCTTTGATGATGGGGATGCCACCGGCGACAGCCGCTTCAAACGCCACCATCACGCCTTTTTCGGACGCGGCGGCGAAAATCTCTGTGCCATGCACGGCCAGCAGCGCCTTGTTGGCGGTGACGACGTGCTTGCCGGAGGCAATCGCGGCCAGCACCAGCTCTTTGGCAATGCCGTAGCCGCCAATCAGTTCGATGACGATGTCGATGTTCGGATTGGCCACCACCTGGCGCGCATCGCTGACGACTTCGACGCCTGCGCCGACGACAGCGCGGGCGCGTTCCACGTCCAGATCGGCCACCATCGTGATTTCAATGCCGCGCCCGGCGCGGCGGCGGATTTCTTCTTGGTTGCGCTTGAGCACATTGAAAGTGCCGCTACCCACAGTTCCGATGCCCAGAAGGCCTACGCGGATGGGGCTTAAATTCGTCGTCGTTTTCATAGTCGCTGGAGTCCTGCTTGTCGTGTTGAAGGCGGGCAGCCCTGCCGTCGTGCAGCCGGGCCGGGGGAAATTCAAAGGGGAATACGCTTGTTGCGGTAATTCTCAAGAAAGGTGGCAATGCGGTTGATCGCTTCGCGAAGGTCTTGTTCGTGCGGCAAAAAGACGATGCGAAAGTGGTCGGGGGCGGCCCAGTTAAAGCCGGTGCCCTGCACCAGCATCACCTTGGTTTCCTTGAGCAGTTCGAGGAAAAACTGCCGGTCGTCCTTGATCGGATAGACCGCCGGATCGAGCCGGGGAAACATATACAGCGCCGCGCTCGGCTTGACGCAACTGACGCCCGGAATGGCGGTGATCAGCTCATAGGCCAAGTCGCGCTGGCGGCGCAGGCGTCCGCCTTCGCAGGTTAAATCGTTGATGCTCTGGTAGCCTCCGAGCGCCGTCTGAATGGCCCACTGGCCGGGCACGTTGGAGCACAGCTTCATGTTGGCCAGCATGTTCAGGCCTTCGATGTAGTCCTGGGCGATTTTTTTCGGGCCGGAGACAACGAGCCAGCCCGCGCGGTAACCGCAGGAGCGGTAGCTTTTGGACAGCGAATTGAAAGTCAGCGTCAGCACGTCGGTGGACAGGCTGGCCAGCGCCGTGTGCTTGACGCCGTCGTACAGCACCTTGTCATAGACCTCGTCGGCCAGAATCACCAGATTGTTTTCGCGGGCGATGTCGATGATGCCCTTGAGCAGCGCGTCGGAATACAGCACGCCGGTCGGGTTGTTCGGGTTGATGACGACGATGGCCTTGGTGCGCGGCGTGATTTTGGCGCGGATGTCGTCCAGGCTGGGCATCCAGCCGTTGTTTTCGTCGCAAATATAGTGAACCGGCGTGCCGCCCGCCAGACTGGTCGAGGCCGTCCACAGCGGGTAGTCGGGCGAAGGTAGCAGCAGCTCGTCGCCGTTGTCGAGCAGCGCGTTGGTGGCCATCGAGATCAGCTCGCTGGCGCCGTTGCCGAGGTAAATATCGTCCAGCGTCACGCCCTTGATACCCTGCTTTTGCGTTTCGTGCATCACCGCCTTGCGCGCCGCAAAAATGCCTTTGCTGTCGGAGTAGCCCGCCGAAGCCGGCAGGTTGCGGATCATGTCCTGCTGGACTTCCTCGGGCGCGTCAAAACCGAACACCGCCAGATTGCCCAGATTGAGCTTGATGAGCTTTTGCCCTTCGTCTTCCATCTGCTTGGCCGCGTCCATGATGGGGCCCCGGATGTCGTAGAGCACATTGGCGAGCTTGGCGGACTTGGTGATCGGTTTCATGGCGCTTTTCAAAAAATAGTTGAACAGATCCGCCTCGCCAACTGCACGGGCCAAAGGGGAAAGCACAGTCGCAGGGACGCAGAATTCGGGCGGAATCTATAATTTGACCACATAAAACGCCCGTTTTTTTCTGGCACGCATCGGGCGGCCCTCATTGGCGCCTTGCCAGTTTGCCGAACTTCCACGCATCCCTTCCCCATGAAACTTCAACCAGACCGTCTCGATGTTCAATCCATTCTCGCCTACGGCCCCGGCTGGGTCGGGCTGGGTAGGCAGGGCATGGCTGAAAAAATCGACTACAGCATCGTCATCGGCTCACGCGGCGAGAAGTTTGCCTGGGACTGCGCCAGCTTTGAGGAACTCAGCGCAGCGCACTTCTCGCGCATTGCCGAATTGCAGCCGGAACTGGTGATTTTTGGCAGCGGAACGCGGCTGCGTTTTCCGCCACCGGCCTTTTTGCGCGACTTGATGGGCAGGCGCATCGGCGTGGAAACGATGGACACGCTGGCCGCTTGCCGCACCTACAACATTTTGGCGGGCGAAGGCCGCCATGTCATAGCCGCGCTGCTGATTGAGGCATAAGCGCCAGACGCCGGTAAACACCGGCCTTTGCGCGTAAAATATAGGGTTGCACTTGGCACCATGTCCAGGAATTGCGCCCACCGGCGCCCGATGGTAACGGGTAACGGGCAAGAGCCGCAACTCATTACAACTACTTTCGTCAGGGTCAACTCAGTATGGCAGTCGTCGTCAATAAACCGCTTCCCGAATTTGAATCGAACGCCACCGGCGGGCTCAAGGTTTCAAATCAAACGCATCTGGGCAAAGTCGTCGTACTGTACTTCTACCCCAAGGATAATACGCCTGGCTGCACCACCGAAGCCATGCAGTTCCGCGATCATTACAAAGATTTCGTCAAGGCGGGCGCCACCGTGTTCGGCGTCTCGCGCGACAACATGAAGTCGCACGACGAATTCAAGGCCAAACTTGAACTGCCGTTCGAGCTGGTTGCCGACACCGAAGAAAAAATGTGCCACATGTTCGGCGTCGTCAAGAACAAGATCATGTACGGCAAAAAGGTCAAGGGCATTGAGCGCAGCACCTTTTTGATCGGCGCCGACGGGCTGCTCAAAGAAGAGTGGCGCGGCCTGAAGGTTCCCGGCCATGTCGAGGATGTCCTCAAAGCGGTCAAGGCGCTGAAAAAACCTGCCTGAGCGCCCGCGCCAGTCCATTGGCCCTGCTCGCCTGATGCGCCATATGACTTGTGCATAATGGGTTCATGCCGCCGACCTTCGCGACTGCGCTCCCCCAAAAAGCTGCCTTGGTTTCAAGGCAGCTTTTTTTGTTCCTGAAACTTCATTAAAAGAGAGTTTTAAGCACTATGCCCCCTTTGCCCCCCGCCCCGACAAAACGTGCCGCCCTGCTCTCCCTGGATGCGCTGGAGGCTCCGGCCCGTGCGCCGTTAAAAGTCGCACGCAAAACGGGCCGCGCCGCCTCTGCCACCAAGCAGCCCGCCGCGCTGGCGCTGCCTGACAGCCGCCCCGTCGGCGAACTGGCCGTGGTTCAGGCCAAAAAGCAGCCCGTCAGCGCGCCTGTGGCCACGCCGGTTGCACCAGCAGCACCGGCTCGCCTTGAAAAACCGGCGGCCTCCCAGCCCCGGCCAGCGCCCGCCGCCAAGCCGAAGAAAACAAAATCCGCAGGCCCGACCAAGCTGTTCGTGCTCGACACCAACGTGCTGATGCACGACCCGATGTGCCTGTTCCGCTTTGAAGAGCACGACATCTTCCTGCCGATGATCGTCCTCGAAGAGCTGGACGGCCACAAAAAGGGCATGACCGAAGTCGCCCGCAATGCGCGCCAGACCAGTCGCACACTCGACGCGCTGGCCGGTGCCAACGACGCCGATATGGCCAAAGGCCTGAAGCTCGACACCACCGGCCACCCGGAAGCGGGCGGCAGCCTGTTCTTCCAGACCACAGTGCTCGACTACACGCTGCCAATCAGCCTGCCGCAGGGCAAGGCGGACAACCAGATCCTCGGCGTGGTTGCCGCGCTGCGCAAGGAATACGCGCCGCGTGAAGTGGTGCTGGTGTCCAAGGACATCAACATGCGCGTCAAAGCGCGCGCGCTCGGCTTGGCCACCGACGACTACAAAAACGACAAGGTGCTCGAAGACAGCGACCTGCTCTACTCCGGCGCGCTGGCCCTGCCGCCGGACTTCTGGACGCGCCAGAGCAAGACCATCGAAAGCTGGCAGCAAGGCAGCAGCACCTTCTACCGCATCAGCGGCCCGATTGTGCCCAGCCTGCTGATCAACCAGTTTGTCTTTTTTGAGTCCCCCGGCGAGCCTTCGCTGTACGCCCGCATCACCGAGATTCAGGGAAAGACAGCGGTGCTGAAAACCCTCAAGGACTACACGCACCTGAAAAACGCCATCTGGGGCGTGACCATGCGCAACCGCGAACAGAACTTCGCGATGAACCTGCTGATGGACCCGGAAGTCGATTTCGTCACGCTGGCCGGCACGGCGGGCACCGGCAAGACGCTGATGGCGCTGGCCAGCGGCCTGACGCAGGTGCTCGACGACAGGCGCTACACCGAAATCATCATGACGCGGGCCACGGTCTCGGTGGGCGAGGACATCGGCTTTCTGCCCGGCACCGAAGAAGAAAAAATGGGCCCGTGGATGGGCGCGCTCGACGACAACCTCGAAGTGCTGGGCAAGACCGAAGGCGGTGGCTCCGGCGAATGGGGCCGCGCCGCGACCAACGAGCTGATCCGCTCGCGCATCAAGGTGAAAAGCATGAACTTCATGCGTGGCCGCACCTTTTTGAACAAGTACGTCATCATCGACGAGGCGCAAAACTTAACGCCCAAGCAGATGAAAACGCTGATCACCCGCGCCGGGCCGGGCACCAAAATTGTCTGCATGGGCAATCTGGCGCAGATCGACACGCCTTACCTCACCGAAGGCTCGTCGGGCATGACGTTTGCGGTGGATCGTTTCAAGGGCTGGCCGCACGGCGGCCACATCACGCTGGCACGCGGCGAGCGCTCGCGCCTAGCCGATTTCGCCAGCGAAGTGCTTTAACTCCATCGGCAAAACGCAGCGGCGGACAAAACGCCCGCCACTCGCAAAAAAGCCAGGTCATCAAACCTGGCTTTTTTTATCCTCAAGACGCTGGCGAGGCAGGGATTGACTGACAAGTCGCAAACTTGCACATCAAAATGCGTCAAAAATTAGACACGCAACGAAAAAAGGACTTGGCCGTTAAGCCAAGTCCTTTTTTGAATTTATTGGTGGGCGATGCAAGTTTCGAACTTGCGACCCCTGCAGTGTGAATGCAGTGCTCTACCCCTGAGCTAATCGCCCCAACCGTTCAGATTTCTATTATATGCTGGTTTCTGGCTGTTTTTCAATCATTCGCCAAACAGTTTTTTTCTTGCTCGATTCATCGATACCGTCCAGCGTTTTTTCGTGCTCGCTGATCTCCTGTGCGTCGGCCTGCAGCACCGGCAAGTCAAAGCGACTCAGGTCAATCACCGGCAGGCTCTCGCCCTGCTGTGTCTGAGCGCCCTCGTCCATCACCAGGCTGTTCTGGCCGCGCGTCAGGTTGATATACACATCAGCCAGCAGCTCGGCGTCCAGCAGCGCGCCGTGCAGCGTGCGGCCTGAGTTATCCACTTCGAGTCGGTCGCACAGCGCGTCGAGCGAATTGCGTTTGCCCGGAAACAGCTCTTTGGCCATCACCAGGGTGTCGGTCACTTTGCGCACGCATTGCTTGAGCGGCGGCTGGCCGATGAGTTCGAGTTCTTTGTTTAAAAAACCCACGTCGAAAGGCGCGTTATGAATGATCACCTCGACGCCCTGCAAGTAAGCCAGCAAATCGTCCGCCACGGCGGCAAACTTGGGCTTGTCTTTCAAAAACTCGTTGCTGATGCCGTGAATCCTGAGCGCGTCTTCGTGGCTGTCACGCTCGGGGTTGAGGTAAAAATGCCGGTTGTTGCCGGTGAGCTTGCGCGCCACCAACTCGACGCAGCCGATTTCAATGATCCGGTCGCCGTTTTGCGGGGACAGGCCGGTGGTTTCCGTGTCTAAAACGATCTGGCGCATGGCAGCGGTTCAGTGGTTTTCTTTGGCGTGGTTGATGGAGTATTTGGGAATCTCCACCGTCACGTCGCTTTGCGCCAGAAACGCCTGGCAGCTCAGGCGCGAGTTCGGCTCCAGCCCCCAGGCGCGGTCGAGCAGGTCTTCTTCGCTTTCGTCCAGCTCGTTGAGCGTGTTGAAACCCTGGCGCACGATGATATGGCAGGTGGTGCAGGCGCAACTCATGTCGCAGGCGTGCTCGATGTTGATTTTGTGGTCGAGCATGGCCTCGCAGATCGACGTGCCCGCAGGCGCGGTGATTTCAGCGCCTTGCGGACAGTACTCGGGATGCGGCAGGATTTTGATGATGGGCATGGTGTCAGTTTCTGGTTGAGAGGAAAGGATGAGCGCCTGCGCGTCAGACTGACTCGATGTTTCTGCCGGCCAGGGCTTTTTGAATGCCCCGGTTCATGCGCTGGGCGGCGAAGGATTCCGTGCCCTTGGCCAACGCCTGCGTGGCCGCTTCGACGCCAGCGGCGTCGGCGTGTATGCGCGCCTGGGCCAGGTCGGCCATCAGGCGCTCGATCTGGCCCAGCTCGTCGGCGTCCAGCAAATCGACATCGGCTGCCAGCGCGCTGGTCGTCGCCAGAATCATGCGGTCGGCATCGACCTGGGCTTCGGCCAAGGCGCGGGCGGCCATGTCCTGCTTGGCGGTCAAAAAGCTGTCCTGCAGCATGCGGGCAATCTCCTCGTCGGACAGGCCGTAAGACGGTTTCACGTCGATATGCGCCTGCACGCCGCTGATTTGCTCGTGCGCGTTGACGCTGAGCAGGCCGTCGGCATCGACGGTGAAGGTCACGCGGATGCGCGCCGCGCCCGCCACCATCGGCGGAATGCCGCGCAGCTCAAAGCGCGCCAGGCTGCGGCAGTCGGCGACCAAATCGCGCTCGCCCTGCACCACATGCAGCGCCAGCGCCGTCTGGCCGTCTTTGTAGGTGGTGAAATCCTGCGCCATCGCGGTCGGAATGGTCTGGTTGCGCGGCACGATACGCTCGACCAAGCCGCCCATCGTTTCAATGCCGAGCGACAGCGGAATCACGTCGAGCAGCAGCAAGTCGTCGCCGCCCTGGTTGCCGATCAGCTGGTTGGCTGAAATCGCCGCGCCCAGCGCCACCACTTCATCCGGGTTCAAATTGGTCAGCGGCTCGCGGCCAAAGAAGCTGGCGACGGCTTTGCGCACCTGCGGCATGCGGGTCGAGCCACCGACCAGCACGACGCCCTTGATCTCGTCCTTGGCCAGATTGGCGTCGCGCAGCGCCTTGCGCACGGCGGCCAGCGTGCGCTGCGTCAGGTGCGCGCAGGCGGTCTCGAAATCGGCGGCCTGCATCTCGAAATGGATGGAGGCCTTGCTCAGCTGAACAAAGAACGGCGCGCTTTCGGCCGCCGACAGCGCCTCCTTGCAGGCGCGTGCGGCTTTTTGCAGCGCCGCCTTGTCCGAGGCGCTCAGCGTGTCGGCGCCCAGACCGGCCCGGGCCAGCACGCAATCGACCAGCGCCCGGTCGTAGTCGTCGCCACCGAGCGCGGAGTCGCCGCCGGTGGCCACGACTTCAAACACGCCCTGCGTCAGGCGCAGGATCGAAATGTCAAACGTGCCGCCGCCCAGGTCATAGACGGCGTAAATGCCTTCGCTGGCGTTGTCCAGCCCGTAGGCGATGGCGGCAGCGGTTGGCTCGTTGAGCAGGCGCAGCACGTTCAGGCCCGCCAGCTGCGCTGCGTCCTTGGTCGCTTGGCGCTGGGCATCGTCGAAATAAGCCGGCACGGTGATGACGGCGCCATCAATGTCGTTGTCGAAGGTGTCTTCGGCGCGCTGGCGCAGCGTGGCGAGGATTTCGGCGCTGACTTCGACCGGGCTTTTTTCGCCGGCCACCGTCTGCAGCGTGACCATGCCCGGCTTGTCGATGAACTGGTAAGGAAACTGGCTGTGCTTGCCGATGTCGCCCAGGCCACGTCCCATCAGCCGCTTGGCTGACGAAATGGTGTTGACCGGGTCTTGCACCTGCGCGGCCAGCGCGTCAAAACCGATCTGGCGGCCATTGGCGCTGAGGTAGCGCACGACGCTGGGCAGCAGCACGCGGCCCTGCTCGTCGGGCAGGCATTCGGCCACGCCGCTGCGCACGCTGGCGACCAGCGAATGGGTGGTACCCAGGTCAATGCCAATGGCGATGCGCCGGGCGTGCGGGTCAGGCGTCTGGCCGGGTTCGGAGAGTTGCAAAAGTGCCATGCGCTTGTCTTTCAGGCTTCCAGCCGGTCAATGCGCGCATCGACCTCGCTGGCAAAACGCTCGATGAACATCAGGCTTCTGACCTGCCGGGCCGCTTCGGCAAAATCGCGGGCCGCGTCCAGCGACTGGGCGATTTTGTCCATCTGGGCGTGCTCGCTGGCGCGGGTCTGGGCGGCGATTTTTTCCAGATCGCCAACGGTTTTGGCCTCTTCCAGGGCTTCGCGCCATTCCATTTGCTGCATCAGGAACTGCGTCGGCATGGCGGTGTTGTTTTCCGCGTTGATGGGCGCGCCGTTCAGCTCGCACAGGTAGCTGGCGCGCGCCAGCGGATTTTTCAGGCGCTGATACGCCTCGTTGATGCGCACCGACCACTGCATCGCCACGCGCTGGGCGGCGGCGCCCTGGGCGGCGAACTTGTCCGGGTGCGCTTCGCGCTGCAGCTCTTTCCAGCGCGCATCCAGCGCGGCGCGGTCCTGCGAAAACTGCAGCGGAATGCTGAAAAGCTCAAAGTCGTTGGATTGAAGATTCAAATTCATATATCAAATCAGGAAAATAAAAAAGCCGCCAGCACAGTCAGTGAGGGCGACTTTGAAAAAAATTAACACCAAAGACGTCGGCACGGCGCGGCGCCGTCAGGCTGCGCCCTCAAACCCGGAAGCTCTCGCCGCAGCCGCAGCGGTCGCGCTCATTGGGGTTGAGGAACTTGAAACCCTCGTTCAAGCCCTCGCGCACAAAATCGAGCTGGGTGCCGTCAATGTAAGCCATGCTTTTCGGATCGACCAGCACTTTGACGCCATTGTCTTCAAACACCACGTCTTCGGGCGCAATCTCGTCCGCATATTCGAGTTTGTAAGCCAAGCCCGAGCAGCCGGTGGTCTTGACGCCCAGGCGCACGCCGACGCCCTTGCCGCGCTTGGTCATGTAGCGGGTTACGTGGCGGGCAGCAGCGTCGGTAAGGGTAACGGACATTGGAATGGGCTCGAAAAATGGGACAGGTGAATCAGCGTCAGAAGACGGCTTTGCCTTTTAGGCGGCGGCGGACAGGTGCTTTTGCTTGTAGTCGTTCACGGCGGCCTTGATGGCGTCTTCAGCCAGGATGGAGCAGTGAATTTTCACTGGCGGCAGCGCCAGTTCTTCGGCAATTTCGCTGTTTTTGATGCTGGCGGCCTGGTCAAGCGTTTTGCCCTTGACCCATTCCGTCACCAGCGAACTGGACGCAATCGCCGAGCCACAGCCGTAGGTTTTGAAACGCGCATCTTCGATCACGCCGGTCACCGGGTTGACCTTGATTTGCAGCTTCATCACGTCGCCGCAGGCGGGCGCGCCGACCATGCCGGTGCCGACTTCGTCGTCGTCTTTTTCAAACGAGCCGACGTTGCGGGGGTGTTCGTAGTGGTCCACCACTTTTTCACTGTAGGCCATTGAATTAACTCCTGAAAATTGTGTAGATAAGGCAAAGTGCCTGTCGGTTTAGTGCGCCGACCACTGGATGGTGGACAGGTCCACGCCATCCTTGAACATTTCCCACAGCGGCGACAGATCGCGCAGCTTGGCGACGTTTTCCTTGATCGTGGCGACGGCGTAGTCGATTTCCTCTTCGGTCGTCCAGCGGCCAATCGTCATGCGCAGGCTGCTGTGCGCCAGCTCGTCGCTGCGGCCCAAGGCGCGCAGCACATAGCTGGGCTCCAAGCTGGCCGAGGTGCAGGCCGAGCCGCTGGAAACCGCCAGCCCCTTGATGCCCATGATCAGCGACTCGCCTTCGACGAAGTTAAAGCTCATGTTCAGGTTGTGCGGCACGCGCTTGTCGGCGTGGCCGTTCAAAAAGACTTCTTCGACGCCTTCAAAACCGGCCAGCATGCGCTCGTGCAGGGCGCGGATGCGCTTGTTTTCTTCGTGCATCTCGGCCTTGGCGATGCGATAAGCCTCGCCCATGCCGACGATCTGGTGCGTCGGCAGCGTGCCCGAACGCATACCGCGCTCGTGACCGCCGCCGTGCATTTGCGCTTCGAGGCGCACGCGGGGCTTGCGCCGCACGTACAGCGCGCCTATGCCCTTGGGGCCGTAGGTTTTGTGCGAAGTCAGGCTCATCAGATCGACCGGCAGGCTGGCCAGATCAATATCGACCCGGCCGGTGGCCTGCGCCGCGTCCGAATGGAAAATGATGCCCTTCTCGCGGCACAGCGTGCCAATCGCAGGCAAGTCCTGAATCACGCCGATTTCGTTGTTGACGAACATCACGCTGACCAAAATCGTGTCAGGGCGAATCGCCGCCTTGAGCACGTCCATATCCAGCATGCCGTCTGGCAAAACATCCAGATAGCTGACTTCAAAGCCCTGACGCTCCAGCTCGCGGCAGGTGTCCAGCACCGCCTTGTGCTCGGTCTTGACGGTGATGATGTGCTTGCCCTTGCTTTTGTAGAAGTGGGCCGCGCCCTTGAGCGCCAGGTTGTTCGACTCGGTCGCGCCGCTGGTCCAGACGATTTCGCGCGGGTCGGCGCCAATCAGGGCGGCGACTTGCTCGCGGGCCTTTTCAACGGCGGCTTCGGCTTCCCAGCCCCAGGCGTGGCTGCGGGAAGCGGGGTTGCCAAAATGCTCGCGCAACCAAGGAATGATGGCGTCCACCACCCTAGGGTCGCAAGGATTGGTCGCGCTGTAGTCCATGTAAATCGGAAAATGTGGGGTATCCATTTGACAGGCTCTTTCGTTCAGGATTTTGAAAAGGCATTGCCCAAGGCAAACACGGAGTTGGGCGCATTGACCCGCATCGGCTTGGCCACCGGGGCGGCAAACACGGCTTTTTTCACCTGCGGCGTGCTTTCAACGACTACGCCTTTGGCGAGCTGCTCATCGACCAGCTTTTGCAGCGTCACGGAATCGAGAAACTCCACCATGCGGCTGTTCAGCGAGGACCACAGATCGTGCGTCATGCAACGGTTGCCCTCGCCGTGGCAGTTTTCCTTGCCGTTGCACTGGGTGGCGTCAATCGGCTCATCGACCGAGACGATAATGTCGGCCACCGTGATGTCAGCGGCCTTGCGGCCCAGCGTGTAGCCGCCGCCGGGGCCACGGGTGGATTCGACCAGCTCATGGCGGCGCAGCTTGCCGAACAACTGCTCCAGATAGGACAGGGAAATCTGCTGGCGCTGGCTGATCGCGGCCAAGGTGACTGGGCCATTGTTCTGGCGCAGCCCCAAGTCGATCATCGCGGTGACCGCAAAGCGGCCTTTGGTGGTGAGACGCATAACAAGCTCCTTCGCTTGACTGTCATTTGATCCTGAAAGCGTGTGACTGTCAGGAAAATTTCCTTCAACTGCCGGACTCAATCCGGGCAACAGCTGCAGGTCTTCGGGAAATAAATTAATTCCTGACTGTTTTCGTCAAGTATAGCATAAACCCTGATTTTTCAATGGACTGTACGCCAGAAGCAAGGGTAATCCCTAGATCTGGCGCTTTTATCAGGCAGCGGGTGACACCGACTGCACATTGTCCTCCCCCGGTGCGCCAAACGCCTGCGCCTTCAGCACATGGAGCTGGTCGCGCACCCCGGCGGCCTTTTCAAACTCCAGGTTTTTCGCATGCTCGATCATCTGCTTTTCCAGGCGCTTGATCTCGCGGGCGATGTCTTTTTCGCTCATGTCCTCGACGCGGGCTTTTTGCAGCGCCAGTTGCGAGAGTTTTTCCGCTTCCTGACCGGACTTTTCGCTGTACACGCCGTCAATCAAATCCTTGATGCGCTTGACGATGCTGCGCGGCGTGATGCCATTTTCCAGATTGAAAGCGATTTGTTTGGTGCGCCGCCGCTCGGTTTCGCCGATGGCTTTTTTTATCGACTCGGTGACGCGGTCGGCGTACAAAATCGCCCGGCCATTGAGGTTGCGCGCCGCCCGGCCAATCGTCTGGATCAGGCTGCGCTCGGAGCGCAAAAAGCCTTCTTTGTCCGCGTCCAGAATGGCGACGAGCGAGACTTCGGGAATGTCCAGCCCCTCGCGCAGCAGGTTGATGCCGACCAGCACATCAAACGCGCCCAGCCGCAGGTCGCGCAGGATTTCCACCCGCTCCACCGTGTCCACATCGCTGTGCAGGTAGCGCACCTTGACGCCGTTTTCGCCGAGATAGTCGGTGAGCTGCTCGGCCATGCGCTTGGTCAGCGTGGTGATCAAAACGCGCTCGTTTTTTTCCACCCGGATGCGGATTTCCTGCAGCACGTCATCGACCTGGTCGGTGGCCGGGCGCACTTCGACCTGCGGATCGACCAGCCCGGTCGGGCGCACCAGTTGCTCGACAACCTGGCCGGAATGCTCTTTTTCATAAGCGGCGGGCGTGGCCGAGACAAACACCGCCTGGCGCATCTTGGCCTCGAATTCCTCGAATTTCAGCGGGCGGTTGTCCAGCGCGCTGGGCAGGCGAAAGCCGTATTCGACCAGCGTGGTCTTGCGCGAGCGGTCGCCGTTGTACATGGCGCTGAGCTGGCCGATCATGACGTGGCTCTCGTCCAGAAACATCACCGAGTCTTTCGGCAGATAGTCGCACAGCGTCGAGGGCGCCGAGCCCGGCGGCGACGCGCTCAGATGGCGGGTGTAGTTTTCAATGCCCTTGCAGTGGCCGATTTCGTTCAGCATTTCCAGGTCGAAGCGGGTGCGCTGCTCAATGCGCTGAGCTTCCACCAGCTTGCCGTCGGCGATGAACTGGGCGACACGCTCGGACAATTCAAGCTTGATGGTTTCGACAGCGGCCAACACCTTGTCGCGCGGCGTCACGTAATGGCTTTTCGGATAGACGACAAAACGCGGAATCTTCTGCTTGATGCGCCCGGTCAGCGGGTCCAGCAGTTGCAGCGATTCGATTTCGTCGTCAAACAGCTCGATACGCAGCGCCAGCTCGGAGTGTTCCGCCGGAAAAATGTCGATCACGTCGCCGCGCACTCTAAAAGTGCCGCGTGAAAAATCCACGTCGTTGCGGCTGTACTGCATGCGAATCAGCCGCGCAATCACGTCGCGCTGGCCCATCTTGTCGCCGGTGCGGGCGATAAAACGCATCTGCGTGTAATCCTCCGGCGCGCCGATGCCGTAGATGGCGCTGACCGTCGCGACGATGATGGTGTCGCGCCGCTCCAGCACGCTTTTGGTGGCCGACAGGC
>Ga0302273_1000297_pt1 | contig 22891 bp, 23 predicted proteins | sample III_Bog_N1_3_FD_198774 | JGI IMG/M metagenome (GOLD analysis project Ga0302273, IMG submission 198774) | Peat permafrost microbial communities from Stordalen Mire near Abisko, Sweden - III_Bog_N1_3 | ecosystem: Environmental > Terrestrial > Soil > Wetlands > Peat | place: Sweden: Abisko... | reverse complement strand
GGTTACGCGACCCGAACGATGAGCGTCTCGACAGTCTCGACATTGCCTCTGCCATCAGAGACAAGCTTGCGGGTGTAGCCCGCAACCAGCAACGCGGTGCCGGTCTTGAGCTGCGACACCCCGTCGGGATGCCCCTTGATCACCACGGTGAGCCGCTGATCTTGCTGACCTTGCTGATTTGCCACTGCGTGACTCCGTTCTTGATAGAAATCCGTGAACTGCCTGCGTGCATGCCCGTTGCCGAGCGATTGCATAGCTACTATTATACTCCAAAACATGAGTTTTGTCAATACGCTATACTAGTGACATGGACTACAATCAGCTTGCTTTGGAACTACACGAAAAGTATAAGGGTAAAATTACTATGCGACTCCGTGACGAGTCAGAACTTGACCGTACGAAGCTCAGCGCCTACTACACCCCTGGTGTCGCCGAAATTAGCCGTCGCATCGCTGAGGACCCATCCCTATTGCCGAAGTATACCTGGACCAACAATCTCGTGGCTGTCATCTCTGACGGCTCTGCCGTCCTTGGCCTCGGCGATATCGGACCACGTGGCAGTATGCCCGTCATGGAAGGCAAAGCGCTGCTCTTTAAGCATTTCGCCGGTATCGATAGCGTACCTATCACGATCGACGTGCATACACCAGATGAAATCGTCGCCGTTATCAAGGCGATTGCGCCTAGTTTCGGAGCAATTAACCTCGAAGATATCGCCGCGCCGAAGTGTTTCGAGGTCGAAGAACGACTCAAGGCTGAGCTCGACATCCCCGTCTTTCACGATGACCAACACGGCACAGCTGTCGTCGTACTAGCTGGCCTTATCAATGCCATGAAAGTCACCGGCAAGAATCTTACTGACTGCAAAGTCGTGACAATAGGCGCCGGCGCAGCTGGCACCGCTATCATGAAGCTCATCCACCGCTATGGCGTGGGTTCGATTATTGCCGTCGATAGTCGTGGCATCATCTCAGACGCACGTGACGACCTCAACGACGAGAAGAAGGCACTGATGCCATATCTCGACACATCTCGCGCTGGAACGCTTACGGATGCGATTCAGGGCGCAGATATCTTCATCGGTGTCAGCAAACCGGGCCTGCTCACACAAGATATGATTCGTACGATGGCACCGAACCCGATTGTCTTCGCACTGGCTAATCCAACCCCTGAAATTATGCCCGACGAAGCGCGCGCCGCGGGTGCAGCTGTCGTCGCAACAGGCCGTAGCGATTTCCCAAATCAAGTCAATAATGCCATCGCCTTCCCAGGTATCTTCCGTGGCGCACTCGATCACGGGGTGAAGAAGATTACTGATGACCATAAGATTGCGGCAGCCGAAGCGCTCGCAGGACTTGTCGACAACCCCTCTGCTGACGAGATTATTCCTTCACCATTTGACGAGCGAGTCGTACCTGCCGTCTCCGATGTGATTCGATAACCTTACGAACGATGATTAATGAAGAGTGCACGAAGGCCGTTGACCGATGCAATGTCGGCCAGCGCTTCCATATCGTAGAGTCGGTTCGCTTCAAGCAGCATCCGTAGCTCTGACCACATATCACCGTCGCTAAACGGCTTATAGATATCCTGGATATTGTCGGTACCGAGTGCAACCGTCACTCCTGCTGCCATCATATCTTTGACAGGGGTGACGGCATTGTGAATCGGGCCAATCGTATCATGATCAAGGCCCGCTACCCAGCTATTGTCGAGCCAACCTGAAGGGCACGACACGACGGCAATGCCCGCATGCGCGAGCTTCTTGTAGAGGTCGTGGCGATATTCACGAGGCTGTGCGCCGACAGAGATGGCGTGGATTGCCGCGACTCGACCTTCATAGCCGTATTCGAAGGTCTTTGCGACGAGGAGCTCAGTATCGCGCTGCTTGGGTAAGTTTAGCTGGTCGATGTGGATATGAAGCGGCTTATCGAGCCGCTGGGCAGTCTGGAACAGCACATCGAGGTGCTCGGCTTCGCGACCTTGATCCTTCTCGGGCAATCCCCCGATGATATCGACAAACTCAGCGCCGACGTCGAACCACTCGCGTGCGGCTGGATCGAGGACACCTTTCACAACTTGGTTGATAAACTTGATCTGAATCTTATCGCCGTAATCATCTTTGATACGACGCGCCGCTTGGATCGCCTTGTCCCCGATGACAGGATCGACATCGATAAACGATCCGACGGCTTGGACACGTTGCGCAATCATATCGTCGAGCGCGGTCGACATATTGCCGTAAATCTCATCGACACTGACAGCACGCTTATAGGCGTCAGGATAGTCCCATTTCTGCTTCAATGTGCCATCGACAAGAGTGAAGTTCTCGTCATTCAATATATTGGCTCGGTCAATATGCGCATGAGTGTTCACCCACCCGCCCCGGTCTATAATCATCTCCGTCAGGCGCTTTTTTGGAAAACCAGGCGCCCAGCTTTCGCTCGCACCTGGCATTATCGATATCTCCGCATTTAAACGACCCGGTTTACTTCGTCTAATGTTGTATCGCCACGTAGCGCAGCCAGCACACCCGCTTGCTCGAGCGTCAGCATACCCTGCGCTTTAGCGGCCTTCTCGATCGCTTCTGGATGGACCTCAGCGATATCACCACGGATAAACTTCTGGATTTCTTCGTTGACGATGAGCTGTTCCATGATGACGATGCGGCCCTTGTAGCCAAATGGTGTGTTCTCGCTGGCGATAGGTCGCCAGAGCTTGAAGGTATCGAGGTCGGGATGTTCGACGTCGTCGGGGATGCCCTCAAGGATGCGCTTTACGTAGGCGCGGGTTGCTTCGTCAGGTTCGTATTCTTGCTTCGTCTCGTCGACAAGCCGACGCACGAGGCGCTGTGCGATGATGAGGCGAATTGCCGAACTAAAGATAGGATTGACGCCAATCATATCGATCATGCGACTAAATGCCGTACTAGTAGAGTTGGCATGGAAGCTCGAGAGCACGAGGTGACCCGTAATAGACGCTTGGATAGCTGTGCGCGCCGTATCTGTGTCGCGGATCTCTCCCACCATCACAACATCAGGATCGAGACGCAGAACGCTCCTTAGCGCATCGGCGAAGTTCTGCCCTGCGGTCGTGTTGACTGGAATCTGTGCGATACCTGTCAGGCCATACTCAATCGGATCCTCGAGTGTAATCAACTTACGGTCAGGGGTATTGAGTGCATTGAGCATACTGTAAAGGGTCGTCGACTTACCGCTTCCGGTCGGACCGACCATCAGGACGAGGCCACGCGGGTGACTGACGATCTCGTCTATTTCGTGTCGCTGTTTCGGTGGGATCCCGAGTAAATCGAGATTGAGAAGTGACTCATCGAAGTTGAAGAGGCGCAGCACGGCATCCTGGCCATACATCGTCGGAATCGTTTCGACGCGAAGGTTCAGCAGGTGCGTCCCGTGCTCGTTGGTGATTTCCTTTTGCATGTGGCCAGATTGAGACTCAACTGCAGCGGTACTGATACCTGCACGACTAGCAAGTTCGCCCATGATGACGCGGTATTTGTCGCGATCAAGCTGTGCGACCGGGTGCAATGCACCATCGACACGCAGGCGAATCCGTATACTCTCACGTTCATTCTCGATGTGGATGTCGCTGGCACCGAGCTTGTCGGCCTGCGAGATGATAAAGTCGAAAATCTCTTCACTGCTGACGGTATTGAGCGTCTGGCTCACCTTCGTGATTGTCTCACTGTCGCCTTCTTTAGCGATCTGGATATCGTCATAGATTACCTTCTTAGGTGGATCGTAACGGTTCATAAGTGCACGATAGCCGCTGAGGCTGATGAGCATGAATTGGATATTGTCGCCACGGTCATTGTAGGTGCGAATCATCTGTTGGATGACCGACTGCGGCGTCTGAGTCGTCACCCCAAACTGGTACATCGTCTCTGCGCTGCCCTTAATGAGCGGCACTATGCGCTGTCGATGCATGTCCTCGATAGTCATCACGCCATTTGCAAGCGTCAATTCTTCTTCAATCGGGCGAGTATCAAGATACTGCAAGCCAAGTATGGCCGCTCGTTGCCCAGTAGACTGCTCGTCCTGTTCGCGACGTCGCTGTTGAATTTCTTCTTCGTTCACTACTTAGTAGTGTACCAAATCGCTCATGGTTTTGATAGTTTTTATAGTGGTAAAATGAATACATGCCTCATATCGTCGTCATCGCTCACAATATCCGCAGCACCCACAATGTGGGAAGCATCTTTCGTACCTGTGAAGGATTCGGCGTTGAGAAACTTATCTTGAGTGGCTATACGCCCTACCCGACCATCGCAGGCGATACACGCCTACCTCACATTCGCGAGAAAATTACGTCGCAGATTCACAAAACTGCGCTCGATGCTGAGCAGCTCGTACCATTTGAATACCATGAGACGCTAGATCTGGGCACGCTAGATCTAGCGGGGTACCGAATCGTCGCACTTGAGCAAGCTCCTGATAGCATCAACCTGCACGACTATCGCGCGCCCGATTATGTCGCGCTCATCTTAGGCGAAGAAGTACACGGCATTACCGCTGATATTCTGTCGCAATGCGATGATTGTCTCGAGATCCCGATGCACGGTCAGAAGGAATCATTCAACGTCTCCGTCGCCACTGGTATCGCCCTCTACGAACTCAGCAAATGAAAAAGACCGTGATTCCCCTGGAGGGAACCGCGGTCTTATAGGTATGCGCATACGACATGGTCACTCGTGCGAGAACACGCCACCGAACCACATGCGTCCTTCGCTCAGCATGGCCCGCAACTCATCGGGATCTTGTGGCGCCGCACTCATGTAGGCGATGAGCTCGTCGAGGACGCCGAGCGCTGCGCCAAGTGTCGGCGCATCAACCAACTGGAGTCCCAGGTTGTTGACGCCATCTGCGTCACTTGACCCCACAATTTGCAGATGAACCGCCTTGGGGTCATTCTTCCTGCGCTTCTTGTCGATGAGCACAGCCGTGCGCCCGCTCATCAACAAGTTGATCTGGACGACAATATCCTTGAACCGCACCTTGACGGTTGGAGTTGTCGCCTCACGGACATACGGCAGAAGCGGCACGTAGCACGCCCGGATGAAGTCATCGGTGCGCTTCGAAAGCTGGTACCAGCCTCCTAGCACGTGAGCACCGACGGCGATACCGAGGTCGGGTCCGCCGATACGTGCACAGGTGTAGGCTAGGTCATGCGCCATGTCAAACGATTCACTCGCGTGTCCATCAAGCCATTCGCTGTGGATGAACCTGCGATTACTTTGCGTATGTGGATGATCGGTGACGTAATTCTCGGCAAGCTTGTCGAGCAAGCTGAGGAACCCGTCGATATCATCAAACAAAGCATCACTCGCAATCTCAGGCGTGTGATACGTCAGCATCATCTCAAGCCACTGCTGGCCATCGCGAGCAGATGACCATTGGTCCTCAGGCTCGCCGAGGCGAGCAATCCACTCAGCCTTCGTGAACACATTGTCCATGTGACCGTGCATCGTGTCCTCTTTCTCTCGAAATGTACGATTACCTGCCTATGTATCATAGCGACCGAGGCGCGTATCTCGCAAGCATAGACGGATATGAAAAGGGTGAGTACGTTGCCGTACCCACCTAGGGGTTGGTGTTGTTCACCAGTCGTAGTCGACGGATTCGACGTTGGGCGTGGTACGCACCAACTTGAGGCTCTTGATGTCTTCGGCCGAACCCTTGAAGATCATCAACGGCGTTCCGTACACGAGGTACTGCTGAGTGATGCACCACTTCATGTCGCCGAGCGTCGCCCAGCGATCATCACCCTGCTTGGGTCCATCGCCCACCAACATGCGCACCATCGTGCTCCTCGTCATGGAGCGCGAGCCGAGCCATGTGATCTCAGTCCGCACAAGGTAGAGCGGGCGCTCATTACCCTTGAACGAGACCCTCAACGGTATCCCAGATCGCATCAGCTGCAGGTTGAATACCTTCGCGTCGGGCAAGCCCGGCGCATTAGCGCCAAGGTCCTGGGGACCAGGCAACCTCATTTTCGCCATCGTACCACCATCCTCTCAATCGATGACAAGACTTATAGTATCGTAAAGTTGTGGTTTTGTCTATTTTAGTGCAACACACTCGTTGCCTAAGATACGAGTAAGCTCATCCACAAACTCCTGCTGAGCGTCAACACGAAATGGTAAGCGGATAGCCGATGACTTGTCGTTGCCGAGCACCATGATGATATTTTGCTGTCCAGGATGAAGTCCGCACATCTTTTTGACCGCAAGGAGCGACTCATGATCGTCGGGGTTTTGAACATGGATATAGACAGTCTTGAGCGATTCAAGTGGCACATCGACCGCTTGCGCTGGCGTCGTGGTCTGTACGCTCGTCGAGGCAGCTGGCGCACCAGGACGACGACGCCTCGTGACAGTCGCTTGTCCTGACGGTGTCTGCATCTTACGCCCATGTGATTCGTACTCATTGAGTTCACGGTCAGTGACGACACTAATCTCGTCGGCAATCAATTTCGCCTCGTCACCCATATTGCCTTCCCGGTCGCGGGCATTAACCGTACCGATAATCTTCAACACGACATCTTGCTTGAGGTCCGCACCGAGCTGCTCGTATGACTTCGGGAACACGATAATTTCTGTTTCGCCCGTCTTGTCTTCGATTCCGACGAAGGCCATCTTGCTACCACTCTTCGTTACAATTGTGCGAACGGTCGTCACGAGGCCACCAACTGTCACTTTTTGCCCATCGATTGATGGCGTAATGCTGTGGAGCGGAATCGTTTGTTCCTCGAAAAACGCATCGTAGTTGTCGAGTGGATGCGCGCTGATATAAAGCCCGAGTAATTCGCGTTCCCACATCAGCTGCTCTTTTTCGGTATATTTTACTGGTGCACTATGAAGCTCGATCTTCGGCACGAGCCCTTCACCGACAAGGTTACCGAACATATCCGTCTGGCCACTCAGTGCTTCTTTTTGTAGTTTACTGGCAAATGCCAAGATGTTTTCGAGATTGAAGAGCATATCAGAACGATCACCCAGACTATCGAACGCGCCCGACTTAATCAGTGCCTCCCACGCCTTCTTGTTCACCTTGCTTGTATTGACACGCTTCGCGAAATCCTCGATACTCGCAAACTTACCGTCAGCGTCACGCGCGCGGATAATTTCGTCGACCGCATTCACGCCCACGCCCTTGACCGCTGCCATGCCGAAGCGAATCTGCTTGGCGGCGGGCACAATGGCAAACTCAAGGTATGATTGATTCACATCGGGACTAAGTACCGTCAGGCCCATGTGCTTACACTCGGTAATCTCAATAGCCAGACGATCGATGTCATCTTGGTCACTTGTCATCAGCGCTGCCATAAACGCGTCGGGGTAATGCGCCTTGAGGTAGGCGGTCCAGTACGCGATGAGGGCGTAACATGCCGCGTGAGACTTGTTGAAACAGTAGTTAGCGAACTCTTCGAGCTGGTCCCAGAACATCTCGGCGACTTCTCGTTTAGCGCCGCCATGTGAGATTGCGCCATCGACGAAGTCGACTTTCACTTTGCGCATCAGATCGATTTTTTTCTTACCGACGGCCTTGCGGAGCGTGTCGGCCTGACCACCGGTAAATCCGCACCATTCCTTCGAAATCTGCATGAATTGCTCCTGATAGACGAGGATACCATAGGTGTTCCGAAGCGAATTTTCCATACCCTTATCGAGATAGGTAATCTTCTCTTCACCGTGCTTGCGCTTGATGAAACTATCGATAAACTGCATCGGACCTGGACGATAGAGTGCGACCATCGCGATGATATCCTCAAATTGTGTCGGTTTGAGCGCGCGCAGATAGCGCTTCATGCCAGCTGACTCGAGCTGGAAGACGCCTGTTGTGTCGCCCTTCTGGAATAGCTCATACGTCGGCGCGTCATCAAGCGGTAGATGTGAGAGGTCAATTTCTTCTTTGTAGACCTTGCGGATGATACGCATCGCATTATTGATAATCGTGAGGTTTGAGAGGCCGAGGAAGTCCATCTTCAGAAGGCCGAGCTCTTCAACTTCACCCATCGGAAATTGCGTGGCGACGACGCCTTTTTGCGCCTGTTCAAGTGGCAAGTATTTCACGAGATCATCAGGTGCAATCACCACACCACAGGCGTGCACACCATGGCTACGAATCGTGCCTTCAAGTCGCATCGCATAGTCAAACACTTCTTTTGCGACTGGGTTCTCTTCATATTCACGCTTCAGATCCTGGTCTTCTTTGACGCTGATACTGAGCGGGATATGACGACCCTGCGCTGGTGGTGGGATCAGTTTCGCAAGTCGGTCACTTTCCGCATAGGGTACCTGCAAAACGCGTGCGACATCACGCACCGCGGCACGTGCCGCCATCCTACCAAACGTCACGATATTGCTCACTCGATCGGCGCCATATTTGTCGGAGCAGTACTGGATCACCTCATCGCGACGGGTATCTTGAATATCGATGTCGATGTCTGGCATGGAGATACGATCTGGGTTCAAGAAACGCTCGAAGAGTAGTCCATACTTGAGCGGATCAAGGTCGGTGATATTAAGAGCGTAGGAGATAATACTTCCCGCAGCCGAACCACGACCTGGCCCGAAGATAATGCCACGACCCTTACCCCAGTTCACGAAGTCCTGGACGATGAGGAAATAGCCTTGATAGCCCATATTTCGCATGACACCCATTTCCATCTCAGTACGATCCCGCACTTCATCTGTCAGTAGTGCAATTATGTCGTCCTTCTTCATCGTCGCGACTTCTTCGTCCGCTTTGCCCATATAGCGTCGCGCAAGCCCCTGATAGACTAATTTATCGAGTAATGAATCTTCTGTTTCTCCCTTTGGCGTCGGGTACTTCGGAATCAGGATACGACCAAGTTCGAGCTCGACATCGCAGCGGTCAGCAATACGCTTCGTGTTGCGAACTACTTCTGGATGGGTCTTACCCCAACGAGCAATGATGTCGCGCGGATCCGTCAAGTGCAGTTCAAACTCTTTGAGGCTCATGCGCTTTTCGTCGCTCAAATACGCACCCGTACCGACACAGAGGAGTATCTCGTGTGCATCTTGGTCGGCATGTTCAAGGTAGTGTCCATCGCACGTCACGACCATCTCGATATCAAGTTCCTTCGCGAGTTTCATCAAGCCTTTATTAATCTTCGTCTGGACATCCCAATGCGTACCACTGTCTGGGTGGCCATGATCTTGCAGCTCTAGGAAGTAGCGATCGCCAAACACCGACTTATACCATACGGCAAGCTCTCGAGCCCTGGCATAATCATCGTTCTTGAGCGCTTCACCTACCTCCCCGCTCGCACATCCGCTGAGGATGATGAGTCCCTCACCATACTGCTCAAGTAATTCGTGGTCGACGCGCGGCTTATAGTACATGCCCTCGAGGTTTGCCTTGGTACTCAGCATCATCAAGTTCTGGTAGCCCTGATTGTTCATCGCCAGCACGGTAAGGTGGAAACGCATCTTATCCTTCGCTGGGTCGCGGTCGTGTCGCGAACGTGCCGCCACATATGTCTCGATACCGAGAATCGGTTTGATACCTTGGGCTTTTGCCGCCTTGTAGTAGTCGAGCACGCCACTCATCGTGCCGTGGTCGGTCACAGCAGCCGCTTCCATGCCAAACTCCTTCACCTTCGCAGCAAGCTCATTAATCTTCGTCAAACCGTCGAGCAATGAGTGATGGGTATGATTGTGCAAATGAACAAAATCGCTTGGCACAAGCGTCGCTGAAGCTGCAGGAATGGTATCTGTTTTGACCCCCATGATCTATTTCTATTATACCCCAGCACTTATGCCAGAGGCGTAGTAGATTTCACATATCGGGTCCTATTTCTGGATGATGTGAATGATATCGTTGACGAAGCTTGCAAGACCAGGCACGAGCGCACCTGTCATGTTCAATACCCAGATGAAGAATGCGATGAGCACGGTTGCACCCAGTACGCTGCCGAAGCCAAAGAAGATGCCGCGGACGAAGTTCATCTTATAGACCGTGAACCGACTCCGATTCATGTCATTAAATATGTCCTCAAGTAGTGCGCGTCGCGCGCCACGTTCGTTATTATCATGTACCTTCTTAGTGAGCTTCATCTGTGTATTCTCCTTAGCAAAAATGGCATACTGTCACCAGTATGCCATTTCGTCGCTATCTATTCAATAACGCTAGTTCTTAAACTCTGCCTTGGCTGCATCGACTGCGCGCTCAGTACGGCTACGCAGATCATCAACGGTACTCTTGGTATCTTTGACGACTTTGTCGCCCTGCTTCTTCAGTTCCTTAGCCTTTTTGTCAGCTTCAGTCTTGAGCTCATCAGCCTTCGCCTTGAGGTCAGCGCGAGTTTCTTTTCCAGACTTTGGTGCGGTGAGGAATCCAGCGACGAGTCCTGCTGCTGCGCCGATAACTGCTCCGAGTGCGAATTTACCTTTTGCCATATATATCTCCTTTTATTTCTTATTCTTTTTGATAAATGCCGACACGATGTTCACGATCGCTAGTGGTGTCGCAAGCTTCGCAGCATTCTGAGCTGCAGTCTCAAACTTAAGCGCCGTACGCTCAGCTGCACCTGTGATCGACTTAATCTGTACGGTAACTCGAATCCATAGTGCCGTCAGGACAATCGCGAGAATCAAGAAAATCGCGAGAAATACCGAGAGGATGATGACTAATACTTGTGCCCAATCCATTGATAATGCTCCTTATTGATATTACTACTTGAATGTTTATGTTCTCTTATAGTATACGCCGCCCTGGCTTAAGAGTGAAGAGTGGTTAACTCTTGAGTCGCTCATCGATAAAGTCACGCAGCTCTTTGCCAAGCCGAGGATCAGCCAAACCGAAGTCAAAGATCGTCTTAAGGTACTCAAGCTTGTCGCCCGTATCATAGAACTTACCATTCAAGATCTCGCGCGCGTACACCTTACCACCATCATTAAGCATGCGTTGAATTGCAGGCTGCATCATGAGTTCACCTTCGCCACCAAAACTGTCGCGCTCCTCTTCGAGATATTTGAAAAAGTCGGGCGTATATAGATATTCGCTCACGCTCGCGAGATCAGAGGTTGCATTCTCTTTGCCAGGCTTTTCGACGATACCCTTCACTAGCATGATGCCGCGCTCCTGCTCTATGCCGTCGACGATACCGTACTTTGTATATTCATCATCTTTTTGTACCTTCTTGCATGCCAATACGCTGCCGCCATATTTCATATAGGTATCGATAAGTTGCTTCGTGTAGCCTGGCTTGGAAACGAAGAAGTCGTCGGCCCAGGTATAAATAAACGGCTCATCACCGATGAGGTGAGCTGCGCACATGATAGGTGTCGCGTTGCCATATGGACCCTTCTGACGAAGGTAGATGAAGTTTGCCATGTTTGCAATGCCTTCCATCTCATCGAGCAGTGGTCGCTTCTTTTCGCCTCCTGCGCGCAGGTTCGCAAGAAGCTCTTCGTTTGGCAAGTCGAAGTGGTCTTCGATTGCACGCTTCGTGCTACTTCCAACGATGATAATGTCTTTGATTCCTGCTTCGACAAGTTCCTCTACAACAAACTGGATGATCGGCTTATCGATAAGTGGCATCATTTCCTTCGGCATTGCCTTCGTCTGTGGCAAAAACCTCGTGCCGAGTCCTGCTGCGGCAATAATTGCTTTAGTTGGTCGCTTCATATATCTCCTTTTTTATCTTCATAACTATTCATGATTGTGAGTGCTAATTTTTCAATTGGTATGCTGTACCCGTCATTTGCATCAATCTCTATGCACTCTACCCCGAAATCCAGTGGATCGACAGTGTCTTGATAAATTTCGTCGAGCCTTGCCATATGACCTTCTACCCAATCGCTCGGTCGAAAGGTACGCGCATATTCTCGTTGCCGGAACCTTTCTTTTTCGTTCTTTGCCCGAACGTGTAAGTTAACGACGTGGGCCCTTTTGACAATATGCTCTTTTATATCGTTTTCGGATAGACCTTTATACATCGTTCCATCAGTCACAAAGCTCATATTCTCATCGAGCATACTGCCCAGTACCTTGTAGTATGCCGGTATTCCATACGTCTGAGGGTTTTGACGCTCGCCGTGAGTAAGATCAATGCCGCGGAAGATTACGTCACGCTCGATGTGCGGCAATCGCATGTGCTCTGCAATGGTTGCTGCCAACGTAGATTTGCCCGCTCCTGGTGCACCTGTGACGAGGATGACGAGGGGCTTTCGCATTATCTAGAGTCTTTCTCGGATCAATTTCTGCGCGAGCGCGGGATTTGCCTTGCCTTGTGATTTCTTCATCACTTGGCCAACGAGGAAGCCGATGGCTTTATCTTTACCCGCTTTGATATCAGCAATTGATGCAGCGCTTGCAGGGTCGGCAAGCACTTCTTCGACGATTGTCGCAATTTCACCTTCATCGCTGACCTGGAGTAGATTTCGCTGCTCAGCAATCATCATCGGCGCATCACCACTAGTAAGCATCTCAAACATGATCTGTACCGCGCCATTACTACTCACTTTATCGTCGATGGCCATCTGCGCGAGGTCGATGAGATGTTCGCGAAGCAACTGCTTACCTTCCCACGACTCTTCGCCCGCGGTGACGCGACCTTGTAGGTCGATAATCAGCCAATTCAAGATACGACGACGAACCTCACCGTCAGTGGTCGTGGCAATCTCTGCGAGGAAATCACGAACGGTCGACTCAGTCACACTCAGTGCGGTCTCAGTCACCGCAAAGTCAAGTCCGGCAGCTTTCAAGATACGACGAAACTCTCCCGGCAACATCGGCATGTCAGCCTGGATATCGGTAATCTCTTCGTCGCTCAGTACAATAGGTGGAATATCGGCGTCTGGCATATAGCGATAATCCTGCGCGTCTTCCTTACTGCGCTGGCTCGTCGTGATACCGGTATCATCGTTCCAACCACGTGTTTCCTGCACGACACGCTCGCCTTTTTCGACGAGTGCAACTTGGCGGCGAAATTCGTATTCAGCGGCACGTTCAACCGAACGGAATGAGTTCAAATTCTTCACCTCGGCACGCTTACCAAGCTCAGTTGCACCCTTTGGTGCGACAGAGATATTGACGTCGAAGCGCATATTACCGTGATAGAGATCACCGTACGTCACACCCGCATAGGTCATCAGACGATGAAGCTCGGTCGCGTAGGCACGCGCCGCCCCGGGACTATGGATATCTGGCTCGCTCACGATTTCGATAAGTGGTGTTCCCGCGCGATTGAGGTCGACGAGGCTATATCCATTGCCGTGTGTCAGTTTGCCCGCATCCTCTTCCATGTGAGCGTGATGGACGCGCACGTGCACCGACGTACCGTCTTCAAGTTCGACGTCGACATACCCCTCTAAGATGATCGGGTGATACATTTGCGTCGTCTGGTAACCTTTCGGCAAATCTGGATAGAAATAGTGTTTGCGATCAAATCGACTGACGCGAGCAATGTCGGCATTGAGCGCTCGACCCGCACGAATCGCGAGGTCAACCGCATGACGATTGAGGATCGGCAGCATACCAGGCAAGCCAAAGTCGATTGGGTGCACGACGCTGTTTGGCTCTCTGTCGCGGGCATCATTGTCGGCGGGACTAAATAACTTCGTCGCGGTCGCAAGTTGGACATGACATTCGATACCGATTGTCATCTCGTACTTCTGTAATACTTCGTCATTCATACTATATTGCCCCCAAATCTTTCAGGCCTTGCTTGAATGCGGAGAGCGCCCTCATCGTGATGTCGTAATTGACGCGCGCATCCGTCTCGTGGGCAAGCTGGTTGCGAATTTTGTGTGCGCTCCAGATGTGATTCGCATTCTTCCATGAGGACTGAGCTGCCTTCATGCGCTCACCCATCGTCTTGCCGCTGAAGTGGCGCTCACGTAATGCTTGGTCGAGCAGTTTATCAGCATTCATGATGGCGAGTTGCCATGAAGCAGGGTTATCTTTCACGATACTATGCTCGATCTCGAGCCAGTGCGCCTGGTATTTTCCCTGATCAAGAATTGGGCGTCGCTTCGTCGCGAATGCAAGATAGACCGCACCGACAACCGCAACGATGAGAATCGCAATGAGTAGGAGTAGCTGGCCAGGATTATCCATCGTAATCCTCCATGCTCTTCGCGAATGCGAGCAACTTGGCATCTTCGCGCATCGGTGCCATCACCTGCACGCCAATCGGAAGACCGCCTGCGGAAGCTCCCGCGGGAATATTAAGCGCGGGTATGCCGGCGAGGCTTGCTGGCACCGTCATGACATCGCTGAGGTACATCTTCACGGGATCATCGATATTGTCACCGATGCCAAAGGCAGGCGTTGGCGCAGTCGGCGTCAATAACAAATCGTAGTGGGCAAATAGTTCATTGAATGAATTGATGAGTAAGGTACGCGCTTTCTGCGCCTGCTGATAATACGCGTCAAAGAATCCACTCGAGAGCACGTAACTTCCGATCATGATGCGACGCTTGTTTTCCGTCATGAAACCTTCATCGCGTGAACGACCGTAGAGCTCAGCGAGCGTCTTGACACCTTCGGCACGTCGGCCATAGCGGACACCATCGTAGCGAGCAAGATTGCTCGACACCTCGGCTGGCACGATGATGTAGTACATCGCGAGCGCAAGTGGCGCGAGCGGCTGACTCACTTCATCGACCGTGTGACCGGCCGCGCGAAGTCGTTCGATGTAGTGCTGCGTAACGGTACGAACTTCTTCGTCAACATCGTCGGTCATCGTCTCCTTGATGACACCAATTCGCAGGCTAGAAGTACTTTTCTCGAGCGGTGAAAAGTAATTTGGGAGTGTCGTCATGTCCTTCTCATCGCGTCCTGCAATGATACTGACGATGAGTTCGACGTCACTGGCGGATTTCGCAAAACAGCCCATGACATCGGTGCTGCTCGCCATCGCGACGACACCATAGCGGCTCGTCATGCCATAGGTTGGCTTGATGCCGTAGACACCGTTGAAGCTGGCTGGCTGGCGAATCGAGCCACCAGTATCACTCCCCATCGCAAATGGTACCACGTCGAGTGCCGTGACCACTGCGGAGCCACCACTTGAGCCACCGGCGACCTTAGACTTATCAAATGCATTGAGCGTGACGCCATAGGCAGAGTTCTCGGTCGAACCACCATGCGCGAAGGCATCGAGGTTTGCTTTGCCGATACAAATTGCACCTTCGGCTTCGAGTCGTTCGACGACAGTCGCCTGAATCGGTGCATTGAAGTTCTCGAGTATCTTGCTGGCTGCAGTTGTCGGTGCACCGAATGCAAGGTAGTTGTCTTTAACGACAAACGGGACGCCCGCTAATACGCCGGCTGACTCACCCGCCTTGATGCGTTGGTCAACTGCATCAGCCCGCTCAAGTGCGCGCTCACGAGTCAAGGAAAGTAATGCATGATACTCGTCTGCGCCTTCGGCACGAGCCAATGCTTGCTCTACTTGCGCACGCGCTGATACGCTGCCGTCACGAACTGCTGCAACGATGTCTGAAATAGTGCTCATAGAACTTGCGGTACCTTCACTGAGTTATCCGCTGAATCTGGGGCAAGTGCGAGAAGCACTTCACGGTTAGCCTCACTCGTTTGCACCTGGTCATCGCGCCAGACATTCTCAAGACCAGTCACCTGATAGGTTGGCTCGACGCCAGTGGTATCAAGCGCGTTCAATTGATCGATATATGCCAAGATATTCGCGAGGTCGACTTGCAAGTGAGCAGTCTCCTCCTCGGTCAATTGTAAGTTACTTAGGACGGCGAGATGCCGTACATCGTCAGTGGTGATAGTGCTCATTGCGTTCCATTATAACAACTTCGAGCTGTGGATGCCAGATATAACCTCTTTGAGAAATGACGCTTATGCTTCATAATGTAGCTCATGAGTCATCAGGTGAAAAAAGACCTCGGCGTAATGCTTCATGGGAGTAAGGCTGAGTTCCGTGTCTGGGCACCATTTGCGAAATCAGTGGCTCTCATCGGGACCTTCACTCCTGATGGGCCAATTGCGCTCGAGAGTGAACAAGATGGCTATTGGTCAGGAATTGTCAGTGATGTCGAGCCAGGCCAAACTTATCGCTACCAGATCGAAACGGCGGATGATAGGACTATCCAGCGGAACGACCCACGAGCGCGCGCCATCACCAGCAGCGACAAAGGCTTCTCGGTCATTGTCGATAATGAGTTCGACTGGGGCGACAACTCTTTCACCCCGCCGCCCAAGAACCAACAGGTCATCTACGAACTCCATATCGGCACGTTCAACCGACCCGACCCCGCGACCACTGGCACGTTTGAGACAGCTATTGCGAAGTTAGATTATCTCAAGGAACTCGGCGTCAACATGATTGAGCTAATGCCGATTACAAGCATGGCGTACAGCAACGGCTGGGGATATGCCCCGAACTATATTTACAGTGTCGAGAGTATGCTCGGCGGTCGCTACGGACTCATGAGCTTCGTCAAGGCCTGCCATGAACGTGGCATCGGCGTGATACTCGATGTCGTGTACAACCACTTCTTCGGCGATAGCGACCTCTGGCAATTTGATGGCTGGAGCGAGAATGGTCGCGGGGGTATCTACTTCTACAATGACGAACGCGGTGATACACCATGGGGCGGACGACCTGACTACGGGCGACCTGAAGTTCGACAGTTCTTCCTGGATAATGTGACGATGTGGCTGAGTGAGTATCGACTCGATGGCCTGCGCGTCGATTCGACAATCTACATGCGTAACACCAAAGGCTTCAATAACGACCCATTCCACGACATTCCTGATGCGTGGTATCTATTACAAGATGCCGTCGAGCTGGGGCACAAAATCAACTCCCATGCGATTATGATTGCCGAAGATTTCGCCTGTACTGATTTCATCACGAAAGCACGCGCGGATACGGGCTGCGGCTTCGATGCGCAGTGGGAGCTCGGCTATCCTCATGCGATTCGCGATGCATTAGGGCTTAATCCCTCGCACTATCAAACGTTTGATGGCATCCACTACGAGTTTGAGCACAACTACAACGGTGATACGTTCCAGAAGATTATCTTTAGCGACTCCCATGATACAGCCGCAAATGGGTCAGTGCGACTCAGTGAGGCGGCCGCGCCAGAGCGCCCCACCAGTCTTTACTCGCGTCAGATGACGCTCCTCGCGGGTGCCATGATGATCACAGGACCAGGTATACCGATGCTGTTACAGGGCGCTGAGTTTATGCAAGAAGGTGCGTTCAATGATTGGCAGGCCCTCGAATGGAAGCACGCCACGAAGCATCAAGGTATTGTCACAGCCCATCAACACCTCATACAACTACGCCTCAATACCTACGGCAATACCGCCGGCCTTCTCGGGCAATCAACGGCGCTCATTCATCGTGATGATACAAACCACGTCATCGCCTACCACAGGTGGGATAAGGGCGGTGTTGGTGACGACGTCATCGTTATCGCGAACTTTACAGATGCCACGTTACTCGATTACAAATTGAAGCTACCACGACCAGGCACATGGACGACTCGATTCAATAGTAGTTGGAAGGGATATAGCGCCGATTTCAACGAGCAATTATGGGCAACAACCACCACTGACGATGCGGGCACCGCAACGATTGCACTCGCCCCCTACGGCATCTATATTATTTCGCAATGAAAAAAGGGGCGCACTTATCTGGTCGGTGAAGACGAGATGAGCGCTAACCCCTAGGGGAACCTCAGTAGTTGAGGATCTGGTGGGCGACTGAAAGTCACCGAGTACATGTGATTGTCTTGCGTTGTGAGCGTCACGTGGCCATGCCCTGGTCCATCGGGAGCATCGAGACCACCATAGAACAAATTGGCAGTTGGCGCGTCATCTCTGTGCACATCGCTTCGATATTCATCCGCCCGAGAAGGGTCAATATTTGCCGCATCGAGAAGTATCTGCTTGCGCGCGACAAACGCGGGTACTCCTGCGCATTCACGCTGGTAGATTACTTCGAGGAGCTCATGACGAATTGCATAGAAAATTGCGTCGACTTCTTGCGTCAGGTGACGTAGCGTTTCATCGAGCCTATTTCGCTCGTCGACCGCTGATTTTCTCTCTTGACGCAGGCTGTAGAGACTCAAGTTTGCATTCGCTTGCTTACGCTCGCGTTGGCCACCTGGTCGCCGCCTGTTACTCTTGTTACGAGATCGACTCATATTCGCCTGGTCTCGGTCTTGTTCAGCCCTAGCGATATTGGTCGATAGCGCAGCAATCTGCGTATCGCGTTGCGTGATGTCCTTGAGAAGCACCGCAACCTCTGATGTTGCACGTGCCCTCTGGCGCTCTCGCGCCGCTGCGGCATATCTATTGGCGAGGTCCGCCAATGTCATATCGTTCACAAGAGACTCACCACCTACTCTCACTGGTTGGAGCATGTTTCTCGACGAGAAACAATAACTATATATAATAACACAAGAAATAACCCTGTCAACTAAAGGGGGTGGTCGTACTCGAGCACCGTCTTCACAGGACGATGGTCGCTTCCCGCATCAGGCAGCACATGGTAGCTAACGGTTTTGAACTGCTTACTACCAAATATCCAGTCAATCTTCGCGAGACGCCACGAGGGCACCCACTCAAGACCGGCTTGTTTACTACTAATAGTCCTCTTGCGGCCAGGGTCGAGGTCGTGAAGTGACGTATGCCGCAAAAGATACTCGATAGTTGTACCGAGCGCCATCTCGTGTACGCGATCAGCCATGCTTCGTATCAATTCGTGCGAAACGCGGCGAGACAAGTGACGTGCGAGCGCCGAACGAGCCATCTTGGCAAACCATGAATCTTTATGCATCGCGTTGAAATCACCGAGCAAGAGTATGTGCTCGTCATGGTGTCGATTGATAATGTCCGCGATAGCGGTAATCTCCGTGAGACGGCCCTGCTCAGAGCGATCATCAAGATGTGCGCCAAAGATATGGATACGAGCACCGTCTTCGTTATGGCATACAATTTCGAGTAATTGTCGTGCCGAATCCTGAAGCGTGTGAACCTCGGTCTGCACAATAGGAAGCCGACTCATGATGGCAAATCCGAGGCCGGGGGTCCGTGGCTCATCATAGGCAAGTGTCACAAGCTCATAGCCAAGCGCTTCAATCGTCGTATGAATCTCGTCGAGAAGATCAGACAGCCTGCCAAACTCTGGTACCACGACTACATCGGCATCGAGCTTCTTAAGTGTCTCTATCGCATCGTGTGGCGACGCACGCCGCGTCTTGGTGCCCTCGACAAACATTCCCTCAGCGTTCCATGTTGCGACCATCAGTCGGCTCATACCATCTTTTCCTTGATCTCGGCGATTGTGTCACGAAGCTCTGCCGCACGTTCAAACTCGAGGTTTGCGCTCGCGAGTTTCATTTGGCCCGTCAGGTCTTTCACGAGTGCCGCATACTCATCCTTCGGAATACGTTTGAGATCGAGCTTCTTTGAGGTATCTTCCTTGGCGGGGATAATCGATCGGAGACCTTCGTCGATTGCTTTCGCGATGCCGCGTGGCGTGATGCCATGGGTTTGATTGTAGGTTTCCTGAATCGCCCGACGACGATTCGTCTCATCGATAGCCGCTTTCATGCTCCGTGTCATGACATCGGCGTACATGATAACCATCCCGTCGATGTGACGTGCTGCACGACCGATTGTCTGGATAAGCGCTCCCTCACTACGCAGGAAGCCTTCTTTGTCGGCATCGATAATGGCTACAAGTGATACTTCAGGCAAGTCGATGCCCTCGCGTAGGAGATTGATGCCGACAAGCACGTCGTAGATCCCCATGCGAAGATCTCGCAGGATATCACCACGCTCGAGCGTATCGACTTCGCTATGGATATAGGCCGTCTTGATGCCAATCTCAAGCAGATGGGCAGAAAGGTCCTCAGCCATGCGCTTCGTAAGTGTCGTCACTAATACCCTTTGATGCTTGAGAGTTCGGTCGCGAATCTCCGCGATGAGGTCATCTATCTGACCAGAGCTCGTGCGGACGTCGATACGCGGGTCAATCAAGCCCGTCGGTCGGATTATCTGCTGTGCGGGCGCAGGACTATGGGCAAGCTCGTAGTCACTCGGTGTCGCCGAAACATAAATCGCCTGGTTGATGTGGGTATTGAACTCGTCGAAGCGCAACGGACGGTTGTCGAGCGCACTCGGCAAGCGGAAGCCGTAGTCCACCAACACTTCTTTGCGTGCGCGGTCGCCATTGTACATACCGCGCACCTGCGGCAGCGTCATGTGACTCTCGTCGACAAAAAGCAGGAAGTCGTCGGGAAAATAATCGAGTAGAGTCGCAGGCTGCTCGCCTGGTTCGCGGTCGGTCAAATACCTGCTGTAATTCTCGATACCCTTCACGAAGCCGGTCTCCTCGAGCATTTCAAGGTCAAACTTGGTTCGCTGCGTCAGGCGCTGAGCTTCCAGCAGCTTATCGTGTGTCTCGAAGTACGCAATTCGCTCGTCAAACTCTTTCTTGATTCCCTCGATGGCATGCATCACCTTCTCTTTCGGCGTGACATAGTGACTCGATGGGAAAATTGTACATGACTCAGGTTCGCGTAAGATTTCACCTGTCAGCGGATCAATCTGCGTGATGCGATCGACCGTATCACCGAAAAACTCGATACGAAACGCAGTATTGGAGCCTGCCGGATAGACATCAACCACATCACCGCGTACACGGAAGTTACCACGCGAGAAATCAATGTCATTACGATGGTACTGGATGTCAGTCAATTGTCGGACGAATTTATCCTCCAACCGTCGCTCGCCTTTTGTCACCGTAATCGACATGGCATTGTAGTCGTCTGGCGAACCGATACCGTAGATACAGCTCACGCTCGCAACGATGATGCAGTCTCGCCTCGTTAGCAGTGCACTCGTCGCGGCGTGTCGCAGTCGGTCAATCTCTTCATTGATTGCACTGTCCTTTTCGATATACGTATCGCTACTCGCGATGTAAGCTTCTGGCTGATAATAATCAAAGTAGCTCACAAAATAATGCACTTCATTGTCGGGGAAGAACTGTTTGAACTCACTGAAAAGTTGTGCGGCAAGTGTCTTGTTGTGTGCGAGCACAAGCGTAGGAACATTGCGATTCGCGATGATATTTGCCATCGTAAAGGTCTTTCCAGATCCAGTGACGCCGAGTAGTGTCTGTTCGCGCTCACCCTTCTCTAGCCCGCCCACAAGGGCAGCAATCGCATCCGGTTGGTCACCGGTCGGCTGATAGTCACTTACAAGGCGAAAGTTAGTCACCTCCCTATTATATAGGAGAGTACGCCCTAGTGCGAAGTTGAGAGCAGAATCGCTTTTGCCTGCTCGTATTCGGTGCCTTTAGCGGCGGCTTTGAAGTCCTCGGCGGTCTTCACCCCAGATATCTTTGCCTCAGGCTCGAGAAGTGTTACTCCGTCTGAATTAAGTGGTATGATACCGGCAAAGGATACTTCACATACCGACGCGCCCGATATGGATTTCTTGGCTGCATCAGTCATCACAAGCCTCATCTTTCCTATGGAGTGGGTGCCATCATCAGCGATAGGCATTGAGGTGGTCGTGTATTCAAGATATGAAACATTACTAAACTTGCTGAGCTGTTGGTAACTTGTGCTTACGAACGTACCTGTCTCTTCAGGAATGCATGCACCTCCAAATCCACCGGTACTCACCACCCGATACGTGACACTAAACTTACCACTCGGCGACGTCACCGTCAGTTTTTCGTCCGTTGTATCGCCGCTGGACACAATCGGTAACGGACCGGTGGTTGCGCGAGCGAGACTCCAGTCTGCAGGGTAGCCGAATGTGAGCGTAGCCCCGAAACCGTCACTCAGTGACCCAGTAAGGAGTTTCGTGGTTGTTTGCGAGGCCGTCGAAGCTGTCGTATCTGTGTTCGAGTTACTTGTTGTCGTTGACGTGTTGTTTTTGACGATTAAGTTCTGGTAAAACACGACACCAAGAGCCACGAGAAGCGCCACGACGAGGCAGACTATGATAATAACATGTGCGCTACCGCGCGTTTTTTGAGACAAAGACATGGATAGAGACATCCTGCTTATGGTTAATCTAATTTAAGCATACCTCTCCGGGCGGTATCGATGCAAGGATTATCCGCGACGTTTTTTTATGGGAGTAGCGGGTTCTAAGAGTAGATTATCTCGTGAGTTATCAACATCATGGAAGTCGGCGTATCGCTTATCAAGTGCAACGACTACTTTTGCGACAAGACTCTTAGGGTCGCTATCGTAGATTACATCCTTTGACCCAGGGGCTTCGACGTACTTCAATAGTGTCGAGACATAGTCGGCAAGTCCGCCGCTGCCCGTCAATATGCCACATACCTTACGGCTTTCGAGTGCAGTTGCAAGCTCGTGAAGACTGCCCATACGCCCACCCACGGTGATGACCGCGTCGGCACTACGGACAAGATGTACATCACGTCCGACATACTCCATGCTTGTGAAGTTGATATAGTCAAACTCTTTCGTCGGGAGTCGATAAGTCGAGACGTGCTCACGATAGGAGCTTGCGGGTGAGAAACCAATCGATGAACCTTTCGCGTTCTTGACACTCACGAAGCCCATAGCTGCATAATGCGGGAGACCTACGGTCGCGCCAGTCAGCAAGGTCTTACCTGCTTTGGCTATCTCGACTCCAAGTGCAAATGCCAATTCGTGGGCGACACCGACGCTCTCTCCGGATGCGGCGCCTGATACGCAAATCTGATATCTCATCGTGTATACTCCTCTACGTTATAATTCTTCGGCGCTTTCTTGAGGTACTCCTCGACTTCGTGCCGCGTCAGTAGTCCTGCCTGTGCACCTAACTCTTGCACGACACTCATACTATTGATTGGCGCCCACTTCAATGCAGTCTCAAAAGACTCGCCC
>Ga0302273_1000295_pt1 | contig 23052 bp, 14 predicted proteins | sample III_Bog_N1_3_FD_198774 | JGI IMG/M metagenome (GOLD analysis project Ga0302273, IMG submission 198774) | Peat permafrost microbial communities from Stordalen Mire near Abisko, Sweden - III_Bog_N1_3 | ecosystem: Environmental > Terrestrial > Soil > Wetlands > Peat | place: Sweden: Abisko... | reverse complement strand
TTGACAAGGAGACCCAACACGATCAACACGAAATATCCATTGATCCAAGGGCGAAGACCGCGCGCAGCTGACCGTTCTCTCGCACTCCCGAGCCAGCGAACAACGCCCAACCAGCCGAGGCACGCAAGCGCTAGCCACGCGAGAACCAAGAAAAGGATCGCCGGTCGTCCCGCTTTCGAGACCGCAAGCCAGACTGGTATCGCAGGGACCGCCGCCAGCACCAACGCAAAGACGGCGAAGACAGCTAGCCGTAGGCGGGCCGCTCGGCTTTCGGCAACCTCCGCTCGGTGGTCCGATGCCTCTGAGGCCGCGACCGCGGCTTGGGTCTCCATTTGCCACCGCGCGGCTTCGCGCTCTCGGCGGGACGCAACCGCGTCAAGCTCATCGATGCGCTTGGTTGCCGACTCATCCTTCTCGCGAAGCTGGCGCACCCGCTCGTCTTGTGCGGCTAGCCGCTGACGCAGCGACTCCTCTTGTTCTATCAGCTCGGACTCAATGAGGCCGATCATCTCTTCATCCGCAGTAGCAGCGAGCATCCGTGAACGGAGAGCGTCACTCGTCACCAGTTCCGCAATCGACTCTGTCGACAGGTGGGCAAGGTTCTCAAAGCGACTCAACGTCTGGAGGATCTTGATTGTTGCACGCTCGAGTTCGGCGTCAAACTCGAAGAACAGGAGCGGCATCCGGAGCGTGCGCACTATTGCCGCATCGAGCGCCTCCCCGCGGGGCGCCCAGAACGCAAGCATTTGTACCAGCGTCGTTGGATGCAGACAAACCGGAACATTGCTCCTTAGGAGTCGCTGCTTGAGCGCGTCGAACCCCAGGAACGCATAGTCGATCGTGACGATCCAGTACTTTGCGAGGAGGGGTGAATCGACGTAGGTGTGTCGCTTCCCACGCACCCAGTGCCAGAGAACCACGTCGTGCTGGATCTGACTGTATGACTTTGGGGGCCGCCCCTGAACCACACGACGCTTCGCCTGAACATCCTTCTGCTCAAGGAGATCGTCCACTACCGCCTGCCTTGTGTGCAGCGGTGAGAGGTCCTCGTTATAGAGTTCGACGCCGTGCGCACGTGCGAGGGAAAGTAGGTTGTCGATATAGAAACCAAAATACGCAGCGCCGTTGCGGATTCCGTCAGGGCGCCGCGCTTGCTCGATATAGCGCTTCCTCAGGCCGCTCAGCGGCATCCAACCCGCCGCTGCCGCCATGTTCGGCGTGAGCACGACGCGCTCCATGCCAGCGGCCGCCGCACCGAGGGACTCCTTCGCCTCGTGCAAGGTCTCGTTGGTGACGTACAGCTTGAAGTCGATGAGGGTGCGGAGATCCTTCAGGAGTCCCTCCAGGGCCACGGCAGCCTCATTCGCTGGGTTCTCGTGCAAATCGAGGAGCGAGAAGAGGAGATTCGTGTCGACGAATACGGTGAAGACTACCTTCTGCTTCACGGACTGAGTCAACGCCTCAAGGGTTGCGCGCGGCAGACGGGTCGCCTGAATAAAGAAGTAAGTAGCGAGGCGGTTCACTACATACGCCCGAGTCGTCGGGCGTTGCGGATCCAGGAACGTCGCCACGAGGTTCCTCACCGCGGGCCTATCTGTCTCCGCGAAAGACTTGAGGTAGTCGTCGAGAAGAGGCGACTCATTGAGCGCGAAAGGGCTGCCGCGCAAGAAGTCGTAGGTGTGCGCACCGAGCCTGTGGATCAGGGGCGCGAGCAGGACCTCGTTGAAGTTGGACCATGCCTCATCGGGGTCCGAGCCGGGAATGCTCGTGCTTACCAGTTCTAGAAAGTCGCGCCGTGCCGCTGCATCCTCGGTCTCGTGATGATCAATGGCCGCCTTGGTCTGGATCGACTGCTGTTCGGAGATCTTGAAGGTTGCTTCAGCCTGTTCGACTACGACGCCCATTCCAGCCATCTGCACCAGCTGTTGCCGGACTTCGCCGGTGGTGACCTTAATCGAGTATTGCTCGTCAAGCTGACCAACTAGATCTTGGACGGCGACGGGGCACGGCGAGAGCCAAAGGAGCGACAAGACCGCTTGCCCAACTGATCGCCGCCACCAGTCCGTGCTCGAGAGCTCGATTGAGCTCACCAACGCCACCAGCTCCGGAGGGAGCTCTCGTGCACGCGCGGGATGCGCCTCGGTCATGACGCGACCCTACGAGATTGAGCCTGATCGTGGGGGCGCTTCGGTTGTGCCTGTAGCAAGTGCCTCGCCGAGCACGCTCGGCCTCGTGCTCGCGCGCCGCGGCACGCGCCAGTTAGCGGCGCACCTCCCTGCCCGCCGAGTCGCCCGCAGCCCTTGACACGTGTTTCAACCAAGGCGTACCGACCCCGGCGTCGCACGGTTTGACGGTGCCTGGCGGCGCGTGGCGCCGCGACGAAGCTGACAGCCCTCATGCAGCTTGCGAGGATCCGGCCATGCCGGCCGAACTCGAGCACCTCTCCACGGTCCACGTGGGCCTCGATTACTCGCAGGTCGTGCCGACGGTCGTCTACCTCGCCGAGCAGCGCGCGACGCACCCTCTCGTCGAAGGCGACGGCTGGTACGCCTGGGGCGAGAAGGTCGGCGAGAACGGCAACGACGAGTGCACGTTCCATGTCCAGATCAAGACGACGGACCCGCTCCAGACTCTCTTCTCCCTTCTCGGTGCCGGAGTGCAGCTTCAGGAACTCGGACCTGACGGCTGGGCCACCGAGAAGACGGTCGTGGCAGTGATCACGGACGCGGGGGACCACGACCTCGACGTCATCGAGATCACTCGCGCCGAGCTCGCGCACGGCCTTTCAGAGTTCCTCGGGCGCCGACGCCCATAGCCGGCAGCGGGCGGGCTGGGGCCGCCAGCAGGGGCCGCCGAGGGGTTGCAGTTGTGGTTGCAGTTGTCCTCGGCGCGGGGCTGTTCGTCGTCAACTGCGGGCTACCCAGCAGGGCCCTGACCTGCACCGACGCATCCACCACCGTCCGCCTCGACCCCCTGGCGGGCACTTGGAAAGCGTGTTGGGGTAACACCCTCGGGGGTTCGAATCCCCCATCCTCCGCGCAACGAAGGGCCCGTGACCTGCAGCGATGCGGGTGGCGGGTCCTTCGTCGTAGGAGCGGGCTGCGGCCACGCTTCGCGCTCTTCGCGCATCGCCTCGGCTGACGGCGGCGCCCTGGGAGGAGATGCCCATGGCGCCACAACCTCGTGGGAGGCACTGGCCCGCGTCGGCGATTCTCAGAGCTCCTCGCCGCTCCTACCCTTGGCCTGTGTTCAGGGCCCTTCCTCTCTACCCGTGGGAAGTCCCTGTGTCGTCGGACATACTGGTCTGCGGCGCTCTCGCCTCCGGACGCCCAGTTGCGCTCGGAGCCACCCGGCAGAGGCTTGATGGCTTGCCCGATTCCGAGGTCGCCGCCCGGTACGCGGCGCTCCGCAGCGCCCTTCGGGAGCGGACGGTGGCTGAGCCGGATGTCGCGGAGCGGCTCGAGACGCTCGAGAGGTCGGAACCCGGCACCGCCCTGACCCGGTGGCAGACCGCCGTCACGGCGCTACGAGCCGATGACGATGCGCACGTAGTCGAGCTCGCCCGCGACGTCTGGGTCGCTCTCGGCGCGAACGAGTACACCCTCCACTTGCGTCTGCGTCCACGAACGATGCGCGGCTTCATCGAGAGCCGGCTGTGGGGGCTTGCCGCGACGATCCCACCCGTCCTGCTGGGCTTTGCCGCCGTCGCCGCACTCGCGTCGGGCCACCCCTGGGGTTGGGCAGTCGCGGGTGCCGCCGCGGCATGGCCGGTCGTCGTCTTGGGCCTGCTGCGAAGCAGCTACCGCAAGCGCGCGCGGATCGGAGGACGGGAACTGCCGCACCTCTAGCTCCCCACGGGCCTCTGGTCAGCCTGCGGAGTTGCGGAGCAGCCACTCGGTGTCGGCGTCGCGGCCCGCGCTCGGGTCCGGGGCGTCGGAGGCCTCCTGCGATGTGGTGGTCTCGTCGAGGCGGATGGGTTCCGGGAGTTCGCGATACTCGGCGGCGTCTCGCGGGACCTTCGGTGTTGCGCTGTCCATCGTGATCCCCTCTTCGAAGCCCGACAGAGGCCCGGACGGTCCGCCCGGTGCCATCTCGCGACGTGCGCTTCGCACCGTAGCCGGTCGGGTGGTTGAGCGGCGTGGCCCAGCAACATCCGCACTTCGGCTCGAGCCCTGCACCGCAGCGGGGATCGGTTCGGTCGCGGCAGGCGCAAGCGCGCTCAGCGGCGAGAGGTGAATCGGAGGTAGTACCCGTCGGGGTCGGACACTCGGAAGTCGACCAGGCCCCAGGGTCGTTCTCGAAGGTCCTCGTCCAGCGTGGTGCCGGCGGCCACGACGTGGTCCCGGAGGGCCCGGACGTCGTCCACCTCGATGACGATCTCCGTTCCGGAGGGAATGGCGCGGTGAGCCGGCTCGACCGGTTCGGCTTCGCACGCGCCGATGCGGACGTCTCCGAACCTCAACGACGCATACGCCGGCGGTCCGTCGCTCCGGCCGACCGCCTCGAAGCCGAGGCCGATGTAGAACCGGATGGTTCTGTCGAGGTCGGCAGGGAAGATCTCCACGCGCAAGGTGGCAGTCACACGGCCATCATCGTCGACCGCCCGCGCGACCGAGACGCTGCGTGGGCCGCGACCGAAGAACCGCCCACCCCTACAGCTCGATCGGGCGACCCAGCACCCTCCCGAGGTCTCGCGCGTGCCAGCCGGCGACCGTGAGGATGTCCTCCTCCTGCGTGGGCGAGATGCTCCACGAGCGTCCACTCCTGAGCACCGCCGTGGCCGCGTCGGCCAGGTCCTGGTCGCCCAGGTCGCGCGCGACCGTCAGCGCCTTGACGAGCCGCTCCGGGTAGCCCTCGTAGAACCAGGCGAACAGCGAGCCGCGCACCACGTCGCTCTCCTGGGTGAGCAGCCAGCACAGGTCCGCGCGGTCCTGGACGAACCCGCGGGCCTCGGCCAGCTCGCGGCGCAGGAACTGCAGCTCGGCATCGGTCAGGCGAGCCCGTTCCGGCCAGGGCAGCCGACCGTCCCTGACCCGGTCTCCGATGGCCCGCACCGAGATCGTCGCCCCCACACCGCCGGCGGACGGCTCCAGCCCCAGCACGCTCCCGTCGCTGACGAAGAGCGCCCACTCGACCTCGCCCATGCGCCCGCGATCCACCAGCGCCTCGAACCGCAGCCCCCGCTCGCACCACCGCGCCATCCGCCGACGGGGCAGCAGCTCGGCGTCAGCCGGGAGCACACCGGCCGCTGCCAACGTTCGCACCAGACCCGGCTCCGACATGGCTCTCGCCATCACCCTCACCACCCGTCCCAGAATCGCGCACCGCACCGCCTCGGACTGCCGCGGCCGGGTCACCTTGTCCCTACGCGCTCCCTCCCCCCGGTCCCCTCGGCCGGCGCCGCGCCGACATCGACCACGTCGGGCGCCCCCGCGTCGTGTCGGCCCGAGCGACCCCGGATCCGCATGGACCGGCTGCCCCCGACACCGGTGCCGATCGGGACCACCAACCGGGTGACGAGCAGCGCGATCGCCAGCACCAGGGCGGCGATGCGCAGGCCGGGTCCGATCGGGTCGGTGGACACCACGGCGGCCCGGGTCAGGTTCGGTGCCCCGCCGACCACCCAGGTGTACGCCGCGGACGTGTCCTCGAGCCCCGCGCGGTGCACGATCACCTGGACGGTGAGCCGGCCCGGTGCGGCCAGGTCGGCGTGCACGGTCCACTGGTCGTCGACGAGCGGTTCGGCGACCAACGTCTGCGGTCGACCGCCCGCCGGGGTGAGCACGATCTCGACCGAGCCCACGCGGGCGGGAGCGGGTCGACGCGTCTGCAGGACGTCGACGAGCAGCACGTTCGCTCCCGGCACGTTCGGCTGGATCGCCACGGTCTCCTGAAGGTCCGCGACGACCCCGTCGACGTGGCTGTCGGGCGCGGCGACGGTGGATCTGACGAGCTCCGGCTCCATCGCCGGCTGCGCGCTGGTGAGGACCGCCGCGAGCGCGAGCACCCCGACGGCGGCCAGGGCCTCCGCGGCGACGGTCGCGCGCGGGGTGCGCCGGGGGCGCGAGCGGTGCAGCCGTCGCGTGTTGACCAGCGCAAGCACCCCGGCGACGCCGGCGAGCGCGAGCTTGAGGAGCAGGGTCCGCCCGTACAGCGTGAACAGCGCGGCGTCGACCGAACCGACCACCTCGCTCGCGAGGAACACACCCGTGACCACCATGACCGCCACGCAGGCGGCCGCCGGCGGCCCGAACAGTCGCAGCACGGTTCTGGCCCGACGCCCGCCGGCGCTCCCCGGTCGGCTGTGCGGGACGAGCAGGACGGCCAGGACGACGAGGGCGCCGGCCCAGGTGGCGGCGGCCCCGAGGTGCGCGGCCGACGCGAGCACCCGCGTGAGGTTCGTCGTCGCGCCCGCCCCCGCGTGCCCGAGCAGCGCGTCCCCGACCAGCGCGAGGGCGGCACCCGTGGCGAGGAGCCACCGACGGCCCGTCGGCACACGTCCGGTGAGCCGGGCCGCGGCCGCGACGACGAGCAGCAGCAGACCGGTCTCGCGCAGGGACCACCGCACGCCGTACGAGCCGCGCAGCAGGTCCGCCGACCCGGCGACCGCGGTGAGCTGGTCCGCGAGCAGGGCGACCGAGACGACCAGCGCGGCGCCGGCGCCGCCGAGCGAGACCAGGGTGGCCCGACGCACGTCCCGGCCGGTCTGCACGCTCCCGGCGAACGGTGCCCGCACCGCGGCGAGGAGCCGGGCCGCGAGCGCGCCGCCGAGCGCACCGGACAACCCGAGGAAGATCAACCAGCGCAGACCCGCCTCGAACGGTCGGGGCGACGGCTCGACGAGCCCCCCCGCGGTCACGGTCTGGCCGATGCCGAAGACCAGCACGCCGCTGGTGCGGTGCAGGTCGTCGCTCGAGAGCGTCTCCCACGAGACCCGGTAGGCGCCGGTGTCGAGCGCGGGCAGCGTCCCGACGATCTCGACCGGCTCCTCGGTGTCCGCGCCGTCCCCGGCCGTGACGACGGTCAGGTCGCCCGCCGTGTAGTGGCGCCCGTCGGAGTCGACGATGTCGATCTGGGTCGCGCTGAGCACCACGGACTCGCTGAACTGCAGGCGCAGCTCGCGCGGGGCCGCGTCGAGCACCTGTCCGTCGGAGGGGTTGCTGCCGGCCAGGAACGCGTGCGCCTGGGCCATCTGGGCCGGGCCCGCGAGCGCCATGAGGGTGGCGAGCGGCACGAGCAGGACGAGCCGGCGGACCGCGCGGCGCCAGCGGCGGCGTCGGGGCGGGGCCGAGGTGGTGGCCGCCGGGGCGACCGCCCCGGCCGCGTGCCCGCGATCCATCAGAGCACCGGGACGTGCGGGAGGGTCAGGTCACCGATGTCGATCGTGACCTCCTCGCCCGACCGCAGCGCCGCGCCGGTGTTCTGGTAGACGAGGTAGAAGGTCTGACCGGGGCGCAGCGTGTGCCCCTGCTTCATCAGCGAGACCCGGCTCGTGCTCCCGTCGCGCGCCTCGCTGCGCAGCACGGGCGGGTGCGCGACGTCGGACTGGAACTCCGTCGCCTTCGCCCCGTCGAGAACGACGTAGCTCAGCGTGATCAGGCCACCGTCGCCGACCACCGCGACCCGGGAGAACCGGACGCCGAGCTCGTCCTCCATCGCCGCGCTCTGCGGGAACGTGGACTCGGCCTGCGCGCCGGACGGGAGGAAGTGGCCGACGAGCAGCACCACCAGCACCGCCACCACGACGATCAGGAGCCACTCGAGAGGGCGCGGCCACGCTCGACGACGCCCGCGCACTGGCTGCCGGTGCTCCGACCCGATGGTGACGGTGGTGCTGGACATGGTGTGCTCCCTCCCCGGGGGAGCCCTCGGGCCGCGAATGGCGGCCCGGGAGCTCCCCGAGGTGCTCGACGGCGGTTCGGGACTGGTGGAGCTGGTGGAACAGGGACAGCTGCGGCTGGACCGCTACCGCGTGGAGACGAACGAGTCGAAGTACGCGGTGCCGGTCATCGTCGACGTGCGGGTCGAGGTGACACCGGCACTCACCCCGAGCAATGCCGTGCCCACCCGCAGCCCGCTGGTGTTGCCGGTCAGGGTCGAGACGACCCCGCCGTCGACCAGGAGTGCGACCGAGCCCTGGGTCGCGCCCGTCGCCGGCCCGGATCGCCAGTCCGCCCGGATGGTGTGCGCTCCGGCCGGCAGGGTCACCCACGCGCCGGTCACGGCGCCGGCACCGGTGCGCGAGAGCACGACCCGGATCTGGGCGACGCCCGCGGTGCGGTGGAACTGCACCGCGAAGACCTGGCCGTTCGCCGCGGTCGTCGCCTGGAAGATCGTGAGCACGGTCGAGGCGGTCGCGCCCGAGGTCAGCGTGTTCGCGTTGAAGGCGAACGACGCGTGGTAACCGGTCTCGCCGGTCGGCGAGATGTCGGTCACGTAGCTGGCCCGGTTCGCCGTCCCGCCGACCAGGGTCACCTGGAGCCCGAGGTTCCCGCCGCCGACGGGGATGCCCGCCGCCGGAGTGACCGTGACGTTCCCGGTGGACGCCGACCACGCGGCGAGAGTCCCGGAGTCGAACGCATTGGCGAAGATCGCGTTCGGCACGCTCACCGTCACGGTCGTGGACGCCGCGTTGCTCCAGTTGCCCGCGAGGTCCTGGACCCGCAGGTTGACCTGCTGGTTCCCGGGCGGGATCCCGGCGAGCGGAACCGTCGCCACGATGTTCGTCCCGACCAGGCTGACCGGGATGCGGGTACCGGCACCCGGCGCCGGGGCGCTCGCCCCGAGCCAGAACTCGGCCGCCGCGAAGCCGGTCTCGTTGACCGGTGCGGTCAACGTGAGCGCGGCCGCCCCGTTGGTCGGGTTCGGTGTGCCGACGACCGCGCCGAGGACCGGCGCCGTCTTGTCGACGATCAGGTCGACCCCGAACAGGGCACCCCAGTTGCCGGCGGCATCCTGGCCACGGACGAACACGTGGTGCGTGCCGTTCGTGAGCGGTGCGATCTGCGAGATCGGGATGAGGCCGTAGACGGTCTCGGTCTGGCCGTCCATCGCGCCGTCGATCGGCGTCATCTGGAAGCCGGTGCCACCCACCGGGACCGCGACCGTCGGGTCGAGGAAGCCCTCGGCGTCGGTGACCACGCTCTGCAGCGCGCCCAGCACGCCGCCGGTTCCGGCATCACGGTCGGTGATCCGCGCCGAGACCACCAGGTAGCCCGGGTGGGCCGGGTCGGTCAGCTTTCCGTTGGACGGGTTGGGCCCGACGCTCGCGGCCTCGACGCCCGGGCCGGTGAGGTCCACCGGGAGCGGGATGTCCAACGTCGGACCCCACAGCCCCAGCGAGTCCTTGCTGTGCACGAACACGTGGTGCTGACCCTCACCGAGCGCCTTGACGGTCGCCGCCGGGATGGCGACGTCCTCGGAGACGACGGTGGCGATCCGGTTGCGGGGCACCGTGGTCCCGGCACCGTCGGCGCCGACGGTGTCGAGGAAGTACTCGGCATCGGTGATGTTCCCACCGGCGGTCGAGTCGTCCCCGGTGGCGGAGACCTGCACGTCGAGGCTCCCGTTGGCCGGGCTCGGCGTCGCGGTGCCGTTGATCGTCTGCGGGCCGGTCTTGGGCAGCCGCAGGATCACGTCGCCGACGACGCCCCAGTTGCCGGCCGAGTCCAGCGCCCGCACGAACACCGTGTGCGTCCCCGCGTCGAGCGCGGCCATGACGGCGGTCGTGATCGTCCCGGTCGCGCCGGTGACGTCGACCGTGCCGAACGCACCGGTCATCGGGGTGCCGAAGCCGGCGCCCGTGGTGACCGCGTCGTCGATCACGAGCTCGGCCTGGGTGACGGGGGAGCCGCCGGTCGTCGCGTCGGACAGGTTCGCCGTGACGGTGACCGGGACGAGCCCGCTCGCCGGGTTGGGTGAGGCGGTCACGGACGACGACACCGGGCCGACCACGTCGGTGCTGGGCGGAGGTGCGGCCGTGTCGAGGTAGGTCATCATCCCGCCGAACGCGAAGGACAGCGGGTCGGCCGTCGTCTGACCGCTGTTGTCGAGGTGACCTGCGGCCTCGTACAACGTGATCTTGGCCTCGGGGCCGGTCGGCATCGTGACGAGGGTGTCCGACGTCGCCCCGGCCATCACGGGCATGATGACCGCGGTCTCCGCGTAGTGCAGGGCGTGGCCGTCCTGGGCGATCTGCTTCTGGTTCGCCCCGAGCAGGCTCATGGAGTGCATCTGGGAGCCGACGTTCACGTAGCGCAGCAGGACGGTGTGGCCCTGGTCCGTGCTGATCGGGTCGGTGGACGGGAACGGCTTGCCGTTGATCAGCCGGTACGCGGGGTTGAAGTTCCGCATGTCGAAGGTCGCCGGTGCCGCGTTCAGCGCGGGGTCGATCTCGCTGAGCACGACCACGGCCTCGTCGTCGTACGTCGTGGTCGGGTAGCCGGCCGGCGGGGTGCCGTAGGCGGAGCCGCCGGCCGCCCGCACGACGAGCGCGCCGGCCAGACCCATCGCGACCTGACGGGCACCGTCGGCGGTGTGGCCGGCCTCATAGAGGAACGTCCCGGCGTGTGCGGCCGTGAACGTGTACGTCGCCGTGGTGCCCGGGGCTGCGCCCACCTCCTCCGCCTGGCTCGACAGCCCCGCCGCGAACGCGCTCGCCGGCTGCCCGGGGAACGCGAGCGACACGGGCTCGGCGAGCAGGTTGTGCAGGGTGACCGTGACGGTCAGGCCCTGGTCGACCACCAGGAGCGGTCCGGGCGCGGAGGCGCTGCCGACGGCCCCCGTGCTCGAGAAGCCCCAGATCGGGATCGGCTGCCCGAGGATCGACGCCGTCCCGGTCATCGCGTACAGGTCGCACGCGGCGGTGGTACCGGTCACCGTGCAGCCTTGCGGCGCGAGCTTGCCGGCTGTAGCGGTGCGCACCGGCGACGCGGCGACGCTCGCCGCGGACGTGGTGAGGCCGGCGGAGATCGCCGCGGCGGCCGGTGGGGCCGCGGCGGCACGAGCCACGAACGGGTCGGCGGCGAAGGTGGCGAGCGCGAGGGCTGCGGTGGCGACGAGCGCCACCCCTCGCGAGATGCCCCGACGCCGGGCTGCGCTGTCAGCCGGCAGGTTGAGTGTCATCGCCCGTCCTCACTTCACCAGGCAACCGGCGGGCGGATCGATGCGGTAGACCGTCATCATTCCGCCGAAGGTTGCGCCGTAGTTGGTGGCCTGCTCCAGTGCGTGGCTGTGGGCGATGTGGTAGTACTCGCCGCACTCGTTGTTCGACGTGATCGTCGGGGGCAGGGCGTTCTTCACGCCCAGGTACGGGCTCTCGCTGAACCAGGTGTCCGTCCCGACCAGCAGCTGGTCCGTGATCGCCGGGATCTGCGTCGGGATCGGGTTGGTCGTCGCGTTCCAGTGCTCGACGTCGCGCCAGTCCATGAGGGCGTCGACCGACTGGCCGGGCTCCACGTCGAGGTCGTACTTGAGGTACGAGAGGTCCTCGCCGGCCGGCCCCTGCAGCGTCTGGCCGTCCTTGTTGACCACCCGTTCGTCACTGCCGTGCGGGTGGAACGGGTAGTTGACGGTGCCCGCGTTGAGGTAGCGGATCACGGCGGGCAGCGGGTTCGTCGCCGCGTCGTACGGCTGGATGTGCACGAGCGCCCCGTACGGCTGGCTGGGCAGCCACGACGCGTTGTTCGGCGCCAGGGTGTCCGGCATGCTCCGGCCGTTGATCATGTAGTACCTGGCCTTGAACGCGGACCAGTCGATCGGCTGCTGGCGTTCCACCGCCAGGTGCAGCTCGGGGTCGACCTCCGAGAGCAGGAACACGTACTCGTGGGCCGGGTTGAAGGCCGAGTCGGCGCGGTCGTTGACCCGGTCGGGGTGCCCGGCGGGCCGCACGACGAGTGCGCCGTACAGACCCATCTGCATCTGCTTGTCGACGTCCGAGCCGGTCTCGTACAGGTAGGTCCCCGGGCTGCCGGCGGTGAACGTGTACGTCACGGACCCCGTGCTGGCGGCCGCGTCCTGCACCATCGAGGTGAGCGAGCCGCCGCTGTCGAACTGCGGCTGGGCGGGGTTGCCGTTGGCCTTCACGCCCGTCTGGCCGGGGAACACGATGGACGTCGCCTCGGGCAGGGTGTTGTGCAGGACGACGGTGACGGGCTTGCCGGACTCCACGCAGAGCGTCGGCCCCGGCAGCTGGAAGCTGCCCGAGCTGTTGCCATAGCTCCACATGTAGATCGAGTTGCCGTCCGGCGTCGAGACGTAGCCGTCGCGTGCCGTGAGAGAGAAGGTCTGCCGGGCGTTCGAGTCGCACAGCAGGCCCTCCGACGTGGCCGCGGCGGCCGATCGCGGGCTGGTCACCACGACGGCCACGATCAGCGCACCGACGGACACCGCGGCAGCCAGTCGCCGTGAGGCGAGGCGGGATACGAGTCTCATGACATCTCCTCGGTCGGTGTCGTCACGCGTTCGCGACGGTCTGAGGTCCATACGTGCCCGGGGCGCCGACGAGGATCTTCGTCATCATGCCGCCGTAGCCCGGGCCGCCGCCGTTCTCGAGGTAGGAGTAGTTGCGGTCGTACAGCAGGTACTCCCCCGGCCGTTCGGGGACGAAGATGACGTCCCGGCTCTCCCCGGGACCGATGTCGACGGTGTTGGTCACCTGGTAGTTGGTGGTGCCGTCGCGGCCCTTGAGCAGGCTCGCGTCCTTGGCGACGATCTGCAGGTCGATCGCGTCCACGGACATCGCATGGTTCTGGTAGCCGAGGTTCGACAGGCGCAGCAGCACCCGGTCGCCCACGTTGCAGGTGAGCAGCGACGAGATCGGCTGGTACTGCAGCCGCCCCGCGGCGGTCGAGAGCGGGTCACCGTTCGGCGCGATGGTGTCGGGGTAGGCGCGACCGTTGAGCAGCCAGAAGCTCGGGTCGAAGTCCGTCCAGTCGCTGACCTGGATGTGGGCGTCGCGGTAGTGGGCCGCCGACCACAGCTCGGTGATCATGTAGGCGAACTCGCGGTCGTAGCGGGTCGAGCCGTCGCCGTCGTTGTAGGCGTACTTCGAGCCGACGGGGTCGGAGCCGACCGGCGCCTTGTTCTGCTTGGGCCGGATGTACACCATCCCCGTCATGCCCATCTGCACGTGCTCGACGTCCTCGAAGTGGCAGTGGTACATGTACGTGCCGGCGTCGTGCGGGCGGTAGTAGTAGTCGAAGTCGCGGCCGATGGGCACCGCGAGCGACAGCTCCGGGACGCCGTCGAACAGCGGGATCGCGTTGACGAACCCGTGCCAGTGCAACGTGTGACCGTCGAAGAGGTCGGGTCGCTGCAGCAGACCGAGGTTGGTCAACGTGATCGTGATCTCGTCCTCCTCGTCGAAGGACATCATCGGAGCGCTGATCTGCGCCTTGCCGCGCTGGGCGGCGACCTGCGTGGAGGTCATGCCCGAGACGTCGCGGAACCCGAACACGTAGGTGTTGAACGGGCTCGGCGCGAGGGAGTCGGGGAAGAACGGCGGGTCGGCCGGCGCGTTCGCGGGCATCGAGACCCAGCCGTCCGTCCCGGCCAGGTGGACCTTCTTCTGCGGGTGCGCCAGCGCCGCGGCCCGCAACGAGGAGGCGGCGGCCGACGGTGCGCCGATCAGCCGCGCGCCGACGAAGGCCGCACCGACGACACCCGCACCCACCGTGAGGAAGGACCGACGGGACAGCTCGTGGGGGGTGGGGTTCTGGTTCATGTCATCTCCACGGTGATTGGCAGGAGCTGAGGCTGAGGCCCGATCCGGGCCGAGGGCCCGATCGGGGCGGGGGGCCCGGGGCCTGCTGCGTCGATCAGCGGGCCCCGGGCGGTCGGGTGGCGGCAGGGCGCCGGTCAGGGTTGGAGCTGGTCCGAGCCCGCGTCGTACCGGGTGGGTCGCAGCGACGGGCGCGGCTGGCCGTCGATGTCGGGGCTCGCTGCCGAGACCTGGTAGACCCAGCCCCCTCCGCCCGGCCCCCACCGGACGGTGGTGCGCGCTGCACCGAGTCCATAGGCGGGAGAGGCGCTGGAGAGCAGGTGGTAGTTGCCCATCAGGCTCGGCGGGAGCTGCTGCGCGACGATCACCGCCTGGCGGAAGGCCGGGTACATCCGCGAGGCCAGGACGTTGACGGTGACGTCGTAGGGCGAGACCAGGCCCGGGTCGTTGCTCACCACGTTCGTCGGGCTCGCGAGCGTCCCCGTCGTCGTCTGGATCACCGAGCTGACCGGCTCGAGCAGGGCGCCCGGGACGTCCAGCACCCCCATGTCCCAGTTGTTGACCCCACCGGGCGTGCCGTCGGGGAGCGTGCCCCCGATGCCGGTGACGAACCCGCCGCTGAAGCTGCCTGCGCGGTTGTCCCAGAACACGTTGTTCAGCAAGGTCGGCTTGCTGAACTTCGTCGCGACCAGGACCGACGAGCCGGAGAAGGCGTTGCTCGCCACCCGGGCCATCAGCGGGACGCTGTTCGCGGCCGTGGAGAGCCCGGCCGGTGCCGCGTTGCCGTCGCTGGTCACGGCGGTGGCCGTGGTCAGGTTCTTCACGACGGTGTTGTTGACGATGTTCACGAAGAGCGCGTCGTCCAGGGCGATGCCGCCACCCTCGTGGGCCGAGACGTTGTTCGCGATCGTGTTGTTGGTGATCGTGATCGTTCCCGGGGTGTTGCGGGAGACGTGCGACCCGCTGACCTGCAGGAGCCGGATGCCACCGCCGTCGTCGTTCGCGAGGTTGGTCTGGATGACGTTGGCGTCGATCGTGACCGGGCCGGTGCCCTCGGAGAGCTTCGTCGGGTCGGACGGGAGCTCGCCGGCGATCATCACGCCACCGCCCTCGTCGTAGGACGCGTTGAACCAGATCCTGTTGTTGGCGATCGTCGCCTCGCCGAACGAGCCGGAGCCGTTGTGCACCTGGTACCCGAACGCCGACACCGCGCCGCCGTACTCGGCGGAGAAGTTGCCGCAGATCGCGTTGCCGATCACCTGGTAGCCGTCGCTGCCGGTGAACAGGCCCACACCGCCGGCGAGGTTGGTGCCGCCGTTGTCGCGGATCTGGTTGCGGGCCAGCGTGAACCCGTAGTTGCCGTTGTTGCCGACGTACGGGGTGCCGACGCGGACCGCGCCGCCGTACGAGCCACCGTTGCCGCGGATGATGTTGTCGGTCACCTGCATGCCGACCACGCCGGCGTGCACGTACACGCCGCCGCCCTGGGTGATCAGTGCGCCGGACGCGCCGTACGGGGTCGCGACCCCACCGGTGATGACGTTGACGTTGCCGGCGAAGTCGGACTGCGCGCCGCCGGTGATCGTGAAGCCGTCGAGGGTGGTCGGGTAGCTGCGCGGCACGAACGTCCGTGCCGGGTCGTCGAGCACGGTCACCACCGCGGCGTCGGGCACGGCCGGATCTCCGGAGTACCGCAGGCCGCTGAGCAGGGTGATCCAGTCGGTGCCGCTCTGGTTGTCGGGGTTGAACCCCGAACCGTCCAGGATCGAGCCCCGGACGAACGCACCCGACGGGTCGAACCCGCCCGGGCCGACGCCCTGGATCTTCACCTGGTGGTGGACGATCAGGTTCTCGGAGTACTCGCCCTGTGGGTTGGCCGACGTCTGGGCGTTGGGCCACACCACGACCAGCCAGTACGGCTGGGCCCGGGTCGGCGTCGCGGCCTCCAACGCTGCCTGGACGGTCGCGTACTGCTTGCCGGGGCCGACCTCAGCCAGCCGCGGGGCGTTCGCCGACCGGCCGACGGTGTTGTTCGCGAGCCGGTCGAGCGCCTGGATCGTCAGGCCGTTGTAGCTGCTCAGGCCGTTGGTGGCCTTGATGGCGATGGCCTGCGCCCCGGAACGGTTGGACGGCACCGTGAACCTGATCGTCGTGTCGTTCCACGTCGTGGTCGGCACGGCTGTGCCGTTGAGTGTCAGGGTGCCGACGCTCGTGCCGAAGCCGAAGCCGGTGACCGTGACCACCCGGTTGTCCGTGGGTGTGTTCTGCCGCACGTAGGGACGGTCGACCGCGAGCAGCTGCGGGGACGTCGCCCCGAGCTCGCAGACCGTCGGGTTGACGGTGGTGGTGTCCGGAGCCAGGACGGTGGCGGCGACCTGCGTCGGGGCCTCGTCGGTGACGGTGTACAGGCCCGGCCAGCCCTGGAAGTTGGTCGCGATGGTCCGGAACCGTGGGTTGTAGTCGGCGTTGAGCGCACCGGGTTGTCCGGGGTCGTTGCCGACGAACCGGTACATGTTCGGGCACGGGCCCGCCGGGACCGGGCAGTTGTACGTGCCGGTGGACGGTTCGAGCGCCTCGTACAGGCCGTTGAAGTCGGTGTGCGTGGTGTCCACGAGCCGACCGGACCAGTCGTACAGGCCGACCGGCACGAAGGGCAGACCCTGCGCCTCGCCGTAGTTGACGCTGCGCTTGTCGAGCGTGAGCCCGAGGTCGTTGAGCGTCAGGCCCCAGAAGTGCGTGGGGATCGGCACGTCGGTGAACAGGGTGAAGTTGGGCGCCGTCGCCTGACCGGCACGGACGGTGACCAGCTTGTCGGAGCACGACGGACGGTCCTGCCCCTCGAACGGGCTGCCGCCGCCGGCCAGGAAGGCCTCGTTGGTGACCGTCACCGTGTGCAGGGCACCGGCGCAGGGCGAGATGATGCCGGCCTGCTGCGACGGCGGCTGCGACGGCTGGGTGGGTGTGGCGTCCGGCGGTCCTGCCGGGTCCGCCGCGGCGGCCGGGGTGGACGGCGGGTAGTTCTCCTGCGGCAGGTAGGTGTCACCGTCGAAGACGTTGACGTCCGACTCGCTCGTCACCTTGTACATCGGCTTGCCGTCGACCGGGTCGTTCGGGATCTCGACGGAGACGATGTAGTCCTGCGGGCGCAGCGGCTGCTCCTGGCCGGCGGGCAGCGGCGCGTACAGCGCGAGCCCGTCCGGGTTGTGCACCGTGTCCGTCGCCGGCCACTGGTTCAGCTTCGAGGTGGCGAAGCCGTAGTTGCCGTTGACGGTCTGGCCGGCGGAGGTCGGGTCGGTCGTGTCGCTCGCGCCGACCGCCACGCCCATCATCGGCGCCTCGACGCACATCGTGTTCGCGGCCGCCCCGAAGATCGGCAGCGCCTGCTGGTCCAGGAGCGGCACACCGTTGTACTGGCGCGCGGTGCACCCGCGCGGCGGCTGCCACGTCTCGGAGGTGTACGCGTCCTGGAGCTCCGGGCCCTTGACCAGGGCGCCGCGGTTCGCGTCCGGGTTGACGATCATGGGCACCGGGACGGGGTTGACCGGGTCGGGCTGCACGAACGCCGGGTCCGGGATCTGCAGCGGGACGATCTCCTTGCCCTGACGGCACTCGTTGGCCTTGCCGGCGTCCGTCGTCGCGGTGCACGGGACGCTCGCGTACAGGTGCACCGGGATGCCGGGGATGCCGGGCTGGTACGACTCGGAGACCGCGTCGGCGGGGTCGAGCTCGTTGCGGGTGGTGTCGTAGCTGACCGTCCCGACGATGCCGCCGTTGTCGGGGGCGGCGTACGGCTGGACGCCCCAGTCGATCGTGCCGCCGAGCCCGATGATCGGCAGGAAGTTCACGTCCACCAGCTCCCCGAGCTTGGTGGTCGCCGTCAGCTCGTTGTCACCCTGGTAGGTGATGCCGGTGGTCTTGTAGCGCGTGTTGAAGGCCTCGAGGACGAGGAACTTGCCCAACGGGTAGGTCTCCGCGATGTCGTAGCTGCCGGTCGTGTCGGTCGAGACCGTGTTGGTCGCCTGATCCATCGTCGAGTTGTCGCGCTCGCGGACGGTCAGGACGAACTGCGGCACGCCCTGCTCGCCCGAGTCCCGCTTGCCGTTGCCGTTGGAGTCCACGAACACGTGCCCGTGGATGTGGCTGAACCAGCCGACCAGCATCGTGTTGCCGACGTCGACCAGCGCGCCACCGCTGACCGTGACGTTGAAGCTCCACAGGATGTAGTCCTGCGGGTCGTCCCACGCGGTGAGCTGGTAGGTGCCGTCGGGCACGTGGGTGATGTCGAACGAGCCGTTGTCCGCACCGCGCCCGACGTACACCTGCGCGTCGCCGCGGTTCAGGTCGGACAGGGCGATCCACGGCTGGCGGATGGGCCCGCCGAGCTTGGCGCCGGCGAATCCGGTCTCGGGGACGACCTGCCCGTTCTGGCCGCCGATGTACGGCAGCCCCGCCACGACGACGCCCTTGATCTCGCCGGTCGGGACGTTCCGCGCCGGGACCGCGATGGCCTGGGTCTTGACGAAGCCGAACTGCACGGACGGCACGAGCTCGGCGCCCTTGGTCTGCTCGGTGTCGTAGCCGGTGGCGCCCTCCTGGCTCCAGATGTCGTGGTCGTGACCGCCCTCGAGGGTCGTGGTCTGTACCCACTGGTAGGTCTGTCCCGGCTGGACCGCGGGTGGCGTGACGGTGGCGGCAAACCGGTTCGGCCCCATGTTCGGGATGACGATCTGACCGCTCGCGTCGCTCACGCACGAGCCGGTCGAGTGCGCCTGGTCGACGATGGGGCGGTTGTTCGCGTCGAACAGCATCGGCCCGGTGCCGTTGGCGTTGGCGTGCTGGTACGCGGTGCACAGCGGGTTGCCGTAGTAGTCGACGCTCACGGCCCCGAAGACGTCCGAGAGGTGCACGGTGAAGCCGGCCAGGCCCTGCTCGGCGTCCACCTCGTAGGTCGCGTCCACCGGTGCGTTGTCGTTGAACACGGCGATGCGCAACGTCGTCAGCGGTAGGGGGGTCGGGTTCATGCCGACCGAGACGGGCGTGGTGGCGCCGGAGGTGACGGTGAAGTGCTGCCCGTCGATCTTGAACCCGTCGGCCGTCACCGAGATGAGGTACTTGCCGGCCGGGAGCCCGGTGAGCGGCGTCGTGCCGTTGAGGGTGGTCTCGTCGCCCTGGGCCATGATCGGCGCGAACCCGGAGGTGTTCCGCGTGGAGGGCCACTGGCAGGTGTCGGCGTAGTTCGGGTCGGTGCTGCCGCCCGCTGCGGTCGCCGGCAGGCAGCTGGATGTCCCCTGGTTCGCCAGGGTCCCCGGATCACCGGTGTCGTCGAGGTTGATGAGCCACTTGTACGAGGTCACCGCATCGCCCTCGTGCACGAACCCGGGCCCCGCGTTGACCGAGCGGGCGCTGTGCACCTGCAGCGTGATGCTGCCGGGGCCGGTGGGGGCTGCTGCCACCACGGCCGCCGTGGCCGCCGTGGCCGCCGTGGCCGGTGCTGCCGCAGCGAGCTGCGTCAGCGGGAACATCGCGGCGACGACGCCGAGCGTGAGCAGGAATCCGATCGATCGCTTCCGGGCCGGCTGAGAGTTCACGATGCGCTCCATTCACCACGACGCCCTCCGTCCAGAACGGGGGCCCGGCGCTCACTGTGGCTCGGGTTAACACCGGCTGTGCGCTTCTGGTGGGAACTCTCAGACGGGGGTCATCGCCGGATCATCGCGACGATCACCGGCTGCACACCCGCGGTCATCCGCGGTCAGGGTGCTGTCATCCGGCCGTCATGGTCGGCGACGTCCGTGCAGGTCAGCGGCACGCGCCGTGGCGAGAGGGTGAAATGTCCGGTTCGACCCACTCTGAGTCGTGTCAAACCAGGGCCGAAAGTCCTAGGTTGTGCCCAGTTAAGCCGAGCCTAAGGAACCCCGATGAGCACGGTTCTGGTCGTGGACGACGAGGAACGCATCCGCACGCTCATCGGTCGGTCGCTCTCGTCCGAGGGGCACAGCGTCGTCGCCGCGAACGACGGGCTGGGCGCGCTCGACCGTCTGGCGGCCCAGGACATCGACCTCGTCCTGCTCGACCTGGTGATGCCGCGCTGCGACGGGCTGACGGTGCTGTCCTCGTTGCGGCAGCGCAAGGACTCGACCCCGGTGATCGTGCTGTCCGCCGTGACCAGCATCGCCGCACGCGTGCAGGCGCTCGAACGCGGCGCGGTCGACGTGGTCGCCAAGCCGTTCTCGCTCGTCGAGCTGCTGGCCCGGACCCGCCGGCACCTGACGACCGGGAAGGTCACCCGCACGGACCAGCGGTACCTGACGTCCGGCACCATCCAGCTCGACCTCGACCGGCGCCGCGTGCAGGTCGGCGATCGCGAGGTGCCGCTCACCGAGCGCGAGTTCTCGCTGCTCGCCCACCTCATGCGCCGCCGCGGCGACGTGTGCCGGCGCGAAGAGCTGCTGCACGACATCTGGGGGCTCGACTTCGACCCCGGCAGCAACGTGGTCGACGTCTGCGTGCGCCGGCTGCGCAACAAGCTGCACCCGGACCCCCCGATCGAGACGATCCGCCGTGTGGGGTACTGCTTCTATGGCGCCTGAGGTCCCACCCCGGGGCGACCTCTTCGTCCCCTGGGTGGTCCTGGCGATCGGGTGCTACTCGTTGATGTGGCTGTGGCCCGGCGACGAGACGATCCCGTACCACATCGTGTGGGCCGCCTACGCGCTCATGTACGGGCTCGGCAACTGGACCCTGCGGCGCGCGCTCGTGGGCCTGGCGTTCGGGACGGCCGCCACCGGGGTGACGTTCGTGAGCCGCGCGGCCGCAGGCGTCATCACCTGGCAGGAGACCGCCGAGATCCCCCTGATGTCCCTGCTCATGGTCCTCATGGTGGTCCACATGCGACGACGCCAGCTCGCACTGGCGGCCGTCACGGTGATGGCCGAGCGGATCAGCGCGCAGGCCCAGAACCGCGAGCGGCTGACCCGCCTGACCTCGCACGAGCTGCGCACCCCGCTGACGATCGCCCGCGGGCACCTCGAGCTCGTCCTCGCTCGCGAGAACGACCCGTCCCTCCGTCGCGACCTGGACGTGGTCGACGACGAGCTGGTGCGCCTCACCCGGGTCTCCGAGCGTCTGGTCCGCGTCATCAGCCTGCAGGGCGACGCCGCGCTCGAGCGCGTCGACGCCGACGCCGTGCTGAGGCAGACGGCCGAGCGGTGGGCACCGGTCGCACCGCGGCGCTGGAGCGTCGAGGCGCACGCGGGCACCTACGACGGCTCGGCCGAGCGCCTGCGGGCCAGCCTCGACACCCTGATCGAGAACGCCCTGCGCTACACCACGGACGGCGACACCATCCGTCTCACCGGAGCCCGCACCGTCGATCGCATCGAGGTCGGGGTCGCCGACTCGGGCAGCGGCCTCAGCGAGGACCAGATCGACCTGATCAACGACGCGACCGACGAGCACGGCGACGCCCCGTCCGACCCGCTCTCCCAGACCGGCCTCGGCCTCGGCCTGGTCCGCGGGGTCGTGGCGGCCCGCGGCGGCCGGCTCATCGCGTCGCGTTCCCGCGAGGGCGGCGCCCAGCTGGTCATGCTGATCCCGCTCGGCGCCCCGCTCGGCACGCTCATGACGGAGCCGCCGCCCGTCACGGATGCCCCGGCGCGCCCGGTCTTCCGAGAGCCGATGCTGTCCTGACCCGGCGTGCTGATCTGGGCGTCGACAGGTCGTCCGACAGAGGGCCCGTGACCGGTGGCAGACTCGCCGGCATGGCTGAGGCACCGGGCGAGCCGATGGGCGCGCCGCTCACCGCCAGCTTGTCGCCGTGGCGGATGGTCGTCGGCCTGGGGTTCGTCAGCCTGGCGGCCGACATGGTGGCCGACGGCGGCAAGTCGATCCTCGGGCCCTACCTGGGCTCGCTCGGCGCATCCGCCCTGGTCATCGGCGTGGTGATGGGTGCCGCCGAGGCCATCTCGCTGATCCTTCGTCTGGTCGCCGGGCCGCGGGCGGACCGGTCGGGCAACCACTGGAGCTGGACGATCGTCGGCTACGCCCTGTCGGCGGTGTGCTTCCCCCTGCTGGCCGTCGCGCCCGAGCTCGGCTCCGCGGGCCTCGCCGTGGCCGTCACGCTGATCCTGGTGGAACGCGTCGGCAAGGCCGTGCGCAGCCCGTCCAAGACGGCGCTGCTCGCCCACGCCGCCGGCGCCGTGGGCCGTGGACGCGGGTTCGGCGTGCACAAGACCCTCGACCTGGTCGGCGCGACCGCCGGGCCGCTGCTGGTCGCCGCGGTGATCGCCGCGACCGGCGCCACCCAGCCGGCCTTCCTCGCGCTCGTCGTGCCGGGCATCGCGACCATGGTGCTGCTCGTCTGGCTGCGACGCCGGGTGCCCGACCCGTCGATCTACGACGGCAGCCGTGCCGACGACGACACGCAGCCCGCTCCGGCGGCCGACGCCGCCCGGCCCGCCGAGGCCGGGTCGGCGGCCCCGACCCCGGCGCCGGCCCACCCGGAATCGTCCGGCGTCCGCCGGTGGTGGGCCGCGACCGTGGGCTCCGGGCTGCCCCGCGAGTTCTTCCTGTTCGCGGGCGCGTCGGGCCTGATCACCGCCGGGCTGGTGTCCTACGGCATCAGCACCTACCACCTGGTGCGCGCGAACCTGGTGCCCCTGGCCGGCGTGCCGCTCGTGTTCGCCGGCGCGATGGGCGTCGCGGCTCTCGCTGCCCTGGCCACGGGCGCGGTGTACGACCGGCGCGGGCCCGCCGTGCTGCTGGTGCTCCCGCTGCTGGTGGCCGTGGTGCCGCCGCTGGTGCTCGGCAACGGGCTGGGCTGGGCCCTCGCCGGGATGGCGTGCTGGGGCGCGGCCGTTGGCATCCAGGACGCGACGGTCAAGGCGCTGGTTGCCGACCTGGTCCCGTCGACCCGCCGGGCCACCGCCTACGGGGTGTTCGCCGCCGTGCAGGGCGTCGCGGCGCTGGCCGGCGGCGTCGTCATCGGCGCGCTGTACGGGGTCTCTGTGCCGTGGCTGACCGTCTTCGTCGCGGTGTGTCAGGTTGCCGCGCTGGCACTGCTGGTCGTCGTGCTGCGGGGCAGGGCGCACGCTTCGGCGCTCTGAAGCACGGCCCCGGCACGCCGTGGGCGCACCCGGGGCGCCGCCCGCCAGCGTCTCGACGAGCCCCGCGTCCCCCGTCCGGCCCTAGCTCGTCGCGCGCGCAGCTGCGAAGCTCGCGCGGGTGGGGGTCCGGCATCAGCGCTTCGTGCGCAGCGACGTCGATGCCTCCGCGTCCGCCGAGCTCGCGCGTGTCGACGAGCTTGCCGAGCAGCTCGCCGCGCATCTCGACGA
>Ga0302273_1000285_pt1 | contig 23405 bp, 15 predicted proteins | sample III_Bog_N1_3_FD_198774 | JGI IMG/M metagenome (GOLD analysis project Ga0302273, IMG submission 198774) | Peat permafrost microbial communities from Stordalen Mire near Abisko, Sweden - III_Bog_N1_3 | ecosystem: Environmental > Terrestrial > Soil > Wetlands > Peat | place: Sweden: Abisko... | reverse complement strand
CGACAGGACCAACCCATCCTGGCTCAGCGACCACTGAAGCATCGGAGCGATGTCCCTGGAAACCGGACCGCGACCGAGCTTCACGAAGGGATGGTCAAGCCCAGAACCGTCGGCATCCGGAGCCGCCCACGGCTCGGACAGCTGCAGTCTCAGGGTGTCGCGGGCCACCTCCACGGTGCTGTAGCGAAGCTTCGCCGACAACAGGACCGGAGCGATCGAATCCACCATCGAGACGGGGATGATCGTTCCATCAGCGGCCTCGGCGCTGCCGTTGCACACGCCCGACAAGCAGGAGGTCACGCCCTGCTCGAAGGGCTGCCTCAGGTCGCCGTTCCAGCTCCCCGTCGCCGCGTCAAAGCTCAACTCCGAGATGGAAACGTGCCGCGAATCGGCACGACCGTCCAGATGGCTCCACGAAAGCTGCACTCCGGCAAGCCCACGCATCGCGGCAGCCAATCCGGGACGCAGGGGGCGAATGGTCACCGCCGAGGCGATGCCTTGGCCGGAAGGATCGCGAAGCACAGCCACCACGGGCGGCAAGCCGTAGGCAATGGGCACGAACGGCGAGCGGGTCCCAGGAATGTTCCCTCGCGCATCGCTTGCGTTGCCACGCAGTCGCAGGGAATCGGTACCAGTCCAGGTCGCCGGATCGATCAGCAGCACCAGCCGACTGCCGACCGAATAGCCTTGCACGGCCTTGGCAAGGTTCCCCGAGAACGAACCGTCCCCGGCGGACTTGACGCCCACCAGCCCATCGCCGTCAGTGCGGATGGTGAGGTACTCGGATGTTTCCACGAGGATGGTGTCGGGACCTTCCTGGGGTCCGTACCGATACTTGGCCTTGAGGGCGATCGGAGCGATCGAATCCAGCAGCTCCAGGCTTGCCAACTGCGTCAGGCCCGCATACATCTCGACCTGCCCCTGCGGATCGGAGGTCACGCCCGGCAGGAAGCCGACAGGCAAGGCAAAGCTCCGGACGAGACCGCTCAAGCCGACCACGGTGATCGTCGTGTCGACCTGCCGCCCATTCAGGCAACGGATCGTCGCGGAAGTGACTCCGGAGAGCTTGCCGCGCACCCGCACCAGCACCGAATCGGCAGTGCCGTCGCCGTCGGCATCGTAGAGATAGCTCTGCCCCGCGACAACGACCGACAGCCGCGCCCAACGGGAGCGCTCGCCCACCTTGGCCCCGCCCAGATCACTCACCGAAGTCCCCAGTCGGACCCAGGCCGAACCGTCGGGGACGGAACCGCTCTTGAGCAGGACCCGCAGACGGGTCGCCGACTGGATGTCTGAAGAGAGAATTTCCACGGCTGCAGGCCGGTAAGCGCCCGTCTCGCCGCTGTCGCTGTTCAAGGCCACCAGCTCGAACCCGTCCGCCAACAGGGACTCGCTTCCCTGAACATCCAGCGTGTCCGGATCGGAGGCCCCGCGCCCGAAGGCCAGTCGGCCGGAAAGCGCCACCGGGGCCACAGAGTCCTCGACGGCAGCGCGATAGGTCAGGCTGTCGGTGCCGAATTGCATCCACCCCGCATCCCCCGGCTTCACGGATGTCCCGAGGCTGTAAGGTCCGATCGGTCCGGTCCAGCTCATGCTGTCGGATGTGCGCGACAAGCCTGCGGTGGACAAGCGCTGCCCTCCCCAGACCACCACGAATCCGTCCGGCATCTTCAGGTTGGCGCTGCGGGTCAGCGAGACCGTGACGCTGTCGGCCATGCCGTCTCCGTCACGGTCGCGCAGCACCACGCGGATGGCCTGCGGGCCGTAGTCCACCTTGACCCAAGGAGACACCGCACCGGGACTGTTCCCGGCCAGGTCCGCGCTCCATCCCCGCAACCGCAACGAGTCCCCGGTGAAAGCACCCGGCATCAACAGCAGGCGCAGCGTGTTGTCAGAAAGCGTGCCGGTTCCCGCCACCAGCACGCCCGACGCCGAGGCGTCACTGGCCAACTTGCCGGCGACGAAGTCCTCTCCCAAGGAGCTACCCTTGGTCAGGAACTCGCTGGCGCGCACCACCAGCGTGTCCAATGCCACCCCGAAGCGATAGTCCGCCTTCAGGGCCACGGCAGGCACAGAGTCCAGCAGGGGGAAGTGGCGCACTTCCACACCCACCGTCACGTCGATGCTGCAACCGGCACAGTAGGTGGCATTGGTCAGCGTCGAGGCGCCCAGCGGGAAGCCCTTGGCGATGCCGCTCACGGCAACATCCAACGTGGTGTCGGTCCCAGCGGCGGTCTTCCAGTGGACCGCTACCTTAGTGGCAGCGGACAGATCGCCCTTGGACATCACGCCCACCGAATCGGGTCGTCCGTCTCCGTTGACATCTAGCATCCAGGACCGGGCCACAGGACTGGACCCGATCGGGACCCAGCGGGAGGAATCGCGAGGCGCATTGCCCGCTCCGTCGGCCGAGTAGCCACCCAGCCGCAGCCAGTCGCCCGCAAGGACGGGATTGGCGTTCGGATCCAGCACGATCTTGAGGAGGTTGCCGTCCACCTGGGCCGGTTCCCGCAGCTCCCGATGCAGGCTGGGATTGCCCAGCAGCACCCAGGCCGAATCGCCCGAGGGCAGCTCTGCAGTGCCGAGGTAACGTGCGACGCCTTCGCTGGCCCACACAAAGAGCGTGTCCAGCCCGGCGCCGGTGGTGTCGAAGGCAAGCCAAGCGGAATCCGCCACCGGGGCGATGCCGTCCTTGACCTCCACGATGGAGTTCTTGACGGTGTCTCCTCCGGTGATGCCCCAGACTCGGCCCATATCCCCCTTGCAGCCGGTCGGCGGGCAGGAGGTACGGAACGGATGCACGAAGGTGCCGCTCACGGCACTGTCTCCCAGCACTGCGAAATCGGAGGCCGGAATGGACACCGAGTCGGGCAGCCCCAGGGAATCGGCCCAGTGCACCACCACCGCGAAGGCCTTGTGGAAAGCCTTGACCCCGCTGGGGGCCAGGATCAGGACACTGTCGGCACGCCCGTCGCCGTTGCGGTCGTACACCGTCGCCACGGCCTTCACGCTCAGGCTGACCACGGTGAACGAGATGGTCTGCGTGAACGTGCCGTAGCTGATCTCGATGACGTGCGTGCCGCTGGTGAACTTGCCCGAGTTCTTGAGTCGGACGGTGTCCACGGTGATGCGGGAATTTCCCTCGTAGATCCTCAAGCCCGGATAGCCCACGGCCTTGGCCGAATCCAGCACCTCGCGGGTGCCGTCAGGAAACATCAGGGTATAGGTAGTGGCCACGCCAGGACGGCGCGTCGCGGAGCTCTGCGCCCCGTTTTCCGGGCAGATGTCGGCGCGATTGGTCGTCTCCACGGTCCAGATCTTGTAGTCCAGTCCGCTGCCCGTGACCGACGAATCGACCTGCACGTCCACGGTGGGAACCAGATTCATGGTGGTCTGGATCAGGATGCTCGAACCATTGGTGTGGCGCTCGGAGTAGAACATGTCGAACTGGTACGATTTGCCTTCCTTAAGTCCCAGGTTGTCCAGCTTGATCTCGCCGACTTCCGGGCCATGCTGGCCACCCAGGTCCAGGGCCAGTTTCTTGTCGATGAAGATCCAGACGTCGTCGTCGCCCCGGAACTTGAACTGCAGGCCGGGAACGTACTCGAAGCTAGCCTTGGCATGCATCGCGAAATGGAAGTTGGGCGAACCCATATTGAAGGGGTTGACGCCTCCTCCCTTGAGGTTCTTGAAGGTGTCCAGCGGGAAGAAGCTCTGGTTGTCGTAGGCGTAGTAGCCCAGCAGTGTGTCGAGCTTCAAGGTCAGCGGCACGCAAGTGAAGGCGTTGACGGACTTGGCGGTGGCCGAGCGGGTCTGGGTGATGGCGCCGTTGTCGCGATACAGCGAATCGTACCAGAACTGCGGACCGTCAGTAGTGGTTCCGATGTCGCAATTGACCTTTCCGGTCCAAACCGGTCGTCCTTTGGCGTTGAGGGCCGGGCGCACCAGACCCTTGGTCAGTCCGCAGTTGTCCTTGGGGCCGCTCTCGGCAAAGGGCGTGTAATCACTGCCGTAGTCGTAAGCGGAAAAGGCCAGCACCTTGGTGTCGCACAGTCCAACACCCGTCGGCTGGCTCGCATTGAATACCGGCCGATTGCCATCCGAATCCAGCCACTGCACCTTGCCCAGCAGGACGGCCGGGGCCATGCTGATCCAGTTCGCGTAGGTACCCATGTCGGACGGAGCAGCCTCCAGGCCACTCGATCCGAAGATGGTGTCTTGGAGCGGATGCCGCAGCACGATCTTGGCAGGGATGGCTCCTTCGTAAAAGTTCATCTGGAACCAGTTGCAGTACTTGGTCGCGATGGCCACATAGCGGGCGTCGTTCCCTTGCCACTGCACCCGCAGGGCCGCCGCGCCCCAAGCCGGCCGATGGATCATCAAGGTCAGCTTGAGACCCGGTGCGGTGTCGGTGTAGGTGGGTTGGCTGGTCTTGGTGGGTGGGATGACCCAGACGTCGCTACCCTGCCCAGGCTTGGTGGTGAAGTCGAAGACCGTCGTGATGGCGCCCGACAGGCCGGTGGCATCGAGGTATTGCGGCACGCCCGCTCCGTTGGGGTCGGAGGAGGCGAAGACCACCTTGAACGGGACCGTGGTGCGCGGATCGGCCCAGATGCTGGTCGAGACCCACCCCGGACGGTCGACCTCGTTGTAGAGAGGATACCAGCGGTTCCCCGCCTGGACATAGGCCGTGCGACCAGGCCAGGGGTTGAGGAGATGGACCGTTCCGACCTTCTTCAGGAACGGATTGTGGTCGTAGCAGGCATACTTCTGGGGATTGTTGGTGATCGCCCCGGTGCTGCGAATCCAGATGGTGTCGCCGTGCAGCGCCGTCCCGCAGGAATCTATGCTCATGGTCTGATTGGTGTTCATCTCACCCGTCTCGCCGTGCTCCAGTCCCGTATCGATCTGCATCTGCCCGTTGGGCAGTGGACGGTGGTAGAGCCGTTTGTAATAAGCGTAGATCTTGAACTTCTGCTCCTTGAAGCTGGCAGGATTGAAGTCGGGCATCGAATACCACAGGCGCGCAAGGTTGCGCGGCACCTTCACGGTCGCAGGATCGGTGGCATGGACAGGCAGCGAATCCGCGTAGGCATCCGTCCTGTCCAGGTAATACGGCGCCGAGCCGTAATAGTTGCCCGAATTCTTGACCGAGTCGTAGCTCTGGATGAACACCGAGTCCATTCGCGCCAGGCTGTCGAACCCGTCCGGGTACTGGACATACCAATCCGTCAAGAACATGAGCGTCTTGCCCGCCTGAGCCGGAACCGAAAGCAGCAAGAAAAATCCAAGAATTGACAGAATCGTTCGAAAGGGACGCAGACATCTGGTCATTGCAGGCTCCGGGCAAATGTGTACCGTTTCTGCTACAGAATACCCGGCATCCCCAATTTGCACGGCGCATTTCCTGCGATGGGATCATTCCTTGCAGCAAAGCGTTCTCTGCACGTACTCGCAATTCCCGAAAACAGAAAGATCCTCCGGATTGCTCCGGAGGATCTTTATCGGGACGGCGGGATTCGAACCCACGACCTCTTGAACCCCATTCAAGTACGCTACCAGCTGCGCTACGTCCCGTTTGGTAGGCAAAGAAAGATAGGCGAAGTTCAGCTTCTGTCAAGCTTTCTCTTGCAGCGCCTCGTCAAGCCGCCGCTTGGACTCCGTTGCGGAGGATCTGGAGGCCCACGCCTTCCGCATCAGGCGAAATGGCGCCACGGGTCCAGCGAGGGTGCTGGCTGCCGCGCAGGAACACTTCCGGGTGCGGCATGAGACCAAAGAGCCGACCCGTCGCATCGCACACGCCGGCGATGTCGTCCTGGCTGCCATTGGGGTTCTCTGGATACTCCGACGCCCCGTAGCGCAGGCAATCGAGATGCCCCGTGAGAATCGCTTGGCGCGTAGCCTCGTCCTTGTGGATCCACTTGCCTTCGCCGTGGCGCACCGGCAATTCGAAGGACGTAAGGCCCGTGGTCCAGAGCGAAGGGGAGGCCTCGTTTGCCACCATGGGACACCAACGGTCCTCAAACTTACCGGAATCATTGAAAGTGAGCGTGGCGTCCTGTTCCCAGGACTGGCCGACTGCAGGCAGCCCCTGCAGACCCGGCAGAAGGCCCATTTTGGTCAGGACCTGGAAGCCGTTACAGATCCCGATCACCAAGGCGCCCGACTCGATGCTGCGGCGCAACTGCTCGCCCAGATGCGCCTGGACCTTGACGGCCAGCACTCGACCCGAAGCAATGTGGTCGCCGAATGAGAAGCCACCGGGAAAGGCCACGATGCGGTAATCGGAAAGCTGCTTGCGGCCATCCACAAGGTCCGAGATGTGGATGCGTTCGGGAGCCGCGCCCGCCAGCTCGAAGCCGTGGACGAGCTCGTGCTCGGAATTGATGCCGTATCCCGCCAGAACGGCGACTGGAACCTTCTTCATGCCTGCAACTTCTCCCAATGGACGTGTGGAGCCAAAGATACCCTCGTTTCCCAGCAAATGACCCATCGCAACCGCTTGCGAGATATTATTGTTGGAGAACAAACCCTAATGGAGGCCTTTTCTGATGGAACTCGTTGAGCTGATGGAACTGCTGGACGCCACCTTGGTGTCCGGATCCGAGGAGGAGTTGCCCTCCATCGAGACCGCGTTCGTCGGCAGTGAATTCGCCGAATTGATCGCGCAGGATCTGTTCAATGTGCTCCTGGTCACGAACCAGGAGTCGTTCGCATCCTTGCGAGTCTGCGAGGAAGCTGACGTGCTGGCCATCTGCTACACCAACGGCCTCAAGCCCAAGGCTCCCGAGATCAAGAAGGCCACGGAGATGGGTATCGTCCTGCTCTTCACCTCGGTGAGCCAGTCGGCGGCCCTGGCCTTGCTGCGCGAGAAGGTCACCCAGATCGTGATCAAGACCGACCGCTGAGCCGTGCTGTTCGATCCCGGCAACTGTCGCCGGGATCGTTCCCCTTGCCAGGCTAGCTCTGGTTCGAGCTGGGCGTCCTCCAGGGCACTTGACCTGAGTGGTGCACCTGGTTCCCGCCCGCCTTCTTCGAGTGGTAGAGTTCTTCGTCGGCCTGTTGCACCATCAGGTGCAGCATTTCCCTGAAATACGCCACCGGCATCTGCCGAGGAATCTCAGGAATGGGGTACACGCTGGTGTCCAGTGATGCCGCCCCGATGCTGGCCCGCACCGGGTAATCCCCGTTGATCCGCACCACCTCCTGGCTGCTGGCGACCAGGATCCGCTCCGCCACTGCAAGCGAGGTGCGGGGATCGCAGAACGGCAGGATGACGACGAACTCGTCTCCGCCAAAACGCCAAACAGAATCTCCCGCCCTCAGGCAACGGCGCAGAAGCTTCCCGAAAACGGAGAGGGCCGCATCGCCGGCGGCATGTCCTCCACCGTCGTTGATCTTCTTGAGCCCATCCAAATCGATCATCAAGATGGACAGCTGCGACTTGGCGTGGATGGCATTGCGCAATTCGCGCAGGAGACTGGGTTCGAACAGCCGACGCATGTTGGCTCCTGTCAACGGATCCAAAGTGGCCATCTCGTAGAGCTGGGCATTCTGGATGGCGACCGTGGCCTGATTGGCGAAGACCTGCAGAATCTCCTCGTCCCGTTCCAGATCCACCGGCGATTCCACGTGGATCGCTCCCATCGCCGTCGAGCCGATGCGCAGCGGGATGGTGGTCGCGCCGTCGTTCACCACGATCCGGCCCGCTTCCAAGGCGCAGCGGATCGCTTCCGGCAGATTCTCGGGATCCAGGCGGAGATCCTGGTGATCCCCGGTGCCCACGCTCAGGACCAATCCCGAGTCGTTTTCCAAGAGAGCCAGGAACCCTTCCACTGGCTCCGGTGGTTCCGGTGTCTGTCCCTCGGGCAGCATGGTCGTGGAGGACCTGTCCGCCCCAACCAAAGCACAAGCCTGGACCAGGACGCCGTGGAGCAAGTCCCCGAGCGGCTGAATCCGGTGCATCTCGGGGGTGGCGTTGAGGATTTTCTGCAGCCCCTGGCGACTTTTCTGGATGATCGCCAGCTGCTTGGCCGCCTTGAGTCCCACATCCGTCCAGAGCAGGAGTTTCTCGGGACCGTCACTCTTGTCGTGGTAGCCCTGGATGTCCAGCCGATTGAGCAGCTCGCGCGCAGGCCGTTCCGAGGCGTATCCTGTCTGGAGCACCACCTGGACTAGCGGATTGAAGGTCCGCAGTTCCTCCACGACCTGCTCCCCGGTCATTCCCGGCATGAAGAAGTCCAGCAGCACGAGGTCCACCGGCTTGGTCCGTAAGATCTGAAGCGCCTGAGGACCATCCTCGGCTGTCAACACCGTGTGGCCTTCGTTTTCCAAGAGCAGCCGATTGGCTTCCAGGTATTCCACCTGATCGTCGACCAAAAGGACCTGACAGCCCGTCGCGGCAATCGCGTGCCCGGAGTTTCGGAACTTGCGCGCCATCTCTAGTTTCCTCCCGGGAAGCGGATCTCGAACCGGGTTCCGCGCCCCGGCCAGCTCTTGAGATCGATAGAGCCGCCAAGGCCCCCGACCAGATTCTGAACGATGGACAGCCCCAGTCCAGTCCCGTGGCCGAAGGCCTTGGTCGTGAAGAGCATCTCGAAGATCTTCGGCTGATGCTCCAAGGGGATGCCACAGCCGTTGTCCTCCACCTGCAGGAAGTACCCCGCCTTGGTGGACTCCAGCTGCACCACGATGCGCTTGGCCTCGCGTCCTTCCATGGCGTCCAGGGCATTATTGACCAGGTTCGTCACAATCTGCTGGACATGGCCGGCATTGCCCTCGAACAGGCACTCCCCTTCGGGAAGCTCCAGGATCAGGTCGCAATCGGCCTGTCGCAGAGCAAATCCCAGGAGCAGCACGGCCTCGCGCAGCGGCGCGCGCAAATCAAAGACCTGCCGCTCGACCGACCCGATGTCGCGGGTCTGGGTCTTGATCCCCTGGACGTAGCTGGCAGCCTTCTCCCCGGCGCGGTTGGCAAGGTCCAACGCCCGCAGCAGCTCCTTCGAGATCTCGTGGTGATCCTCCGAGGTCACCTCGGGATCGCCGATGGACTGATCGTACTCCAGTGCCACACGATGGGCCTCGGAAACCGCGGAGCGCAGCGCCGAAAGCGGGGTGTTCATCTCGTGGGCGATCCCCGCCGTCATCCGACCCAGGGTCGCCATCTTCTCCTGCTGCATCAGCTGTTCCTGGTTCCGATGCAGCGTCTCCAGCGCCAGCGCCAGCTCCTGGGCTCGCTCGTCCTTCTGGCGAACCAGGAGAGCTCCTCGGATGGCACTGGCCAGATGTTCGCGCAGCAAGATCGGACCGGTTTCGTACTCCGATGGGCGTTCGAAGGCCAGATAGCCGATCTGCATCTCGCGATGAAAGAGCGCCTCCACCAGGATCTGGCAACCCGACGGGAGGTTCCGGATGCCTTCCGGGACGATCTGCTTGGCAGGAAACGGAGCCATCAACTCCGGATCGATGTCCCCGTTCTCGTCGTAGCCACACACCAGGCGCACCATGCCGTTGGGTTTGCCCGGGTCCACATGGAAGCACATCCAGAATCGCCGGATCTTGAGTCTGCGGAATTCTACGCCGATCAGTCGCACGATCTCGTCGAGATCCATGGTCGCAAGCATCGCCTGCCCAATGTTTCTCTGCTCGTGGTGATTCAGGTCCGCCTCGCGGCGCAGAGCGGACTGCAGCCGTTCCCCTGCCGCCGTGGCAGCCACCAGCGCCTGACGGAAGCGGATCTCCATGCCGGGTCGATCCTCCAACGCCACGCTGCGGCGCAGCACCGCCACAGCTTCGCACCACTCATCCGGAGTCGCCCGCTCCGACCCCGAGGACAGGAACCAGCGCTGCATGAATTCCAGGAATCTGGACGTCTCCAGTCCCGAGGCCGCGAGCATCTCACGCGCAAAGCGATGGGACTCCTCCCCGGCCAAGCGCCCCGGACGTTCCAGCACCACCGCCAGGACTTCCTCCGCCAGCATCGGAGCCAGGTAGTCCTCCTCGCCACACACTTCCACCAGCACCTCGCTGCATCCACACGACTGGCGCAGGACCAGCTCTGCCGGAAGCGCCTCGATCGGAGGCAGCACCTCGCCAGCCACCAACCGCAAGGCCAACTGTGCAGCCCGCCGTCCCTGGACATACAAGGGCTGTCGCACCGTGGTGAGCGGCGGCGTGGAATGACTGGCCTCGGCCAGGTCGTCGAAGCCGACCAGGGCCACCTGGTGCGGCACCGAAATGCCGCGCTCCTTCAAGGCCTGGAGCGCCCCCAGTGCCATGGCATCGTTGGCGGAAAAAATGGCGTCGAACGCGACCTTGCGATTGTCCAGCAGCTCCCCGATTGCATCATACCCTCGATCCTTCCGGAAATCCCCGTTCACCACGAGGTCCGGGTCATAAGGGATCCCGTTGCGCTGCAGCGACGTGCGATAGGCCTCCAGACGTGCCTGGGCCTCCGGATTGGTCTCCATCCCGCTGATGTGGGCAATCCGCTTGCGTCCGTGGAACTTCACCAAGTGATCCATGGCTTCCCGGACACCGCTGATGTTGTCGATCACCAGGCTGCAGCCACGCCCCCCGTCCAGCCCGATATGCACCTGGGGAATGCCTGCAAAGCGCTCGCGCAAGCTTGCCACGCCCCGTTCCCCGGCATAGTTGCAGATGGATGCCGTAAGGATCACCAAGGCATCCACGTTGGCGGCACCCACCTGATCGTAGATGATGTTGTTCTGGCTCTCGAAGCCGTAAGGGGACTCGAGCACCCCTCCCGAGAAGGAGACCAGGCTGGCCCCCACTTCGCGCACGGCATCCCTCACCCCTTGCCACAGCGTGAGTTGGTAGTTGTCGAGGATCGAATTGACATTGACCAGAATGCCGAGGACAGGTCTTTCCATCCCGACATCCTACCATTACCCGCAGGGAAGCGGCAATGCCTGGATCAGTCCCTCAGGAGCTTGATCTGGTGCACCCAGAGACTGGCCCACAGGATCAGGAGCGACGAGGCATAGCACCAGCCCATGAACCCGATGGCCGCCGAGAGCGGTCCGTGGACGGGATTCATGGCCTGCCGCGAGAGGATGAAGTGCACGAACAGCACCCGGAAGACGTGCTCCAGGAAGGCCATGCCCACCGCCGGGACCAGACAGTCCCGGAAGGTCGGGCGCGAGGTGGGGACAAAGCGCAGGAAGAACAGGAAGGCCAGGATGGTGATGACCTGGCCGGAATAGCGGGAAATGGCCTGGAGGACCGGCAGGAACGGCACCAGGTCGGCCAGCCACTGCACCGCATCCATGCTGCCGAACACGCCAAGCAAGGTGGACAGGCCGATCAGGACCATCAGACCGATGGCCGACAGGAACACCGCCGCGAGACTGGCCCAGTGACCTTTGAAGAAGCTCTTGGGAGACACGCCGCACATGGCGTCGATGCCGTTGCGAAGCGCTGTAAAAAGTCCCATCGCCGACCACAGAAGTCCGATGGCCGAAAGCGTCCCCAATCCGCCCGCCGCCTGCTGGAGGGTGTCCAGATGGTCATCCAGGAAATCCCCGGCCACGGGCAGGCGCTCCGAGAGGAACCCGATGGCCTGGTCGGCCAGATCGGGATTGCGCAGGATCCGTCCCCCGACCAGCACCAGGATGAGCACGAAGGGAAACACTGCCAGCACGGCGTAGTAGGCGATGCCCGCCGCCCGGTCGAAGGCCCCTGAAGTCGGCAACTTCTTGAGGCTCCCGAAGGCCGCACGCGAGGCCAAGCGCAATTCTTTCGCGATCGTCTTTCCTGGTGTCATGGGCCCAAATGAACTAACGCCTTTCCCTCGGGCGGGACAAAAAGATCACGGATTCCCCGGAGGCATCGGTCCATCAGACAGCAGGTCCTGCAGCTTCACCAGGTCTGCGACGATCGGTTCGCAGAACTCGATCCCGCCTGGAACAGCCCAGCCTTGGCCATCCCGCTCCGGGCAGCACCGGACATGCCCCGCCTCCATCAGCCAGAACAGCCCCAGCAGCTGTGGATCGCCCGCCTGCCGGGACAGCAAGGCTTCCAGCAACGCCCTTCCCTCGACCCGCGCCATGGCTCCCTGATGACGAGGCTGGGTTTCCCAAAGCTCCAGCAGGATCCGCAACAGGAACGCACTCTCGGGAGGTAGGATCACGTTAGGCTTGTGGGTGCAGCGGGACGCGACAAGCGCTTCATGCGCCTGCTCCAGCACAGCGGGTACCAGCAGCAGCACCTCGCGACCTGAGGCCCCGTCCACGATCCCGATCAACCCCTTGCGGGCCAGCCGTTCGATGGCCTTGTGGGCCTCCATGCGCGAGATCCCCTGGAGCAGCCGCAAGTCCTCGAGCAGGGACGCCAAAGGCACCCGCTCCAACCCCTTGCGGGCAGCCTGGGCCAGCGGAAAGAGCAGTCCTGGCAGGATGCGCGCCTGTTCCTGGCGTGCACGGTGCGACACCGTTTCGCGCAGACGCCGCACCAACAGAAGCAGCATGGAGCGCATCCAGTTCGGCAAGGATTCCAGCGCCGCATCAAAGGTGCCGTGATCGATCACTTCGAATTCGGATTCCTCCAGCGTGAGCACCGCCGCCGAGCGGGGCTGATGGTCCAAGAGGCTCATCTCGCCCAGGATCGCTCCAGGCCCCAGCTCCGCCAGCACGCGCGTCCGCCCGTCGTCGCGCCGGAGCACCCGGACCCGGCCCGAGCGCAGGAAGTACATTTCCTGGCCGATATCGCCTTCCAGGAAGAGGAAGGTCTGGGCCGCCAGGATCATCGTCTCTCCTCCAGCACATCCGACACAGCGCGTTGCTGCAGGTATTCGTCCAGCCGCCACGCATCCACGACCGTCATCTCCCGCTGAAAGCTGATGCGCACCAGCCCCAGCTCCTGCAGCCGGAGCGAAAGTACGGTCACCTCGGCCGTGTGCAGGCCGGACACCAGCGCGAACTCGGGGCAGATTCGCTGCAGGGGGAAGGTCCGCGTGCGCGATCCGTCCTCTTGGCATTTGAGGGCCAGAAAACGGCAGAAGGCTTCCAGCCCCGACGGATGCTCGCGACCGGCCATGCTACGATTGGCCTCGCGCAGGCGCCGCACCACCACCTGCACCACCTGCATGAGCCATGGCGGCACGGCATCCAGCCATTCCTTCAGGAGCGCCGGCCCGATCACCGTCACCACCGAATCGGTGGCCGCCCGCACCGTGGCGCTGCGCGGCATCCCGTCCAGGAGGCTCATCTCCCCCACCAGCCCCTGCTTGGCCACCTCGGCCAGTTCCACGCGCGATTCGCCTTGCCCTTGTGTGACCTGTAACCGCCCGTCCTTCACTAGGAACAGCTCGCGCGACTCGTCCCCTTCACGGAAGAGCACATCCCCCTTGCGAAGCGTGAGTTCGGTCGGTTGCGACAGGACACGCCGTCCGGATTTCAGGCCCAGCGCGCCGCTTTCCGAAGGATTGTCCTGCATGGGCGAGGTCGACATGGAACCACTCTACCATCCCCAAGCGCACCGAGGCAATCGCGCTCAGGCACCGCCTAGATAGGCCCGACGCACTGTGTCGGAGCGCAGCAGATCATCTCCACAGCCTTCCATCACGACCCTGCCGTTCACCAGCACGTAGCCGCGATGGGCGATGGCCAGCGCCTGGCGGGCGTTCTGCTCCACCAGCAGAATGGGAAGCCCCTGGCGGTTGATCTCAGTGAGGATGGCGAAGATCCGCTCCACGATCAGCGGAGCCAGTCCCAGCGACGGTTCGTCCAGCATCAGGAACTTCGGCCGCCCCATCAGGCTGCGCCCGATGGCCAGCATCTGCTGCTCGCCTCCCGACAGCGTCCCTCCCAGCTGTTCCCGCCGCTCGAAGAGGATCGGAAAATGGGAATACACCTGTTCCAGCGTCTCGCGGGCCTGGGCCGGGGAACACAGGTAGGCTCCGATGTTCAGGTTCTCCAGCACCGTCAGACGTGGGAAGATCCGGCGCCCCTCCGGGCACAGGCTGATGCCGGCCCGCATCGCCTCGTCGGCGCTGCGAAAGCGCGCCGCCGCACCCTTCCAGAAAAGCTCCCCGCTGCGCAGCGGGAGGGTTCCCGAGATGGTCAGGAGCGTGGTGCTCTTGCCGGCACCGTTGGAGCCCAGCAAGGTCACGATCTCGTCGGGCCCCACCTCCAGGCTCACCTTGTGCAGGACAGGATTGGCCCCGTAGCCCGAGACCGCTTGGGAAAGACTCAAGACCGAGTCCTTCCTGTCCGCCGCGCCCGCCATCAGGCCTTGGCCACCAGAAGCGATCCCGACAGGATCAGGAGCGCACCCAGGAGGAGCTTCGTGACGTCCACCTGTTTCCATTCCGCGAAGATCCAAAGGCCCAGCACCACGGCAAGCAGGGTGTTGGTGTTGTAGATGGGATTGAGCTTGGAGACGGGGATGCCGTAGCGCATCAGGGCCAGGCTCACGAAGCCCGTACCCACCGCCCACAGGAGTCCAGACCCCAGGCTCCAGGCCGCCGCCGGAGCCGTCAAGGGACCCGACGGCAGGAGGACGTGGAAGGCGGCGCCCACCAGGACCGTCGCCAAGCCCACCAGCACCAGGTTGATTCCCGGCCCAATGCCCGCCTGCGAGGCGAACTTGGTGCAGACAGCAAACAGGGCATAGCCCAGCGCGGGCACGAAGCCGCCAATCACAAGCCCCATCCAAGATGCCGACATCCTCACTCCCTTTCCTTGCAGCCGGAATGCGCCGACCTGCCGATGGAAGATAATCGGAGAAACCGCAACGACGACCCAGGAATGCGGTATCTTGATGTCTCCAGAACCCTTTCCGGAGCACTGCCGCCATGATCCACACCCGCCTGTTCCTCGCACTTGCACTTGTCTGCGCCAGCCTGCTGCGCGCCGGGGAAACCATCCCTCCCGCTAAGGAAGCCGACATCCGCAAGCTCCTGGAAGCCACCGGATCGCTGCGGATCGGAAGCATCATGTCCCAGGGCGTGGTGGACCAGATGAAGCAGACCCTGCGCCAGAACCGGCCCGACCTTTCGGCCGCCCTGATCGATTCGCTGGGCAGCGACGTACAGAAGATCTTCATCGAGGCCATCTCCGCCAAGGGCGGCCTGATCGACCGCATCGTGCCCCTGTACCACCGCCAGTTCACCCACGAGGAGATCCGTGCCATCCTGGCCTTCTACACCTCCCCGATCGGCAAGCGCGTGAGCGCCACCTTGCCCCAGATCACCCAGGAAAGCCTGGCCATTGGGCAGGAATGGGAAGAGACCCTAACCCCAGCCATCCAGAAGCGCCTGCGAGAACGCCTGAAGGAAGTCCCCCAGGCGCCTTGATCAGGTCTTGAAGTTTTCCACCAGCTGCTGCAAGCGCATCGACTGGCCTTCCAGCTCGCCCATGGTGGACAGCATGTCGTTGCTGCTCTTGGCGGTGGCTTCCGCAGCCATCTGCACCTCCATCGCGCTGCCGTGGATGTCGCCGACGCTCTGATGGGCCTGCACCACCTCGGAGCTTACCTCTTCCAGCGCCTTGGCCGTGCGCGTCACGTTCCCGGTGATCTCACGCGTGGTGATGCTCTGTTCCTCCACCGCCGTGGCGATGGTCCGGACATTGATGTCGGCCTGGTCGATCACCTCCCGGATGCTGCGGATCTCCTGCACCGCGACTCCCACCGAAGCCTGGATCTCCCGCACCTGCAGGCGGATCCGCTCGGTGGCCTCGCCCGTGCCCTTGGCCAGGTTCTTGACCTCACCGGCCACCACGGCAAACCCCTTGCCCGCCTCGCCGGCCCGGGCCGCCTCGATGGTGGCATTGAGGGCCAATAGCTTGGTCTGGTCGGCGATGTCCTCGATCACCCCGATCACCTCGCCGATGCGCTGCGAAGCCTGATCTAGCAGTTCCACATGCTGGGCCGCATTGGCCGTCTGGCCGACCGCGCGCGAGGTCACGTTGCGCGCCTCCTCCGCGCTGCGGGCGATCTCGCCGATGCTGGCCGTCATCTGCTCCACCGCCGAGGCCACCAGGATGACTGCCGAAGAGGAGACGCCCACCCGCTCCGAGACCCCGTCCATCAGGGTGTCGAGCTCGGCAGCCCGATCGGCCATGTATTTGGACTGTTTCTGGTTGGCGGTGGCGAACTGCGAGAACTCGCCAGCCACCGAAGCCAGCTGGCTCTCGCAGGACTGGATCTCCTGTTCGGTGTCCTTGAGTTGGGTCACCATCTCCGAAAGCGATCGGAGGAAACGGTTGAACAGCCCCCCGATGATCCCCAACTCGTCGCTCTCGGATTCGGGCAGGCGACGGGTGAGGTCCCCCTTGCCCGAGGCGATCTCCGAAAGCGCCGCGCTCATGCCCGACAGCGGGCCGTTCACGACCCGCGCCACCTGGTACGAGAGTGCCGTCAATAGGCCCGTCATGACCACCATGGCCGTCACGATGCCCAATCCAAGGGCCCAAAGCGGCATCTGCAGTTCCCGCCGCGAGGCGACCGTGCAGAGGGTCCACTGCATGGGAGCGAAGAAGCTCCCCCGCACCACCTTGCCGTCCTTCCCAAAGCTCACCACGGAGTCCGGGGCCTTGCCTGCCGGGAACCAGTCTCTGAGGACCGGGTCGTCGCGCAGGTTTTTCCCTTCCAAGGTCGGATGGATCAGGATCTTTCCCGAGGTGTCCACCAGCAACGGAAAGCCCTCCTTGCCCACGTCCATGGTGGCCAGTTCCTTGCGCAAGGTCGGCAGGTCCGCCTGCGGAAGCCCCACGAACACAGCGCCCACCACCGCGCCCGAGGCATCCCGCAAAGGACGGTAGGCCGTCACGAACCAGTCCTTGACCACGAAGGCCCGCCCCACATAGTCCTTACCATCGCGGATTGCTTGGTAGACCGGGGAGGACGAAGGAATGAAGGTCCCCCAGGCCCGGGAACTGTCGAGTTTGCGGACGCTGGTGGCGATACGTACCAGTCCGAAGTCGGTGAGCTGGAAGAGCGTCGCAGCTTCGCCCGTAAGGGCTGTGACCGTGTCCACCAGTGCCGTCTCGTGCCACATGTCGCGCCCGGCCAGCCGCAGGGTCGGCAAGGCATGCGGAGCGCTTTGCTTGGAGATCTGGTCGGTGAGGGTGACGTTGCGAGGTGCTGCCGCCTCCAGCTGGGCCGTACCCGCCAGGTGAGAGAACACCGCCACGTCGCGCCGGACCTTGTCCAGGTTCCCTTGGTAGGCCAGCTCCACCAGATCGCGGATGCCGCGGCTCGAGGCTTCCAAGCGGTGCGCATTGTCGCGGTCGATGGCTCCCTTGGCCGCCACGAAGGCCAAGCCCCCGCAGACGGTCACAAGAAGTGCCGTGCCGCCGGCGAAATGAAACAACAAACGAGTGCGGATCTTCATGAACTCCCCCACAGACCGAAGCCAGCGATGTCGGAATCCATGATCCCATAAAGTTCCAGGGAATTCAAGCCTCCCCCGCTAAGCTTCCGGAGCCGGTGCAGCTTCCAGACTCGGTACGAACACCCAGAAAAGGATTCCCGACAGCGTCAGGACCACCCCTGCCACCCCGTAGACGGCCCGCAGCGACCAGGTCTGCCAGATCCAACCCGCAATGGAAGAACCCAGGATGCCAGCCACGCCGCCGTTGAGGATCGAGGCCACCGCCATCCCCGAAGCCTGACGCCCCGGCGGCAGCAGCCGTGCCAGGCACAGGGACTGCCCCGTCATCAGCCCCACCACCATGATCCCATGCAGGGTCTGGGAGGCGTAGACCTGGGGAAGACCAGTGGCTTGCGACACCCAGAACCACCGCAAAGCGTTGGAGAAGATCCCCACCAGCACCATGGACTTGAGCCCAAAGCGTCGCAGGAAGGGAATGCCCAGGAACATGAAGCCAAGCTCGGGAAGCGTGGAAAAGCACCAAGCCAAGTTAATGTGCCAGGACTGCCCACCCATTTCTTTCGAGGTCACCAGATTTCCCAAAAGCGATTGTCCCAGCCCCACCGACAGGTAGGCCAGTGCACCAGTCAGGTAGATGGCCAGCAACCCCGGCTGCCACAGCAGCGCAAACGACTCCCGCAAGCTGGGCACAGACGGAGCGTCACAGTCCTGTGAGAGCGGCTTGAGCTGCCACAGGAAGGGGATGTTCACCACCAGCACGCCAGCCAGGATGCCGTACACCCACGACAGCGGCACTTGACGCGACCAGAAGTACAGGAAGAACGACACCAGGAAAAAGCCCAAAGTCCCCATCCCCCGCAAGGCCAAGAACACCGATTGCGAGCGGGACGAGCCCTTTGCCACCAGAAGCGAGGTGGTCAGGGACGGAATGGGCAGGAGCACGCTTTGCATCAGGAAGAAGCCGATTCCAAGCGAAAGGAAGCTCCCCGGCAGGTGTGGCAAGGCAGCCATCGCCACGGCAGCAAAGCCGCTCAAGGCCACCAACAAGCGCCGGGGATCGGGCGAACGGTCCAGCAGCCACCCGGCAAGCAAGGGGGTGAACAGGCTGGGAACGGCACCCAGGGCACCCATCCAGCCGATTTGGCGGGGGCTGAGACCACGCAGTTGGAACAGATAGGTGTTGTACTGGATGTTGACGTAGGCCCCGAAACCGATCAGCAAGATCACGGCACCTAGCAGGTTGCGTCGGTTCAGGTTGGACATGCGTGGGTGCAAACGTAAAAACGCGTTGCCGAAACCCCTGCAGTGGCGATAGATTTGTGCTCGATATTCGGTATGCCACCGATCCAGGAGTTTTTCATGCGTCGAATCATGTTCCTTGCAGCCTTGATCCTAGCCTACGCCGCTCCTTCGATGGCCGGCAAGCTCATCTCCAACGGTGGCGAAGTCGAGCTGTGGGAATCCGAGAAGAAGGGCGACAAGCCCGCCGCCACCGGTGGCGCCAGCGAAGTCTTCGTGGAAGTCAAGCGCGGCAAGAGCGGCATGGTCCAGGTGCGCAACAAGGCCAACCAGACGTATTGGGTGGACGGCGCCAAGCTGTCGGCCTACACCGAGAAGAACGGCCAGAGCATGGACCTGGGTTCGGGCAAGATCGATGGTTACCTCGACAACCCCAACACCCTGTTCATCTTGAAGGAAGACAACAACGGCCTCAACGGCATCTCGCTGGAGCGCGGCTTCGTGGACGCCATCCAGGGCAACATGGATCGCGAGACGGTGGAATACCGCAACGGCGAGAATCACTGATCTGACTAAGCTCATGCTTTGAAAGCCTTCCGGCAAATGTCGGAAGGCTTTTTTGTTGGCTCTTCCCGGAAACCTGTGGGTGATTCTCTGAGTTTTTTGACCTGAAGCTGGCGCAGGAAGCCACTTTGCGCTCCGTGTCGTGGATGCGAAAATGGGCTCAATGACCACGCACGTTTCTTCAGGGCATTTTGAGCATCTCAAGGACAGCTACGCCCAGATCGGCTTTCGCCCCTTGGCCCGGGTTCGTCCTCATCCAAACGATCCCCAAGGCCGAATCATCACTTTGATCCGTCGGGGGAAAAAAGGCCCACTGCGGTCACTGCGGTCGACGCAGCCCCAGCCACTACGATCGGCATGTGCGGCTGATTCGCGATGTCGATTGCGGTTCCTGGAGGATCTGGATTGAGGTCGAGATTCGTCGGGTCGACTGCCCCCGGTGCAACAAGGTGAAGACGGAAACGCTTTCCTGGCTGTCTGAGTCGGGACGGCAGACCGAGCGCTTCGTGCAGCGGGTAGGACGCCGGTGCCGGGAGGCCAGCATATCCTCGGTTGCGGAGGAATTCGGACTGCACTGGGATACGGTCAAGTCCATCGACATTCAATACATGCAGCGCCAGCTTAAGGATCATCCCATCGAGTCGCCGGCGGCCATCGGGATCGACGAGATCTCCGTGCGCAAGGGACACGAATACCGGATCATCGTACATGATCTGGTTCGCCGTCGCCCAATCTGGTTCGGTGGTTTCGATCGCAGCGGCAAGAGCATGGACCAGTTCTATGCTTCCCTGGGCATCGATGTTTGCAGGGGAATCCGGCTGGGAGTAATGGATATGTGGCCGACTTTCAGGACCTCATTCCAGGCCCATTGCCCCAACGGCAAGGTCGCCTACGACCATTTCCACATCTGCCAGCATCTGGGCCAAGCCATCGACCAGGTGCGACGCGCCGAGTACAAGCGGGTGGACGGCACCAAGCGGCGATTCATCAAAGGGCAGAGATACCACCTGCTGTCCAATCGAGAGAACCTCGATGCCAAGGGACGGTTGGAGCTGGAGGTGCTCCTCAAGGCCAACAAACGTCTCAACAAGGCTTACCTGCTGAAGGAATCCTTCGACCAATTATGGAGCTACAAGAGCCCCGCATGGGCACGGAAGTTCTTTGATGGCTGGAAGAAGAGCCTGCGCTGGCAGCGGCTCAAGCCCTTGGAGAAGTTCGCTGCGATGGTCGACAAGCACTGGGACGGAATCGTCGCCATGATGGGCATGAAGGAAAAGATCCCCATGGGCTTTGTCGAGGGGATGAACAACAAGATCCGCACGATCCAAAGGAGAGCCTACGGGATCAAGGACGAGGAATATCTCAGGTTGAAGGTCCTGACCATGAGTCTGCCAAAATGGTGATAATGACAGATCCTGTCACGGCATGACCCACACGAAAACGGGAAGAACCCCTTTTTTGAGCGGCGATGATCAGTCGCAGTTGCCGGTTCTCTTCCTTGGCACGGGCGAGTTGCCTTTCCACCTTCTCACGCTCTTGACGTTCCTCGCGGGCCGGGTCGGGCTTGGGGCCGCGCTTGCGAGCCTCCACTCCACGACCGATCTGGTTCCTCAAGGTCACGACGCCAAAGCGCCACTTGACTTGCATACAGGCCTTCACGACGAAAGAGCTGACCGACTGCACCACGCTCATCGCGGCTTTGATCGATCTCCTGAAGGATTCTAAGCTTGTACTCGGCACTGTACTGCCGACGCTTGGGCTTCTCCTCAACGCGTTCGCTGGACTGGCTCGGATTGATCTCGGTCATGGCGCACCTTTCTGGCTTATATCTAAGCCTCAAAAAGTCTCACTGGACCCTGATTCATTCCGCCGGGGACTAAAGCTGCGGTGACAATGCACCACGATGACCGGTATTGAATCAAATGATCTGCAGAGATGCGCTTTACATTGTGTCACGCAAAAATTCCATCTAAAGGGCGAAAATTCGCCCTAAAACAGTGCTTCCATTTGTTAAAACATCTATTTACAAGATCTATCAAAATCCTGCATCTTAAACTTCCATTCCAACTTGAATTTATTCGCTTGAGCAATCAGAGCACCATAATTGCAATTCCCCGGAGGAGTATTCATGCCTTTTATAATATAGTTGTTCCGACAGCGTTCTTCGTCTTTCTTATAACTTTCAGATTTATCAGACCATTCAGCATAACCATCCATGATATTTTTACGGTGTTCCGAACTACAATCATACGATTCATCAGCTTTACTTTGCGCGCACGCAAAGAACATCAACGCAGACACAATCAGTGATACTCTCTTCATTTCTTCCCTTTCCATATTTCATCCACAAAAACGCAGATGAATTACTTGCGCCAAGACATCATAGCGCAAAATCGATTCCCCGTGCGCTTTCAGAAACACAATAGACACGAGATGATAGCATACCACCAGAAGTCGCATTAATAATCGAGCCATCGTTTCTAGACTTCAAACCGGAGTCAAATGCATTTCGCCACCTAAATAGAAGTCACATCCAGCCATTCCAAATATCAAGAAAGCGATTAATGCCAGCACTTTCATTATCAGCCATTCCTTTGTGAAGCAAACCACCCCCGCAGCAAGCAACAAGCATCATTACGAATTCGAGTCGATCACAAAATTCAAATTAGACAGCAGCTACAGTTTAAAACTAATCATGAACGCACCTCAAGGCAAAACGGCCTGTTTTTACATAATTATAATACCCAAACACATTAGAGCTATCATATTCCATTACGCGACAATGGGCACTTGTTGGCGCCAACATATCAGAACTTGAACTCCACCACCAACCTCGATATCCGTAATTGGCGGAATAAATGGTTCCACTAGGCAAAGCTCGAAATCCATAATTATCGGTTCCATTCCCAGAATTCTCCCATCCAGTCATTGATTTAAGTCTATTCGCCGCATTTCTGTTTCCAGCGAAAGTAATCAAATCCAGCCATTCATTATTACTTGGAACATGCCAATCAGAAGGACATATTCCTTTAGTGGGTAAGCTCCCGCCCCAGTACTTTTGGAGGTAGATCGAAGCTATATCCATTACTTCAGTCCATGTATACAAACGCCCGTATATTCCATTAGAAATCCCCAAGGAATTATTATCTATTCCTGAATATTTCATATTTTCAGCCATCCACACCTGCGTACCAATTTTCACCGTACGATAGATCTGATTATCACGAGCATCGTTCAACCAACCGTAAATGATTGAGGCATTTAGCGTTGTATCAAAAGTCGCAACAATTCCTGAGCGCAAAGATACACTTACTGTATCCCGCAAGAATACCGTTCCATTCCACGAATACAAAAGCGTATCGGGAACAGTTATTGAACGAGCCATTATCATTTTCATGGTAATAGGCGCTTGCCCGCTTATTGAGTACTGCAGAGGATGTCCCATGAGGTCATAACCAAAAAAAGACAGATGAAATCGATCTCCTTCCACGATCAAATGACGCCTTGGCTGTATAGACACTGAACTTGACCGACTGGCGATGCCAGTAGCATCTTCCAATAAGGACCATGCTCCGCTTGCATCAGTAGTAGCCGTTAAAGTGGTTCCGGAAAGGGATACGGCCACGCCTGCCTTTCCTGATCCAGCCGCATCGTAGACCGTCCCAGAAAGCGCCACAGTCACAGCATTGGCGGGAAGGACAGAAAGACACTGAACAGTTCCAAGCAGTAGGGGTACTTTTATCTTCATGATCGTCTTCTCCGAGAGAATGCCATTTCCCGCGAGCACTTCTGTCGGGGCAGGAAATGCTGCGTCTTTAAACTTAAATAAACTGACTCGGAAATGATGTGAGCTACATCACATTTGTCATAGCCATCACAAAAAAGCTAACTACCCTGTCATATTGAAAAGTCGTAATATTCTCGCTTCATCAAGTGCGCTCCGATCATTCTGGCCAAGGTAGGAGATGGACTCCTTACGAATTCTTCCGTACGCTCGCTCTCCCGCTCGGAACATATTGTTTCGTTTAACAGGCTGCTGAAAAACGAACGCGTAGCAATTTGACAGAATTTGTCACACATTGAATCATGCGCGACCGGATCACACCCAACCCCAACTTCATGGCACTCCCGGATTTTCTGTGGGTAGCAGGTACGTCACCCGTAGACCATTGGCTTTTTCCTAGGCAGGTTTTGGGTATGGACAGCACCGATCTCTACCAGCACATCCTTGGTCTTCGTAGCCCCT
>Ga0302273_1000284_pt1 | contig 23451 bp, 29 predicted proteins | sample III_Bog_N1_3_FD_198774 | JGI IMG/M metagenome (GOLD analysis project Ga0302273, IMG submission 198774) | Peat permafrost microbial communities from Stordalen Mire near Abisko, Sweden - III_Bog_N1_3 | ecosystem: Environmental > Terrestrial > Soil > Wetlands > Peat | place: Sweden: Abisko... | reverse complement strand
ATTTAAAATGTTTGTATATGTAACAAACTTAATATCTAAACTACCGATAGTGCCATCATTTTGCTTTGTCTGCCAGATTGATTTCTCAAAAAGGCGTCCGCCCAGAGTAACCTGCTCGCTAGACAAAAAGTTTATGTTGGTCGCGTCTAGCCCACCGTCATTAAGCGCAACGCTACGTAGGGTTTCGCTAGATACCTGAGAAGGGGTCTTATATGTAATCTCTGGATGATATGAAAGTGTCAGCGACGTCTGGTTAGCATCTGTGGGAATTGTACCGGAAGCAATACGCACCACGCTATAGGCGTCTTTTTTACTTAGTTCGGTACCAATTCGAAGGTTACCATTTGAATTGTCAATCGCGCCAGCATAGAAGCTTTTTTGATCATAGGTAAGATTAAAACCATAGGAAGATCGCACCGTTAGGTCGTATGATTTGTCCGACCTAAACAAACCAGCTACAAAATCGCGACTACTTACTGCGCCGCTGACAATTTGGGCTCGATATTCAACCAAGAACCAAGCTAGTAAAACCAGCCCCAGCAAAGATATAGCAACAAGACCAATGTGTCGTTTCCTGTAAGCTTTGGCGTGATGATGATGCAGTTTAACCGCCTTGCCTGTTTTATGCGCCTCACTAACGGATAGCTTTCTAGCCCGTAACATAACAACTCCTGTTTAACGCTATATTATTGTTATTCTAACATAATGCTTGTGTATATTAATACGAATCTTATAGTATTTAGAACTTCTTAAAATATGCTCAAAAATAAAAGACCGACCCTCCGCCTCGACCGTATTAGGGTCGAGGCGGAGGAGCCGGGATCGACGGGGCGCCGGTTGGCGCCACTTCATCTTACGACGAGCAGCCTGTGCACTGCACGAAGTCGTGATTTCTGCGTTCTCGGTGCAGGCTACACGAAAAACCTACGCAGCGACTGTGAGAAAGAGATCGACTTGTCGAAGGTCGCTCAGTGGGTTAGAATCTCACGCCCAACAGTTGCCTGCTGATTTGGCGCGACTTTATCAATATAAACCAGCAAACTTCTGACGTCAAATTTTTTTAAATATCGACATTTTTGCTAAGCGATGACATTTATCTGGCCAAAGTGTATTATAAAAGCATAATTATGATAAACAAGGAAAAATGTATGTCTGCAAAAGAAGTAAATATTATTAAGAATGTCAAAACTGATAGTGCGCTTGGATTCTTTATGTTTTTGGCGTATATCGGCGCGGCTATTTATTTCATCCAGCAATCTAGCGGTGGTTTTTGGGAAGTAATTCTGGGATTATTACAGGCTGCCGTATGGCCAGTGTATGTGATTTTCCACGTGCTGACGTTGCTTGGCGCGTAAGTATAGATTGTATTAAAAATAGAGTCCAAGCGGACTCTATTTTGTTTGGCTGGGATGGAGGGATTCGGTCACCTTTGGCGACCCCGAAACTTCGCGACTGAAAACACAGTTTTCATCGGAAGGTTTCCCTCAAAATGCCACTGGCATTTCTCGCCCCCGAATGTGCACTCGGAAATTCGAATCCCGACAGCCTAGTTATGAAAAACGACCCACCAAAAGGTGAGTCGATTTTCATGGCTGGGGCTCAGTAACCTATTCCAAACTTTTGAAGATCTTGATTCAGTTAAGGACAAAGAGGCAGATATCGTCGGTATTCGGGAAGCTTTACGTCAGGACATTGAAGATAAAGAGGACGAGAAGGAGCCACTATGTTAGTAGTGTCACGACTCCTCGCCCAAGCAAGAGAGATATACCAAGAGCTACATGTTTCTGACCTATTTAACGAAAGTAGCTTCTATGATGCGTTTATAAAGGATCTCAAACACTGCAAAGCAGATTTGGTTATTGAATCGCCATTCATCACGAATAAACGTCTAGCAACACTCCTTCCCACTTTGGAAAAACTAAACGCAAAAAAGGTTAACGTCATTATTAACACACGCGATCCGATTGAAACCGATGATGAATATCAAAGGAACGAAGCGTATCGTGCAGTTTCACGCCTGCAACATCTTGGCATTCGAGTGCTGTATACAATGTCAGAAATTACTAATGGGGAGTACAGATTTTGAGCGCAGCTATCGAGAGAGAGAGAGAGAGAGAGAGAGAGAGAGAGAGTATCCCCCAATTCCGAAATGTCCCCATTATTAATAGTGCCTACCATTTGTACCGTTCCTTTCATGAATGTATCGTTAGTTTCCCAAAATCTGAGCGCTACGGTCTTGGCGCGACCTGTCAAAACGAAATATTAGAGCTCCTGCGGTTATGCCTGCGAGCAGCCGGAACGAATAGTGCCGAGCGTAAAACAGCTTTATTACAGGAAGCCTCTGTGCGACTAGATAGTCTGCGTTTACTCTTGAACCTCTGTAAAGATTGCAAATGTGTTTCCAACCAAGCCTACCAGCAGCTCGACTCCACTTGTAGCGAGATCGGCCGTATGCTGGGAGGCTGGTTGAAATCTATAGCGAGCAGTCCCTGACCGACGGCGAAGCATAGCGCGAATTGTCGCTAACAGCCCAGATGGCGTTCAGCTTCAGCTGACGATCGTCGTCCCACCGGTTGAGGTACGGCACGTTCGACCAGTCGGTATAGCGCAATCTGCCATCCATCACCACCGAGCCCAGACGCATCCAGGCTCTGTATTTTATAGGAGATACTTCTTATCTCTAGCAGATCGCACGGAGTGCTCGATATTTTGCCTGCACACTTTTTGCATCCATGAATACAAAAATTCTGTCAGTTTCAAAACACGGGATAAACGATGTACACCCATGAACGTACATACAATAGCTTATCCATCGTCAATTTTAGCAGAAATAAAAAGACCTCTGCTACGCAGAGGACAAATAAAGATAAAATAACAAAAGTGAGTGCAGGTATCCGGAGAGGTAAAGTTTTCAAGGACCAAAGTCCAAGAATACAAAACCCCTCCGGACACCAAGGAACCAAGGTTCCAGTATCAGCACTCCCCGACCGACGGCGAAGCATAGCGCGAACTGCCGCTAACAGCCCAGATGGCGCTCAGCTCCAGCTGACGATCGTCGTCCCACCGGTAGAGGTACGGCACGTACGACCAGTCGGTATTCCAGTAGAACTGGAGCCCCGAAAGGTTCGGGAAGGGTGACGAGTCACCATTCCAGCTGGTTGCCCAGCTCTGGAACAGCAGTTCCGCCATGAGGATCTCGACACCCGCCAGCTGGACGTTGTCCTGCTCGGAGAGCTTGAGCGCCTGCTCTGGCGACTTGGCACGGTAGGTGTTCGGGTCGAAGGCCACCCAGCGGATGCCAGGCTTATGCGAATGACCGGGAGCCGAACGAAGGTGCTTGGAGTCGCTCTTCAGCTCGTCCCAGCGGTACTTCGTGAGGCCCTGCGGTGCCTTGATGAGCTGCCAGAGCTCGTCGAAGGTGCGCTGCAGGCCACTGACCTTACCCTTCTTGGGCAGGTAGACGGCTAGCAGAAGCACTTCGGTTGCAGTGCGTGGCGTGAAGTTCTCGGGGATGGACGGGATGTCCGACTCCGTGAAGCCCCACTCGCGCTCGGCGTTGAGCTGCTTGACGCGCTCGAGCTGACGCTCAGGCGAGACGTACCAGGTGGACAGGACGACCCCAGGAGTCACAACGAGAAACTTGCCCTCGATGATGTCCTGGAGTGCCTTGCGCACCGAGTCCGAGTCGAGCGAGCCGTTGCCGACGCGCTTGACGATCTCGTTGTGTTGGGCGGTGATACCGACCAACTTGTCGATGACGGTCATGATGACCTATTCCTACCGTAGGATTTCTCCGATGCAATTTGCAGCGGTGATCTCAACTGTCGATTGAGAACGGCGTATTGAATACAAGTGTTGTTTATATACAAAGCGCCGTTCTCACCAGGGAGTGCTAAACTGTTAAGGTTCTGAGTGCGATTATAGCATGAACACGATAATAAAGCAAGTAGGCCGTCCTAACTACAGGTATGGCTTCCTTCCTCTGTCTTCCTCATTATACGGGTGAACCAAAAGCATCAAGGTAGTACAAGTCTCCACCTTGACGCCTTTGGATTCATCCCGAGTCCTCTAGACAGAGAGGCAGAAAGCCCTCTCGCAAAGCAAAGGAGGGTTTCATGGAAACTCAAGTTAGTGATATAGCAAAGATAAACGACAGATTCCGAGGGATGTGTCTCAATGTGTTTTACACAAGTGGGGTGCGAGATGGGATCATGGATCTTATCGGGCTGTCCCGGACAATTGAGAGCTTCAGTAGATTTACTGAAGATAACGACCCACATGGCGAGCATGATTTCGGCTCGTTGAGCTTTGAGGGCAAGAAGGTTTTCTGGAAAATAGATTACTACGACAGGCAGTTGCAGTACTGGTGCGATCCGCTCAGTCCGGATTGCAACCGAGTCCTGACAGTGATGTTAGCCGAGGAGTATTAACTCCTCGTTTTTAGTCCTGGGTGTGACTTAAAACCGCTCACCAAAATTAATCCTAAAGGAGTTGGTATGAATTTACATGAATTAGATCAAGAAACGCGAGAGCAGATTGAGTATAACCGAGGGTTGTGGGCGGCTATCGCTAAAGATCATGGATGGTACATCGAACCGTTTTACGTACAGGTGTGGATCAATAAATATGGCAATGTTTCCGATAGTGTTGCGTTTCGCGGTATGACAGGAGATATTATAGTCGCGGACGACTAGATAACTTACGCCCTGGGTAAGGCATAAAACTGCCCGTCCAAAAGGTGGATTCTCATGCTACTCGACTTCTTCCCATATATGCCCAGTTATATCGTTTGTTTTGACGCTATCAATCGTAGCAACCCTAAGAGTAATTGATGGCTCAGACATTTCTTGGAATAGCATTTTAGCGCGCCGCTTGATGTAGATTAGATCGGCCTTTGAGGCGCAGATGAATAATGCTATCGGTACTGAATCATCGCCAGCCCATTCGTTAGTAAGATGGTCGATGTACTGGCCGAGGCGCTTCCTCAACTGGTAACGTGGCGTGGTTTGCACGATATTCTCGACGACATAGCGCGTCACATTCGTGCCCTCGTGCTTAGTAAAAAAGAGGTGTGGCTTTAGATTGGATAAAAACTCTGTATAATCTAGCGACTGGTTCATGGCGTAGTCGCTAGGCAACAGCCAGGTGTACTGGCGAGATGCATCATTCTTGGCCTGTAGTGCCGTACAGCAATCCACTATGAGTAGACAGTGGCCAACAAAGCCGTCAGTGCAATCTTTATCTTTATATCGTTTTCTTAGTTCAGAGTTTGGATAGTTTCCAGTAGCTCGTAGGTAGCGGATACCTCCTAACGACAAGAAATAGATAGCTGGTTTTGTTTTTTCAATAAAATCAGTGGCATTATATTTCCAGTCAATAAATTGGTTGTCTCGTAAGTCTTTTAGCCAGCTTATAATCCGTCGTTTGTCTTTGTGATTTAGTAGTTTTTGGAGTTGAGGTCTAGTTAAGAAGCGGTAGGTGTAGAGAAGTTTTAGTATCTCGGTTTGTTTAGTAGTGAGTGTAGGTAGTGTTTGCATAGTTGTTATAGTTTTAAGTTTGTGAAGAATAGTTATATTGCCAACCCCACCTACTCCGATATGTTTCTAAGGTAAGAGGGACGGATATAACCAGTATACCACTGTTAATTACAATAAAAAATGTCACCGTACGTGGTGACAAATTAATAATCGTAACTAGGGTTAATCTTCGGCGGAATCACGGGCCATTTTTATGACTTCGTCAGCAAAAAGAGCGTAGTCCTCGCCGGGTGCTTCCGGATCGTTTTCGGTAATGACACGAGCATTCGCGTATAGTTGTAGCAACTCTACGGCAAGCTTAGGCTGATACTTGGCGATAAACGAGATGTTGAACGCTAGCGCATCAACCTTCGAATTGTATGCTTGGCTAGCGGTTGCTGTTGGGCGATCGCTTCGGACTTGTAACTTGATAGATGGCGTATCTGGCATATATCACATTATATCCCTGTTAGCGCAAAAAGACACCATGTTTCTCTACATGTTACAATAGACGCATATGACAGAAGACAAAGAGCAACTTGAGCGCTATGGCAAACGGCTGCGTAAAGCTCGCCTTGCAAAAGGCCTGACACAGCTCGAACTTGCTAATAAAGCCGGGATGAGCGTTAACCACTATGCATTAGTTGAACGCGGCAAAAAGAACCCTTCTGTCACCACTCTTTCTAGCATCGTTGAAGTACTCGGTTTAACACCAAACGATATCCTCAAACAGTAGCAGGATGTTTTAGTAATACTTTTTTCAAAATTGTTATGTTTATCTCTTGATTCTATTCCTATAGGTATAGTATACTATATCTATAGGAATAGATAACAGATCGAGGGTAATCATGTTAGTCGCCAATCAAAAGCCAGTTGCATCTAAGCAGGAACAATCCACTGACAAGTTCGAGGTATTGAGAGCGATTGTTATGAGGCAAGAAAACCGTGAGGTGGATGGCGATGAGGCGCGAGAGATTGGTGAGTCGCTCCTCGATTTTTATCACATTCTAGCAGATGAGGTATTGGATGATGCAGTCAACTAAAGCGGTTATATTTGCCCGTGTATCGAGCAGGTCACAGGAAGACGAAGGCTACTCACTCGACTCGCAAATTAAGCTCCTGCAGGCCTACTGTGTTAATAAGGGGTTTGTTGTTGAGCGAGCGTTTAAGATTGCCGAATCCGCTTCCAAATCGACGCAGCGCCGAACGTTTAAGGATGCGATGAAGTTTATTGAGGATAACAATATCAAGCACCTGATTGTCGAAAAAGTTGACCGCCATGTGCGTAACCTTCAGGATGCAGTTGGCACACACGACTGGCTGACGGCTGACGAAAACAGGCATGTTCATTTCGTGAAAGATTCCCTCGTGATGCACAAAAACTCTAGGTCACAGGAATGGCTTAACTGGGGCATTCGCGTCGTCATGGCAAAAAACTACATCGATAACCTACGTGAAGAGGCCATGAAAGGCTGGGCCGAAAAATTGGCACAAGGATGGCTCCCTGCCGTCCCACCTCCCGGCTACATGACAATTACGCAAAACGGCAAACACATTCACGTACCAAATCCGAAGACATCCGATGCGGTGCGCAAAGCCTTCACGTTTTACCTGAACCCCGGTGAGTCAATAGAGTCAACTTCGCGCTACCTAGAATCGCTTGGGGTCCTCACTCGTCAAGGCAATCCCTATGCGAAAAGCCAATTGCATCGAACTCTTATGAACCCATTTTACATCGGCGTAAATCGGTTTGACGGCAAAGACTACCCTGGGGCGCAAGAGACATTTATTCCGAAGACATTGTTTGACCGAGTCCAGGATAAGCTCCATGGCGGTCGTCCGCAGGCATACAGAAAACATCAGTCACCGCTGCAAGGTGTAATTCGCTGTGAAGACTGTGACTCTGTTGTGACATGGCAATTACAGAAGGGGCGCTACTATGGAGTCTGTCGCCGTCTGACGCCCGCTTGCAAACAGAGCAAGATGCTGCGGGAAGACAAGGTCGAGGAACTCATCCATAACGAACTCAAGCGGCTCGTGAGCCCATCGGCTGAAATTATCGACTGGGTGGCTAATGCAATGCGCGAACAGTACGCGGATCGAATAGAAGAGCACGAACGCCGTGCTAGCACAATACATGGCCAGCTAAAGCGAATTAGCGTGATGGATGAGACTCTGTATGACGACAAGCTTTCCGGCGAAATAAGCAAAGAACGCTACCAGGAAAAACACCAGCACTTCATGGGTCAAAAAGCCGAGCTCGCGAGCCAGCTTGCCAGCATTGATGAGTCTCTAAGCGCACGTCTTGAGCAGCGACTAGTCGTCCTCGAATTATCGCAAAAAGCAGCTGAATTATACGCCCGCAAGACACCAACGCAAAAACGCCTGATAATTTCCAAACTTTTCGAAAAGCTAACCCTGAAAGGAGGTTGTCTATCTGTTAAATACTCAAAATTTGCAGGAGTAATCGCGCAAAATGCACAGCAAACTACTAAACTATTGGAGGGATAAAAGATGACATTCCAAACTTCAGAAAATAACGAAAATAACAGAGGTAAAACAAAAAGAAAGAACCTCGATAACGAGATTCGTTCTATATGGCTGGGATGGAGGGATTCGAACCCCCGAATGTCGGCACCAAAAGCCGATGCCTTACCACTTGGCGACATCCCACTGGCAATAGCAATACGAATTGTACACTAATTGAGGTGTTGACTCAAGCCAGAAGATGGAATGTCGCTACTTTTTAGCGTGTACTATTTTGTTGGACTTAACAAAGTAAGAACGGATTTCGAGTAACAAATAGGCGCCGATAGCTAATCCCAAAACAGCAAACAGGACGCCGAACAAAAAGCCAAAGAAGCTAAACGTAAAGACTGCATCCAAAAATGCACGGGCCGCACCTAGTAAGGTCAGCATAAACATCAAATCCCAGCCCAATCGGCGGTGTTCTTTGAGTGGCGTGACAGCTTTGGACAAAATGACAGTAGAGGCGGCCAAAAATAGTAGTCCAATCAGGGCATTCCATATCCAACCTGTCAAATAACTTGAAACAGCATAAAATCCAGCATAACTAGAAGCGTTACTAACAAAACTCATATAACCAAATACGCCGTTGACTACAGCCAAAGTCGCAATCGCCGACCCAAAGGCACCCAGTATTGCCATCCACCAAATATTATCAGCTATCCATTTTTGAGCGTTAACCGGTAGGTGCGGTAGTGACTTTAAACGGTCTTGGATTAATATTTCAAGCTTTTTCACGCTGTCCATAATATAACTCCTATTTTATAGCCTAATCATACTCTGTAAAGTGTTATGCAACAACTATTTTTTTCTAGCAAAAGGCCACATGCCCCAGCTCGACCAGCCACCTAGACCGACAAGCACCAAACTAATAAACACCGACAACCAACCCGGCGCCAGAGACACTACGTCGCCAAGAAAGCCCACGTTATCTACGGAACTATCGCTAGTTACCAGCCAAATGCTAATTCCCAACCATAGCAGCGCTACCAACCAGCCACATATCATACTGACGACGCGCAACGCGGTACTTACCCGCATCCGTAGCAAAAACGGCAAAGCGAATACCTCGATTGTCACCAGATATGCGGCCAAAAAATGAGCTAATACCACGCCACCAGGTAGTGCGTAGTTTTCAACAATAACTATAAACTTTTCAAAGGTAAACAGTTGCGCGACTACAAACACGACTATAATTGCCGCGTACAAGATTGCTACAGCTGGCGCGGATTTTGTTATTGGTTTGATTGGCACGGAGGTTTTAACAAATATGCTCATTCTTAAAGTATAGACTCGCCATGGCCGACTAGCAAATGTTGTTATTTTTATTATTATGCTTGCGCTTTTATAACCGTAGAGTTACAGTACTAACAAGCGAAAGTTACAAAAACAAACATAACTCCAAAAAACATGTTGTGACTGATCGCTCTACGATATCCACCACAACAAGTGAGCGCCCCTAAAACAGGGGCGTTTTGCTTATTCTGACTTCAAAGAATGTTCGGCGCGCCACTTGGCAATCGCGGCGTGATTGCCGCTTAGCAATACTTCGGGGACTTTTTGACCCCTAAAATCTTCCGGTCGGGTATATTGAGGAAATTCTAAAGTCTCGCCGTCACTAAAGCTTTCGATTTCGGCACTCTTCTCGCCACCCAATACACCTGGAATTAACCGCACGATACTATCAATAATCGTCATGGCGGGCAATTCACCGCCAGTTAAGACATAATCACCTACGCTTACCTGTTTATCAACTAGGCTCAAGATGCGCTCGTCGTAGCCCTCATAGCGGCCACAAATGAAAATATAGCCATCCTTAGAATCTGCCCAGTTCTGGGCCGTAGCTTGCTTCCAGCGGTCTCCACGGGGCGTCATTAGGACAACTTTCGCTTTGGGGTCGTAAGCCTTGGCGTCTTCGACAGCCGAAAACAGCGGCTGAGGCATCAGTAGCATTCCGTCGCCACCGCCATATGGCGTATCGTCAACAGTTTTGCGCGGGCCCAATCCAAAATCACGCAGGTTAATCAGCCGAAATTCGACTGCTTTTTGGTCTTGGGCTTTCCACATCATAGAACTGTTCAAAACGCCGTCGAACATCTCAGGAAATAAAGTAATTACTTGTATTTTTCTCATCCGTTACAGTGTAGAGCATATTGACTTTTTTGTCTATACGTGGTATGGTTTACGCTATCAAGAATGATTTTGTTTGTTATTATTTCACTCCTATCTAAACTATAATTGACTCGACCGCATGTAGGTGGTATAAATAATCTATGGACTACCTCTGGTAGACCCTGGACTAGGGAGACTAGCATGGACAAAATCCTGCACGAGGACGAACTCAAGTGTGGCGCGTACATCACCACTTCACGCTTCGCCACCGCTGCTGTGCTGCAGGTTCTGACTCGTCCCAACGACGGCGTGGTGGACCTGCGAGAGGTCAGCACCGGGCGGGTCATCCGCACGACGCTGTGGGGCATGGGACTGAGGTCTTGGCGCATCGGCGCCGGAAGCGCAAAAACCGAGACTTTCCTGGTCGCCACTGCCTAGCCCCGGCTTTTCGAGAGCCACTACTCGCGCAAGCGATTAATCTCGGAATCCGAGTTGCCCAACAACGGTTGTTGTTCGGGGCGACTCGGGCAACAACCTATTTTAATTGACTTTGTAGTAAATATATTATAATATGCTATCACCCGACACGTTCGTGTCGGTGTCCTATATCAGGAGGTCTGTATGAACTCACAGGATGCGCCCGAGGCACCCGAGCCGCTCCACCTGAGCGACATCAAGCGCGGGATGCACATCGAGGTGCGCGACAAGAACGGCATGAGGGTGTGCCACGGCCTCGTCGACAGGGTCACCACGGACGACAACGAGCCGATGGTTCTCATGTACGACGAGAGCTGTTGCGGCGACGCGACGCGGTTCGCTGCCGACATGGGCCTCAAGCCCTACAACAGCGGTCGCTGGAGCGACAACCAGCGGACGTACCGCTTCACCGGCCACCGCTACCGCCACAGCGAATTCCGTCATCCGGACCAGGCCATCCCCCACGAGACGGTCAACGCCTAGCGCCACAAGCGCGACAAAGACCCTAGGGACACAAGCCCGCCCGAAGAGAGCCCGCTTCAGAGTTCAACCTCTGTCGCTTGAGCCCTCCTCGGCGGGCTCTCTTCATGCCCTAAAATAATTTGACATAACAAAAACCGCCCGAAAAGGCGGTTTTTATCTCACATAAAGCTCTCAACAATTATGTTGCTCGCATGAGCTGGTTCTCGCAGTTCAAAGTAAGTGCTTTGTAACTAGTTATGATTATATATCGAGGTCGTCGAATTCCGCAAGCTCTTCTCGAGTCTTTTTTGAGTAATCACTAGCGTTATCCACAGTCTCATCTGTAGAGTTTTTCACAGGTGCCTCTGAAGTGGCCTCAACTGGCTCGTCCGAGCTGGCTCTAGTAGGCTCACCGCCGTTTTCGTCAGACGAAATCGTGTAACTTTCACGCTGGTCGTCATTGTTGACAATCTTCAGGTTGTACCTAGCGTCATTTTTGGTACCAAGCGCTCGCAACAGTGTGCGTAGACTCTGAGCCGTCACGCCACGCTTACCGATAACTCGGCCAAGGTCTTCGGGATTAACCGTTAGTGATAAAAGTACGCCTTTTTCGTCAATAATTCTTTCGACGACGACATCGTCAGGATGTCCGACTAAAGATTTTACGATATATTCTATAAACTGTTGGTCTATTGTCGACATAATTTCCTCCATGTCTACGGTCACTACTTACTCTATCGTAATTCTATTGTAGCATGATTGCGCTTATGACAAGAGTTACAAAAAATACCCTCACTTAGAGGGGTATTTATATGTAAAAATCGCTTATTCTTCGGTTGCAGGTTCTTCGGCTGGAGTGTCTTCGACAGCTGGCGCTTCAACGTCAGCTTCCTCGACAACTTCTTCCTCAACTTCAGGTACATCAACTTTTGGTTGGTTTTTGCGAAGTTTATCACCGTGACGAATAGTCTTGGTTTTAAGGTCAGCCTTTTTAACCCAGCTTGGCAACTTAACGCCAGCGGCTGCAAGCAATTTTACAACTCGTGGAGTTGGCTGAGCGCCATTTTCAAGATATTTTTGAGCCAGTTCGACTTGAACGATCGACTCTTTAGTGTGTGGGTTGTAACTACCGATATAGGCAATAACGCGACCACTTGATGGATGGCGCTGAGCTTCTTGAACGGCTAGACGGTAGGTTGCATAACCCTGACGACCAACGCGCTGCATACGAATTGCGAGCATAAAATATGATTTCCTTTTACTTATCTGTTAAACGATTTTTATAACTTGTTCAAGTTTACACTGTTTTGAGGGTTTCGTCAATCTGTTTTCTGCTGCTTATCGTAGTAATCTAGCGCCGCCTGGGCCGCCTGTTGTTGGGCAACTTGTTTACTAGGTCCACTTCCTTGGCCAAGCAGCTTGTCTTTGACATAAACACCCAGCGTGAACATCTTGTCGTGGTCAGGGCCCAACTCTTCAATAACCCGGTACTGAGGTGTTTGGCCGTCAATTCTCTGTGAGACTTCCTGTAGGTGTGATTTAGCGTCACGCCAAGTTCCAGCCGTCAAAATATCCTCAAGTTTACTGGTGATATTTTTGTGAATAAAAGCCGCCGCGTCATCGTAGCCACGTTCCAAATAAATCGCGCCAATCACAGCCTCAAAAGCATTCGCTAGTATCTGTTGCCTTGCTCGGTCGCTCCCCTGTTTCTCGCCACGGCTCATTCTGACCAATGGTTCATAACCCAATTTGTCGCCAGCCGCGCCGATACTTTCGGTACGGACAAGCGCGGCACGCCAACTGGTCAAAATTCCCTCTTGCTCGTTATAATTATTAAACAAAAAGTCAGTAACGGCCAATTCCAAGACGGCATCGCCCAAAAACTCTAAACGCTCATTGTGTTCACTGACACTTTTACGGTGCTCGTTGACGTAACTTCGATGCGTCAGAGCTGTAATTAGCAGTTGAATGTCTTGAAATTCAAAGCCCAAACTTTCGCGAGCGAAGTCTTGATATGGCGCAATCAGCATTCCGGTCATAGATTCTCCTGTCTTATTCGTTTCATCGCAAGTAACATCAATTTACTAATATCCTCATATTCCATAGCTTCCAGCGAATCATGAAATTTGAACCACTTGATGCCATTCATGTAATCTTCTTTTTTAATTGCGTCCGTATCACCCTTGGCGCGCATCAAATATATCTGTGTCGTCATTAGGACCAGCTTATCAAGTCGGCGGTAGCGAAAATGGATTTTGCCCAACCAACCCAGCACCTCTACGTCTGTTAAGCCAGTTTCTTCGCTAATCTCGCGTTTAGCAGTCTGTTGAGCTGTCTCGCCTTCTTCGATATGACCCTTTGGAATAGTCCAGCGGTCTTTGGCGTCTTGAATCAGTAAAATCTCAATTCCATCATTTTCATCCCTACGAAAAACTACCCCACCAGCGGTAGGTTCGCGCACGATTTCTTGAATCGGATGTTTTTTATGTCCAAGAATTTTCTTGAATTTATCAAACTGTGGCGTTGCCATCGGTTTTATCTCCCACGAGCGTTCGATAGGCCGTACCTAGTACGCCATTAACAAACTTACTCGAGTTATCCGAACCGAACGCTTTAGCTAATTCTACCGCTTCATTTATAGCAACCTTAGGTGGGACCGTGTCGGCCTGATACAGCAATTCGTAAATGCCGATACGCAGAATGTTGCGGTCAACCCTGGCGATTTGTTCAATTGGCCAATCAGGAGCAATCGGTCGAATCTTATCATCGATATCGGACTGAACTTTCAGAACGCCCTTAATTAAAGCGGTCACGAATGCTTTATCGTCAATCGCAGTATCGTACCTATCAAGGTTACGAGTCAGAATCTCGTCGATATCTACGGACGCGTCGGCTGACTCTACGCGAAATTCGTATTCGTACAGAGTTTGCAATGCGACTATGCGACCAAGGTGGCGATTAGATGCCATAGCGTTTTGGTTCTTTCTTTTGATTTATTATTTTAAGGTAAGACTGGCGGCTATTTCGCGAGTGCTTTGCCGGTCTCTTTGCGAGTCGTGCGGGCTTTTACTGGTGATTTGGCGTTAACGCGACGAGCAAGCTCAAGACGTAAGTGACTGCGACGTAGACCGGTTTTGCGCGGGCTACTTTGTTTCTTTGGTTGTCCCATATAAAGAACTCCTTTGTAGGTTATTGGTTTAAAACTTACCTACATTATAACGGATAACCATATCTGACTCAAGTGCTTATGTTAAAACTGTTGACAAACGTAACCATTAGTGGTATGATGGAAGTATGATTGAAGAAGAACCACGAACATCAAAACCAGAATTAACTCGTAAGCAGAAGTTTGTAAGGCATACAGTAGCACCTGTTGTCGCGCTTAGTGCCGCATTTGGTGCGGGCATGGCCACAGAGTCTGTTACAAACGCAATTGAAGGCGTCGGGCATGCCGTAGCCGAGGCATTTGATAATGACCTGCATTTTTCGGCACAAAACGACAGTGTTGTAACTCAGCCGGGTGACACTTTATGGAATATAGCCAATAAGGTTGAAGGTAGCGATAAAGTCAGCGACTTAAATTCAGTAATTGACTATATAAAATCTATTCCCGATAACCAGGGCATAATCGATGATAATGGTTATCTAAAGACGGGTGTTCAAGTTTTATACCCTTCTCGTATCGAGACTTACTAGTTAGCTACGATATTTACCAGCCGGCCAGGGACATAAATAACCTTGGCCGGTTTTTTGTCGCCCACGAAACTAGCAACGTGTTCATCAGCCAAGGCAAGCTCTTTAATCTGGTCTTCACTCGCTTCTTTGTTAACCTGCAATTTGGCGCGCAACTTGCCGTTAACTTGAACAATGACCGTCATTGTCTCATCAGAGATTAAACTTTCATCCCAGTCGGGCCATCCGATATCTTGAACTAGTTCGGATACGCCCAGTTGCTGGTTTAATTCCTCACCAATATGTGGCGCGAAAGGCGAAATCAACCTGATCATGACTTTTAGGGCCTCGCCCCAGACTTCATCTGAAAAACCGTCAATTTTCAGTCTATAAAGTTCATTTGTATATTCCATCAGGGCGGAAATAGCCGTATTAAAGCTCATGCGGTGAATATCGTCAGTAACTTTACGAGCGGTTTTGTGCTGAATACGCCTAACGGCCAGATCGTTACCCGTAAATGACTTGTCGGACTGTAGGTATTCTTGTGTCAAAACCCAAACACGGTTCAAAAAGCGGTAAACGCCAGCAATACTACGCGAATCCCATGCCGCATCCAGTTCTATCGGACCCATAAATAGCACGTAGGTCCTGAGTGCGTCAGCGCCATAACCCTGGTCAATTACATCCAGCGGATCAATCACATTGCCCTTACTTTTGCTCATCTTGGTACCATCTTCAGCATTAATCAAACCGTGATAAATCAATTTCTTTATTGGTTCTTTAAAGTTGGTTAATCCCATATCGTTAAAGACGTGTGTCCAAAAACGAACATACAACAGATGTGCAACGGCGTGGTCGCCGCCAATATAGTAATCGACTGGTGACCAATAGTTAATAATTTCGGGGTTCCAGGCCTGTTTGTCGTTGCGCGGGTCGGCATATCTTAACAAATACCAACTACTGCAGGCATAGCCGTCCATTGTGTCGGTTTCGCGCCGGGCAGGGCCGCCACAAGTCGGACAGGTCGTATTAACCCAATCCTTAACAGTAGCTAAGGCCGATTGCCCATCACCCTTTGGCGCGTAATCTTTGACTTCGGGCAAGATAACTGGCAAATCTGATTCCGGAACAGCGACAGCCCCATGTTCTGGACAGTGAATAATTGGAATTGGCGCGCCCCAATAACGTTGGCGTGAAATCAGCCAATCGCGCATTTTATAAGATGTCTTATGTCGTCCAGTCCCCTGTTGTTCCAACCAAGCTACAATCTCTTCGCGCGCTTCACTGGTAGTTTTACCGTCAAACGAATCTGAGTTAACCAGAAGTCCCTCGCCATGATAGATTTGCTCATCGATGTTGTCAGTTGGCTTCACGATTACTTCAATTATTGGCAAATCAAACTTGTCAGCGAACGCATAGTCGCGCTCGTCGTGAGCGGGTACGGCCATAATCGCGCCAGTACCATAGCCGCTAAGTACATAGTCGGCGACCCAGATAGGTACTTTATCGCCACTGGCTGGATTAATGGCATAACTGCCCGTAAAGACACCGGTTTTTTCTTTGGAATCGTTCATACGGTCAATTTCGGATTTTTTTACGGACTTTTTGATGTATTCGTCGACGTTATCATTAAATTCGTCGGTTGCTAGGCCGCGGGCAAGTTCGTGCTCTGGCGCCAGTACAAGAAAAGTTGCGCCAAAAAGCGTATCGGGTCGGGTCGTAAAGACAGTAATAACCTGGTCGGTATTTTCAATCTTAAACTCGACTTCGGCGCCGAGTGATTTGCCTATCCAATTAGTTTGAGCGGTTTTAATTTTTTGAGGCCAATCAAGGTCTGGAATCTCATCCAAAAGCGCATCGGCATAATCAGTAATCTTGAAAAACCACTGTTTCATTGATTTCTTTTCAACCAGACTGCCACAGCGCCAACAATGGCCGCCTTCGACTTGCTCGTTAGCTAGAACTGTTTTATCTACCGGGCACCACCATTGCAGGCTTTCTTTTTGATAAGCCAAACCGCGCTCAAAAAACTTGGTAAAAATCCACTGCGTCCATCTGTAATATTCGGGATCACTGGTATTTATCTCGCTCGTCCAGTCAATACTGACACCCATGCGTTTGAATTGCTTTTTGAAGTTGGCGATATTTGTAGCGGTCGCCACGGCTGGCGCCGTTCCAGTTTTAATCGCATAGTTCTCGGCGGGTAAACCAAAAGTATCCCAGCCCATCGGGTTGAGAACATTCTTGCCGTGCTGACGCTGAAAGCGCGCGATGGCGTCAACTATCGAATAACTAAAAGCATGGCCAGCGTGCATGCCAGCGGCACTGGGATAAGGAAACATACCCGAGACATAAACTTTTTGCTTATCTTTATCGATTGAGGCCTTGTTAACGAGACGGTCTTCCCATATCGTTTGCCATTTTGGTTCAATTTCGGACGGATTGTAACGCTTCATAACTTTCCAAGTATAGCAAACACCGCTACCTAATTACAGAGGCGACTTTGTTAGCTTGAGAAAAAGTCGCTTTTTGTCTTGAGCCAAGCTGAAGATTGTCTAACAAGCCGCTTCTCGTCGTCAGTAGAGTGAAGAACTACTTTAACAGCTTCTTCTAAATAGACTTTTGACTGCGAACCCTTAAATAAAATAGCGGCGCCTGGTTCTAATACTTGATGCACAAAACCTCCGGCATCAATCGCGGATTTAAATGATTTCACCTGGCAGCCTTGCTGTCTGGCGACTGGAGCTAGATATTTTTCAGCCTCCTGCCCAACCGTAATTACCCAAGCTAGCTGATCAGGGTCACACAGGCGACCTACGGCCTGATGTTCAGCCGCCGAACTAGCCCCAAGTTCGTTCATGCTGCCAAGTACCGCGATACGTTGCGGTACAGAAAGTGTATAAAGCGTTTTTAAAGCCGATGTGACCGCCAACGGGCTTGAATTATAGGTGTCATCAATAATAATCGTATCCTCAACTCCACGTAACACGTTCATGCGTCCGGAAACAGATTTTATCTTCTGTAGGCCATTTGCAACTTCGCTGGAATTTAGACCTAGTTTAACCGCTACAGCCCCAGCCGCAACTACTGACCTAATGCTATGCTCACCCAAAAGCTTTAACTTGATATCAACTGGATTATCCCAGTCTTTTGCTACAAATTTTCCAGCGTATCCATTTTCAAGTGTAAAATCGTCTTCAACAAAAGAATATTCAGCCGCGGCGCTTAGTCCATAAGTGCTAATACTTGAATTTGTCAAAAGTTCAGCATAACGACCTGGAATATCGTCACGGTTGATAATAGCGCTGTCGCTATAGTTAGCAGCCGCTAGCTCTTCATTTGCAACCGCGTCTAGGTCACCAAAAAACTCCATGTGCTCTGGCGAAACCGCCGTAATAACAGCGATATCAGGGTGTAGGTACAAGCCGGCGTGTGCAACTTGACCGGGACGATCGCTACCAATTTCTTGAATTATAACGTCAACGTCAGCTGGCTGTTTGACACGCTGATTCGCGGCCCTAAAAATAGATAGCCATATTAGCGGGTTTTTAATCTCATCTGGATATTCAATTCCCAGTATCGCTAAAGGCGCGCTAATCTCGGCGTTATGATTACCTTCATGAACCCTAATTCTAAAACGCTCAGCCAGAACCGTCGCAATTGCCAATTTAGTACTTGTTTTACCAACGCTGCCAGTTACAACAACTAACTTAATTTCTCCATGAGCTTTTAGGTATTTCTTGACGTAATTTTCTAACTTTTTTTGGACATAAAATTTAAACATAACTTACTTCATAATATATGACCTGGCTTATATAGACCAGCTCTAGATAAAATCTGGTGGAGCATATCGGATTCGAACCGATGACCTCTTCCATGCCATGGAAGCGCGCTAGCCAACTGCGCCAATGCCCCGTAGGAACCAATATAGCAAATACTCGCCCCTTCAGAAAGAGACGAGTATTAGTTTTTTCGCTGTTGCGCGCCCACCCGGGGCACGTTTTTTGTTGATGTCGTGTTTGTTTTGACCTGCGCAAAAGGTTACCCCTTTGGCGCACCAGCTCAACCATTATTATTAATCATTTTGGCTTATAACACAAGCGTTTTAAGATTTGTATCACACTAATGCTAGTATTTATTACAATACTATGCTTAAATAATAGCGTTCAGAAGCACACGCGTATTAAGGCAAAAGGCGAGCGCTTACCTCTTAAGGTAGACTCTCTTCTTCGCACACTAGTCGCAAAGAGCGGTCGGTCTGACGATAATTAGAATCAGATTAAGAAGAAAAGAGTACATACATATGGCACAGCAAAATTTATTCATCGGTAGCCTTGCATACGCAACTACAGATGACACACTAAAAGCTTTTTTTGAGCAAATTGGTGAAGTTGAGAGCGCACGAGTAATTACAGATCGCGACAGCGGTCGTTCAAAAGGCTTCGGCTTTGTTGAATTCAAAAACGAAGAAGATAACCAAAAAGCTGTTGATCAGCTTGATGGCAAAGAACTTGATGGTCGCGCAATCAGCGTCGGTCTAGCACGTCCAAAGGAAGATCGCCCAAAGCGTGACTTCGGTGGCGGCGGTGACCGCGGTGGTAACGGTGGCGGTAACGGTTCATTCCGTCAACGCAGCTGGTAATAACCTGCTAAACAAAATACCTCGCCCTTTGGGCGAGGTATTTTTTTACTTAAAGATCGGTATCGGCGACTCCAGCCAACCCTGGCCAAGATTCAGCCAGTGGTTTATCATACCATAACCGTTTATTAGCCATATAGTTAGGACGACAACAATAGCCGTCATCGACCAAACTAAAAACTTAATTAACAATGATTGACTGGCAACCCATTCTTGCCAAAGGTCATATTTACGTTTTGCGTAATCTAAAATGCGTTGAGCCTTTTCAAACTCTACCGATAAAATGGCTAGTCCCGCAAAAACTGTCAACCAGCCAGGTCCAGGATATGGAACCATGACCAACCCCAGCAACACAATAGCGCCACCGACAACGCCGATAACTATCCTTCTGGAATGGTGCAATATTCTTTTCACTTAATAATACCCAAAAAATCTTCTTCACTAATAATTTTCGTCTTATACACTTGGGCCTTCTTCAGCTTGCTGGCACCGACTTTTCCGCCCGTTACTAAATAATCAGTATCTTGAGCAATGGCTGTCTGGAACGTACCACCAAGCGCCCTAATACGGTCGGCCGCCTCGTCACGCGACATGGTTTCTAGCGAACCAGTAATAACGAAGCTTTTACCAACCAATTTGCCGGTTTTCTTCTTAAAGACTGGCTTGACCGATAGGCGTTCAAATTTATCCAGTAGGGCTTCGTTATCCGGATCGGCGAACCAAGCCACGATAGACTCGGCGACAACTTTGCCAACGCCTTCGACTTCCTGCAACTGCTCGATGGACGCATCCGCCAGTTTATTGATTGATTCAAATTTATTAGCTAAATCTATGGCAGTTTGAGTACCGACATGACGAATGCCAAGACCTAGGATAAACTTTTCGAGTGGCGGGGTCTTCTTGTCGTTTATAGCGCTGATTAATTTGTTAGCGGAAATATCAGCGAATCGGTCGAGTTTTAGTAAATCACTGACCGTTAGCTTATAAATGTCAGCTAGGTCTTTTACCAATCTGGCGTCTATTAATGCGGCGACATTTTTCTCGCCCATAGTGTCGATATCTAAAGCGCCCTTAGATGCATAGTATTCAATTGAACGCTTCAATATTAGGTCGCTATCGGCGCCTTTGACGCGGTAAACAACGTCGCTGCCTTGTCGTTCAAATTGAAGTTCTGGATATTGTTCAGCTAACAATTGTTCATAACTCACTGGCCTAGCGTCTTTAGGACGAAGCTCACGAACGACACTTTCAACCTGAGGAATAATATCGCCAGCTTTAAAAATTATCACTGTATCGCCTATTCGAATGTCAAGACGGGCAATTTCATCAGCGTTGTGCAGACTAGCATGCTGCACGGTCGTACCAGCAACTACTACTGGGTCAAAAACAGCGACAGGCGTAGCCGCGCCAGTGCGACCAATGCTAATAACGATATCTTTAACAATTGTCGTCGCCTGTTCTGGTGCGTATTTGTAAGCTACAGCCGCTCGCGGTTGCTTGCCAACAATACCAAGCTCGGCAAACTGCGCCCGATTATTAACTTTTATAACCAGACCATCAATATTAAAGGGCAGACTATCGCGGATTTTTTCAACATGATCAACAAACTGCATAACGTCTTCTAGCTTGGTAAATACAGATGCTTGTTTGTTACGCGTAACGCCAAGCGCACTGGCGGCTTCATATGCAAACATGTTGGTTGGGACCTCCGCGGGATTATCCCTGAGGACATCATAAGCGTTGAAAGATAGCGGGCGCTCGGCAACAAGTCGTGGGTCAAGTTGACGGATTGTGCCAGCGGCTAGGTTGCGTGGATTAGCAAAGACGGGCTCGCCACTAGCGATTCTTTTCTTATTTAGATTATCAAAATCTTTTTTCAACATAACAATTTCACCACGAATTTCGGTGCGACCCTTTAGAAATAGCTCGTATCCTGGAGCACTACGCAACCGCAGCGGCACATTCTTTATTGTCCGCACGTTTGCCGTTACGTCTTCGCCCACAAAACTATCACCACGAGTAATTGCCTGCTTTAAAACCCCGTCCTGATAGACGAGGGCGCAAGCCAAGCCGTCCATTTTTATATCAGCAAAAAATTCGTGCGTTCGGCCGGGCAGTAATTTGTCGGTTCTTTTTACCCATGCTTCTACCTCGCCCCTATCAAAGACGTCATTTAAACTTAGCATCCGCGAACTATGCGTAATCTTTTTAAAACCACCCAGCAGTTCGCTACCTACGCGCTGAGTTGGACTATCGGCCGTAACAAGATTAGGGTACTCTGCTTCTATTTTTTTCAATTCGGCGAACAAACTGTCATAAACGGCGTCCGAAACAGTTGGTTGGTCTAGAACATGATACTGATAGCTATAGTTTGAAATAAGCGCGCGTAGTTCGGCAGCACGAACACTAGGCTGGATCGACGTCATCGGCTACAACCTTTCGATATAACAAATAGACATATCCAGCTGCCCACACAATTGTGAGTGACGTTAAAGCCAAAGTAATTATTGGAATAACTGGTACATTTTGCAGAGCGGGCCACAAACCTTTTATCCAAGCTTCTATCATAATGACCGGAATCATCACAACCACCCATGCCACAAGTATTGATAGTATTATCCACAATATACGCAATAAAATTCTTACTCGACGACCGACAACCAAATCACCGGCTGTCTGAATAGCCCTAAACGGATACATACCAGGTAGCGTTACGACTATTAACGCAATGACCGTGCTGGTAATCCAGTATAAAGACAGGACCGTTAGTAAAGACGCCGCAATCCAAAATAGCATCGACTCCACTCCGCCAGCAAGTAGCCCAGTAGCTGAAGCAGCCGAATAAGCCAATACCGCTATAGCCATAGGTAACAACTGGACAATTAAAACCAGCGCGACAATAAACGTAGATATAAGTGGCGCCGAAGAGTTATACAGACCATCACGTAGCTTAACTCTTTTATTTGCTAGGATATTTCGCAACAACCAAACCGACGTCAACCAAGTCATCAGAGCGATTAAGCCGGCGTATATCTGCTGAGCTTCAGTGGTCGTCTGAGAAATACCTCCGGACGCAATTGTCAGTAGCAGCAATCCAGACTCGCCTATTTGACCAAAATTACCTTTAAAAAAATCGCCACTAGTTTGTTTCAAAGTATCAGTTAAGGTTGTGTATGTTTCCTGCGAAGCAATACCTACCATTATTCCAGTTAAAACAGCATAAAATAACGCCAACAATAAAAAGACTTTTTTATGCTGCCATAATACTTTTAGTACATAGTGCGAAAATGACCAATAACCAGGAAGTTTTAGTGAACGAACATAATCACGACGGCGAGTCCTTCGAAAGCTGCGATGCGGACGACGGGCAAGATATTTTTTGTTAACAGTACGAATCTTGGAAAATTTATCTTTAATGAACACAGCAACTTTTTGCGTTGACGTCGAATCTTTGACTGGTTGTTGCTTTACCATAGCCTAAAACTTACCCCCGTTATCACGTAGTCTCGCGATTCGGTCCTCGAGTGGCGGATGAGTGCTAAAAATCTTACTAAAGAAACCTGGTTTAAGCGGATTTGAGATAAATAAGTGAGCTGTTGATGTGCTCTGCTTTTTCATTGGCTTGCCGTATTTAGCAAGTTTTTCTAAGGCACTTTCCAGACCTTCGGGATGACGCGTTGTCATTACGCCACTAGCATCGGCCAAATACTCGCGTTGACGACTAATAGCCATTTGTACGATTACGGCAATGATTGGCGCCAGAATAACAACCACTAAACCTATGATTAAAATTATCGGGCTAGTATTGTTACCTTCGCGGCGACTATTGCCATAAAACATACTTCTCAGAACAATGTCTGACAAAAAACCAATCGCGCTGACTAAGCCAAAAGCAATCATACTGACGCGAATGTCATAGTTTTTAACGTGTCCCAGCTCGTGCGCCATGACGCCTTCTAGCTCGTCGTCGTCCATTATATCTAGTAGTCCAGTGGTGGCAGCTACAATGGCGTGTTTTGGATCACGACCAGTTGCGAAAGCATTAGG
>Ga0302273_1000278_pt1 | contig 23888 bp, 20 predicted proteins | sample III_Bog_N1_3_FD_198774 | JGI IMG/M metagenome (GOLD analysis project Ga0302273, IMG submission 198774) | Peat permafrost microbial communities from Stordalen Mire near Abisko, Sweden - III_Bog_N1_3 | ecosystem: Environmental > Terrestrial > Soil > Wetlands > Peat | place: Sweden: Abisko... | reverse complement strand
TCGACCTCGTCGACCCCCTCCGCCTCGACTTCGAGTACATGCAGGAGATGGCAGCGGTGCTCGACTGCTGGGGAGCTCCGGGAGCACCCCTGGTCGCCGTGCACCTCGGCGCCGCCGGCTGCGCGCTCGCCCGCGCGATCGACGCCGCCCGTCCCGGGTCGCGGCAGATCGCGGTGGAGGTGGACGGCGAGCTGGCCCGGCTCGTGCGCACGTGGTTCGACCTGCCCCGCTCCCCCGCGTTGCGGCTGCGCGTCGGCGAGGCGCGTGAGGAGCTGGGTCGGCTCGCGCCGGGAACGGTCGACGTCGTCGTCCGCGACGCGTTCGCGGAGTCGGCGGTGCCCGCGCACCTGACCACCCGCGAGTTCACCGGCCAGGTGGCCGCGGCGCTGCGGACCGGCGGCCTCTACCTGGCCAACTGCGCCGATCGGCCGCCGCTGGCCCTGGCGCGCACCGAGGCCGCCACGATCGCCGACGTGTTCCGGCACACCGCTCTCGTCGCGGAGCCCGGCGTGCTGCGTGGCCGCCGCTACGGGAACGTCGTGCTGGTGGGGACGGACGACGACGAGCTGCTCACCTCCGCAGCGCTGGCCCGGTCGCTGCGCACGCTGCCCGTGCCGGCCCGGCTGCTGGTGGACGACGAGGTCACCGCGTTCGCGGCCGGCGCCGCCGTCCGCCGCGACGAGCCGTCCGGCGCCGACCCGGTGTGACGCACCGCCGCGCCGCCCGCACCGCCTGCACCGCCTGCACCGAGCCGCACCACCCGCACCGGATGGCCCCGGGCACGACGCAGGGTCGCACCCGTCGCCGGGTACGACCCTGGGGTCGAGGAACCCCTCACGGGGTGCCGTGATCAGATCGCGTTGACGTGCTCCGCCTGGGGGCCCTTGGCGCCCTGCGTGATCTCGAACTCGACCCGCTGGCCTTCCTCGAGCGTCCGGTAGCCCTGCGAGTCGATGGCCGAGTAGTGGACGAAGACGTCAGCGCCGCCGCCGTCCTGGGCGATGAACCCGTAGCCCTTCTCAGCGTTGAACCACTTGACAGCACCCTGCGCCATGTCGTGCTTCCTTCTGTCCCACCGGTGACGGCGCAGACCCGATGACTACGCCGTGCCGCAATGCCTCACGTCCTGCCCCCGTGTGGCACAGCCGAGCCGCCGGTGGTGCGGTCGCACGTCACTGCAACATTCGGCATCCTTGCACGCACGGTGTGAGCCACGCCACGGTTTCGCGCCGCCGTCGCGCTCAGCCACACAACGATCCGATAAAGGTCAGCCCTCGTCGTGGGCCTGCTCGGCGAGGAACCGCTCGAACTCGGCACCCAGCTCGTCGGCCGTGGGCAGGGCGCCGGGCACGGCGAGCATGCCGGTCCGGCCGATGCTGCGGGTGAAGGCGTCGTACTGCTCCTCCAGGGCGCTGACCAGCCCGGACACCTCGCCCGACCCGGCCACCTGCTCGTCGATCTGGCGAGCGGTCTCCTTGGCCACGGCGTCGAGCTCGCCGACGCGCAGCGTCAGACCGGCGGCGCTCTCCAGCCGGTACAGGGCGGCGATCGCCGCCTGCGGGTACGTCGACTGGGCGAGGTAGTGCGGCACGTGCACCGCGAAGCCGACCGCGTCGTGGCCCCACTGGCCCAGGCGGAGCTCGAGCAGCGCTTCCGCGGAGGCGGGCACCTGCACCCGGCCGAACCACGACTGCCGGTCGCTGACCAGCTCAGGGCTCGTCGCATGCGCGGTCACCGTGACGGGCCTCGTGTGCGGCACGCCCATCGGCACGCCGTGCAGCCCGATCGTCAAGGGCACGTCGAAGCGCTCGACGACCTCCCGGACGGCGGCCGCCCAGCGCTCCCACTGCACGTCCGGCTCGCTGCCGTGCAGCAGCAGGAACGGCACACCCTCGGCGTCCTCGACGAGGTCGACGACCAGCTGCGGCTCGTCGTACGCGGTCCAGGCCGAGCTGTCGAACGTCATCGCCGGCCGCCGTGTGCGGTAGTCGACCAGCTGGTCGACGTCGAAGGTGACCAGCCGCTGCAGCGGGAACTGGTCGACGATGTGCCCCGCGACCTGCTCCCCCGCCTGGCCGGCGTCGACGAAGCCCGACAGCAGGTGCACCAGCACGGGACCGGCGCCACCGGCCGACCGCGCGTCGACCTGCGCAGCGACCTCGGGGTCCACCTCGTAGATCTCGCTGGGATCGCGCATCGTCGGCTGCCCCTTCCTCGGCGTCGTCTCGCCGCCTGCTCGTCTCGTCCTGCCACGTCAACGCCGAAGGCGCCACGCCTCTTCCCGAGGCGAGCGCGTAGACGTGGCCGTCCGGAGGCGGATAATGGACGGCTGTCGTGGCGCGCGGCGGTACGGACGGCGCCGGAGCGGACGGGGTGCGAGGCGGTGGCAGGCAGTCAAGGGGAGCTCGCCGACGAGCAGCGTGTCGTCGACCGGCTCTACGACCGCCTCGACGCGCTGCGGGCGCACACCCGGGCGCGGCTGGCCGACGTCCGCCGGCAGGGACCGTCCGGCTCCCCGCAGAACCGCAGCGAACGGGACGCCTTCGCCACGCTCTACGAGGACCGGCTGGCCCAGCTGGAGGCCGTGGAGGAACGCCTGGTGTTCGGCCGGCTCGACCTGGCGGACGGTGACCAGCGCTACGTCGGACGCATCGGCCTGACGGATGAGGAGCACACCCCGCTGCTCACCGACTGGCGGGCACCGGCCGCCCGCGCCTTCTACCGCGCCACCGCCGCACACCCCGAGGGCATCGTGCGCCGCCGGCACCTCGTCGTGGCGGGCCGCACCGTGACGGGCGTCGAGGACGAGGTGCTGGACGTCGAGCGGTTCGAGGAGTCCGGCGCCCCCACGGCAGACCTGGCGGGTGAGGGCGCGCTGCTGGCCGCCCTGTCCGCGCGGCGCACCGGGCACATGGGCGACATCGTCGCGACGATCCAGGCCGAGCAGGACGCGGTGATCCGCTCCGAGCTCACCGGCGCGCTCGTCGTGCAGGGCGGACCCGGGACGGGCAAGACCGCGGTCGCGCTGCACCGCTCCGCCTACCTGCTGTACGCGCACCGGCGGCTGCTGGAGCGCTCGGGCGTGCTGCTCGTCGGGCCCAGCCGCACCTTCCTGCGCTACATCGACCAAGTGCTGCCCTCGCTCGGCGAGAACGGCGTGGTCACCGCGACGCCGGCCGAGCTGTTCCCCGGGGTGGTGGCCGACGGCGAGGAGAGCGACGCGGTCGCCGAGATCAAGGGCCGCGCGATGATGGCGGAGGTCGTCGCGCGCGCCATCCGCGCCCGCCAGCGCGTGCCGGCGCAGGAGCGCGAGGTGCGGCTGGACGGCCGCACGGTCGTGGTGCGGCCCGCGGACGTCACCTCCGCCATCGCGCGGGCGCGGCGCCAGCACCGGCCGCACAACCTGGCCCGCGCGACGTTCGTGCGCGACATGCTCGACCGGCTCGCCCACCAGTACATCGGACAGCTGGGCTTCACGGTGTCGCCCGAGGACCACGCGGACGTCGTCGAGGAGCTGCGCACCACCCGGGACGTGCGGATCGCGCTGAACCTCGCCTGGATGCCGCTGACGCCCGAGGGTCTGCTGGCCGACCTGTACGCCTCGCCGCAGCGGCTCGCCCACGCCGGCGCGGGCCTGCCGGCGCGCGACCGGGCGCTGCTCGAGCGGGCCCGGGGGACCGCCTGGACGCCCGCCGACGTGCCGCTGCTCGACGAGGCGGCCGAGCTGCTCGGCGAGGACGACCAGGCGGCGCGGGCTCAGGCGCGTGCCGCCGCCACCCGGCGCGCCGCCGAGGTGGAGTACGCCCGCCAGGTGCTCCAGACGACGGGTGCGGGCGACCTGGTGTCCGCCGAGTCGCTCGCCGACCGATTCATGGGCGGCGGCCCGACGATGACCACCGCCGAGCGCGCGGCCGCGGACCGGGCCTGGACCTACGGCCACGTGGTGGTGGACGAGGCGCAGGAGCTGTCGCCGATGGCGTGGCGTGCGCTGCTGCGCCGGGTGCCGACCCGCTCGCTCACCATCGTCGGGGACGTCGCGCAGACGTCGGCTGCCGGCGGCACACACTCCTGGGCCACGTCGCTCGACCCGGTGCTGCGCGGGACCTGGCGGCTGGCCGAGCTCACGGTGAACTACCGCACGCCGGCCGCGGTGGCGCGGGCGGCGCAGCGGGTGGGCGCGGCGGCCGGCCTGCCGGTCGGCACGCTCACCTCGGCCCGCGAGGTGCCCGACGCACTGGTGGTCGAGCGCGTGGCGGCCGACGCCCTGGTGGGGACCGCGGTGGCGCGGGCCCTCGCCGCGGTGGACCGGGTGGTCGACGTGGGCGGCGCGGGCCGGGTGGCCCTGATCGTCGCGCGGGATCGGCTGGACGACGTGCGCGCGGCGCTGGCCGCGGCCGGCGGGCCGGTGCCGGCCGACGGCGGGACCGTCGACCTGGACGCACCGCTCGACGTGCTGACCCCGGTGCGGTCCAAGGGACTGGAGTTCGACGCCGTCGTGCTCATGGAGCCCGCCGGGCTGCTGGCCGCGGCGCCGGCGGACCTGTACGTGGCGATGACGCGGCCCACCACCACGCTGCACGTGGTGCACGCCGCGGACCTGCCGACCGGCTTCGACGACACGGACGGCTGACACGGTGTCCGGGGAGCGGACCAGCACCCGTCCGGGGGGCGGACAGGCGCACCATGGGGTCGTGCTCAAGGCCCTGCTGCTCGAGAACCTGCACCCCCAGGCGCGATCCATCCTGGAGGAGGCCGGGTTCGACGTCGCCGTGCGCTCCGGAGCGCTCGACGAGGACGAGCTCGTCGAGGCGCTGGCCGGCGTGCACGTGCTCGGCATCCGGTCGAAGACGCACGTCACCGCCGAGGTGCTCGAGCGCGCCGACTCCCTGCTCGCCGTGGGCGCGTACTGCATCGGCACGAACCAGATCGACGTGCGCGCGGCGGCGGACCGGGGTGTCGCGGCCTTCAACGCGCCGTTCTCCAACACCCGCTCGGTGGTCGAGCTCGCCATCGCCGAGATCATCGGCCTCACCCGGCGGCTGACCGAGTTCGACCGGCAGATGCACGCCGGCGTCTGGAACAAGTCCGCCACCGGCGCGCACGAGGTGCGCGGCCGCACGCTCGGCATCGTCGGCTACGGGAACATCGGCACGCAGCTGTCGGTGCTCGCCGAGAACCTCGGCATGTCGGTGGTGTTCTACGACACCGCGGAGAAGCTTGCGCTGGGCAACGCGCGCCGGATGCACACGCTGGACGAGCTGCTGGACGCCGCGGACGTCGTCACCCTGCACGTCGACGGACGCTCGGGGAACGCGGGACTCTTCGGGGCCAAGCAGTTCGCCCGGATGCGCGCCAGTGCGGTGTTCCTCAACCTGTCCCGCGGGTTCGTCGTCGACTACGCGGCGCTGCGGGACGCGGTGCTGTCCGGTCAGGTGGCCGGCGCGGCGGTGGACGTGTTCGCGCACGAGCCGAAGACGAACGACGAGCCCTTCGAGTCCGAGCTGCGCACCCTGCCGAACGTCATCCTCACACCGCACACCGGTGGCTCGACCGAGGAGGCACAGGAGGCGATCGGCCAGTTCGTCTCGCACAAGGTGCGCGACTACCTCGCCACCGGGTCGACGACGATGTCGGTCAACCTGCCGAACGTCGCCCTCGACCGGGCGCCGGACGTGCACCGGCTCGCCTACCTGCACCGCAACGTGCCCGGCGTACTCGCCGCGGTGAACGCGACGCTCGCCGACCACGGCGTGAACATCGAGGGCCAGCTGCTGGCCACCCGCGGCGAGATCGGCTACGTGGTGACCGATGCCGGCAGCCCGGTCGACCCCGCGGTGGTCGCCGCGCTCGAGGCGCGGCCCGAGTCCGTGCGCCTGCGCGTCCTCAGCTGAGGCCGAGCACGCGGACGCCCGCCGGGCTCAGGACGAGCCGGACTTGCGCTGGAAACGGCGCTGCGAAGGGCCTGCCGTCTCTGAGCCGTGCACGGCACCGGGCGCCGTGGAGCCGTCCTGCGAGCGGTGCTGGGAAGCCTTCTTGCGCTCCAGCGCCTCGCGGAACTTCTCCTTCTCCTTCTCCTTGTCACTCACCGGGGTGTTCGCGTCGTCCTGGGTCATCAGGGCCTCCTTCGTCCGGAAACGGCTGCGGCCCAGCCGAGGGGCCGACCGTCCAGCGCAAGCCTGGTGTACACGGACCCCGGACGCCAATCCGCCGGCGTCCCCGGCGTCGGCGCACCGGCCGGCTCAGGTCACGTCGTGCGTCGGGGCGTCGGAGGTCGTCGCGCCGTCCTCGTCGGCCTCGTCGTGCGTCGCGCGCAGCAGCGTGATCGCCGCCTCGAAGTCCTCGAGCGAGCTGAAGCCCTGGTACACCGAGGCGAACCGCAGGTACGCGACCTCGTCGAGCTCGCGCAGCGGGCCGAGGATCGCCAACCCGATCTCGTAGGCGTCCACCTCGGCCTGGCCCGAGGAGCGCAGCGTCTCCTCGACGCGCTGGGCCAGCACGGCCAGATCGTCCTCACTCACCGGGCGACCCTGGCAGGCCTTGCGCACGCCGGCGACGATCTTCTCCCGGCTGAACGGTTCGGTGACGCCCGATCGCTTCACCACCGACAGGCTGGTGGTCTCGAGCGTGGTGAACCGGCGGCCGCACTGCGGGCACTGCCGGCGCCGGCGGATCGACGAGCCGTCGTCGGACGTGCGCGAGTCGACCACCCGGGAGTCAGGATGCCGGCAGAACGGGCAGTGCACGGGGAGGCCTCTCGCCGGGGCTGGTCGGTGTGCCAGCGCGCCGTCCCGCGGAGACGGGACTCCCCCGGACGGTAGGGGACGCTCCGGTGCCACGCAAGGACCGCAGGACCGGGGTACGCCGCGCCAACCCCGGGGCTCTACCTCCCCGACGGCAGCAAGATCTCCTCGCCGGCCATCAGACCGCCGGACGACATGCGGTTGAGCTGCTCGATCTCCAGCACCACGTCCCGCACGTCCTCCCCCGGTCCCGCCATGCCTGCAGCGAGCTCCCACAGCGTCTCCCCCGGCGTCACCACGTGACGTGTGACCTCGACCGCCGACACCGGTCCGTCGGCCGCGGCGCGTGAGGCCAGGGCGCCGGCGGCGAGGGCGACCAGCAGGAGGGCGATGACGGCGAGCACGAACCGGCCGCGCCGGGTCAGCCGCAGCGCACCGGTCGCCGACGTGCTGTCGGCGCGGGACACCCGCACACTCGGGGCCGGGCCCGCGTAGCCCAGGACCATCGCGCTCATCGCCGTCTCCTCACCTGGGCCGCTCACGCCGCCCTGCCATCCGAACTGCTGCCGAACCGCTGCCCACGCCGTGCGAGAGAAGCGCCGATAGAACGTGTGTACGTCGAACATCTGTACGATGTCTAGCACGGCCCACCGACACGCGTCCAGCGTTTCGTCGAACACATGTTTGATGTCGCGCGCCCCCGGGCCTAGGCTGGGTGGCACGGGAACAGCGCACCACCGACCACTGACATACCCCGGCCCACGTGGGCGACACAGCCGTCGACGGGCCGCCCGGCAGGACGCCGGCGCACCACGACGGCATGGAGCAGGGCACGGGCTCGGCAGCGAAAACGGGAGGCATCACGTGACGGACAAGCGGCGGACAGACGACGAGCAGGCCTTGGCCTCGGTGCACGCGCTGCCCGACGGTGCGCCCGGCACTGACGGCCTGACGCCGCGCCAGCGCCTCGTGCTGCAGACCATCAAGTCGTCGGTCGAGCTGCGCGGCTACCCGCCGAGCATGCGCGAAATCGGCGAGGCCGTCGGCCTGACCAGTCCGTCCAGCGTGAAGCATCAGCTGACCGTGCTCGAGCGCAAGGGCTATCTGCGGCGCGACCCCAACCGCCCCCGGGCGATCGAGGTGGTGCACCCCGATGACTCACGCACCGTGTCCGCCTGGAACCACCGCGAGGCGTGGGCTGGTGGCCTGGACCCCGACGCGCCGGAGCTCGACCGTCGGCCGACGCCCTCGTACGTGCCCGTGGTCGGCAGGATCGCCGCCGGCGGGCCGATCCTGGCCGACCAGGTGGTGGAGGACGTGTTCCCGCTGCCCCGCCAGCTCGTCGGGGACGGGGACCTGTTCCTGCTCAAGGTGACCGGCGACTCGATGGTCGACGCGGCGATCTGCGACGGCGACTGGGTGGTGGTGCGGCGGCAGCCGGTCGCGGAGAACGGTGAGATCGTCGCGGCGATGATCGACGGCGAGGCGACGGTGAAGACGCTGCGGCGCAGCGGCGGGCACGTGCTGCTGATGCCGCACAACCGTGCCTACAGCCCGATCGACGGCGACCAGGCCGTCATCCTCGGACGGGTCGTCAGCGTCCTGCGGAGCCTCTGACCCGGAGCGTCTTGCGATGCCCCTGACCCCCGGCCCTCGCAGCCCGGAGGCGTCCCCGACCCTTGCTCAGTAGCCGAAGCTGCGCGCCACCTCGCGCACCGCGACGGCGGACGCCCGCAGGCCGGCCAGCTCGTCGCTGGACATGGGCACCCGCAGCCGCTCGCTGACGCCGCTGGCCCCCACCAGCGCAGGCACCGACAGGCAGACGTCGGAGATGCCGTAGTAGTCGTCGAGCAGCGACGAGACCGGCAGGATGCGCCGCTCGTCCTTGAGGATCGCCTCGATGATGCGCGAGCCCGCCAGCGCGATCGCGTAGTTGGTGGCGCCCTTGCCCTCGATGATCCGGTACGCGGACTGGACGACCTCGCGGGCGATCCGGTCGCGCACCTGGAGGGTCAGCGGCCCGTACCCCTCGATGCCGTTCCACTCGAGGAGCGGCACCGCGCCCAGTGACGCCGAGCTCCACAGCGGCAGCTCGGTGTCCCCGTGCTCCCCCGCCACGTATGCGTGCACGTTCTGCACCGCGACGCCGGTCTCCTTGGCGATGAGGAAGCGCAACCGGGAGGAGTCGAGCACGGTTCCCGAGCCGAACAGCTGGGTGGACGGCAGCCCGGAGATCTTCAGTGCCGCGTACGTGACGATGTCGACCGGGTTCGTCACCATGACGTGCACGGCGTTCGGCGCCACCCGGACGACGTCGGGCAGCACCTTCTGGATCAGGCTGATGGTGGCCCCGGCCAGGTCCACCCTCGTCTGACCGGGCTTCTGCTTGGCCCCCGCGGTGAACATGACGACGTCCGCGCCGGCGAGCACCTCGAGGTCGTCCGACCCGACGACCTGCGCCATCGGCATGAACTGGATGCCGTGCGACAGGTCGAGCGCCTCGGCCTCGACCTTCGCCTTGTTGATGTCGAACAGTGCGACCTCGCGGGCCGCCCCCCGCATCAGTGCGGCGTACGCCATCGTCGAACCGACGGCGCCCGCCCCCACGATGGCCAGCTTGGACACCCGGCGCGGCGAGAACGGTGCGGCACCCGGCGTCACCGTCTCGTCGCGGTCCTCGTTCTCGCTCATCGCTCCTCCTCGCGGACTGCGGCGGCAACCGCCCCTGTTGTCAGTGAGGCTAGTGCTCCCCCCTCAGCCGGCGCAGCGCGGACAGCGCCACCTCGCGGTCGGTGGTCCACCAGAACGGCGGCATGGACCGCGTCAAGAAGCTCGCGTAGCGCGCCGTGGCGAGGCGGGGGTCGAGCACGGCGACCACCCCACGATCCTCGGCGCTGCGGATCAGCCGGCCGGAGCCCTGGGCCAGCAGCAGCGCGGCATGCGTCGCCGACACCGCCATGAAGCCGTTGCCGCCCGCGCCGGCCACCGCCTGGGTGCGCGCCGCCGCCAGCGGGTCGTCCGGCCGCGGGAACGGGATCCGGTCGATGAGGACGAGGCGGCACGTCGGCCCCGGCACGTCCACCCCCTGCCAGAGCGAGAGGGTGCCGAACAGGCAGGTGGCCTCGTCCGCGACGAACCGCTCGACGAGTGTGGGCAGCTGGTCGTCGCCCTGCACCAGCACCGGCACGTCGAGCCGGCCGCGCATCGCGTCGGCCGCCGCCTCGGCCGCCCGGCGCGACGAGAACAGCCCCAGCGTGCGCCCGCCCGCCGCGGTGATCAGCGCCTCGATCTCGTCGAGCTGGGCGTGCGTCGCCGGTTCGCGGCCCGGCGGCGGCAGGTGCCGCGCGACGTAGCAGATGCCCTGCCGCGCATAGTCGAACGGGCTGCCGACGTCGAGGCCGTGCCACGGACGCCCCTCGTCCATCGGCGCGACGTCGCGTCCTGCGCTGGCGGCGGCGGGCTCGGGGCGCTCGTCGGCCGGGGACGACCCGGCGGCCATCGGCGGGTCGCTGCCCGGGGGCACCACCGCGAGCTCGTCCGCAGCCTCCTCCGCCAGCAGGCGGTCCGGTCCCAGCGGCGCAGCATCGGGCCGACGGGACAGCCCGACAGCCCGCGCCACCGGTTCGAACGACCCACCAAGGGCCACGGTGGCCGAGGTCAGCACGGCGGTGCGTCCCGCGAGCAGATGCGTACGGATCAACCCGTCCACCGCCAGCGGAGCGGCGTGCAACCGGGACACCCGCTCTCCGCGGCGGTCCTCGCTGCGCTCGCACCAGCGCACCGTGCCGCGGGACTCTTCCGGCCCGGCGGCCATCCGCTCCGCGGTCTCGAAGAGCGCGAGCATCGCCGAGGCAGCCATCTTGCGGCCACCATCAGGCCCCGCCGCCCCGGGCTGCGGCCGCAACGCCGACAGCAGTGCCCTGGCGGCATCCCGGACGGCCGCCACGGCGTCCTGCACCCCCGTGGGCAGCCCGTCGGGGAACCGCTCCTCCGGCAGCTCGACGAGCACGGCGGTCAACGCGCGGCCGGCGGCGTCCAGGTCGGTGGTCGGCAGCCCGGCGAGGCGACGGGCCAGCCGCGCCGCGTGCTCCACCGTCGGGGTCGACAGCTCGCCGGTGGCCTGCGCCGTGACGCGCTCGGCGAGCTCGTGCGCCTCGTCCACCACGAGCACCTGGTGCTCCGGCAGCACCCCCGGCCCGCCGGCGGCGGCGATGCCGAGCATCGCGTGGTTCGTCACGACGAGATCGGCCCCGCGCGCCGCCGCCCGCGCCCGGTCCGGAAAGCACTCCTCGACGAGCGGGCAGGTGGCGCCGATGCACTCCAGCGCCGTGACGGACACCTGGCGCCAGGCCCGGGCGCTCACGCCGGGCACCAGGTCGTCGCGGTCGCCGGTGTCGGTCTCGTCGGCCCATTCCCGCAACCGCACCACCTGGTCGCCGAGCCCTTCCCGCTCCGCACTCTCGACGCTCGGCGCCGGGTGCTCCGCGACACCGGCCGGCTCGGGCAGGTCGAACAGGGCGCCCACGTCGTCCAGCGGGTAGCCGCCCTCCACCTTGTTGCGGCACAGGTAGTTGTGCCAACCCTTGAGCAGCGCCACCTTCGGCGGGCGGGGCAGCAGTGGGGTGAGCGCCGCGGTGACCACCGGCAGGTCGCGGGTGAGCAGCTGGCGCTGCAGGGCCAGGGTCGCGGTGGACACGACAACCCGCTCGTCCTGCGTCACGGCATGCCGCAGGGCCGGCACCAGGTAGGCCAGCGACTTGCCGGTGCCGGTACCGGCCTGCACGACGAGGTGCTCCCCGGTGGCCAGCGCGTGCGCCACCGCGACGGTCATCGCGTGCTGACCGTCGCGCCGCGAGCCGCCGAGCGCCGCGACAGCGCGGTCCAACAGCTGTTCCGCCGACTCCGCCGCCTGCGTCGACCGGTCCGCCCGGTCCGCCGAAGGTGCCGACCGGTCCGACCGGTCCGCATCGTCTGCCGACACCGCAGCCTTGGCCGGCGCTCCGGCCGGCGCAGCGCGTCTCCTGGGCGGCACCGGGTCACTGTAGTGCCCGGTCCGGGCCGCACCGGCGCCGGCGGCCGACCCGACACCGCCGCCCGGACGCGAGCCGCCACGCGACTCCGCTGCCAGGATGGGCCGATGAGCACCCCCGTCGACCCGACCGTCCTGCGGTACTACGCCGATGAGTTCGACGAGGGCGCGCGCCTCGGCAGCACCGCCCTCGGCCCGCTCGAGCTGATCCGCACCCGGGAGCTGCTCACCGCCCTGCTCCCCCCCGCCCCGGCGGACGTGCTCGACGTCGGCGGCGGCACGGGTGCGCACGCCGCGTGGATGGCGGCGGACGGGTACCGGGTCACGGTCATCGACCCCGTTCCGCGGCACGTGCAGCAGGCCGCCGCGATCCCGGGCGTGCACGCCGTCCTCGGGCATGCGGGCGAGCTGCCCGTGCCGGACGACAGCGCGGACGCCGTCCTGCTCGCCGGCCCCCTGTACCACCTGCCCGCCGCCGCGGACCGGGCGCGGGCGCTGGCCGAGGCGTGCCGGGTGGTGCGCCCGGGTGGCCTGGTCGCGGCGGTCGGCATCAGCCGGCACTCCGAGCTGCTCGAGCTGGCCACGCTGGGCACCCTCGACGACGACGCCCTGGAGCGCATGCGCCGGGTGCTGGCCACCGGCGTGCACGACGGTGCGGCCGGGTTCACGCTCGCCTACCTGCACCAGTGGGACGAGCTGCGCGCCGAGCTGGCGATCGCCGGGCTGCGTGGCGTGCTGGTGTACGGCATCGAGGGCCCGGCGGCGGGCGCCCTGCGGCCGCCCGAGCCGGACCCCGCGCGCGCGAAGGCCCGCCTGGAGTCGGTGCTGCGTGCCGCACGCCTCGTCGAGACGGAGGCGCAGCTGGTCCCGTCGAGCCCGCACCTGCTGGCCGTCGGCCGACTGCCCGACTGAGGTCCGTCCCTCCGCGCGGCCCGCCGGGCCGCGTCAGGCGCCGGCGGTGACCGCCGCGGCCCGCAGCTCCGCGGCCAGCGCCGCGTCGACCCTGGCCCGCAGCGCGGTGCCCTCAGAAAGGTGCTCGGTGCGCTCGATGTCGCCGCTGGCGTGCACCCGGGCGACGAGGTCGCCCCGCGAGTAGGGCACGACGAGGTCGATGAGCACGCCGGGGCGGGGCAGCTGGTCGGCGACGAGAGCCGCCAGCTCGTCGATCCCCTCGCCGCTGTGCGCCGAGACCACCACCGAGTGCACCTCGCGCAGGCGCAACCGCGCCAGCGCCTCCGGATCGGCGATGTCCGCCTTGTTGAGCACGATGATCTCCGGCACGTCCATCGCCCCGGGGATGTCGGCGAACACGTGGCGAACGGCGGTGATCTGCCCTTCCGGGTCCGGGTGGGCGGCGTCCACCACGTGCAGGATCAGGTCGGCGTCGGCCACCTCCTCCAGGGTCGAGCGGAACGCCTCGACGAGCTGGTGCGGCAGGGCCCGCACGAAGCCGACGGTGTCGGTCAGCGTGTACACCCGGCCGTCGTCGGTCTGGGCCCGGCGCACGGTCGGGTCGAGCGTCGCGAACAGCGCGTTCTCCACCAGCACGCCGGCGCCGGTCAGGCGGTTGAGCAGCGACGACTTGCCGGCGTTGGTGTAGCCGGTGATCGCGACCGACGGGATCGCGTTCCGCTTGCGGGAGGCCCGCATCGTCACGCGCGCGGGCTCCATCTCCTTGATCTCGCGGCGCAGCTTCGCCATCCGCGTGCGGATGCGGCGCCGGTCCAGCTCGATCTTCGTCTCGCCGGGACCACGGGAGCCCATCCCGGCGCTCGCGCTGCCGACCTGGCCGCCCGCCTGCCGCGACATCGACTCGCCCCAACCGCGCAGCCGCGGCAGCAGGTACTCCAGCTGCGCCAGCTCCACCTGAGCCTTGCCCTCCCGGGACTTGGCGTGCTGGGCGAAGATGTCGAGGATCAGCGCGGTGCGGTCGATCACCTTGACCTTGACGACGTCCTCCAGCGCGCGCCGCTGGGAGGGCGCCAGGTCGCCGTCCACGACGACCGTGTCGGCGCCCACGGCCCGCACCAGCACGGCGAGCTCGGCGGCCTTGCCGGAGCCGAGGTACGTGCTGGGGTCCGGCGTGCGGCGGCGTTGCAGCACCCCGTCGAGCACCTGCGACCCCGCGGTCTCGGCCAGGGCGGCCAGCTCGCGCAGCGAGACCTCGGCGTCCAGCGGCGATCCGGCGCCGGACAGCCCGACGAGCACGACGCGCTCGAGACGCAACGCCCGGTACTCGACCTCGGTGACGTCCTCGAGCTCGGTGGACAGGCCCGCGACCCGACGCAGCGACAGGCGCTCGGCCAGGTCGAGCTGGTCGCCGTCGTAGTTCGTGTGCTCGGAGCTGCCATGCTGCACGGCCGTGCCGGCCCGGGCGAGCACGCGTGCGACGACCGCGTCCGCCACCTCCTGGTCGGAGCGCGCTGGCACCGCGGCCGGCTCCTGCGGGGTGGATCGAGCCTCGTCCACGCGGATCCTCTCGTCGTCGGGGGTATGCCTCCAGGGTCGCATGCGCGGCCGTCCCGGGCGACGTCTTTCGCTGCGGGCCGACCGGCGCCGTGATCCCCGGTCGCCGGTCCACCCCCGGCTAAGGTCGACGTCGTGACGGGCTCCGACCACTACTTCACCGCGCGTCCGGCGTCCGCCGCCGACCGGCGCACCATCGTCGTCGAGCTGTCCGGGCGCACCGTCGAGGTCGAGACCGCGGCGGGCATCTTCTCCCCGGGCCACGTCGACCTCGGCAGCCGGGTGCTGCTGCGCACGGTGCCGCCGCCACCGCCGTCCGGCGAGCTGCTCGACCTCGGCTGCGGCTGGGGACCGCTCGCCCTGACCATGGCCGCAGCATCCCCCGCGGCCCGGGTGTGGGCGGTGGACGTCAACGAACGCGCACTGGACCTGGTGCGCCGCAACGCCGCCCGGCTCAGCCTGGCGAACGTCGTCGCGGCGACCCCCGACGAGGTCCCGGCGGGCCTGGCCTTCGCGACCGTCTGGTCGAACCCGCCGATCCGGGTGGGCAAGGAGGCGCTGCACGCGCTGCTGCTCCGCTGGCTCGACCAGCTGGTGCCGGACGGCGAGTGCTGGCTGGTCGTCGGGCGCCATCTCGGTGCCGACCCGCTGCAGGACTGGCTCACCGCGTCGCTGGGCGGCCGAGCCGAGGTCGGTCGCGCCGCCAGCGCCAAGGGCTTCCGGGTGCTCCGGGTGGCCCGGACCTAGGCCGTCACCGGATCTAGGCCGTCACCGGATCTAGGCCGTCACCGGATCTAGGCCGTCACCGGACCTAGGCCGTCACCGGGGCGGTGCGCCAGCGGCCGCGAGATCCACGCTCGCCAGCGCCACCAGCACCGCGGGCCCGGCCAGCTCGACGTGGCCGTCGGCCCGCACCCGGACCCGCAACGTGCCGCCCGGCACGTGCACCGTCCAGGTGTCGGGGGCGCCCGGCCCCGCCCACGCGCGCACCGCCAGCGCCGCGGCGCACGCGCCGGTGCCGCACGAGCGGGTCTCCCCGACGCCGCGCTCGTGCACCCGCATCCGCACCGCGCCGACCACGGTGCCGTCCGGTCCGGCGCCTTCTCCCAGCGGCAGGACGAGCTCCACGTTGGTCCCCTGCCCGGGCGTCGGCGTGACCACGGGCGGCACCGAGAGGTCCGCCGCCGCCAGCTCGTCGTCCGAGGCCAGCACCAGCACCGTGTGCGGGTTGCCCACGTCCACGCGCAGCGCCGGCCGCTCCACCGGCAGCCCACGGACGTGCACCTCGACGTCGCCGCCCGCGGCCACCGCGGCCTCGCCGCCCGGCAGCAGCCACGGGCCCATGTCCACGCCGTACCAGGCGACCTCGTCGGGCGACGGCTCACGCCACACCCGCCGCACACCGGCCCGGGTGGCGACCGCGAGATCGCCCGTGCCGTCCCACAGCCCGAGCCGCTCCAGGTAGGCCGCGAACACCCGCACGCCGTTGCCGCACATCTGCGCGGCCGAGCCGTCGGCGTTCCGGTAGTCCATGAACCAGGCTGCCTCGGGGTCCGTGCGCGCCACCTCGATGCCGTCCGGCTCCAGCGCGGCGGGTACCAGCCGGATGACGCCGTCGCCGCCGAGCCCACCGCGGCGGTCGGCCAGCGCGCGCACCGCCTCCGCGGTCAGGCCGAGCTCGCCCGTGCGGTCGTCCAGCAGGACGAAGTCGTTGTGCGTGCCATGCCCCTTGGTCACGACGAGGCCACCGGCGGGCCAGTCGGCGGGCGGGCCGGTCGGGCCCACGGGGGTGGCGGTCACGCGCCCAGCCTACGGCGGGTACCGGCGTCGGCCGGAGCCGGCAGGTCCCCGGCCACGTGCCGGGCGACGAGCTCCCGGGCGCGCTCGACGAGCCTCGGGTCCGCCGCATCGAGCCAGTGCACGCGGGGGTCGCGGCCGAACCAGCCCATCTGCCGACGGGCGAGCCGGCGGGTCGCGGCGACGGTGGCGTCCCGCGCATCCTGCTCGGTGACGCGGCCGGCGAGCAGGTCGAGCACCTGGGCGTAGCCGACCGCGCGCGCCGCGGTGCGCCCGAGGCCGCCGCCCGCCGTCAGGCCGCGTACCTCGTCGACCAGCCCGGCGGCCCACATCCGGTCCACCCGACCGGCGACCCGCGCGTCCAAGACCGTGCGGTCGCAGTCCACGCCGATCTGCAGCGCCGGCACCGCGTACTCGTGCCGCGGCAGCGCCGCCGAGTACGGCCGTCCGGTCAGGCCGATCACCTCCAGCGCGCGCACCAGCCGGCGCGTGTTGCGCGACCCGATCCGCGCCGCAGCCTCCGGATCCACCGCGGCCAGGTCGGCGTGCAGCAGCCCGGGCCCCCCGTCCGCCGCCCGGGCCTCCAGCCGCTCGCGCAGCGCAGGGTCGGTGCCGGGGAACTCCAGGTGATCCAGCAGCGCGCGGACGTACAGCCCGGACCCACCGACCGCCACCGCGGCCCGCCCTGCGCCACCGAGGTCGTTCAAGACGGCGCGGCCCCACCCCTGGTAGTCGGCGACGGTGGCGTCCTGCGCCGGGTCCAGCACGTCGAGCAGGTGGTGCACCACGCCGTGCCGCTCGCCGAGTGGCACCTTGGCGGTGCCGACGTCCATCCCGCGGTACAGCTGGAGGGCGTCGGCATTGACCACGTCGCCGCCCAGCGCGAGCGCCAGGGCGATCCCCAGGTCGGACTTGCCGGTGGCCGTCGGTCCGACGACCGCCACCACGAGGCCACCGGCCCCGCCGGTCCGATCCGTCCCCTCGGGCCCGTGGCCCGGGTCGTCGGCGCTCAGTTGGCGTCCGACTGCGCCGCGGCGACCGCTGCGGGGTATGCCTCGTCGAGCTCGGCGAAGAACTCCAGCGTGGTGGTGATGCCGCAGACGACCTGCTGGTCGATCTGCTCGTCGCTCACGCCGTGCTCGTAGTCGACCGTCAGCTCGCCGAACACGGCGATGCTCCGCCCGGTCACCCGGACGTACACCTTGGGCCACAGCTTGTCGGCGTTCCAGGTGTTCGCGCGCGACGTCACCTCGTCGGCCAGCTCCGCCGGCAGCTCACGCCCCCACCGGCCCCGCACCTGGAGGATCTCCAGCGCCTTGCCGTAGCTGATGAACATGAACGGGTGGCCCTCCCAGTTGCCGAAGGGGTCACCATCCGCGTCCCGGCCGAACCGGTAGTCCTTGGCACCCAGACGCGTCGCCACGCGGTCCCGGGTCAGCGGGGCGAGGGGGTTCGTCTGGTTCGCCTGCCGGTCGGAGGAGAAGAGGCCCATCGCTGATCCGATCCTTCCGCGCGGAGTGCCGCGCCCGTTCCGGGAGTACCGCGCCCCGTGCCGCGCGGACGGCTGCGACTCTATCGGCCGACGGGAGCGGCGGGGGCCGGCCCCGACCAGGCGCGCTCCCCGGCCGCCGGTTCGTCGGCCTCGTCCCCTGCCCCGGCGACCCGCGTCGGGCCTCGTCCCCCGAACGGCGGCGACCCGCGTCGGCGGCGGTCGGTACTCTCGGTGGCATGCCGTCCTTCGTCTCGCGGGCCCGCGGCTGGTTCGCCCGCCGTGACCTGCGCCCGGCGACGCCGGCCGCGGCGGACCGGCTCACGCAGGACGAGCTGCACGCCGAGGTGACGTCGCTGCTCGCGCGTGTGCTGGGTGTCGCCGCGCCGGCGCTCGAGATCCCGGCCACCGTCACCCCCGCCCGGATCGCTGCCTGGTTGACCGAGCACGACTTCAACTACTTCGTCGACAACGACGGCGACCTCGGCGGCCTGTGGCACGGGCGGCTGTTCTACTTCTTCCTGTTCGGCGACCAGTCCGAGATCCTCCAGGTGCGCGGCCAGTGGCAGCGCGAGGTCGCCATCGAGCGGATGGCCGAGATCCTCGACATCTGCAACGAGTGGAACACGGAACGCATCTGGCCGAAGGCGTACGTGCGGGTCCGCGACAACGGGCGGGTGCACGTGGTCGCCGAGGTCTCCCTCGACCTCGAGCACGGTGCCACCGACGCGCAGCTGCACCAGACGCTCCAGTGCGGTCTGTCCACCGGGAACCTCTTCTTCGACGCCCTCGACGAGCGGTATCCCGACCCGGTGGGGGTGGCGCCGTGAGCCGCCCCGGCTGGCTGAACCGGGCGCTCGGGCGCCTGCCCGCGCCGGTCCGGCCGGCGAGCGACATCGGTGCGCTCCTGTCCCCCTTGACCCGCGAGCGCATCGCCGACTACCTGCGTCACCGGGGGTACCGGTTCGTCGTCGACGACGACGGGGACCTGACCGGCACGTGGGACGGCAACCGGTTCTGGTTCCTGCTGCTCGGTGACGACCACGAGATCGCCCAGGTGCGCGGTCGCTGGCACCGTTCCGTGCCGCCCGAGCTCGCGGGACAGCTCGCCCTGACCGTCAACGACTGGAACCGCGACCGGATCTGGCCGAAGGTCTACTCCCGTGAGGAGGACGGTGAGCTCGCGGTGTACGCGGAGGTGTCCGCCGACCTCGAGCCCGGCGTGAACGACGTCCAGCTGGCCCAGCTGGTCGCGTGCGGGCTCGGCACCGGCGTCCAGCTGTTCACCGCGCTCTCGGAGCTGATCCCCGAGCCCGGCGGCTCCGCGCCCGCCACGGACGTGCCCGACAACTGACGTCCGCGGACCCGACCGCCCCGCGGACCCCGACCGCCCCGCGATGCCCGGCCGCCACGGCGCCGACCCGGATCGCGCCCCCCGGGGTCAGAGGCCGCCGAGGATCTGGCCGAGCAGGATCTTCGTGATCATCGCGGCCGGGTAGACCAGCGCGTAGCCCAGGGCCACGCGCGAGTCGTGCCCGGTGCGCCCGTTGGCGAACGCCAGCACCGCAGGCTGCGTCTGCGAGCCGCCGATGACGCCGGACAGCTGCGTGCCGCCCATCCGGAACACATGACGCATGACGAGGTAGAGCCCGGCGCCGACGACGCTGGTCACCGCCATGCCCAGGATGAGGATCTTCACCCACTCGCCCGAGGCGAAGGCCACGCCGATCTGGGACCCGGCCTTGGTGCCCGCCTGGGCGAGGAACACCAGCAGGCCAAACTCCGAGATCGCCTGCGCGGCGGTGTACGGCATGGCCGTGACGATCGGCCCGACGCGCCCGATCCTGCCGAGGATCAGTCCGATGAGCAGCGTGCCGGCCGCCGAGCCGATGGAGAAGTACCGGCCGGGCACCGGGAACGCGACGACGCCGAGGAGGATGCCGGCCGTCATGCCCAGGCCGAGCACGATGGGCGTGATGTCCGAGAGCCCGCGTGAGGAGTCCCCGAAGAACCGGGACACCTCCGTCATCCGGGCCCGTGGCGCGATCACCCGGACCCGGTCGCCGAGCTGGAGCTGGAACTCGTCGGAGGCCACCACGTCCACGTCGCCGCGGCGGATCCGCGACACCGTGGCGTCGTAGCGCTGCGCGAGGCCGAGCTCACCGACCGTGCGGCCCGCGGCCCGGGGGTCGGAGACCGTCACGCGGCGCACGTCGAGGTACGCCCGGTCGATCTCGAGGTGGTGCGAGGAGGTGTGGCCGAGCTCGGCCGTCACCGCCTCCACCTCGTCGGCCGGGCCGACGACGGTCACCAGGTCATCAGCCAGCAGCGTGTCGCGCTCGTCCGCCGCGAGAATGGGCGACATCTCGCCGTGCCGCACCCGCGAGAACCTGATCCGCTCGCCGTGCTGGCGCACCAGCGCGTCGATCGAGGGCGCCGTGGTGATGTCCACCCGCACCGTGCGACTCACCAGGCTCGGCGGCGCATCGGTGTCGGCACCGCGGTTGCGCAGCGCCAACGAGACCACGATGAGCATGCCGATGACGCCGAACAGGTAGGTGACGGCGTACGCCACCGTGGGAGTCGTCTGGTCGTTCGCGGCCTCCCGGGCGGCGGCCAGCGCCGGGGTGTTGGTCACCGCGCCGGCGAACGCGCCGGCGATCGTGGCGGCGTTCAGTCCGAGCAGCCGGCCCACTCCCACCGCGGTGAGCGCGCCGATGCAGAGCATGCCGACCATCGAGAGGATCGATCCGAGGTTGCGGCGCAGTGACGCGAAGAACGTCGCACCGGAGACGATGCCCACCGTGAAGGTGAACAGGGTCAGCCCGAGCGTGCCCAGTGCCTCGGTGATCTGCATGTCGATGTCGAAGGTCGCCGCCCACGCGGACAGGCCGATCGCGAGGAACAGCACCGCCGCCGCGCCGAGGCCGACACCCTTGATCTTGAGGTGCCCGATCAGCGACCCGACGCCGACGACGATGAACAGGAGCAGCACGGGCTGCTCGGCCAGGAAGCTGAAGAACGCGGCCAACGGAGGCTCCCAGGGCTGGGGGGGTGGCATCGGTGCGGCGCCATCACAGCATCGGTCCGACAGCCGGGCGCGGGTCGAAAGGCCCGCCCACGGCTCGTGACGCCCGGACCCGCGCGCTCAGCGTGCCGTCAGGCTACCGATCTCGGGCATGCCCAGCGCCACCGGGCCGGCCGCCGCAGACGAGTCTGGTGCCCCGTGGGAGTGCTGGTGAGCGTCCTGCGACGCGGCACGGGCGGCCCACGCGTCGCCGGCGCGGGTGCGCCGGACGGTGAACGTGCCCCCGGTCAGCGCGGAGTCGGCGACCAGGTGGTGCGGTGCTCCGTGGGTGACGTCGACGCGCACCAGGTCGCCGGGGCGGGGCCGGTCACCCGCCGGAAGCCCGGCCGGCAGCGCGAGGTGCACCAGCCGGTTGTCCGCGGCACGGCCCGAGACGCGGGCCGTCTGCTCGTCCTTGCGACCCTCGCCCTGGGCAACGAGCACCTCGAGCGTGCGGCCGACCTGGGCCTCGTTGCCCGCCAGGCTGATCCGCTCCTGCAGCTCGATGAGCCGCTCGTAGCGCTCCTGGACCACGGCCTTCGGCACCTGCTCGTCGGCCGTCGCCGCCGGGGTCCCGGGGCGCGGCGAGTACTGGAAGGTGAACGCGGACGCGAAACGCGACTCCTCCACCACCCGCAGCGTCTCGACGAAGTCGTCCTCCGTCTCGCCGGGGAACCCGACGATGATGTCGGTGGTGATCGCCGCGTCCGGGATGGCCGCCCGGACCCGGTCGATGATCGCCAGGAAGCGCGCCGACCGGTAGGACCGGCGCATCGCCCGCAGCACGCGGTCAGAGCCGGACTGCAGCGGCATGTGCAGCGACGGCATGACGGTCGGGGTGGACGCCATCGCCTCGATGACGTCGTCGGTGAACGCCGCCGGGTGCGGGGAGGTGAACCGCACCCGGTCCAGCCCGGGCACGGCCCCGACACTGCGCAGCAGGGCGGCGAAAGCGCCCCGGTCCCCGAACTCGACACCGTAGGAGTTGACGTTCTGCCCGAGCAGCGTCACCTCGATCACGCCCTGCGCGACGAGCGCCTCCACCTCGGCCAGCACCTGGCCGGGGCGCCGGTCCCGCTCCTTGCCACGCAGCGACGGCACGATGCAGAAGGTGCACGTGTTGTTGCAGCCCACGCTGATGGACACCCAGCCCGCGTAGACCGACTCGCGCCGCGTCGGCAGGGTGGACGGGAACACCTGGAGCGACTCGGCGATCTCCACCTGGGCCGCCGCATTGTGCCGGGCGCGGTCCAGCAGCGCCGGCAGGACGTCGAGGTTGTGCGTGCCGAACACCACATCGACCCAGGGCGCCCGCTCGACGATGCCTGCGCGGTCCTTCTGCGCCAGGCAGCCGCCGACCGCGATCTGCATCCCGGGCCGCCGGCGCTTGATCGCCGCCAGCCGCCCGAGGTTGCCGTACAGCCGGTCCGAGGCGTTCTCGCGCACCGCACAGGTGTTGAGCACGACGACGTCGGCCACCCCGGCGGCGGCGCCCGCCGCATCGGTCGGGACGTAGCCCGCCTCCTCCAGCAGGCCCGCCATGTGCTCGGAGTCGTGCACATTCATCTGGCAGCCGAGGGTCTTGACGAGGTACGTGCGCGCCGTGGCGACACCGGGCGCCGCTCCGGGTGCGGATGCGGGTGCGGGCGGCGTGACGAGGACGGGCAGGGTGGCGGACATCGTCCACCAGGGTACGTCGCGGTCGACCCGGGGCCGCGCGCGCCTCCGGGTCGGGGGCCGGCCCTCGGCGCCGATCCTGGGGAGGTCGGCGTCAGCCGGCCGTGGCGGACGCGTGCAGCTCGCGCACGACGGTGACCTTGATCTCCCCCGGGTAGCTGAAGTCGGCCTCGATCTGCCGGGCGATCGTCTGCGCCAGACCCGGCAGCGCGAGGTCGTCGACCTCGGACGGCTCGACCACCACGCGCACCTCCCGGCCGGCCGCCATGGCGAGCACCCGCCGGACGCCCGGGTGGGCGGCGACCAGGGACTCCAGCCGCTCCATCCGCTCCACGTACTGGTCGAGGTCGTCGCGCCGGGCTCCGGTCCGCGCGGCGGACACGGCGTCCGCCGCCTGCACGATCACGGCCTCCACGGTCTCGGTCGGCACCTCGTCGTGGTGCGCGGCGATGGCGTTCACCACCGCGGGCGACTCCCCGCAGCGCCGGGCCAGCTCGGCGCCCAGAGCCGCATGCGTGCCGGTGCGTTCCGGGCTCAACGCCTTGCCGATGTCGTGCAGCAGGGCCGCGCGCCGCGCCACCTCGACGTCCGCGCCGACCTCGCCGGCGATCGCGGCGGCAATCAGCGAGGTTTCCACGAGGTGGTCCAGCACGTTCTGCCCGTAGGACGTGCGCAGCCTCAACCGGCCCAGCGTCACCACCAGCTCGCTGTCCAGGCCGCTCACGCCGGCACGTTCCACGGCCTCGCCGCCCGCCGCCTCCGTACGTTCCTGTGCGGTGGCCAGGGCCTGCGCGTACACCGTCTCGATCCGCTGCGGGTTGATCCGGCCGTCCACCATCAGCGCCTCGAGCGTCACCTGCGCGACCTCCCGGCGCTCGACGTCGAAGCAGGACAGCACCACCGCGTCCGGCCGCTCGTCGACCAGCACGTTCACCCCGGTCAGCGCCTCGAAGGCCCGGATGTTGCGGCCCTCCTTGCCGATGATCCGGCCCGTCATCTCCTCCGACGGCAACGGCAGGACAGTGATCGCCGCCGCGGAGCTGGTCGGCACCGCCAGGCGCTGGACCGCGGTGACGAGGATCCGCCGGGCCCGGGCCTCCGCGGTGCGCCGCGCCTGAGCGTCGATGCGCCGCACCTGCATGGCCGCATCACGGGTCGCCTGCTCGGTCAGCCTGCTGAGCAGCTCGGCGCGTGCCTCGTCCTCGGCCAGACCGCTGACGGCCTCGAGCTCGGCGCGCGCCGCCAGCCGGGCCTCAACGAGTCTCGTGGCCGCCGCGCGCTCGGCGTCGGCGACGGTGCGGGCTGCGGCCCGCTCGGCGGCGTCGACGGCCCGCGCGGCCGTGCGCTCGGCCACCACCAGCTCCTCCGCCCGCTCGCGGACCCGGCGCTCCATCGCGTCCAGGTCGTCCCGGTCCTGGGCGAGCGCCAGCTCCCGCTCCGAGAGCCGACGTTCCCGGCGGTCGGCGTCGGAGAGCTTGGAGCGCGCCTCGTCCTTGATCGAGGCGACGTCCTCGATCGCCCGACGGCGCACCGACTCTGCCTCACGGCGGGCGATGAGCACGAGGAGCAGCGCGACCAGGCACGCACCGAGGAGGCCGACGATCGTGCCGACCTGGCCCCAGT
>Ga0302273_1000277_pt1 | contig 24068 bp, 22 predicted proteins | sample III_Bog_N1_3_FD_198774 | JGI IMG/M metagenome (GOLD analysis project Ga0302273, IMG submission 198774) | Peat permafrost microbial communities from Stordalen Mire near Abisko, Sweden - III_Bog_N1_3 | ecosystem: Environmental > Terrestrial > Soil > Wetlands > Peat | place: Sweden: Abisko... | reverse complement strand
AAGAAATGAGAAATCAATTAATGTTGATTTAAAACCAGAAATTCCACAAAAGAAAAAAATCTCTGATCAATTCAAGTATGTTAGAGAACTATCAGCGGATTATGACAAAGTGTTTTGGATAATTGATTTTGATGTAATAAAGAATGAAAGTCTTAAAGCAAAAAAAGGAACTAAAACTTCACTTCAAGAATTTAAAGCGTATTATGATGAAATTAATAAAAGTCTTGAAAACGTTATAGTTATAATTAACAATCCTTGTTTAGAGTACTGGATTCTATTACATTATGAAACAACTTCCAAATATTATGAAACTTGTGTCGGAGTTACAAAACAATTGAAGAAACATTTACCTGATTATAACAAATCGCAAGTGTTTTATACAAAACAAGATAATGATATTTATTTAAGATTAAAATCACTATTGTCAAAAGCAATTACAAATGCAGAAAGACTAGAAAAGTTTGACTTTAATAATCCAGATTCCGGAAAGAGCGAGATGCAATTGTTCTTTAATACAGAGCAAATAAAAATGATAATAGAATAAGATCCAACTGCTAACACATAGTACTTCGTGTGGTCGGTACGAACCACACGAAGTCTAAGTTGTACTAAATAACTGAGAAAACTTATTTGAAAGGAAAATTTAAAGACAGTGTTTGTGAAATATGGAGAAATGGAAATAAGCTAATACCACAAAATTGGATTGAAAATTAAACCAATCAATTTAAATTAGAATATCTATTAATAGTGAAAATTCTAATACAAAGAAAAAAGAAATTACAAAAGAAACAATGAACCGCTAATACATAGAACCACTCGTTTCCTAACGAGGGCTTAATGGTCTGTCGTTTATAACGATATAACTCAACTATTCTGTTAGCAAATAAAACGTTGGAAACGTAAAACAAATTACCCCACTCGTTAGGAAAACGAGGGGGAGGTGGACATCTAATGAGCATATCCGAGAGGACTTGGGAACAAAAACAACTGAAATTTCCTCCATGCCGAAAACTAAAATAGCTATTATTGTTAGGAATTAAGATAAATTATCGGTAGTTTTATAAGCTAAAATAAACGTGAGAAAACAAAACAATGAATAAAAAACCAGCAGTATGGAAATTGATACTATCTATTTGGAACGTTGTGTGAATACATTGGAAAAAGCCTTCGGACTATTAGAAAAAGTGCAACCGGAAGATATTGAATTTGACATGTATCGCTCGGCCTGCATTAATGAGTTTGAAATTATTATTGAGCAGAGTGGAAAGTTACTAAAAAAGGTGTTAAAGCCTTATTTCGCAAGTTCTAAAGCTGTTGACATGTTAGTTTTTAAAGATATTTTCAGACATGCTGCCCTTCATAGTATCATTGATACTGAAAGCTGCGAGAGATGGTTGCTGTACTGAGATAACAGGAATTCCACAGCTCACGATTACGGTGTAGGGTTTGCCAAAGATACATTGAAACTATTGCCACAATTTATCATCGATGCGAAAGGTATTGTAGCAGCTATCAACAAACAAAACAAAGAAACATGATACTTCGCGAAAAAGACAAACAAATTCTGATTCAACTTTTTAGTCAGTTAGAAGGACCGGTTGAAGTATTGGCATACGGCAGTCGCGTGAACAATACAGCACATGATGGCAGCGACCTGGATTTGGTTATCCGGGCTAAAAACCATAAACCGCTGTCCGTAGATATTTATGCATGTTTACAGGAGCAAATTAAACAAAGTAACATACCCATCCTGGTTGAACTAAGGGACTGGACTACACTTCCTGAAAGTTTTCATCGACAGATTGAAAAACAATACGAAGTGATCTATTCCAGTATCAATTAACTGACATTGACCTCTAAAATAAAGAAACAAAACAATCATTTTTCAACTATCAATTTATCGATAAAACAATTCTCAACCTATTAAAATAGCATCCTGCTATTGTTCGCACGCTCAAAACCCTCTCCCCCTCGTTTCCTAACGAGAGGTTAGTGGTCAATCGTTTATAACGATATAATTCAACTATTCCGTTAGCAAATAAAACGTTGGAAACGTAAAACAAATTACCCCCTCGTTAGGAAACGAGGGGGAGGTGGAGTTTGTTAGTCCATCATTTGGCGAACAGGGTTCAAGCACCCCTTATGCTCCATCCTGTTTCTCACGTAAATCCTGAATATGAATAATGATTTGACAGATTAAGCGATCTAAAAAGAATGAATTTAAAACATTTGTTTTAAAAATTCATATTTTCAACTAACTTTGTACATCAAACAGCGTTTTAAGGAATAAGTATTCATAAAGTATAAATAAACTCATTGATCAAATGTCGAATATAATAGGTAAATTATTTACGTTCACCTCTTTTGGGGAGTCTCACGGAAAAGGTATCGGGGGTGTTGTGGATGGTTGTCCATCGGGCATTGAACTGGATGAAGTGTTCATTCAGAATGAGCTGAACCGCCGCCGTCCGGGACAGTCGGATATATCCACACCACGTAAGGAAGGCGATAAGGTAGAATTCCTGTCCGGAGTCTTTGAAGGAAAAACCACCGGAACCCCCATAGCTTTTGTGATCTGGAATGAAAACCAGCACAGCACGGATTACGATCATTTGAAAGAAGTGTACCGTCCCTCACATGCCGATTATACCTACCAGCAGAAATACGGAATCCGTGACCACCGTGGTGGAGGACGCAGCTCGGCACGCGAAACGGCTTCGCGGGTAGTAGCAGGTGCCATTGCTAAACTGGTATTAAAAAATATCGGAATTGAAATTACTGCTTTTACTTCCCGGGTGGGACACATTGCTATGACGCAGAGCTTTGAGTCAGTTGACTTAACCCTGATAGAAAGCAATATCGTTCGTTGCCCCGAACAGGAAACGGCTGAAAAAATGATAGCCTACATAAAACAATTGAAAAACGAAGGCGATTCGATAGGCGGTATTATTTCGTGTATCATCAAAGGGGTTCCTGTTGGGTTAGGCGAACCTGTATTTGATAAATTGCAGGCAAGGCTTGCCCAGGCTATGCTAAGCATCAATGCCACCCATGGTTTTGATTACGGACGCGGGTTTGAAGGTGTAAGCCTGAAAGGGTCGGAAATGAATGATGCCTTTGTAAAAGTAGATGACAAGGTAACTACCCGGACCAATAACTCAGGGGGTGTACAGGGCGGTATCAGCAATGGCCAGGATATTTATTTCAGGGTACTGTTTAAACCGGTTGCCACCATTTCAAAGAAACAGGACACCCTGGATATTCATGAAAAAGAAGTAGAACTTGAAGCCCGTGGCCGGCATGATCCTTGCGTATTACCCCGAGCCGTACCCATCGTGGAAGCCATGGCTGCCATGACGCTACTGGATCTGTATCTGATTAAGAGTTGATTGGTTAATTGGTTGATTAGTTGATTGGTTGATTAGTTGATTGGTTGATTAGTTGATTAGTTGATTGGTTAATTGGTTTAATTGGTTTAATTGGTTGATTGGTTGATTAGTTGATTAGTTGATTGGTTAATTGGTTTAATTTCGGACACTTAACTTACTCAACTCAATTAACTTATTCAACTTATTCAACTAAATCAACATATTCAACTAAATCAACTCAATCAACTTACTCAACTCAATTAACTTATTCAACTTATTCAACTTATTCAACTAAATCAACTTATTCAACTAAATCAACTTATTCAACTCAATCAACTTATTCAACTAAATCAACTCAATCAACTTACTCAACTCAATCAACTAAATCAACTTATTCAACTAAATCAACTTATTCAACTCAATCAAGGAATCACCAATCAACCGGATATGGAAATTACTTCTCAACACTGGGCCATTATCATTAATCCTAAATCGGGGAAGAAGAGGTTTCGCCAGCAAATGAAATATCTGTTTGAAACGCTTAAAAGGGAGGAAATTCATTTTGAATACAAAGTGACAAAGTTTGCCGGACATGCTGTAAAAATAGCCAAATTATTTGCAGAAAAAGGTGTTCAGAACTTTTTGGTTTTGGGGGGTGATGGTACAATCAGTGAAGTGATTAATGGAATTTTCAGTGCTGACATTGAGCAGACTTCCTCTTTAAAAATCGCATTGATCCCTCGTGGTACCGGCAATGACTGGGGCAGGTTCTGGGGTCTTACCAGCGATTACAACCATTCGGTGGATGTATTTCTGACAGGTAAAACCCAACGCATTGATATTGGGAAAGTAGAGTATGTGTTGGAAGGTGAACATCAAACCCGTTTTTTCATCAATTCAGTCGGGTTAGGACTGGATGCAACCGTCGTAAATATTACCTGTCAACTTAAAAAATATTTGGGCAGCCATTCATTTTTATACACCCTGGCATTGTTGGGTGCTGTATTCAATTACCGGTCTCATAAAGCAACGATTCGATCCGTTGACCGAAATATCGATGAAAAGATGTTTACCATGGATGTGGCAAATGGTTGTTTTAGTGGCGGAGGATTGAAACAAACACCCTTTGCCCTTCCATATGACGGTCTGTTGGATGTCATGGTGGCAAAAAAACCAACCGTTTTTGATATAATCAGTGGACTCAGGATGTTATTCAACGGGAAATTATTGGATCACCCGGTCATTGAATCGTTTCAGACAAAAAGCCTGACCGTTCAATGTCATAAAAAAGCCTTAATAGAAGCTGATGGCATCATCGTTAACGGAGCTTCACCGTATGTTATCAGCATAATCCCGAAGGCAATACAAATGATTGTGCCATAGAAAGAACCCCTAACCTGGACTGAGTTAGTATCGGCTATATTGTTTTCTACAACATCTGTTTGTTTAGGGAAGTTCACTTTCTAATCCCCCTTTAGGTGTTAGGGGTTCTTAAGGGTTCTTAGGGGTTCTCTACAAATCTCTCCGCGTCTTCCAGCACCTCTATTTTGCCCACATCCATCATATGAAAATCAGAAGGTATAAATCCATTTATAATCTGATCGTTCGCATTCTTCAAATAGAAGTCCATGACCGGGAATTTCTTTTCAGAACCCTCCATCAAATTAAAAACAAGAGGTGAAAGCACCTGAATACCCGAGAAAGCCAGCTTTTTAAAGTCAGTGAGCACCTTAAACCCTATTGGCTTAGTTTCTCCTGTTTTTTCATTGATCCATCCACACAGCCGGTTTTCTTTGTTGAACAACAGATAGCGGAATGTATTCCGTTCGCTCACAACAAGTGTTGCCAGCGGATTTGTTTTTAAATGGGCTGCATACAACAATTTCAAATCGATATCGGATAAAATATCCACATTATGCACCAGAAAAGGTTTTCCATCATCAAAAAACCATTTTACATTATTGATCCCGCCACCGGTATCAAGTAATAAATCACGCTCATCCGACACTTCTATCCGGATATCAAAGTTATTTTTTAATTTTAAGAAGTCAATGATTTGTTCCGGGAAGTGGTGAACATTCACAATAATTTCAGTGAAACCTGCTGCTTTCAATTTCAGGATAACATGCTCCAGCAGTGGCTTCCCGGCAATGGGGAGCAAAGCTTTCGGGATCGTATCGGTAAGCGGTTTGAGACGTGTGCCCAGACCGGCAGCAAAAATTAAGGCTTTCAATTTTGGTCGATTGGTTGATTGGTTGATTAGTTGACTGGTTGATTCGTTGATTGGGTAACTTCAAACAGGTCTTCAATATTTTGTTCCCGGTGGATCAGTTGTACTTCAACGCCAAAAACAGAATGAATGTGCTCTGCAAGTTTCTGAGCGGAATAAACCGAGCGGTGTTGTCCTCCGGTACATCCGAAACTAACCATCAGATTTGAGAATCCGCGGTCGATATACCGTTTGACAGAAGCATCAACCAGTGCGAAAGCATGTTCCAGGAAAGGAATGATTTCTCCATCATTTTCAAGGAACTGAATCACCGACTCATCCAACCCTGTGGATTGTTGGTACCTTTCATATTTGCCCGGGTTATTCACCGCTCTGCAATCGAAAACAAATCCACCCCCATTCCCCGAATCATCCTGAGGAATGCCTTTCTTGTAAGAAAAACTGTATACTTTTACCACTAAAGGCTTTCTGACGGATACTTCTCTGAATTGTTTCAGTTCAGTCATTTGTTTCAGAATTTTAAGCAGATAGGGATATTCTGAGAATTCATCGAGTAAAAGAGTCCGTAAATTATCAAGAGCAAATGGAATACTTTGTAAAAAGTGAGGTTTCTTTTCAAAATAGCCCCTGAATCCATAGGCTCCCAGTACCTGAAGGGTTCTGAACAATACAAAATGTTTTAACTGCACCCTGAAATCCGCCTCATCGACCGGAAATAATTCTTTTAATGCGTTGAGGTAAGTTTGAAGCAATTCCTCCCGTAATTCAGATTTATATTGTGCTTTTGCCTGCCACAAAAATGAAGCTACATCATAATAAAGCGGTCCTTTTCGTCCTCCCTGAAAATCGATAAAATACGGTTCATCCTCTTTCACCATCACATTGCGGCTCTGGAAGTCTCGATACATAAAAGTGTTGGTGTGTGATCGTAAAAGAATTTCCGACATCTTGGTGAAATCATCTTCCAGGAGGTTTTCCTGAAAATCAAGTCCTGTTGATTTGAGGAAGCAGTATTTAAAATAATTCAAATCCCACAAAATAGAGCGTTCATTGAATTCAGGTTGTGGATAACAAACTGAGAAATCAAAATCCTTTGCCCCCAACACCTGTAAGGCAGGTAATTTGCGCATTGTTTTACGTAACAACTCCTTTTCAGTTTCACAAAACACGCCTGTTTTGCGACCTTCGGAAATGGCATCGAACAACAGGGTATCCCCTAAATCTTCCTGAATATAAAATCGTCCATCGGGAGATTGTGCCAGGAAACGGGGTACGGCAAGTCCTTGATTATAGAAATGTTTCGCCATTTCAATAAAAGCTTTATTTTCTTCCACAGAAGTTCCTTCGACACCAACCAGAGAACTGTTTTCACTTTTCAGTCTGAAATACTTGCGATTTGAACCGGATGCTGAAAGTTCCTCTTTCGATACCGGTTTTTTATGTGTAAGTTGTTGAAAAAGGGTCTCTAATTCATGCATATCCGTGTTGTTTTTGGTTCAGAGTAAGGAATATTAAAATGGTAGAACAATTTTAGTAATGCAAAGATACAAACATCATTTTAAAGTATGTTACACTGTTCGTAAAAACAGTGTTTAGGATATTATCTTCCCGAAGCATTGTTTAGCATTTTTCTACGTGAATATTGGTCCGCAAAATCTATGGTTTTGATTTTATGTTGAGAGGTTGTTGAGAGGTTGTTCAGTGGGGGTTTGTTGGGCTAAATTCCTCTGAACCATCAATCAACACCCTATATAGTCACTATCTAATCCCTTTAAATATAAAACAACAGGTATTCAAATAAAAAAAGGAATCGTGAATCGACATAAACCTTATCAATTTAATCGGTGTTGGTCGATTGAATAACATGTTTCCACCTTTCACGCTTTGACAATAGCAATCAATTCAAGGGAATGAGTGTTTTGATACTCTTGTGTGGAACAGCCAACAGACAGATTAACATCAAGAATAAGTGGATACAACAACAAAAGTGATTGAACAAAAAAAATAACACGCGAATCGAGATACCCCTCTCAAGCATTTAGTTTTAAGCAATAAGCCTTAATTTTGAATTATGAATTATGAATTATGCATTAGTTTTTGTACTTTTGCGGTAATTTGTATATAAAAGAGATTATGAGCACAGAACTTAGCGAACAAGAACAGTTCAGACGACAGAGTCTGGACGATTTACGAAATTTAGGCATAGACCCCTATCCTGCCGCACTTTATCCAACGGATGCATTTTCAACCGATATAAAAGCTGAATTTAATGAAGAAATGATCGGCAAGAACGTGTGTGTTGCAGGTCGTCTGATGAGCCGCCGAATCATGGGCAAGGCTTCTTTCATTGAACTTCAGGATTCCAAAGGCCGTATTCAGGTCTATGTAAGCCGTGATGATATCAATTCGGAAGAACAACCCGAAATGTACAACACCGTATTTAAAAAACTGTTGGACATAGGTGATTTCATAGGAATCAAAGGATTTGTATTTCGCACCCAGACGGGCGAAATAAGTATCCACACCAAAGAACTGACGGTACTAAGCAAATCGCTTCGTCCGCTTCCGATTGTAAAATACAAAGATGGAGTAGCATTTGATGCTTTCGAAGATCCTGAACAACGGTACCGTCAACGGTATGTGGATCTGGTAGTCAACGAAGGGGTTAAAGATATTTTTATTAAACGAACCAAAGTGTATCAATCCATGCGCAATTATTTCAATTCGCAGGATTATATCGAAGTGGAAACTCCGATCCTTCAATCCATTCCCGGAGGTGCAGCAGCACGTCCGTTTATCACCCATCACAACGCGCTGGACATGCCATTGTATTTGCGTGTGGCCGATGAATTGTATCTGAAAAGACTGATTGTAGGTGGTTTTGAAGGCGTGTATGAATTCTCAAAAAACTTCCGCAACGAAGGGATGGATCGTACGCACAATCCGGAATTTACATGCATGGAAATTTATGTAGCCTATAAAGACTACAACTGGATGATGGATTTCACTGAACGAATGATTGAGAAAATTTGTTTGGATGTGAACGGTACTAATCAAACAATTGTTGGTGAGAAAACAATCAGTTTTAAAACTCCGTTCAAACGCATAACCATGATTGATTCCATAAAGGAATTTACAGGAATCGACATCAATGGTATGGATGAAATTCAACTTCGTGAAGTATGCAAAACTCTGCACATTGAAGCCGATGACTCCATGGGTAAAGGAAAAATGATTGATGAAATATTTGGTGAAAAATGTGAAGGAAATTACATTCAGCCAACTTTCATAACAGATTATCCAATTGAAATGAGTCCGCTTTGTAAACGTCATCGCGATAATCCCGAACTAACCGAACGGTTCGAATTAATGGTAAACGGGAAAGAACTGGCGAATGCCTATTCCGAACTAAATGATCCCATTGATCAATTAGGGCGTTTTCAGGAACAACTGAATCTCAGCGAGAAAGGGGATGATGAAGCTATGTTTATCGATATGGATTTTGTCCGTTCGCTGGAATACGGAATGCCTCCTACTTCAGGAATGGGAATCGGGATGGACAGGTTGGTCATGATGATGACCGGTCAGCAAGCCATACAGGAAGTACTTTTCTTTCCACAAATGAAACCGGAGAAACCGACAAAAAAAGACGGACCTGAGAAATTTATGGCGTTGGGAATTCCTGAAACATGGGTCCCTGTCATTCAAAAAGCAGGCATTGTCATGGTTGCCGACTTAAAAGGATTGAACCCGAATAAATTCCATCAGGATATTTGCGGACTAAATAAAAAGGACAAACTGGAACTGACAAATCCTTCGAAAGAGGATGTTGCAGCCTGGATTGCAGGTGCTGAGAAGTAATCTAAAAATAGAGTTATGAAACAAAACAAAATAAAGTATGTAATTTTATTTTTTTGTTTCATACTCTTTTCTGACAAGGCATATGCCGGTTATGGATCTTTTTGGTTCAATGTCAGAAGTGGTGGAGTTCAGGGTAATATCTGGAATTGGATAGGCTATAGCATAGTTGCTGTTATTATTTTCAGTACTGTAACAACAATAGTCATTTGGAAATCGTATTTATCAAAACGAATATTAAAAAAAAGTTTTAAAACAGATTCCATTTGGGATATTGAAAAATTAAAGTCTCATACACGGGAATCAATTTACAGATTAAATGATGCTATCCAAAACAAAGATTTGAATAAAGTTGCTGATCTTTTAACCACTGAATTATTTAATGAATTAAATTCAGTGGTATCAGAATTGATACAAAAAGGAGAAAAAAACATTCGGAAATGTAATGATATAAGAGTTCTGGAAATAATCGGGTGCGAAGATTTTAAAAATGATTTATTTGATAAATATATAGCTTATATTCAAGGCTATATGCTGAACTACACCATTCTGGAAACAACCGGTGAGATTATTAAAAATAAAGATTGCCGGATATGGGATTTTTCTATCACGTATCACTTTGTTAGGATTGAAAATCAGTGGAGATTAGAAAAAATCAATAATTCTGCGACGACTTTAGATGTGTTAAAGACAAAGAATCATGTTGAATAACAGAATTCTTTTTAAATGAAGTAAAGATAGCATACAAGTTTTTTAATTTGGAATTAAACCCATTTTTTTTGACTTAAGACAATAGAAAAGAAATGAACGAAAAAAGTAAAATTGCTATTATCGGAGGTGGAAGCTGGGCAACGGCAATTGCTAAAATAACGCTGACAAATGCTGACAACATCAACTGGTACATGCGCAGGCAGGAACAGATCGATGAATTTATCCGGCTTAGTAAAAATCCATCCTACCTTACCGGGGTAAAATTTGATACTGACAGAATACATTTTACAAGTGACATCAATAAATTGGTGCGGACTTCCGATATCTTGATATTTGCCACCCCCTCCCCTTTTTTGAAACAGCATCTAAAGAAACTAAAACGTTCGTTCGACAATAAATTTATAGTTACTGCCATCAAAGGAATTGTCCCGGACGAGAATATGATTGTATCGGATTATTTCGAACAACTATACGGTGTGCCAAAAGATAATATCGCAGTCATTGCAGGTCCTTGTCATGCCGAAGAAGTGGCCCTTGAACGGTTATCCTACCTGACTATTGGCTGTACTAACCGTGAGAAAGCCCGCATGATCGCTCAACGCTTTAATACCAGCTTTATCCGCACATCCATTAGCGATGATATTATGGGAATCGAGTTTTCGTCGGTGATGAAGAACATCTACTCCATTGCAGCGGGTATTTGCCACGGGCTAAAGTATGGCGATAACTTTCAGGCTGTGCTGGTATCGAATGCCATACAAGAGATGAACCGGTTTTGTAATGCAACCAATCCAATGCACAGGGATATCAATGAATCGGCATACCTCGGGGATTTACTGGTTACTGCCTATTCGAAATTCAGCAGGAACAGGCTTTTCGGAAGTATGATCGGGAAAGGGTATTCTGTCAAGACAGCTCAAATTGAAATGGAAATGATTGCTGAAGGATATTATGCAACCAAATGCATTCATGAAATTAATGAAAATTATCAGGTGAGCATGCCTATTGTCGATTCAATATTCGAAATCCTTTACAACAGGTGTTCTCCGACTATGGAAATCAGGAAACTGTCTGAAAGGCTGAAATAATTTACAATTTATTCATTTACAATCTACTATTGGTGAATATTGCAAAAATCAGGACTGATTACCTGGAAATATTTGATTAATAACGATTAAACATCAAAATATTATTTATATGCAAAACATTAAACTATCTATCGACAAAGCGTTTGGGTTTGTTTCCGAACAACATGTAGCCGGATACAAAGCGCAGGTAGCGGCAGCAATTACCGCCTTGCACGATGGTACCGGAAAAGGGAGTGATTTTTTGGGTTGGTTGAATCTACCTTCATCCATAGACGAAGCTCATTTAACAGATATTGAAAATACAGCTAAAATCCTCAGGGATAATTGTGAAGTTGTTGTTGTGATTGGTATCGGAGGAAGTTATCTGGGTGCAAAAGCAGTCATTGATGCTCTCTCGAACAGTTTCGACTGGTTACAAACCGAACGCAAATCACCGGCGATTGTATATGCTGGCCAGAATATAGGTGAAGATTATCTGTACGAATTGCAGGAACTTTTAAAGAATAAGAAATTCGGAATTATTGTTATATCCAAATCAGGAACAACAACCGAACCGGCTCTTGCATTCCGTCTACTCAAGACACAACTTGAAGATCAGCAGGGTAAAGCAGCAGCACAAAAACTTATTGTCGCCATTACCGACAAATCACGTGGAGCTTTACGTACCCTGGCAACTCAGGAAGGTTATAAAACATTCATTATTGATGACAATATCGGAGGACGGTATTCGGTACTTTCACCGGTTGGTTTATTGCCAATAGCCGTTGCAGGATTCAATGTCCGCCAACTTGTTGCAGGAGCATTGGAAATGGAAACTGTTTGTGGACAGGAAACTTCGTTTGAAGAAAACCCGGCTTCACAATATGCTGCTGTTCGTAATGAATTATACAAAAGCGGTAAAGGAATTGAAATACTTGTAAACTTCCATCCTAAATTGCATTTCATCGGTGAATGGTGGAAACAACTTTATGGTGAAAGTGAAGGAAAAGAAAACAAAGGTATTTTCCCTGCTTCAGTTGATTTCACGTCTGATTTACATTCTATGGGTCAATGGATTCAGGAAGGCGAACGTACTATTTTCGAAACAGTCATTTCAATCAAAGAACCTAACCATACGAAGATATTCCCTACTTCCGAAGACAATCTGGATGGATTAAATTTCCTTGCAGGCAAAAGGGTGGATGATGTCAATAAAATGGCAGAATTAGGAACTATGATTGCTCATATTGATGGCAACGTACCTAACCTGAAAATTGAGTTACCTAAACTGAATGAATATTATTTAGGTGAGTTGATGTATTTCTTCGAAAAAGCATGTGGAATCAGTGGCTATATACTGGGAGTAAATCCTTTTGACCAACCCGGTGTAGAAGCCTACAAGAAAAATATGTTTGCGTTGCTTGAGAAACCAGGTTTTGAAGCTGAAACAAAAGCAATAAAAGCCAGAATATAAGAAGGCTTATCTGAAACTAAAAGGCATAAAAAAACATCTGTAAAATTTTACAGATGTTTTTTTTATGTCTATCATGAAATTAATTAGTTGTGTGTTGGAACCAATTGCTTCTTTATTTTAACCGGCGTTTTTAAAACAAAAGACGCAGAATTATTTCCGAAACTGGAACTACTGCCAAACGTAGCATCAGAGCTAAGATAGAATGTTAATTTGGCATCTTTAGTTACTTTTTTAGCTACATATCTAAATGGGAAATAAAGGTTTGAAATTTTACTTTTAAATAAAAATTTCCCGTTTGAATAATCGGATCCTGCAGACACAAATACCGAATCAAGCGAAATTGATGAAGGAAGAATAATTTTTGTAGCGCTGGTGTCGGATGGAATGACATTGAATACCGAAAGATTATTAGAGTATCCATACAATAACATACGGAAAGTAACCGTATCGCCCACCTGGATAGTATCCATACGATAGACACCTGATTCATCTGTATTATAATTACTCAGGGTATCTGTTTTATTTATAAACGGATTAGTAACAAACAAAATCTCGGGAGTATTGTTGGTGGTACTTGAGATATTACAGGAACAGAATGCAATAGCAATTATTCCTAAAAGGATGTATATTCGGTTTTTCATAAGTTTAATAATTTTCAGCAAAATTACAAATATTATGCCAAAACTCCCTTACAAACACTAACATATTACAATAATATTTTATAACATGTTAGAAAAGCAGTTTTATAGCACGTATACTAATGACTTGTCGGGGTGACAAGACTCGAACCTGCGACCTCTACGTCCCGAACGTAACGCGCTACCTACTGCGCCACACCCCGATCTGTTTTAGATTGCAAATTTACATAAATTTTCATTTAAACAGGAAAGATAAGACTTAAAAGATCAATTTTCTTCAAGAATAAACTTTGTAATTTCACAAACATTAGTTGTGATCAAACGTTTAGGTTGAATATTGACTAAAGGATGTGGCAAAACAACTATTTTAACTGACAAATTAAGTATCTTTGCAGAAAAATTTAACTACATGTTTTCAACTCAAATAGAAAAATTCATTCAGATTAATACATATCCAACTTTTAATCCTAAAGCGATTTTCTTTGACATGGATGGCGTACTATTCGATTCGATGGGAAGTCATGCTACAGCATGGGTTGCAGCATTAAAGAAAATGGGACTTCCTTTTACAGAGAATGAAGCCTATCTGAATGAAGGCAGAACGGGTGCATCGACAATTGATGGTGTATTTATTAAAGAATATGGCCGAAAAGCCACTGATGAAGAAAAGAAGATTATTTACAAGTTGAAATCCGAAATATTTGAGACATTCAAACATTCGGAAAAGATACCCTTTGTCACCGAATTATTACATAAAATCAAGGCACAGAAACTGGAGATTTTTGTTGTGACCGGATCGGGTCAGCCAAGTCTGATAGACAGTTTAGAAGTGAATTTTCCGGGTATCTTTCAGAAGAAAAAAATGATTACTGCCTACGATGTAAAGTTTGGCAAACCACATCCCGAACCTTATCTGATGGCATTAAAGAAATCGGGATTGAACCCCTGGGAAGTTGTTGTGATCGAAAATGCCCCTCTGGGAGTAGAATCATCGTCAAAAGCAGGCTTGTTTACCATTGCCGTGAACACAGGTCCTTTAGACCCTTCCGTGTTAAGTGAGAGCGGTGCAAATGTCGTATTCAACAGCATGAAAGAACTCTATGATCTGTGGGAATCGTTTAGCATTAACTGGTTAAAAGAGAACGATCCAACAGATCTCAAGTAGAATAAAATTTTCCTGTAACTTTTGAGAATGTTATCTTATATCTAACTAGAATTTTCAAAACTTAGAAAGTATAAACATATGCAAGTTTTCAAATACCCAACACGTGAAGAATGGAATTCACTCTTAAAGCGTCCATCTTTCGATAGTACCTTGTTATTTGATTCCGTACAGAAAGTACTGGATGATGTCCGGACACGGGGCGATAAGGCCGTAAAAGAATACACACTTCAATTTGACGGTGTACTTCCGGAAAGCATTGAAGTTACCAAAGAAGAAATTGCTGAAGCCGAAAAATCAGTATCAGTCAATCTCAAACAGGCTATTGAAATGGCCAGACGCAACATCTGGAAGTTTCATTCAGAACAGCAACAAGAGTTGCCTGAAATTCAAACTTCACCCGGAGTTTATTGTTGGCAGAAAGCAATAGCCATTGAAAAAGTCGGTTTATACATCCCCGGTGGAACGGCACCTTTATTTTCCACCGTATTGATGTTAGGAATTCCGGCTCAAATTGCCGAATGCAAAGAAGTTATTTTGTGTACTCCACCGAATAAAGAAGGGAAAATACATCCGGCAGTGCTTTATGCTGCTAAAGTAGCGGGTATCCATCGCATCTTCAAAATCGGTGGATCGCAAGCCATTGCTGCAATGGCCTATGGAACGGAAACCGTTCCGAAAGTATATAAAATATTTGGACCCGGTAACCAGTATGTAACCGCTGCCAAACAACTTGTTTCGTTGCGTGATGTGGCAATTGATATGCCTGCCGGTCCCTCAGAAGTGGAAGTGATTGCCGATGAGACAGCCAATCCTGTTTATATAGCTGCCGATTTACTTTCTCAGGCAGAACATGGTGTTGACAGTCAGGTTATTTTGCTGACAGTAAGTGAAAATATTATTGAACCGGTACTGGCTCAGATTGACATTCAACTGGAACAACTTCCACGTAAAGAAATTGCAAGAAAAGCATTGGAAAACAGCAAGATAATATTACTGAAATCACTCGAAGAAGCAGTGGAAATGACCAATGAATATGCTCCCGAACACCTGATTATATCTACCCGCTTTTATCTGGGAGTAGCCGACAACATTATTAATGCAGGATCTGTATTTTTAGGAAACTACACCCCCGAAAGTGCCGGAGACTATGCTTCCGGAACCAACCATACCCTGCCGACAAACGGCTATGCCAAAGCATACAATGGTGTAAACCTGGATAGCTTTATCCGGAAAGTAACCTTCCAACAAATCACCCAGGAAGGACTGACCAACTTAAGCAATGCAATTATACTCATGGCTGAGAATGAAGAACTGAATGCTCACAGCAATGCTGTGAAAGTAAGATTGATTGAAGAACGAGAAGTTGAAGAAAGGTATAGCAGCCACAGAAGGTAGAAAGAAGGAATGAGAAATGAGGAGTAAGAGGTAAGAGGCAAGAGGTAAGAAAAGAGAGAGAGAGAGAGAGAGAGAGAAAGAAAGAAAAAGAAAGGAATAAATATATGGACTTAGAAAAATTATTACGCGAAAATATCCGTCAATTACAGCCCTATTCGTGTGCCCGTGATGAATTCAAAGGGGAGGCTTCTGTATACCTTGATGCAAATGAAAATCCATACAACGCTCCATTCAACCGCTATCCCGATCCGTTACAATGGGAAGTGAAAGAACAAATTTCAAAAATCAAAAACGTACCTGTCGAGAATATATTTCTCGGGAACGGAAGTGATGAGCCCATCGATTTATTGTTTCGTGCTTTCTGTGAACCACGAATTGACAATGTTGTTGCCATAGAACCGACTTACGGTATGTACAAAGTATGCGCAGCGATCAACGATGTGGAATACCGCAAAGTATTACTGGATGAAAATTACCAGTTCTCGGCAGATGAATTGCTTTCAGCATCAAACCTCTATACCAAAATAATCTGGCTTTGCTCGCCCAACAATCCAACCGGGAACAGTTTAAACAGGGATGAAATTGTCAGATTATTAACGACATTCGAAGGCATAGTTGTGTTGGATGAGGCTTATATTGACTTTGCTTCACAAGGTAGCTTTTCCGAATTTCTGTCCGGATTTCCCAATCTTGTTATTTTACAGACTTTCTCAAAGGCATGGGGCAGTGCAGCTATCCGGTTGGGTATGGCATTTGCTTCCAACGAAATTATTGCAGTACTGAACAAAATAAAATATCCATACAATATCAACATTCTGACTCAGAAACAAGCTTTGAAAACAATTCGGGAAGCAGAGCAGGTAAAAAATTGGGTGGATATATTGCTGACCGAAAGAACCGCTTTAATCGGCGAATTACAGAAGTTGCCAATAGTTGAACACATTTATCCGACCGATGCTAATTTTGTTCTGGTTAAAGTTTCAGACGCCAATGCTGTATATCAATACCTGGTAACTAAAAGTATCATTGTACGTAACCGCAATACGGTTTCGTTATGTCTGGGTTGCTTGCGGATTACTGTTGGAACTCCCGAAGAAAACAGAATATTAATTCAGGAACTGGTAAGCTTTAAAAAATAACGTTTACTTTTCACTTTCCTGTTTTATTGAGATTAAAATAGAAAGCACATTCCTCTTAGTATTCATCTGACTACAAAATTCAGAATCAATCTTCATACTATACTTCAAATATAATTTTCTGCCCTGATATAAAAATATGAGAGTTTGAGCTATGATAACTTATATTCGAAATTTAATCGTTTTTCCGTTTGTAAAATTAAAACTGTCATCTTATTTAAAGACTCAAAAGAAAAGCATTTTGACATCCCTGAATGTTGATATACTGGAAAGTAGAAAAACAAACGACTCAAGCCTGGACGAAACAGATTACAAAAAGATGAAAGATTATTACGGTTTAGCTGTACCGGTAATGGTTGGTGAATCGTTTTGCCTGTTGCGGGGGAAAGAAATGTCTGTTGAGGAAAGACTTACACTTACCTGTCTGGGTGGGTTAACTGGGTTGTTTGACGACTTTTTTGACAAGAAAAACATACCGGATAGATCTATCAAAAACCTTCTCGAAAATCCTAAATTAATGAGGGGTGAAAACTCCAGTGAGAAATTAATACTGAAGTTATATCTGAAAGCTTTGAGGAATTTAAGTGACACCGATAGATTAACCGGTTACTCACTGGAGATTTATAAAGCTCAGGTATTGAGCAAAAGACAATTTAGAAACGACATAGACAAACAAGAAATTAATGATATAACCTTACAAAAAGGAGGCTACTCGGTTTTGTTTTACCTTTGTTCTTTTAATGAAAAAATCAGTGAAACTGAAAAGGAATTATTTTACAAATTAGGTGGTATCTGGCAGATTGAGAATGATTTACTGGATGTGTACAAAGATCATAAATCCGGTATTAAAACATTAGTTACGACTGAGATTAAAATAAAAAATCTACGAATAAGTTATATTCAACAGGTAAATCAACTGGTGAAGTTAGTACTTCAAACCGGGCATAGTGTATCCTGCAAACGGAAATTTTTGGATAATATACTTATGTTTATCAGCATTGGATTTGTAGCAATGGACGTGTTGGAGAAAAACGAAAAAAAAACGAATAACAGATTCGAATTGGACAAATATGAAAGAAAAGATCTGATCTGCGACATTGAAAACCCGGCTAACATTCTAAAGATCATTCATTATTTCGCAAAATATAATCCTTCATTATCATCAGAGAAATGAGTTCTGTTAAGAATCTACAATCTGATAGTAATTTGAACATATCCACAATAAATTCACAACGTGAGAAGAATATACTATAAGCCCTTTTTGTTTTTTTGCTTTGTATTTATCTATTATCAACCATCCTTTGCCACTCATAAAGTTTATATCCTTCATGGGTACGGAGGCAGTTTAATCCAGATGGATAAAATAAATAAAGGATTAAAACACGAAGGGTATGAAACCCAGAATTACACCTATCCCGGTTTTAAAGAATGCATTGACAGTATTGGACATGACTTATTTGTGAAAATAAATCATGAGAATTATGACTCTGTATCTTTTGTAACACACTCAATGGGTGCATTGGTGGTCAGATCAATGTATAAGTATATTAATCCGTCCATACATTTTCCGTTTATCTTTCGGTTCATCATGCTGGCGCCCCCTAATAAAGGAACCGAAGTAGCTGATTTTTTCTCCAATTCATCACTAAGATCCTTTTTAGGGCCGAATGTCGTTTTAATGCGTACTGATTCAAATTCATATGCTTTTAAACTACCTTTACCAACCTGTGAAGTCGGACTGATTGTAGGCGTAAAAGGAAAAAAGCCCTGGTTTAATCCCTTTATGCCTGACGATAATGATGGAACTGTTTCCATGAAAAGTGCCATTCTGGGAAATGAAAAAGAAATTGTTACTGTGAAATCAATGCACATTTTAATGCCGTTAAAGAAAAAAGTGATATCCCTGGTCGTACGATTTATGAAATCAGGGACATTTATTAACCATTCAAGAACAAATAATTAGACTTCGATTTTATTAACAATAACAAGCGTGATTTGTATACTTAAATAAGAATTTACTATTTCACACGGTCTAAAATTTTAGTATATTTGCACAAAATAAAACAACTTGTCCCGGCACCTTGCCTGGACTAACAATAGAGAGGGATAAAATGAGTAAAATCATAGTGAATAATTTCGAGGAATTAGAACAATACGTTGGAAAAGAGTTAGGTGTGTCGGATTACATTACCATTTCACAAAATCAGATTAATCAATTTGCCGATGCTACAATGGATCATCAATGGATACATGTAGATACTGAAAGAACTAAAACTGAAAGCCCCTATAAAACAACCATAGCTCACGGGTATCTCAATTTATCGGTATTGCCCTATTTATGGGATCAAATTGTAGAAGTAAACAACTCAAAATTAACAGTGAATTACGGGATTGAAAAGCTACGTTTTAATCAACCTGTATTAGTCGACAGTCAGGTACGCATCAGGGCAAGCCTCAAATCATTAATCAACCTCAGGGGTACTTCCAAAGCAGAGATACAAGTCTCCATGGAAATAAAGGACAACAAAAAGACAGCGATGGATGCTTTGATTGTTTTCCTGTATCATTTTAATTGAAACGCTTTTGATTTATAGTTCCCCGAAAATTTCAGATCATGTCAGTGAATGAAGTGTCAGGATTAATTACAAAATGAACTGAACCAAATTATAGTATAAACCACACTCATAGAATAAGAATTTTGTTCGAATATTATGTTATTCAGGAAGGCTAAATATTCAGAATTTGTAATTTACGAAACAATATTCTTTTATGAATTGTTTGATAGTAAGAATCAATTTTCCACCAATTATTCATTATTAATTATCAATCCTATTTATTATGCTCTACAGAAAATTCGGAAAAACTGACATTAAACTGCCTTCTATCGGGCTGGGTTGTATGGGTATGAGTCATGGTTATGGCGAACCCAATGATGAAGAATCGATTGCAACATTAGAGAAAGCAATTGAAATTGGCGTAACATTTTGGGATACAGCCGACATCTATGGTGCCGGTAAAAATGAAGAGTTGATTGCAAAAGTATTGAAACCTAATCGGGATAAGATATTTCTGGCAACAAAATTCGGTTTCATGCCCGGTGTTAAAGACAAATATGCATTTGGATTAGACGCTTCTCCCGAGCATATGAAACTGGCAGTTGAAAACAGTCTGAAGCGTTTGAACACCGATGTTATTGATCTGTATTATGCGCACAGGATCGATCCAAACGTGCCCGTGGAGGAAATGGTAGGGGCTATGGCCGACCTGGTAAAAGAAGGAAAAGTCCGATTTCTGGGATTGTCGGAAGCTTCGGCCAATTCACTCCGCAGAGCAAATGCAGTACATCCCATATCTGCACTTCAAAGCGAATACTCGCTTTTGACTCGGGATGTGGAGAAAGAAATACTTCCTACCTGCCTTGAATTAGGCATTACTTTCGTCCCTTTCAGTCCACTGGCACGCGGTTTAATGACCAACACACTGGATATTACCAAACTGAAAGATGATGACTTCAGGAAAACATTACCCCGTTATCAGCAGGAAAATGCTGAAAACAATACTTCACTGGCACAAGGTTTTGCTCTGATTGCCAAACGAAAGTATTGTACCCCGTCACAACTTGCATTAGCCTGGGTACTGGCACAGGGCGAACATATCATTCCAATCCCCGGCACTAAACGAAGGACTTATTTACTGGAAAATGTTGGAGCTATTGACATGGTATTAACCAGACATGACTTGGCTGAAATAGATGAATTACTGGCTAAATATCCGAATACCGGTGAACGTTATAATACAGGCAGCAATAAACTGGTCGATAAGAACTAATATTTTTTTATCGGGGTTCCTTTATACTGGAAGATAAATGCTTTTCAAACAGCAATTATCTTCCTTTTTTTTAATGAACACGAATAAACTTCCGAAAATAAATATTTCATTTACAGTACTGAATACTTCGGATGCATATCAGACATGAACATACTTAATTTCGAAGAAAGTATCAGGGACAACAGATAAATAAACCATTAAATAAACATCATTAACATCTCTTCTAAAACAATTAAGCTACTATCCTTTTTGGAATAAGAATATAGTTGTATTTTTACACATTATTTAAAGTTAGAATATTAATTGAACATCAAATAATTATAAAATCATGGATCATTTATTGTTTTTAAACTTAGGAACGGGCGAATTGCTTATCATCGCATTTGCATTGTTGTTGTTATTTGGCGGAAAAAAAATTCCTGAATTGATGAAAGGACTAGGAAAAGGTGTCAAGAGTTTCAAAGAAGGATTAAATGAAGTCGAACATGATTTGAAAGAATCGACTAAAGAAGACAAAACCGAATCGACCAAATAACAATGAGTAAACCGGATGACAGTGAAATGACTTTTTGGGATCATCTGGATGATTTGCGAAAAACATTGTTTCGAATAGCAGCTTTTGTTGGATTATCATCTCTTGTGTTCTTTATGTACATGAAAGAATTGTTCAACAATGTCATTCTGGCTCCTACACGAAATAACTTTTTTCTGTATGAGTGGTTCAATGAAGCAAGTAAAAAAGTCCCATTATTTCCTGACTTTTGCGTCGGGACTTTCCAGGTAAAGGTAATCAACATTAACCTCTCTTCCCAGTTTTTCATACACATGTCCACCTCTTTTTGGTTTGCATTGGTATTCAGCTTCCCTTTTGTTATTTTCCAGCTCTTCCTGTTTGTAAAACCGGCTCTTCATGTCAATGAACGAAAAAATGCAGGATGGGTCTTTCTTTTTGGTAATATACTCTTTTACATAGGGGTTGCCATTGGTTATTTATTGGTATTCCCGCTAACCTTACGTTTTTTGGCAGGGTATCAACTAAGCACCTACATAGAAAACAGTGTTTCACTCGATTCGTATATGGATAGTTTTATGATGCTTTGTTTCATGATGGGTTTAGTTTTTGAACTGCCTTTGCTCTCATGGTTTTTATCACAATTAGGCATTCTGAACCGTGGATTTTTCAACAGATTCCGCCGACATGCCATCGTAGTGCTTTTAATTGTTGCTGCTGTGGTTACTCCTACCGGGGATCCGTTTACTTTGATGGTTGTCTTTTTGCCTATTTATGGTCTTTGGGAGATTAGTGCCTTGGTGGTTAAACGAAAGCCGGTTGAAATTGATGACGAATTGTTGGTATAATTACCGGTAAATTAAAACTGAGTAGACAAAACTTAGTAATTCAATGAAACGTTGATTTATTATCCGTACACTGAATTAAAGTTTTTGTTTCAAGCATTAACTGACCTCATTTAAAGAAACGTGTTGAAATTTGGCTCCACGAAGCGACCTAAATAAGTTGGAGGAGAAAGAACTTGTTATTTGCAATTTGCTAAAACCTAAAATTCAATAAAATTTCCTGTTACAATCTGAATCATTGAATTCTGTAATTTATTAATCGAATATAAAACAATTTGAAAATGAAACGAAGAGATTTTTTCAAATCAGCAGCAATTGTTGGAATTGCGTCATTTTTTAAAACCAATGCATTGGGATCTGTTTTATCCGCTAAAGGGATTGCTGTACATTCCCAGCCTGACCTGGTAGCAGTAATGGGAGGTGAACCTGCAGTAATGCTGGCTCGTGCACTTAAAGAATTGGGTGGTATCGGACATTTTGTAAAGAAAGGACAGAAAGTAGTTATCAAGCCTAATATTGGTTGGGATAAGTCACCTCAAATGGCAGCCAATACAAACCCTGAATTGATTGGTGCTTTAGTAAAAATGTGCAGGGGTGCCGGTGCTTCGCAAGTGATCGTCTTTGACCATACCTGTCAGGATTGGAAGAAATGTTATGTGAATAGCGGAATCGAGAAAGCGGTACTGGCTGCTGGAGGCAAAATGGTTCCTGCCAACGATGAGTCATATTATTCAGAAGTTGATTTTCCACGGGGAGTAAATTTAAAAAGTGCTAAAATCCATAAGTCTTTACTTGAATGCGATGTCTGGTTTAACGTGCCGGTATTGAAACATCACGGTGGAGCTAAAAACACGATCTCAATGAAGAACCTGATGGGAATTGTCTGGGACAGAGGATTCTTCCACAATCATGATTTGCATCAATGTATAGCCGATGCAGCAACATTTCATAAAAAACCTGCTCTCAACATCGTGGATGCTTACCGCATTATGAAGTCTAACGGTCCACAAGGAAAGTCTGATACTGATGTTGTCAAACTCAAATCATTACTTGTTTCACCTGATTATGTAGCAGTGGATACTGCCGCTATGAAACTCTTTTCACAGGTTCAACCTACCGACCTGAAAGACGTTCGGTATATTGCTTTAGCAGAAAAGAACAGAGTTGGAACACAGAATCTCGAAAGACTTAATGTGAAACGGATTAAACTTTAGTCGTTAAAGTTAATAGTTTTTTTATCAAATTATTACTAAGTATATTTCAATGAAGTTTATTAAAAACATAAGAATTGTTTTATCAATTTTATTTTTTCTTCCCATTTTTTTATTCTTTATTGATTTCTCCGGCAAATTACCGTTGGGAATCCATAAACTGATGAGCATTCAATGGATTCCGGCATTACTATCACTCAATCTGATAGTACTTGGAATCCTGTTGGTTCTTAGCTTGCTTTTTGGAAGAATCTATTGTTCCACAATTTGTCCGTTAGGCGTAATGCAGGATGTGCTGACCTGGAAATCACGTTTCTTTAGTAAAAAAAAGAAGAAGACACGGTTTGAATATTCGGCTCCAAAGAACATATTAAGGTACTCCATACTTGCCCTTACCGTGATTGTTTTCTTTTCCGGAAGCTCACTTCTGGTCATACTGCTTGATCCTTACAGTACTTTTGGCAAGATCGTTTCTCAATTATTCCGTCCGCTGGCAATTTGGGGAAATAATCTATTAGCGTTTTCGATGAGTTCAATGGGAAATTACACCTTTTACAAAGTAGAACAGGTTAGTTTTATTCCTCTTGCCTTTGGGATTGCCTTAGCATTCTTTATTTTAATTACTCAAATG
>Ga0302273_1000275_pt1 | contig 24118 bp, 20 predicted proteins | sample III_Bog_N1_3_FD_198774 | JGI IMG/M metagenome (GOLD analysis project Ga0302273, IMG submission 198774) | Peat permafrost microbial communities from Stordalen Mire near Abisko, Sweden - III_Bog_N1_3 | ecosystem: Environmental > Terrestrial > Soil > Wetlands > Peat | place: Sweden: Abisko... | reverse complement strand
CACGCCGACGATCGCGTTGGCGCCCAGCCGCGCCTTGTTCTCGGTGCCGTCGAGCTCGACCATCGCTCGGTCCAGCTCGCCCAAGGACGTCCACTGCCGCGAGGCCGCCAGGTCCGCCAGCTCGGTGTTGACGTTGGCGACCGCCCGCAGGACGCCCTTGCCGCCGTAGCGCGCCTTGTCGCCGTCGCGCAGCTCGACCGCTTCGCGGCTGCCCGTGGAAGCGCCCGAGGGCACACCCGCGCGTCCGGACCGACCCGTCGAGAGCGTGGCGACGACTCGCAGCGTGGGATTGCCGCGCGAGTCCAAGATCTCCAGCGCCGACAGGTCGGCAACAGAGAACCCCTGTGAGCCGGTCATGATGCGTTCCTCTCCTTCGAGTGGCCTGCGGGAAGACGCCGCAGGACGGTGCGTGCCGTACCAGGACGTCCGGCGTCGGGCGGCGCCTCGTCGCGACGTCGGGGGGATCCGTGTCCAGCCATGGCGCTCCTGCCCGCCGAGAAGGGGCAGGAACCATCAGCCACGCGGCGGTTCAGAACGGCTGACCGTTCTCGGCGGGATCCATCGCCACCGCCACACTATCGCCGGGCGCGGGACCTGCGCACGGGATCCGGTTCGCCGCCGCGGGAGGTGCGATGTCCTCGGGGCCTGGTTGACTGGCCTCGTGCCGACACCGAAAGCAGCGCAGCCCGGTGGCGCCCCCGGCGGGCGTGCCGACGCCGACATCGCCACCCTCGGCTACGAGCAGGCGCGCGACGAGCTGGTCGCCGTGGTCGCCCGCCTCGAGGCCGGCGTGGCCACCCTCGAGGAGTCGCTGGCGCTCTGGGAACGGGGCGAGCTGCTCGCCGCACGCTGCCAGCAGTGGCTGGACGGCGCGCGCGAGCGCCTGGCCGCCGGGCAGCCGCCGCGGCCGGAGCCGGTGGACGAGTGAGCAGCGACCGGGCCCTGGTCATCGGCGAGGCGCTGGTGGACGTCGTCGTGCACCACGACGGCAGCCGCGAGGAGCATCCCGGCGGCAGCCCGGCCAACGTCGCGCTCGGGCTGGCCCGCCTCGGCCGCCCGGTGGACCTGCTGACCTGGCTGGCGCACGACGTGTACGGCCAGCGGGTGCGCTCGCACCTCGGGGCGTCGGGCGTGCACGTGCTGGCGGGCAACCGGTCCGCCGTGTCCACCCCGGTCGCCATCGCCCACGTGGACGAGACTGGAGCGGCCAGCTACGAGTTCGAGCTGGAGTGGGACCTGCCGACCAACTGGGACGGCGACGACTCCGCTCCGCTGGTGGTGCACACCGGCTCGATCGCGACCACCCTGCAGCCCGGTGGCGCGGCGGTGGCCCGGCAGGTGGCCGCCCGCCGCCAGGGCTCGACGATCACCTACGACCCCAACCTGCGCCCGGCGATCATGGGCAGCCCGGCCGCCGTCATGCCGGTGGTCGACCAGATGGTGCGCAGCGCCGACGTCGTCAAGGCCAGCTCGGAGGACCTCGGCTGGTTGTTCCCGGGCAAGTCCGCGCAGGACGTCGCGGTGCGCTGGGCGCGCAGCGGTCCGGCGCTCGTCGTCGTGACGCACGGGCGCGACGGAGCCTTCGGGGTGACCGCGAGCGGGGCGCAGGTGCACGTGGACGCCCCGGCCGTGGCGGTGGTGGACACGCTCGGGGCGGGCGACTCCTTCATGTCCGGCCTCATCGACGGCCTGTGGGCGGCCGGACTGCTCGGCGCGGCCCGCCGCACCGAGCTGCGCCAGGTGGACGCCGGGACCGTCGAGGCCCTGCTGCGGCGGTGCGCGCGCCTCGCCGCGATCACCGTGTCGCGCGCGGGCGCCAACCCGCCGCGGTCGGCCGAGCTCGACGGGCCGACGGCATGACGGCCGACCTCGGGGCACCGGCACAGGCGTGGGCGGCGCTGCGCGCCGGCAACGAGCGCTTCTTGCGCGATGACATGACGCACCCCTCGCAGGGTGTGGACCGGCGCCGCGAGGTGAGCCTCGACCAGCACCCCTTCGCGGTGGTGTTCGGCTGCTCGGACAGCCGGGTCGCCGCCGAGATCGTCTTCGACCAGGGCCTGGGCGACCTGTTCGTCGTCCGGACGGCGGGGCACGTGCTCGACACCACGGCGATCGGCTCGATCGAGTACGGCGTCGAGGTGCTCGGCGCGTCGCTCGTCGTCGTCCTCGGCCACGACCGGTGCGGCGCCGTGCAGGCCGCGGCGGACGCGCTGACCGGCGGTCTGGTGCCACCGGGCTTCGTCCGGGCGGTGGTCGACCGCGTCATCCCGAGCATCGTCGGGCTGACCGGGCCCGACGGGTCGCTGCACAGGTTCGACGTCGACGAGCTGACGCACGAGCACGTGCGACAGACCGCACGGATGCTCCACGGCTACTCCCGGACGCTCGCCGACCGGATCGCCCGCGGGGAGTGTGCCGTCGTCGCCGCCGAGTACGCGCTGGTCGAGGGACGGGTGCGGGTGCTGGATGCGATCGGGGACATCGGCGCCGGGCCTGACCCGCTGCCGGGTTCGGCGGACCCCGCTCCCGCGACCTGACCTCGCAGCGCCGGGCCGAGCGGCTGGCCGTTCCCCCGAGCGTCCGGCCCTGACCGGTCCCGCCGGCCGGGAAGGCCACGCACCGGTGCGGCAGGATGGGCCGCATGACGAGCACTCCCGACTCCGGCCCAGACGCGCCGTTCCGCATCGAGCACGACACGATGGGCGAGGTGCGCGTGCCGGCGACGGCGCTGTACCGCGCCCAGACGCAGCGCGCCGTGGAGAACTTCCCCATCTCCGGCAGCCGCCTCGAGCGGGCCCACATCGAGGCGCTCGCCCGGGTCAAGAAGGCCGCCGCGCGGGCCAACGCGGAGCTGGGGGTGCTGACCGCTGACGTCGCCGCGGCGATCGCCGCGGCCGCCGATGAGGTGGCCGCGGGCCGGCACGACGGCGACTTCCCGGTGGACGTCTACCAGACCGGCTCCGGCACCAGCTCGAACATGAACGCCAACGAGGTGATCGCCACGCTGGCCAGCCGCGCCCTCGGCGCGCCGGTGCACCCGAACGACCACGTCAACGCCTCGCAGTCGTCGAACGACGTGTTCCCCACCTCGGTGCACGTGGCCGCCACGTCCGGCGTGGTCCGCGACCTGACGCCCGCGCTGGAGCACCTGGCCGAGGCGCTGGAGGCCAAGGCCGTCGAGTTCGCGGAGGTGGTCAAGTCCGGCCGCACGCACCTCATGGACGCCACCCCGGTCACCCTGGGCCAGGAGTTCGGCGGCTACGCCGCCGCGGTCCGGTACGGCGTCGAACGCCTGGCGGCGGCCCTGCCGCGCGCCGCCGAGGTGCCGCTCGGTGGGACCGCCGTCGGCACCGGCATCAACACCCCAGCCGGCTTCCCGCAGCGCGTGATCGAGCTGCTGCGCGAGGACACCGGGCTGCCGATCACGGAGGCCCGCAACCACTTCGAGGCGCAGAGCGCACGCGACGGCCTCGTCGAGCTGTCCGGCGCCCTGCGGACCATCGCGGTCAGCCTGACGAAGATCTGCAACGACCTGCGCTGGATGGGCTCGGGGCCCAACACCGGCCTCGGCGAGATCGCCCTGCCCGACCTGCAGCCGGGCTCGTCGATCATGCCCGGCAAGGTCAACCCGGTGCTGCCCGAGGCCACGCTCATGGTGTGCGCCCGGGTGATCGGCAACGACGCGACAGTGGCGTGGGCGGGCGCCAGCGGCGCCTTCGAGCTCAACGTGCAGATCCCGGTGATCGCCTCGGCGGTGCTGGAGTCGATCCGGCTGCGCGCCGCGGCGCGCAGGCTGCTCGCGGACCGCGCGGTCGCCGGCATCACGGCCAACGTCGAGCGGGCCCGGGCGCTGGCGGAGTCGTCGCCGTCGATCGTCACACCGCTCAACCGCGTGATCGGCTACGAAGCGGCGGCGAAGGTCGCCAAGCACGCGGTGAAGGCCGGCGTCACCGTGCGCCAGTCGGTGATCGACCTCGGCTTCGTGGAGCGCGGCGAGGTGACGCTCGCCCAGCTGGACGCCGCGCTCGACGTGCTGGCCATGACGAGGCCCCCGCAGGCCTGACGCGCTCAGGCGGCGACCGCTCCCTCCGACGCCTGGTCCGCGCCCGCCGCCGGGAGGTGGTGGGTGCCGCCGCCCCGCATCAGCAGGGCCGACACCATGCCGACGAGCAGCACCGCGACGGCGAGCACCAGGGTCTGCGCCACGGCGGTGGCGAAGCCGTGACCGACGGCCACCTGCGCCGCCGCCCGGATAGCGGTCACGGCGTCGGGTGGGATGCCGTCCGGCAGGGTCAGCCCCGCGGTGCCACCGCCGAAGCTCGCGCCCGCGTGGGCAAAGGCGTCGATGAACTGCTGCCGGTAGGCCTCGGGCAGCGCGGTCGATGCGCCCACGGCGGCGGCGGGGATGGTGTGACCCAGCCGTGAGGTGAGCATCGCGATGATGGCGGCGGACCCGATGACCCCGCCGATCTGCCGGTTGGTGTTGAACGCGCCGGCGCCGGCGCCGGCGGTGCGGTGGTCCAGCCCGGCCGTGGCCAGGTTCGCCAGCGGCGAGAACACCGACCCGGAGCCGATGCCGAACACCGCCATCGGCGCCAGCAGCCGCCACGGCGAGGCGTCCGCGTCGATCCACAGCCCCAGCCAGGCCACCGCCACGGCGAGCATCCCGAACCCGAACGCCACCACCCACTTGGCGGAGATGCGGTCCGAGAGCCGGCCGGCGAACGGCGCGACCACCCCGGAGATCACGGAGCCGGGCAGCGAGACGAGGGCAGCGCGGATCGGCGACAGGCCGACGATCTCCTGGAGGAACAGCGTCAGCGGGAAGAAGATGCCGATCATCGCGAACGACACCGCGGCCCCCCCGACGTTGGCCAGCAGGAAGTTGCGCACGGCGAACAGCCGCATCGGCAGCAGGGCATCGTCCCCGCGGCGCAGCTGCCAGAGCGCGAAGGCGACGAGCAGCACCGCGCCGGTGGCGACGATCTCCCAGATCGTCACGCCCCAGCGCACCTCCCCCCACGCGTAGGCCTCACCCTCCTGCAGCCCGAAGACGAGCAGGAGCATGCCGGTGGTCGAGAGCAGCACGCCGATGCCGTCCATCGAGCGCGCGTGCCGGGGCAGCCGCGGCAGCCACCGGAAGGCGAGCACCAGCGCGACGACGCCCACCGGGATGTTGACGTAGAAGATCCAGGCCCAGCCGGCGGTCTCGATGAGGATGCCGCCGAGCAGTGGGCCGGCGATGGTCGCGACGCCCGCCACCGAGCCCCAGATGCCCAGCGCCGCACCGCGCTGCTGCGGCGGGAACACCCGGGTGATCATCGCCATGGTCTGCGGGGTCATCAGCGCCGACCCGACGCCCTGCAGCGCCCGGGCCGCGATGAGCATCTCGATCGAGCCGGACAGCCCGCACGCGGCCGAGGCCAGGGTGAACACGACGAGCCCGGCGACGAACACCCGCCGCGGCCCGAACATGTCGCCGAGTCGACCGGTGACCAGCAGCAGCACCGAGAACGTCAGCAGGTACGCGCTGTTCACCCACCCCACGGTGGTGGGGGAGACGTCGAAGTCCTTGACCAGCGTGGGGATGGCGACGTTCACGATCGTGGTGTCCACCATGATCATGAAGAACCCGAGGCACAGCGCGGGCAGGATCGTCCAGGGGCTGCGCCCGTGCAGGTCGACGAGAGGTGCGCTGCCAGGTGTCGCGGTGGTGGCCATCGGTTCCGTCCTCGCTGCCCGGCGCCTGGACGCCGATGGTGGTCCCCCGCTGGTGCGAGCGGCTGCCACGGTAACCCGCACCACTGACACGTCAGTCTGGCGCCGCCGCCCCCGGACGACGAGCGGGGCGGCCCGGACGCTCCCGGACCGCCCCGCTCGTCGTGCAGGCCGCTACCGCCGGATGGTGATCGTGTCCTTGTCGATCGCCGTGGCGCGGATCACCGGCGAGTCGAGCGTCGCGGTGAGAGTGCCGGTGCTCGGCCGCAGCCCCTTCGCCGTGTAGGTGAAGCTCATCGAGCCGCCGGCCGTCGGCGGGGCCGTGGTGACGACGTACTCGCCGGACGGGGTCCCCGCCACCGACGCGCCACTCGTGCCGTCCCGGTTCTCGGCACCGACGGTCAGGCCGTCGGCCGCCGGGGCGGAGAGGGCGTCGTAGGAGTACCAGATGCCCTCGCTGTCACCGAGCTGGATCCACACCTGGAAGGTGTTGGGACCGCCGTCGTAGGTCCACACGCCGGCGTAGTCGACGACGAGCCATGAGGTCGTCCCGTCGGTGACGGTGCCGACCCGCACCTCGCCACCCTGCGCCGGGTTGAGGTCCGTCCAGTACGGCGCGAGCACGTTGTTCGGCCGCGCCGGGTCGGGCAACGTCTGCGGGATGTAGTTGACGTCCTCGCTCGAGCCGCCCCCCACCACCACGTAGCCGTTGCTGACGACGCCGATCCGGGAGTAGACCTCGGCGCCGAACCGGAACTCGGGCACCGTGAAGTTCACCACCGACTCGTCGGTGATGCCCGTCACGGGCGCGATGCCGAACAGGGACAGCGGCAGGTAGCCCGCGCCCGGGCTCGTGCCCGGTGCGATGGACGTCACCGTGGGCGGCAGCGCCGGGCTGAGCGTCCCCGTCCAGGAGGCGACGCCGTGCGCCCGGGTGGCCGGAGCGCCCACCGCGGCGATCGAGAGCTGCGGCGAAGCCTTGACGGTGACCGTCGCCTCGGCGGCCACGGCGGCGAAGTTCGTCGCGGTCACCGTGCACGACGTCTGGCGCCCCACCTTGATCGTCGTCGGGTCGCACGTCTGCGCGAGCGTCACCGCCGCGTCACCCGTGTTCACCGCCACCGGCAGGGCCGCTGCGACGGTCCGACCCTGCTTGAGGGTGATCTGCCCCTGGTGCCAGCCGTCGGCGGTCGCGGTGCCGTCGACGAGGATCGCGAGCGTCTTGCTCGCACCGGCGCGCAGCGTGAACGACGACGGTGTGACGGACAGCGTGAGCCCGTCCTCGCCGGTCGCGGAGACGGAGAACTGCTGCGTCCGGCCGGTGACGTTGGTCACCGTGCGGTACGTGAGCACCGCGCCGGGCAGCGGGTTGACGTCCAGGCTGGGCAGGTTGAGGTCCAGCCGGTGCAGCGGGTCGGACGCCGAGGCGAGGTAGTCCGCGGCGGGCACGTCGAACGTGACGACGGTGTTCACGGCGCGATCGGCCCGGATCGAGCCTGCACCGCGGTCCCACACGTCCGCGACCGAGCCGTCGACGTTCGTCACCGCCTGCAGCGAGGACGTCATGAGCGCCGACTTCACCTGGCCAGGAGTCCAGGTGGGGTGCGCGGCCCGGACCAGCGCCGAGACGCCGGCCGCGTGCGGGCCGGACATCGAGGTGCCGGCGATCGCCTGGTACAGCTGTCCCGGCGGGCCTGCTGCCACCTCGACCGGGGTCGGGGTGTTCCCCGCCAGCACCTGCACACCGGGTGCGGTGACGTCGGGCTTGATGAAGTCGCCCACCGGCCCACGGGAGCTGAAGCCCGCCATCACGTCGCCCTGGCTGGGGCCGACCTGGCCCGCGGCCCACGTCGCCGTGACGCCGGCATGCGCGCCGAGGAAGGCGAGCAGCTCGTCGTTCGGTCCCTCGAGGTGGATCGCCGGCAGGAAGTGGTTGTCGGTCTCCAGGTCGGACGCCGTCGGGTTGTACAGGATCATCCCTGCGGCGCCTCCCAGGGAGGCGTTGTAGCCCTTCTCCACCCGCCCGTTGGTGCCACGTCCGCAGACCACCACCTGGCCGGTCAGCGACCCGGCCGGGAACGGCGCCAGGCAGAGCGCGCCACCGGTGTAGCCGGGCACGTTCGCGGCCAGGACGACCGGCAGCCCGGTGACCCCGGCCGTGATGGTCGCGCCGGTCTTGGTGAAGGTGGCGCCGTCCGTCGAGGTCAGGGTGAGGGTCGACGAGAACGACCGGTTGGACGTCGACGCTCCGACCGTGGTCACCCACGGGCCGGCGTGGTCGGCGGTGCCGTTGCCCGGCCCGGAGTTGCCCGCCGACGCGTTGACCGAGATGCCGGCCTGGTACGCGTCGAGGAACGCGAGCTCCACGGGGTCGCTGTACGCCTGCGCGCCGCCGCTGATCGAGAAGTTGATCACGTCGACGCCGTCGAGGATCGCCTGCTGGATCGCCGCGACCGAGTCGGACTGGTAGCAGCCGGCCGACGAGCACACGCGGTACGCGATGACCGACGCGCCCGGTGCGACGCCGCTGATCGGGCCACGGTCGGTGCCGAGCACCGGCGCGGTGGTCACGTAGCTGCCGGCCGCGGTGGTCGCGGTGTGGGTGCCGTGCCCGTCGGCGTCGCGCGCCGAGCAGGCCGTCGCCGTGCAGTACTCGCCGGGCCCGACCGCGCCGAGCATCAGCGCGGTGTCGAGGAACGCGTGAGCGCCGATCAGCTTGTTGTTGCAGGTGAACGGGGCGCCGAGCGCCGAGTTGCTGCCGTCGCCGAAGTCGCAGGTCCACGGCCCACCGGCCGGCGTGGCCAGGCCGACGTCGGCGAGCATCGGGTGCTCGGGCCAGATGCCGGTGTCGAGGACGCCGACGATGACGCCCTGACCGGCCTTGTCACGCCCACCGAGCTGCTTCCAGGCGGCGTCCGCGCCGATGAAGGTCGTCGTGTCGTTGTCGATCGCGGGTGTCGTCACGGTGCCGGACGACGTCGTCGCCTGCAGCGGCTGCTCCAGGGAGTCGTACTGCACGGCGACCACACCGGGGACGGCGAGCAGGTCGCTCGCCTGGTTCGCCGGGACCGTGACGGCCAGGCCGCCGTAGGCGACGTTGTAGGAGCCGTTGACGTCGACGGCGGGGACGGCGGCCTCGATCGCCGCGGCGGCCTGTCCGGCCTGCGCGTCGGCGTAGTCGAGGTACTTCGCGACCGCGGCGTCCGAGGTGTCCAGGGGCTCGCCGGTCACTGCGGGGCTCGTCGCCGCCAGACCGTCGACACCGCCCTCGTAGGAGGCTGCCGGGTCGTAGTCGAGCTTGACCATCACGGCGGTGCGGGCGGCCGACGTGCTCGCCAGCAGGGCCGGGTCGCTCTGCGCCAGCTTCCCGCTCGACGAGCGCGCAGCCTCGATCGGAGCACTGTCGGGGCTCACGGCGGTGGCGGTGAACGCGCCGGGGTCGGGTGTGCCGGTCGCGGCAGCGGGCGCCCCGAGGGCACCGACCGCGAGCACGGCTGCGAAAGCGACAGGAAGGATTCGGCGTCGTCGACCGGTCATCGCAACTCCTCCGGGGTGTGTCCGCTCCCCGTGACGGGGCGACGTGCTGGCACCGTACCGCGTGCGTGACGTCGGACAACACCCCTGAAGCCCGACAATTCGCGCGTCCCCGGCGGGCGGCAGCGCTCGGCCAGGTGGGTGAACGGGACCTAGACCTCGAGTCCCTCGAGCATCTCCGTGACCAGCGCCGCCACCGGCGAGCGCTCCGAGCGGGTCAGCGTGACGTGCGCGAACAACGGGTGGCCCTTGAGCGCCTCGATCACCGCGGCGACGCCGTCGTGCCGGCCGACGCGGAGGTTGTCACGCTGCGCGACGTCGTGGGTGAGCACCACCCGGGAGCTCTGCCCGATCCGGGACAGCACGGTGAGCAGCACGTTCCGCTCGAGGGACTGGGCCTCGTCGACGATGACGAACGCGTCGTGCAGCGACCGGCCGCGGATGTGCGTCAGCGGCAGCACCTCGAGCAGCTCGCGGTCGAGGATCTCCTCGACCACCTCCTTGCTGACCAGCGCGCCGAGCGTGTCGAACACGGCCTGGCCCCAGGGGCCCATCTTCTCGGCCTCGCTGCCGGGCAGGTAGCCGAGGTCCTGGCCACCCACGGCGTACAGCGGCCGGAACACCATCACCTTGCGGTGCTGGCGGCGCTCGAGCACGGCCTCCAGCCCGGCGCACAGCGCGAGCGCGGACTTGCCGGTGCCGGCGCGCCCGCCGAGCGAGACGATGCCGATCTCCTCGTCGAGCAGCAGGTCGAGCGCGATCCGCTGCTCGGCGCTGCGGCCGTGCAGGCCGAACGCGTCGAGGTCGCCGCGCACCAGCCGCACCTGCTTGTCCGTCGTCACCCGGCCCAGCGCGGAGCCGCGGGAGCTGTGCAGGACGAGGCCCGTGTGGCAGGGCAGGTCACGCTCCGCGTCGCCCGGGCCCAGGCCGCTGACCAGGTCGAGGTCCGCGAGCGGGACGAGCTCGCCGTCCCACAGCGCCGCCATCTGCTGCTCGGACAGGTCGAGGGTGTCCATCCCGGTCCAGCCGGAGTCCACCGCCAGCTCGTGGCGGTACTCCTCGGCGCGCAGGCCGACCGCCGCCGCCTTGACCCGCATCGGCAGGTCCTTGCTCACCACCGTGACGTCCGCGCCCTCGGCGGCCAGGTTCGCGGCCACCGCGAGGATGCGGGTGTCGTTGTCGCCGAGCCGGAAGCCGGCAGGCAGCACGGTCGGGTCGACGTGGTTGAGCTCGACGCGCAGCGTGCCGCCGGAGTCGTTCACCGGGAGCGGCGCGTCCAGCCGGCCGTACCGCACCCGCAGGTCGTCGAGCCCCCGCAGCGCGGCCCGGGCGAAGTAGCCCAGCTCGGCGTGGTTCCGCTTCGCCTCGAGCTCGGAGATGACGACGACGGGGAGCACCACGTCGTGCTCGGCGAACCGGGCGATCGCCTTGGGGTCGGACAGCAGCACGGAGGTGTCCAGCACGTGAGTCCGCCGGCCCTCCCCGACGACCGACGGCGAGGCGTTCTCGGCGGGTTGCACCACGGTCAGGCTCCCTCCTGCGGGCCAGGACGGCGGGACACCGTCCCTGCTGCGGACGGTAACCCTGGCCGCCGAAGCGCCCGGGAACGACACGCGCGCCGTCACCCGGCGTTCACCTGGCGCCTCGCGGCGGGCCGGCTACAGGCCGAGGCGGCGCTCCCGGGCGGCGTACGCGCGCATCGCCCGCAGGAAGTCCACCTTGCGGAAGTTGGGCCAGTAGGCCTCGCAGAAGTAGAACTCCGAGTGCGCGCTCTGCCACAGCAGGAACCCGCCGAGCCGCTGCTCCCCCGAGGTGCGGATCACCAGGTCAGGGTCGGGTTGGCCCTTGGTGTACAGGTGGTCGGCGATGTGCTCGACGTCGAAGTCGGCGGCCAGGTCGTCGAGGCTGGTGCCCCGTTCGGCGTGCTCACGCAGGTAGGAGCGCACGGCGTCGGCGATCTCGTCCCGTCCCCCGTAGCCCACCGCGACGTTGACGTGCAGGCCGGTGACGTGGGCGGTGGCCGCCTGGGCGTCCTTGAGCGCGCGCGTCGTCCGCTCCGGCAGCAGGTCGAGGGAGCCCATCGGCTGCAGCCGCCACCGGCCGGTGGCGGCCAGCTCGCGCACGGTGTCCTCGATGATCTCCAGCAGCGGGCCCAGCTCGTCGGGGTGGCGCGAGAGGTTGTCCGTGGACAGCATCCAGAGCGTGACCACCTGAACGCCGATCTCCTCGCTCCATTCGAGCACCTCGGTGATCTTGTCCGCGCCGCGCCGGTGCCCGGTGGCCGACGACAGGCCGGTGCTCCTGGCCCACCGGCGGTTGCCGTCGAGGATGACGCCGATGTGCCGGGGCATCCGATCGGGCGGCAACGACGCCGTGAGACGGCGTTCGTACAGCCCGTACAGCAGGCGTGGCAGGCGCACGCGGGGCCGCTCCTTCGCAGGGTCAGGACGGGCGGGGGACGGGTCCGGCTGCGGCCCTCGCCGGGCCCCACTACGGTACTCCCCGTCCTCCCGCCGAGGCCTGACGCCGGCGCCGGTCGACCGCCCGGGCGAGGCTCGGGACCCGTCGGGAGGGATCGACGCTCGTACCTACGGTGGCGTAACTTACGCTATCGTAGGTTGGCGACCTCGCCCCGTACGGAAGGCCCTCCATGAGCACGAACCCCGCACCCTCCGGCGCGCCCGGCGCCGCCGCAGCCGACCCCGGTGACGCCGTCGTGGCCGCCCCCGGAGCCGGTCCCGGAGCCGGGACCGCGGTCGCCCTGTCCCCCAAGCCGCTGCTGCGCGGGGCGATCCACGCCCTGGTCGCACCCTTCGTGCTGATCGCCTCGATCGTGCTCGTCGCGCTGTCGCCGACGCCGGCCGTCCGGTGGGCGAACGTCGTCTTCGGGGTCAGCGCCGTGCTGCTGTTCGGCACCAGCGCCGTCTACCACCGGGGGCACTGGAGCCCCCGGGTGGCCGCCGTGCTGCGCCGGCTGGACCACACGAACATCTTCCTCATCATCGCCGGCACCTACACGCCGCTGTCGGTGCTGCTGCTGCCCGCGAGCACCGCCCGGACGCTGCTGATCGTGGTGTGGACCGGGGCGCTGCTGGGCGTGCTGTTCCGGGTGTTCTGGCTCGGTGCGCCGCGCTGGTCCTACGTCCCCATCTACGTCGCGCTCGGCTGGGTGGCCGTCGGCTTCATGCCGCAGTTCTGGCGCGCGCCGAACGGCCCGACCATCGTCTGGCTGATCGCCGTCGGCGGCCTCGCCTACACGGTCGGCGCGGTGGTGTACGGCGTGCGGCGGCCCAACCCGATGCCGCGGTGGTTCGGCTTCCACGAGATCTTCCACAGCCTGACCGTGGTGGGGTACACGTGCCACCTCGTGGCCGTCTGGATCGCGACGACCGCCCTCAGCTAAGGCCTGACCGGGACCGGGACTGCCGGGACGGCGGCCGCGGGTCGCGTCAGCGGCGCGGGACCACGGTGTAACGGCGGTTGGCCAGCGAGGGGTTCGCCTCACGCACCGCGCCCAGCCGGTCCGCGTCCAGGTCGACCGTGCGCACGGCCGGGCGTTCGTCCATCTCCAGCCCCACCTCGCCGTCCGGTCCGACCACGAGCGAGCGACCCACCAGTCCGCGGCCCGCCTGGCCCACCGCGACCACCGCGGCCGTGTTCTCGATCGCCCGCGCGATCGCCAGCGTGCGCCAGTGCATCGCCTTCATCGGGCCCTCCACCCAGGCGGCAGGCACGACGAGGACGTTCGCGCCCGCGTCCACGCACCGCCGCGCCGACTCGGGGAACCGCAGGTCGTAGCAGGTGATCACGCCGAACCGCAGCCCGGCGACGGGCAGCACCAGCGGCGGCGCGTCGACCGGTCCCGCCTCGAGCCGGTCGGACTCCCGCTGCCCGAACGCGTCGTACAGGTGCACCTTGCGGTACGCGCCGACGAGCTCGCCGGTGGCGTCGATCGCCACCACGACGTTCACCGCGAGCGTGGGGTCCGCCGCCGACGGCACCAGCGTGCCCGCGATCACCGCGATGTGGGCGCGCGCCGCCTGATCGCGCAGCAGCGAGACGAACGGGCCGTCCAAGGGCTCGGCGAGGTCCACGCCGACGCCGAGCTGGTGGTAGGCCGACGCGTACTCCGGCAGCACCACGAGGTCGCTCGCCGAGCGCTGCGCGATGCGCAGCGCGTCCACCGCCGCCTCGCGGCTGGCCTGCCGGTCGTTGCTCACGGTCAGCTGCGCCAGCGTCACGCGCACGGCCGGGCGCCGCGGCGGCGCCGGGCTGCCGTTCACGAGGGCCCGCCCGCACCGTCCGGGGCGCCGCGTCCGGCGGCGTCCGGCCGGGCATCGTCGGACACGGTGTCGTCCAGCGCCGCGTCGGGCGCGGTGTCGTCAGACGCGCCGTCGCCGAGCGAGTCGTCGTCACGCTCCGCCGGATCGGGCGAGGCCGCCACCCGGCGCAGGTGCCGGGTGAGGGAGAGCATCAGGCCGATCACCGCGAGCGCCAGCACGAACGTTGCGACGAAGCCGAGGATGCCCGGCGATCCGGTGTCCGCCGCGGTCGTCTGGGCGGGGACGGCGGCCGCGAGCAGGCCGGTCACGTCCGCGCCTCGCGGATGCCGGCGAACAGGTCGTCCTCCGGCGTCGAGGTCGCCACGCGCGAGCTGATCAGCTCGAACTCCTCGAAAGGCCACACCTGCCGCTCCAGCTCGCGCGGCACGGCGAAGAACCACCCCTGCGGGTCCACCTGGCTGGCGTGCGCGCGCAGCGCGTCGTCCCGCCGGGCGAAGTAGTCGACCGCGCGCACCCGCGTGGTCACGGGACGCTCCGGCACCTCGCGCGACTCGCGCGAGTCGATCCAGTCGCTGAACGGGCTGGTGCCCCCGGCGGCGACCACCGCGTCGTGCACGGCGCGCATCCGGGCCAGCGAGAAGCCGTGGTCGTAGTACAGCTTGAGCGGCGTCCACGGCTCGCCCCGACCGGGGTAGCGGGCGGGGTCGCCCGCCGCGGCGAAGGCCTCGACCGACACCCGGTGGCACATCACGTGGTCGGGGTGCGGGTAGCCCCCGGTCTCGTCGTAGGTGGTCATCACGTGCGGCCGGAACTGGCGGACCAGCTCGACGAGCGGACCCGTCGCCTCCTCCAGCGGAGTGAGCGCGAAGCAGCCCGGCGGCAACGGGGGCAGCGGGTCACCCTCCGGCAGGCCGGAGTCGACGAAGCCGAGCCAGTGCTGGCGGACCCCGAGCGCCGCGGCGGCGGCGGCCATCTCGGTACGGCGCACGGCGCGCATCGCATCCAGGCCCTCGGGCGCCGGCCCGAAGTGCGGGTTGAGCACGTCGCCGCGCTCACCGCCGGTGCAGGTGACGACGAGCACGTCGACGCCCTCCGCCGCGTAGCGCGCCATGGTGGCCGCGCCCTTGCTCGACTCGTCGTCCGGATGGGCGTGCACCGCCATCAGCCGCAGTCCGTCGCTCACCGCCACCTCTTCCCTGTCGTCGAGACCGTCCGGGGTGCTTCCGATGGACAATGATCGCGCACCGCACCGGCGGCGGCCCGCGAGGACACCGACCCGAGGAGGCCCGCGTGACCAGCGCGCCCCAGCGCCCGCCCGTCGGGCGCTACGGACCCGAGCCCACGCAGGGCGCGCACCCGTGGCACCGGCTGGCGCTGGCGGCCCTGGTGCTGGCGGTCGTGGCGGTCGCCACGTGGGTCGGCATCGGGGTGCTCCGCGATCCCGTGCAGTGGCGCGACGTCGGGTACCACGTGGACGACGCCACCTCGATCCAGATCACCTTTGACGTCACCAAGGACGTCGCCGCCAGCGCCACGTGCCGCGTCCAGGCGTTGTCCACGTCGTACGCGCAGGTCGGCGTCCACGACGCGGTGGTGGGCCCGGGCGCGACGCGCACGCAACGGGTGACGGTCCAGGTGGCCACCTCGGAGCGGGCGGTCACCGGCACGGTCGTGCGCTGCACCCTCGACGAGTGACCGACCGCGCCACCCTCGACAGGTGAGTCGAGCGAACCGAGCGAGCCGAGCGAGCCAGCGAGCCGAGCGAGCCGATGCCCCGGGCGCCGGCCTCAGCCGACGAACGGTCGCGCGTGCAGGATCTCGACCGCGATGGACCGGCCGTTGGGCGCGACGTAGGACGTGGTGTCGCCCACCGAGCGGCCGTTGATCGCGGCGCCGAGCGGTGACGTGGGGCTGAACACGTCGATGTCGGCGGAGCCGGCGATCTCGCGAGAGCCGAGCAGGAACCGCATCTCGTCGCCGCCGACGGAGGCGACGACCTCCATGCCGGGCTCCACCACGCCGTCGTCGGGCGGGGTGCCGATGTGCACGTGGCGCAGCTTCTCCTTGAGCTCGCGGATGCGGGCCTCCTGCTTGGCCTGCTCCTCGCGCGCGGCGTGGTAGCCGCCGTTCTCCTTGAGGTCGCCCTCGTCCCGCGCCACGGAGATCTTGGACACGATGTCCCGGCGTCCCTCGCCCTCGAGGTGGGCAAGCTCGCCGACGAGCCGGTCGTGGGCCTCCTGGGTCAGCCAGGTGCCCTGGCTGACGGCGGTGGTGCTCTCGCGAGTCGTCTCGGACACGATCATTCCTTCCGTGCGGGGGGCCCGGGCCGTGGCGGCGCTCGGGCCGATGGCCCTCGGGCAGTTGCGACGTCGATGCCCTCCGGGTGGCGGACCGGGCTCGGCGTAAACGTCCAGTGTACAGACTCGGTGTCCGGCGCCCGGCTCGGCGGTCCCGTGCCGACTCGGCACCTGCACCCGCCGAGCCGGCGGGAAGGTGCCGAGTCGGCCACGGCGTCAGTCGGTCAGGCGGTATCCCGCGTCGAGCAGGCGGCCCACCAGGCTCGTGCAGTGGTCGGGGCCCTTCGTCTCCACGGACACCTCGATGGACACCTCGTCGAACGCCAGGTTGAGGTCCGTGCGGCGGTGCACCACGTCGATGACGTTGCCGCCCAGCGCGGCGATGTCGCGCAGCAGTCCGGCCAGCGCACCCGGGGTGTCCTCCATCTGCACCCGCACGTGCAGGAACCGTCCGGCCGAGGCGAGGCCGTGACGGATCAGACGCATCAGCACCAGGGGGTCCACGTTGCCCCCGGACAGCACCGCGACCACCGGCCCCGCGTCGGCGAACGTCGCCGGGTGCGCCATCAGGGCGGCGACCGCCGCCGCGCCGGACGGTTCGACCACCAGCTTGGCCCGCTCCGCCACCAGCAGCAGCGCGCGGGACAGGTCCTCCTCGGTGACGGTGAGCACCGGCGTGTGGTGCGCGGCGATCAGCTCGAACGGCACCTGGCCCGGGGTGCCGATGGCGATGCCGTCGGCCATGGTGCGCAGCTCGGGCGCCGCCACCGGGTAGCCCTGGACGAGCGAGGCCGGGTAGGCCGCCGCCCGCGCCGCCTGCACGCCGACCACGCGGATGTCGGGCCGGTCGTCGAGCGCCGCATCGGCACCGGCCGCCAGCCCGCCGCCGCCGACGGGCACCACGATCGTCGCGACGTCCGGCACCTGCTCGACCACCTCCAGGGCGAGCGTGCCCTGGCCGGCGACGACGTCCGGGTGGTCGAACGGGTGGATGAGCACCGCACCCGTCCGCTCCGCGTGGGCTCGGGCATGCGTGAGCGCCTCGTCCACCGTGACGCCGACCAGCTCCACGTGCGCGCCGTAGCCGCGCGTCGCGGCCAGCTTGGGCAGCGCAGCGTCCACCGGCATGTACACCACCGCGTCGATGCCGAGCAGCTGGGCCGCGAGCGCGACGCCCTGCGCGTGGTTGCCGGCGCTGGCGGCGACGACGCCGCGCGACTTCTCGGCGTCGGACAGCCGGGACATCCGGGTGTACGCGCCGCGGATCTTGAACGAGCCGGCGCGCTGGAGGTTCTCGCACTTGAGCCAGACGTCGGTGCCGACCAGCAGGGACAGCGCTCGGCTGCGCTGCACCGGGGTGCGGTCCGCGACGCCGGTGAGCAGCGCCGCCGCCGCGCGGACCTCGTCGGGGCCGATCATTCGTCCACCTCGTCGGCCCCGTGCGCGTCGTCCGCGTCATCGCCGCGGGGCGCGGTGCCGGTCGCAGCGCGGACGACGTCCACCGCATCCCGGAGGTGGGTGGTGCCGGTGGGGCCCTGCACGCCGACGGGCAGCTGCGCGCCGTCCGCGACGACGATGGTCCCGCGGGCCTGGCCGCGGTCCTCGGGCTGCACAGGCGTGGCGCGCACGACGACGTCCGCCCCGAGCGCGATCGCCCGCTCCGTCGCCGACGCTCCGGGCTCGTCCTCGCCGGCTGCGGCGTCGTCCGGGGCATCGTCGGCGGCGGATGCGTCGTCCGAGCCGTCGGTGGACCCGTCGCCGTCCGCGGGCTCGTCATCGTCGGGCGCAGGGACGAGGTCCACCACCAGGACGGCACCCGCGGCGCGGGCGTGCGCGGCCACCGACGCCAGATCGACCGCCTCGGGGTCCGGCTCGGCAGCCGGATCCGCCGGCAGCTGCACCCACACCACCGTGGTGCGGCCGGGCTCGACCGCCGCGGCGACGGCGTCCGGGTCGGCCAGGTGAACCGTCGAGAACTCCACGCCCCACGGCCCGAACAGGCCCGTGACCAGGAGGTACGTGCCGGGGTCGGCGTCGTCGGGCAGCACCACGTGGCCGCCGGGGCGCAGCGTGGCGCGCAGCACCGCGTCCCGGGCGGCGGCCACCGAGACGAACGCGAAGCCCGCGGGGACTCCGCCCAGGGCCGCCAGCTCGTCCTCCAGGATGCCCGGCGTCATGCCGTCGGTCTCATCGTCGCCCACGGCCCCAGGCTAGGCCCCCCACCCCGCTCGACCCCGCCCCCGGCGCCCACCCCGCTCCAGACCCACCTCCGCTCCACACTCCGGCACGGATTGCGCGCGTGTGACGGCCATCCCACCGGCGAAGCGGTCGAAAGCGCGCAGTCCGAGGTCCGCGGAACGCGGCGGGAGCCGGTGGGCGCGGGCGGGATACTGGTGGGGTGAGCGCGACCGTGCAGGCCCGGGGTGTGGGCGCCGGCCACGCGGATCGCGAGCTGTTCGCCGGGGTCGACCTCGTGGTCGCGCCCAGGGGACGTCGTCGGACTGGTCGGGGCGAACGGCGCCGGCAAGTCCACGCTGCTCGCCATCCTCGCCGGGCTGCGGGCACCGGACGCCGGCACCGTGACGCTGTCCCCACCGCACGCCCGCCTCGGACACCTGGCGCAGGAGGCCGAGCGGATCCCGGGCGAGACCGTGCGCTCACACCTGGAGCGGCGCACCGGTGTCGCGGCGGCGCAGGCGGCACTCGACGCGGCATCGTCAGCCCTCGCCGACGGCGCCCCCGGCGCGGACGACCGGTTCTCCGCGGCTCTCGAGACGTGGCTCGCGCTCGGCGGCGGCGACCTGGACACCCGGCTGGAGACCGTCACGGACGAGGTCGGGCCGGGCATCGGGCTCGACACCCCGATGACGTCGCTGTCCGGGGGCCAGGCCGCCCGGGTGGGGCTCGCCGCGCTGCGGCTGTCCCGGTACGACCTCTACCTCCTCGACGAGCCGACGAACGACCTGGACGCCGACGGCCTCGCGCTGCTCGAGGAGTTCGTCGTCCGGTCCGACGCGCCCGTGGTCGTGGTCAGCCACGATCGGGAGTTCCTCGCGCGGACCGTGACGAGCGTCGTCGAGATCGACCGCAGCCTGCAGCGGGTGCTGGTGTACGGCGGCAGCTACGACGCCTACCTGGAGGAGCGGTCCACCGCCCGGCGGCGCGCGCGCGAGGCCTACGACGAGTACACCGCCCGGCGCGACTCGCTGGCGGCGCGCGCTCGTCGGCAGCGGGCCTGGATGGAGAAGGGCGTGCGCAACGCCCGCCGCAAGGTCCCCGACAACGACAAGTTCGCCCGCAAGCTCCGCGGCGAGAGCTCGGAGAAGCAGGCGGCGAAGGCGCGCCAGACGGACCGGATGATCGAGCGCCTCGACGAGGTCGTCGAACCGCGCAAGGAGTGGTCGCTGCAGATGTCCATCGCGGCGGCGCCGCGCTCGGGAGCCGTGGTGGTCTCGGCCCGGGCGGCGAGCGTCACGCGGGGCACGTTCACGCTGGGGCCGGTGGACCTGCAGATCGACCGGCAGGACCGGGTGGCCGTCACCGGGCCCAACGGGTCGGGCAAGTCGACGCTGCTGGCGCTGCTGCTGGGCCGCCTGGCGCCGTCGTCCGGGGCGGCGACGCTCGGCGCATCGGTGCTGGTGGGCGAGGTGGACCAGGCGCGTGCCCAGTTCGTCGGCGACGAGACGCTGGTCGCGGTGTTCTCGCGCCGGGTGCCGACGTGGCCGGACGCCGACGTGCGCACCCTGCTCGCCAAGTTCGGGCTGGCCGCCGCGCACATCCACCGGCCGGCGGACTCGCTGTCGCCGGGCGAGCGCACCCGGGCGGCGTTGGCGCTGCTGCAGGCGGAGGGGGTCAACCTCCTGGTGCTCGACGAGCCGACGAACCACCTGGACCTGCCGGCGATCGAGCAGCTCGAAGGTGCGCTGGACGTCTTCGACGGGACGATCCTGCTGGTCACCCACGACCGCCGGATGCTGGAGACCGTTCGCCTCACCCGCCGCCTCCACGTGGAGGACGGCACGGTCACCGAGGTCCCCCCACCCACCTGACCCCCCACCACCCAACCCTCCCCCCTCCCTCCCCCTCCCCTACCCCCAACCCGAGTTCTGCGCGCGTCTGACCGTTCCGACGACGGAATACCGGTCGAACGCGCGCACAACGTGGCCTTCCGGTCAGGACGCGGCGGTGAGGGCGGATCTCAGGCGGGACAGGAAGGTCGTGGGGTTCCGCAGGGTGGCGGCGGTGACCGTGAGGATCCGCCATCCGGCGTCCTCCAGTCGCTGGCGCCGCTCGACGTCCACCTGCCAGCTCCGACGATCCGTGCGGTGGTAGTCGCCGTCGTACTCGATGGCGATCCGTAGCTCGGGGTACGACAGGTCCGGCCGCGCCAGATACGCGCCCGCCGCGTCCCGCACCACCACGTTGACCTGGGGTCTGGGGAAGCCGTGGCGCTCGAGGAGCCGCCGGGTCGCCGTCTCGGGCACCGAGTCGGTCCCCGGCACGACGAGGCCCAGCGCCAGCCTTGCCCGCCCCACGCCCCGGCACCCCGTCGACCCTTCGATGGCCTCCGCCAGCCGGACCGGGTCCGTGAGTGGGGCGATGCGTCGGGTCAGCGCGTCGCCGAGCACGACGAGCTCCTCGACCTCCAGCTCCGCCGCCAGGTGCACGAACGTCGTCGCCGGGTCCGTGACGCGCAGGCCGTCGACCAGCACGATGCGCGTCGCGCCGACCCGTGCGACGGACCGCACGCCGGGGCGACGGATCCGCGCCGCCGGGTCCTGGACGAGGACGCACAGCTCGTCGAACCGCTGGAGCCGGTCCGGAACGTGCGCACCGAGCAGCCGTAGAGCGGTGACGTGGGCGAACGCGTGACGTTCGTCCATCACGATGGCCAGTGCACGACACCGGGCTCGCACGCTGCCGTCGCCACCGCCGCCACCGCCGCCGCGGTCAGAGCCGCCGGCGCGGTCGACGCCGCCCACGCAGTCGTCGGGCGGGCTGAAGGTGCGCATGCCGCGGAAGGGCCTGTCCAGATCGCCGCGGCGCAGCCGGGCCGGGCTCACACCGAGCGCCAGCGCGTCCCGCGTGCGGAACGGCTCTCGCCCGAGCGGCGGCGGCAGCGGCTCGGCGCGGCGGGGCACGGCGGACATCGTCGCCGCGCGGCCGGTCCCGCGAGCGGGCGCTGGTGGATGCCGACCACCCGGCCACCGCAGCCCGGGCTGGGGTCGGCTCGGCCACCCGACGCGCGGCTCCGCCCGGGGCGAGACTCGGCAGCGACCCACCGCGGCACGTTCCGGCCGGAGAGGAGCCCGCCCCGGGGAACACCACGCACCGGTGGGCGGTTGGAGCCTCGTGCAGGAGTGCCGGGAGAGGGAGACGACGATGGGTTGGCTGTTCGGTCCGACGACACGCTCGACGATGGTGACCCGCGAGGACGCCCTGGCCGGCCGGCCAGCCGCGTCGTTCACCGTCCCCAGCACGCACACGGTGCTCGGCACCCCGCTCGCCGGCCCGTGGCCGGACGGCACACGCGTGCTCTACCTCGCCTCCGGATGCTTCTGGGGTGCGGAGAAGGCCGCCTGGCAGCTGCCCGGCGTGGTGACCACCGCGGTCGGCTACATGGGCGGGTACACCCCGTTCCCCACCTACGACGAGGTCTGCACCGGCCGCACCGGCCACGCCGAGACCGTGCTGGTCGCCTACGACCCGGAGCAGCTGTCCGACGAGGCGCTGCTCGCGCACTTCTTCGAGGAGCACGACCCGACGCAGGGCTTCCGGCAGGGCAACGACGTGGGCACGCAGTACCGCTCCGCGGTGTTCGCCACGACGCCCGCCCAGCTCGACGCCGCGCGGGCGATGCGCGAGCGGTACGCGCCGCGGCTGGCGGCGGCCGGCTACGGCGACGTCACCACCGAGCTGCGGATGGCCGACGAGGCCGGGCCGTTCTACTACGCCGAGGCGAGCCACCAGCAGTACCTCGACAAGAACCCGACGGGCTACTGCCCGGTCAACTCGACCGGCGTGGCCTGCCCGGTCCCGGCCTGACGGGACGCAGGACGGGCCGGTGTCGGCGGGCGGCGCGAGGATGACCGCATGCTGCTCGCCGACGTCGCCGCGACGTCAACCGCGCTGACCGCGACGCGCTCGCGCCTGGCCAAGCGCGGGCTGCTGGCGACCGCCCTGCGCCAGGCGGCTGCCGACGGTCCGGACGACGTCGCGGTGGCGGCGCGCTACCTGGCCGGCGAGCTGCGGCAGCGGCGCACCGGGCTGGGATGGCGCTCGCTGGCCACGCTGCCGCCGCCCGCCGCGGTCGCCAGCCTGACGCTGACCGGCGTCGACGCCGTGTTCGAGGAGATGGCGGGCCTCGGCGGGCCGGGCTCGGCCGGCGCCCGGGCGGACCTCGCGGCGCGCCTGTTCGCTTCCGCGACACCCGGCGAGCAGCGCCTGCTGCGCGGGCTGGTGTCCGGTGAGCTGCGGCAGGGCGCCCTGGATGCGCTGCTCCTGGACGCGGTGGCCGAGGCGGCGGCGCTCCCGCCGGACGAGGTGCGCCGGGCGGCGATGCTCGCCGGGGACACCGCGGCGGTCGCCACGGCCGCGCTGTGCGCACCGGGGCCCGACGAGGCGCACGCGGCCCTGGCGGCGTTCGGGCTGACGCTCGGCCGCCCGGTGCGACCGATGCTCGCCCAGTCCGCGCCGGACGTCGCCGCCGCGTTCGTCCTGCTCGGGGGCGGGTCCAGCGCCGAGCCAGCCACCGCCGCTGCACCGGCCGGCGCCGGCGCCGGCGGGCCCGCCGGTCGCGCGCTCGTCGTCGACGTCAAGCTCGACGGGATCCGCATCCAGGTGCACCGCCGGGGAGCCGAGGTGCGGGTCTTCACGCGCAGCCTGGACGACATCACCGCGCGTGTGCCCCAGGTGGTCGCCGCCGCGCTGGCGGCGAGCGCCGACGACCTCGTGCTGGACGGGGAGGCGCTGGTGGTCGGCGCGGATGGCCGGCCGCGCCCCTTCCAGGAGACCTCGTCGCGCACCGCGACCCGCGACGCCGACGTGGTCGCCGCGGCCGCCGTGACGCCGTTCTTCTTCGACGTGCTGCACGTCGACGGCGCCGACCTGCTCGACGCGCCCCTCACGCAGCGGCTCGCGGCGCTCGACGCGGTGGTGCCGGCCGCGCAGGTGGTCCAGCGCGTCGTCACGGCCGACCCGGTGGCTGCGCAGGCGGCCTTCAGCGGCTGGGTGGCCGGCGGGCAGGAGGGCGTCGTCGTCAAGGACCCGGATGCGCCCTACGCGGCCGGTCGGCGCGGTGCCGCCTGGGTGAAGGTCAAGCCCCGGCACACCCTCGACCTCGTCGTGCTGGCGGTGGAGCGGGGCTCGGGCCGGCGCGCGGGCCTGCTGTCGAACATCCACCTGGGCGCGCGCGACGGCGCCGGCGGCTTCGTCATGCTCGGCAAGACGTTCAAGGGCATGACCGACGAGATGCTCGCCTGGCAGACCCGGCGGTTCACCGAGCTGGCCACCGACGACGACGGCTGGGTGGTGCAGCTGCGCCCGGAGCAGGTGGTCGAGGTGGCGTTCGACGGGCTGCAGCGCTCCAGCCGCTACCCGGGCGGGGTCGCGCTGCGGTTCGCCCGGGTGCTGCGCTACCGCGACGACAAGGGCGCGGACGAGGCCGACACGATCGAGACGGTCCTCGCGCTGGCCCCGCGGATCGAGTCCTGATCCCCGCCGACACCCCCCTTGCGCGATTTGGCTAATGGCCTTAGCTTTGCATCCATGACCACCACACAGCTGCTCAGCCGCCCCGAAGGCCGCATCGCCTACACGGTCGACGGCCCCGCCACCGGCCCCCTCGTCGTGCTCATCCCCGGCATGGGCGACCTCCGCTCGACGTGGCGGGACGTCGCCGCGCCGCTGGTCGCCGCCGGCTACCGCGTGGCCACCACCGACCTGCGCGGTCACGGCGACAGCGACCTGACGTTCGTCACCCATGGCGACGTCGCCACCGGCCAGGACGTGCTGGCCCTGGTGGACGAGCTGGGCGGCGGGCCGGCGGTGCTGGTCGGCAACTCGATGGGCGCCGGCGCGGCGGCGTTGGCCGCCGCGGAACGGCCCGACGCCGTCGCGGGTCTGGTGCTCACCGGCCCCTTCCTGCGCAACGCCCCGGCGAACCGCGTGGTCGCCGCAGTCAGCCGACAGCTCTTCGCGCTGCTGTTCGCCCGCCCGTGGGGCGCGCGCGTGTGGACCGGCTACTACCGGAGCACCCTGTCCCGTGGCCGCACCGCACCGTGGCTC
>Ga0302273_1000258_pt1 | contig 25301 bp, 19 predicted proteins | sample III_Bog_N1_3_FD_198774 | JGI IMG/M metagenome (GOLD analysis project Ga0302273, IMG submission 198774) | Peat permafrost microbial communities from Stordalen Mire near Abisko, Sweden - III_Bog_N1_3 | ecosystem: Environmental > Terrestrial > Soil > Wetlands > Peat | place: Sweden: Abisko... | reverse complement strand
AATTGCTAAAGAAAATGTATGCAACGCTTTTGTTAGCTAAGTCCCAAGATTCTTACGTAATTTTTAATTGGGATCCGCGAGATGTTGATGCAGATCAGAAAATAACGGGCCCATGCAAAATGCCTATAGGCATTAGCATTGTCGAATAATGCGTATAGACACATGCCGTTTTGATAAATTCTAACATCATACCTGCTGAAAGATATGGTACACCCGCGAAGTTTGTGGGTCTAGCGGTTTGATGTAGACCTTTTGTTTAGGAAGGCATTGTTGCTCGATGGACAGCACGACTCTTTACCAGCACATCCTTGGCCTTCGTACCCCTTGGACGGTGTCCCGGGTGGATATGCAAATGGCTCGCGAAGAGATCCATGTGTACGTAGAACACGCCGCAGACAACCGCTTCAGCTGTCCGGAGTGCAAGTGTGAGCTTGCCGTGTACGACCATACTCCAGAGCGCACATGGCGTCATCTGGACGCCTGCCAGCTCAAGACTTTCCTCCATGCTCGGGCGCCTCGGGTTCAGTGCCCTGACCACAAGACGCTTACTGCCAGCCTTCCTTGGGCGGAGCCTGGCTCAGGCTTCACAGCGCTGCTTGAGCGTCTGTCAATCGATCTGCTGCTTGCCATGCCTGCGGCTCGTGCTCAAGGGATCTTGCGCGCGAGTCCAGGCCAGCTGAGCCGGATCAAGGCCAAGGCTGTCGCGCGTGGTTCGGTCCGCCAGGAGGTAGCCAAGGCCGCAGGCCAGCATCCCGTGTTCGAGCACGGCTGCGTGGATGAGAAGAGCTGGAAGAAGGGGCGATGCTTCGGGACGATCATCGGCAATGTAGGTGCTGGCTTTGTCGAAGAGGTCTACGAGGGGCGCGCAGGCGGCGGCCTGGCTTCGTTCTACGACGGCATGACCAAAGAGGCTCGAAGCGCCATTTTATTGATGTCTCAGGACTTTCATGCCGGTTATTCAAGCGTCACGGTGGACAAGCTTGACCAGGGCAAGGACGTGGTGGTTTTCGATCCGTTCCACCTGATGATACATGTGAACGAGGCGGTCCAGGCTACCTACCGCAGCGAACTGGCCCAGACTCGGAAGAAATTTGAGAAGGGCAAGGACAAGCGGTTTGTAAGTGCTGCAGGGTTGGCTGCACTGCATGCCGAACGGAAGATCAAGAGGATCGCCGGAGCCAAATGGAGCCTGGTGCGGGGCTGCGAGAACCGGACCGACAAGCAACGGCACCAACTTTCCTGGCTCGATGAATGCAGTCACTACGACAGCGCCGAAGCATGGAGACTCAAGGAGAAGCTGCGCTCCATGTGGCGAGTGTGCACTGATGTCGATCAAGCCCAGAATTGGCTGAAGGACTGGTGCCATGAAGTCAGAGGTGGGCTGGGGCTGGCCATGAAGAAGGTCGCCAACATGGTCGAGAAACACGCATGGGGCATCCCCAATGGATTTCGAATGAGGCTGTCAAACAGCCCTGCCGAGACCATCAACTCAATGATCCAGACCATCCGAGCAAAGGCGAGAGGGCACAGGAGTTTCGCCGCTTTTAAGAACGATGTCCTGATCCATCTCGGTGCGCTGGAACTCTATCCCAGAGCAGTCAACGCATGAGCACTACCCACAAACTTCGCGGAAGTGCCTTTGCAAGCCGTAGCAACGTTGCATCTACAATTTGCTATGATGATGTGACGAAAACGTGGTTCCCCTCTTCGCCAACATCATTAATCAACGGAAAGCTGCATTTATAAGTACCCACTTCAAATGCGAATTACAAAGGATACACAAGCCAAATGGTGTTTGCAAAAGCTAACAGAAGCAGCGCCCGAGTACAGTTTTTTGGGGACAGCAGAGTGTGACTTATGGCTACCCCTTCACTGAACTCACCAACAAGTGGTTTAATTCAACAAAGGCGGGCCTGACAACAATGCTGCATTTACACATGAAACACAAAGTACTATTTCTGTCGTTTCTCATAGCTTCAGCGGCTTCCTCCCAAACGCTATTAGGTGTCGCCATCGATGTGCGCGGCACAGACATCGTTGTTCCTTCAGGTAATCCTAATAATATGTTAGGGTATGAAGGGTACGCTTATGCCCCTTCAATAATTCAGGATGGCGATTATTATCACATGTTCTATTGCTCAACTGGAAATGGAACCGATACTTTATGGGATTACGTGAGGCATTCTGTGTCCCGTGATGGGGTAGTTTGGTCAAAACCGAATATTGTTATTACGCCGTCTCACCTAGACGCTGTGAATGGTGAGCGTTGCGCTTGTGATCCAAGCGTTGTGAAATTTGGCGGACAGTGGTATTTGTATTACGGTGGGAATCACAGCAAATCGGGTGGTGAAATTTACGTAGCAAAATCGAACTCGCTCTGGGGGGGCTTCGCAAAATTATCTAAGCGAGGAACATGGGAAAATAATCCTCCGGATCCAAAACCCATCATTTCTCCGACTATTGCAAATTCCAACACTTACGGAGCTGGCCAGCCAAGTGCGGTTGTCATTAATGGTACAATCCATATCTGGTATACTGACAATTCTGCATACAATCCTAGCGAAGGAGGGCGTAGGCATCATACGAGCTCAACTGATGGGACCAATTTCACAGCGGGCACAGAAATCACAGTTATGGGAGCGAAAAAACCTTTTGAGGCGGACAATGGGGAGGTAAAATGGAGCCCAAAGTTAAACAAGTATTTGATGTTCGATATGAATTCTTATTATGGCCCAGGGCCTCAGCTTGGAATGCTAACATCTGTTGATGGCTTGGATTGGACGGCTCCTCAAAGTCTTGGTGTAATGCCTGATTATTCCTTTAATATTGGAGTGTCTGGGGATGCTTTGGGATGGGTCGACCTGAGAAAATATTTTGTATCGATGGGCGTCCCATGGGATTATGACGGAAATGCAAATCCATCGGATACTCATCGATGGAATTTGGTTTCCGTAGCGATGGCTGGCAGCTTCCCCAAAAGGTCCAGATTTATGGCTTGGAGTGCCCCCCTGTTGACGGAGTGACCCGTCCCCCTACAGACGGACGTCACGATCAGGTTTATGGCCGGATTGACCGCTGCTGCGGCAGGCTGTGGAGTCACGGCGTCTCCTTCCATAGACTGCCCTGTTCGCTGGTGACCCAGGCGGGGATGCGCAGGGCCTGGAGGCGTTCCATGGTGGTGCTGGCGGGGTGGCCGTAGCGTTGTTCTTGCCGCACTGGACCACGGCCAGGTGCTGTTCCCCGGCGGAATCGAGGTCCCCCGCGACCAGGACGCTGCCCTTTTTCAGGCGTGGGCCAGCACCAAGAGTTTTGAAGCGATGACCGCTGAGGATGACAAGGACAAGTCCGATCCTCCCTCGTCTGGGCCTGGGCCGGGTGCTCCTGCCAAGGGCAAGGATGTGATCCGTGACTTCAAGGGGCAGACCTTCAGCAACGCGACCCATCGCTCCAAGACCGATCCTGATGCGCGTCTTGCTCGCAAATCCAATGCGGCCCCGGCCAAGCCCAGCTACTTGGCCAACGCCATGATCGAGAATCGAAACGGCTTGGTGGTGGAGGGTGAAGTGCGTCGGGCGGCCGGTGATGGCGGAGAAACAGGTGCAGCTGTGGCCATGCTGGAGCGGATCGAATGGAGCCATCAAGTGACCCTCGGCGCCGACAAGGGATACGACAGCCAGGACTTCATCAAGGAGATCGAGCATCTGGTGACCACGCCCCATGTGGCTCGCAATGCCATCGCCGATCCTTCGTGCCCGACGATGTCGCCGCACATTTCAGCATCCTGCTAGGGCTGCACCCAAGAACATCTCGCATAAATGCATCGAAAAATAAGTTGCGAAGATCGCCCAAATGTCTATATTTAGATACTCCACGTTCTGCTTTTTGAATCGTAGAGACTAAAGACAGAGCATAGCATTTAAGTCACATCATCAATAATGACTTGATCTAGGCGTTCCCGCAGAATCAATAGGAGTCAATAATGTTTTTGAAGAAAATGAGCGCAGCATTGGGACTAGTATTCGCGATTTCGAGTGCTAGCTATGCTATCGAGTCACCAAAAGAAAAGGTGATAAGAGTCACCACGCAGTTGGATGGAGGCATTTTTTTTAGAACAACGTATTCTACACTTCGAAAATCGGATGGAGCAAATCTGGATGCTCAGCTCTTCTCGCCTGATCCTGAATTGCTAAAGAAAATGTATGCAACGCTTTTGTTAGCTAAGTCCCAAGATTCTTACGTAATTTTTAATTGGGATCCGCGAGATGTTGATGCAGATCAGAAAATAACGGGCCCATGCAAAATGCCTATGAGCATTAGCATTGTCGAATAATGCATATAGACACATGCCGTTTTGATAAATTCTAACATCGTACCTGCTGAAAGATATGGCACACCCGCGAAGCTTCCTCTCATTTTTGATATAGTTTTGTCGTTGCCCGTTTCCATTCGTTGGGGAGGCGTTGCTCTCTATCGGTGACCTTTGATTGGAGTGTGTATGAAATGGATTTCCTTTCGAGTGCTCGTACCACTTTTTTTCCTAATGTTTGGTGCGCGTGATGCGTTTTCTGGAATGAAAGTGCGAGAAACCGTTGTACTAAAAATGAATTCTGACTTATTGAACTCTCAGCTTCGCGAAGCTGTGCGAAAAGATGTGGATCTTGGCGTAATCAATGTTTATGATGGCGCGTCTTGGAAAAATGGACCGGCATCGATTCATTTTAACAAAGCCGAAGTATCTCTCCTTGACAAGATCGTAAATGTCAGTCTTAGTGCGACTGTAACTTCGGCGCTTGGGCGGAAGACCATTGTTGTGACAAAGGCATTGGATGCATCCTCATTAACTGCTGAAATGGATATCAATGGCATTTGTAGAATCGTATCAAACTTAAGTGCGTCGGTTTTGGCTGCAAGTGACGTTATGACGGATATGGCTCCAGGGAGCGCGAGTGCACCGATCGGAATCCTTAAGAATTACCTGTCAAAGTTAGTGCTGGTTGATAACTTTGCGACGTATTCTCGTGGAACTGCGATTGAAAAATGTTACCCGGCGTCTTTCACTGGGGTTGCTTCTTTCTCAATTGAAGTTGGTGCTGGGGTTGTGAAGATTGTTGCTTCTCCTGAAATTGAATACTTGACATTGACAACAGGCTTATTTGCGCAGGTTCAGGGGACAGCGAATCCGAAAACTATGAAACTTACATTTACAACTAATTTCCCAATGGCTTTTCGATCGCCCGAAGGGTCGTATAATACTGTAAATGGCAAAGTGTCGTTGACTGAGATAAAGAGCGGAATGTCTACAACAACGGATGGTAAAGTTTGGCGAACTATTGCTAGTTGTACGTATAGCGGACCAAATAATACTGTTCTTCCGGATGTTTTGTTTGATTTGGAATCTCCCTGTGGTGAGTATGTGCAGCGTTACAAAATGAACGTTGTAGGGTCGATTGTAGGTGTGACTCTCAATAGCTCGGCGGGGATTCCATGAAAAAATTTCTAATTGCAAATGTGCTGGTTGCTGCTGGCTTGGTTCATTCAGGTGAGTTTGAAGTACAACTTCCTATTTCCGGAGTGCAGAACTCCCTTCAAGCCATGGCTGATGCACAGGTTTTTACTGTAGTCAGTCCTGAAGGAGTGCCGTATCGGGATCAGACAAAACGATTCCGGGTCACGACGATTAGTGTACAGCCTTCTGCAACGGCGGGCTACATAGATTGGAAAATTTCGGGTCTCTTCTCTGTAAGAGGGGCTTATCCGGTTTCTGGAAATGCGTCCCTTAAAGGAAGTACGCTGATTTCTGCAAAAGTGACAACTCAAGGTGTTCAGGTTCTCTCCTGCTTAGAGGGTTCCAGGATGTCGATAACGACTTGGGATCCGGCATTAAATGCTGTTGTGGGCGGTTTGACCACACTATTGAATACTGCTGTTCTTGGGAAGTTGAATCTTTGCGTTCAGTTTGCTGCTCCAATGGAAACTTACTCCGGCAAGTGGAGTGCCTATGGCGTTAATTCCATTTCGGTGGCGACGAATAATCCTCCTGGTTACATTGGAGTCAAAGTGGAGACTGGTGACTCGCCTGCGTTGATTGATAAAAATGGCGTGAACAGCTCTCCCATTATGTACCTGTTGAACTAAATAGTGATATTTTCCTCGTGGTTGCTGCTATCAAATGGCTTGTGATTGTGAGTAGGGTGAGTGAGAACTTTGTACACCTTGAACCGCGCCTTCGACAAGCAGTACTACCTGGACCTGATACGCACGGCACTTGCCCAGCATGGCGGTCTTGGCCGCAAGGAGATCAACGACCTTCTCTGGAATAAGCTTCCCGACTGGATGACCGACAAGCAGAAGGGCATCAAGGTCATGAACCTCCTGTCCGAGATGCGCCGCAAGGGGGGGGCAGATCCGAAACGACGGCTCTGACGCCAAGTCCAATTGGGTTCTCATTGGCCGTGACGGAAACGCAAATTGATGAGAGATCGATGAGAGACAAGAGGGTCAAAGCCCCATTCTGAGGGGATTTCGGCTCTCATAACCCCGCTCCGGACCCCGGCGACGCGATGTGCCGGGATCCATCCGAGGGCGGAGATTCAACGAGGATCCCGAGATCGACCTGCCTCGGCTGACCGCTGCTGCGGCAGGCTCTGGAGTCACGGCGTCTCCTTTTCTAGAGTCCGCCCTGTTCGCTGGTGACCCAGGCGGGGATGCGCAGGGCCTGGAGGCGTTCCATGGTGGTGCTGGCGGGGTGGCCGTAGCGGTTGTTCCTGCCGCACTGGACCACGGCCAGGCGGGGGCGGACACTTCCCAGCCACTGCAGGCTGTTCGAGCCGCCGCTGCCGTGGTGCGACAGGAGCAGCACGTCGGAACGCAGGCGCGCGGGCATGGCCAGGGCCAGGCGCTGTTCCCCGGCGGAATCGAGGTCCCCCGCGACCAGGACACTGCCCCCGGCGAAGGCCAGGCGCGAGACCACGGAGGTCTCGTTGCCGTCGGGAAGCGAATCGGGTCCGGTGGACAGGATCTCCCAGTCGAGGCCTTCCAGGGCATCCAGGCGATCTCCCGCACGCACCTGGCTGCAGCCCTTCGCGGCGATGCGACAGAATCCGTCCAATCGGGCCTGCACGGAGTCCTCCTGCGGGAGGTGGCCGTACCAGACGTGCCCGACGGGAAAACGCGCCAGCAGGGCGGCCAGTCCGCCGCGATGGTCCAGGTCCCAGTGGGTGACGAGCACCCCTGCGATGCTGCGGCAGGGGAGCGCGCCCATCCAGTCGCCCGGGGTCTCGGGCGGACCGGCATCGATCAGGGCGCAGGTGTCGCCCTTGACCGCGACGGTGGCGTGTCCCTGTCCCACGTCGGGAAAGCGCACGGAGACGCCTTGGGCCGGAGCGGCGCTCTGCAGCCCTGCGTCGCAGGCGGCCAGGGCGGTCACGGCAAGGAATGACAGGAACTGCTTTACCATCGGGAACTTCCTTCCAGGCGGACGTACCACCGTTCCTGGCCCGTGCGCAGCATGCCTTGGCGCCAGAGCACTTCCGTGACCACCTCGGCGCGGCGGACGGGCGAAAGGCGGGTGGAGACGGAGGACTCGCGGCGCGAGGGGCTGTCCAGGGACTGCCGCACCCAGGCCTCCAGGCTCCATTGGCGCAGGGGCTTCCAGACCAGGCCGGGCGTGGCGGCCACGGCGGCGCCTGCGGTGTCGAGCTCTTCCTGCAGGCGCAGGCGGGGTGTCCAGTCGCCCCAGGTGTTGCGGGCGGACTGGAGGAACTGCCAGCTCCGGGCCGGGGCCGTGTCGGGGCGGGAGAGGATGGCGGACTTGGCGGAGGCCTCCAGGAAGAGGCGATCGGCGGCGTGGACCGCGCGCAGGACCGATTCCGTCAAGGCGCGGTCGCGGGCATCCGCTGCGACCGTCGCGGAGGCGTGCCACTGGAGGAGGCTGTCGCGGCCGTCCACCGACAGGCCTCCGGACCGGACCGGGGAGCTGCCGTCCGCCCCCAGGCCGAGGGCGTTCCTGGGGAACGGGGCCATGGGGTGGGAGAACTCGTCGTCGCGCCAGCCGCCCCATGCCTTCCAGGCCACGAGGCCCGTCCTGCCCGAGGCGTCCAGGCGCACCGAGCGGTCGTCGAGGTCGCGGCTGCGGGACCAGGCCGGTTGCAGGGAGATCATGGCGTCTTCCAGGGCAAGGCTTGCCGACAGCTGCGTTCCCAGCCAGCGCCGCCCCGAGTCCTGCCCCGATGCCACGGACAGGAACTGTCCGAAGCCTCCCAGTCCGGCGGCCAGGGCCACGGCCGAGTCGCGACGGTGGACGGCGGCGCGCAGCTCCAGGGCGTCGCCGTGTGCCTCGACCTGGGCACCGTTGATCCAGGCTCCCGACCCCGCCAGGAAGGAACGGTCCGCAGCCGCCTTGCCGCCGGGCCGGTTCCAGAGCTCCTCCGCCTCGCGCCAGCCCTGGAGGTCGCCGACCAGGAGGCGGGACGCGCCCGTCGTGACCGCAAGCTGGCGGAAGACCCACGGCGAGGAACGGTCGGGGCTCCAGTGGAGCCTGGCCTGGAAGGGACCGATGCGCTGCTGCCCCTGCAGGTCGCGCTTCCACTGCGGCACGGTGTCGATCAGGGAGGAGGAGCGGACGGAGAAGGCCCCGGAGGTGCGGTCCTTGCCGCCCGCCTTCAGGTACTCCGCGACGGCTTCGTGGCACGCCGATCCCAGCACGGATTCCAGCGTGTCTCCCTGCAGGCTCCGGCGGTCGAGCTGCCGCAGCCGCTGGGCGCACGCGGCGTCCAGGTCGGGGATCTGCCGCAGCAGGTCGCCCGGGATCCCGTCGGGCGAGGCGACCGGATCGGAGAGGATCTCCTGCAGCCGCAGGGCGGTGGCGGTGTCGAGGGTCCCGGCGTGCAGCTCCTCCTCAATGCGGCGGCGGGCCGAGTTCTCCCAGGCGCCTGCCAGGGCGGCGCCCAGCAGCAGGACAGGAATCGTCCAGCGCATATCAGCGATGCCATCCCAGTGACACGGCCGTCTGGGTGCCCAGCCGCGCATCGCCCCCGACGGAGACGTCCAGGCTCAGTCCCTGCCACTCCAGCCCTGCGCCGCAGGACAGTTCCAGCGGCTCCAGGCGGACGCCGCCGCGCAGAGGAAGCCAGGGAACGGGGCGGACCACCTGTCCCAGTTGCCAGGTGGGACGGTGCTCCGACCCGGGCTTGGCCAGGAGCGACAGGGCCGTGGCGAAGCGGCGGTCGGGCGTGGCGACGGCAAGGCCCGCGAGCAGTTCCCGTTCCAGCGACTCCGAGCTGCCGCCGATGGGGGACTGCAGCAGCTGCCGCCCGGAGGCTCCGAGGCTGAGCCAGTCGAAGGGCAGCAGCAGCGCCCCGGCGGTGAGGTCGCCGCTCCAGGCGCTTCCCAGCCCTTGGCCGAAGGAGATGCCCACGGCTTGGCCTCCCAGGCCGACCGCCCAGTGCCGCCCCCGCACCGCCAGCGCCCCGACCACGAGGTCCTCGCGAAAGACCTCCCCGGCCTTGAACTCCCGCATCCATCCGCCCACGGCCCAGCTGGAGTCGCTCCAGGAGCCCCAGGCGGACCACAGGGGCAGTCCGGAAAGTCCCAGCGCCTGGGTGTATCCGGCCCCGAAGTCCCACCCCGTGCGGGTGGAAAGCAAGGCGGGGTTCTCGCGCAGCGCGCTGGCGCCTCCCGGCAGGGCGGGCTGGACGCTCCCGACGGCCAGACGCTCGGGCACCGGGTCGGAGCCGTTGAGGAGCGCGTGCGCCCGGAGCGCAAGCAGACAGAGGACCAGGCCCGGGATGCGGCGCGTCACAGGCGCCTTCCCAGCACTGCCCAGTCCTTGCGCACCTGCGAGCTGCCGTCGGGCATGGCGGCTTCCAGCAGCACGAGGTAGGTTCCCATGGCGGCGGGCCGTCCCGATCCGGTCTTGCCGTCCCAGCTTGCGCTGCCGCCGACGGGCGGTGGGCCCTGCCACAGCGTGCGGATCCGGTGGCGGTCGAGGTCGTAGACGGAGATCGTCAGATGGGCGCCTTGGGGAGCGCGCACCCGCACTTCCAGGGCCTGCGGCAGGACCGCGTCGTCGGGTGCGAACAGTTTCTGTCCCAGCGAGAACTCCAGCCGTGTCTCGCCGGGCGGGCTCCAGCCGGAAGGGACCGACGCGCCCCATCCGGGCGTGGCGCCCAGCGGGTCGGGGGAGGCCATCCAGTTGTCGGCCTGCTGGGTGGGCAGGTCGCGGCTGCGGCGCTCCCGGCTCCGGCCTGCGGGCCAGCTTCCCCAGAAGGAGCTGCTCCAGCGGATCCGGTCGCGCACGTGGCCTTCCGCATCGCGCAGCACCAGCAGGTCCTCGGTCTGGGAGAGCCGTGGCCAGGACTTGAGCTGGACGCAGGGCATGGAGGGAAGCTTCCAGGCCGCCTTGAGCTGGGCGCAGTTGGAGGCCGCCACCAGGTATCCGCTGGCCGGCAGCTGCGAACCGGCGGCGAACTCGTAGCGCGTGGTCGTGTCCCCCAGGCTCCATCCGGTCAGGTCGAAGGCGCTGGCGATGCCTTGGGAGAGCTCGATCCATTCGGGCTGCCCCTGGACGGAGGAGGCCTGGATCTCCGAGAGCCGGACGGCTCCGGGCGCCTGGAAGAGCCAGATCCCCATGGTGTCGTCGACCGGGCGGAGGTCGGCCGGCAGGCGGAAGCGGACCCGGGCCCGGTCGGGAACGCGCAGCGCCGGGAGGTCCAAGGCGACGCTGCAGGTGTCGCCGGAGCGGCAGTCGAGCGGGACCTCGCGATTGCCCGTGGGCAGCTCCCACCGGACGCTGCGCGCATGCCAGTCCCGAAGCCCCCGGTTCCAGGCGCGGGCGACGAGGGCGCTTCCGCTGGAGTCCAGCGCGACCACGGCGCCATCGCTGTCGGAGCGGGCGGTGTCCAGGCTGTTGATTTGTCCCGGCGTGCCCCGGTCGCCCAGCCCGAAGGCCGTGAGGGACGCGCCCCAGCAGGAGGCGTCGCTGCCTGCGCAGGCGCCGGAGACGCGCTCGAGGGACTGCCCGCTGCGCAGCGGCCATCCGGTTCCCCAGAGGACGGAATCTGTCAAAACATTTCCGGGCGCGAACAGGCGCAGGGAACCGGCGGAGTTGGGAAGGCTCCAGCCCGAGGCGACGACCTGCGAGGGATGGACCCCGCCGTTGTCGGGGGAATCGGTCCGCGCGATGGTGACGTACCCGGAGGGCGGCACCACCAGGCCGGTGTCGAAGGGCACGGCGGCGGAGCTTCCGGTGGCAAAGCTCCAGCCCTTGAGCGGGACGGCTTGGCTTGCGGGGTTGTGGATCTCGATCCATTCCCCTCGGGCGTCGTCCACCTGGGAGGGGTCGGGAAGGAACTCCCAGAGAAGTAAGGACGGAGCAGACGCGGCGGCTGGGAACAGCCACCCGCAGAGGGCTAGCGCGAGGGTCATGGAACGGAAATCTATGATCGGCGGCAGCGCTTTCAAGGGGACGCGTGGACGGAGAACTACCATTGACGGCACAAGGGATCCGCACGGGGCCGACGCTCCGCGCAGGTGCCGACCCTGGAGGATGGGCGACGATGCAGTTTGGTCATTTCGACGATTTGGCGCGCGAGTACGTGATCACGCGCCCCGACACCCCGAAGTCCTGGATCAACTACCTGGGCTCGCGGCTGTACGGCGGCATCGTGACGCAGAACGCGGGCGGCTACAGCTTCTACCAGTCGGGAGGCACGGGTCGCATCCTGCGCATGCGCTTCAACGGCGTGCCGGTGGACCAGCCCGGGCGCTACCTGTACCTGCGCGACGACGACACCGGGGACTACTGGTCCGCCTCCTGGCAGCCGGTGGGCAAGCCCCTGGACAAGTACCGGGCCAAGGTGCGGCACGGGCTGGGCTACTCGGTCTTCGAGGCCGACTACGAAGGCATCCGCAGCGAGTACACCTGCTTCGTCCCGGCCGGGCAGACCTTCGAGTACTGGGCGCTCAAGGTCACCAACACCTCCAAGATGCCCCGCCGCCTGTCGGTGTTCTCCTACGCGGAGCTGGCCAACAACTGGGACCACAAGCAGGACCTGGGCAACCTCCAGTACAGCCAGTACACGGTGCGGATGTCCGTCCACGACGGCATGATCCGCTGGCTCACGGCGACCAATCCCGGCAGCAACGAGGTCTGGTTCGGGATGCGCGGGGCGCCGGTGGTGTCGTTCGACACCGACCGCGAGCTCTTCCTGGGGCCTTATCGCAGCCTGGCCAACCCCGTGGCGGTGGAGTCGGGAACGTGCAGCGGGTCGCTTGCCGTGGGGGACAACGGCTGCGCGTCGCTGCAGGCCTCCATCACGCTTGCGCCGGGCGAGAGCCGGGACCTGGTCTTCATGCTGGGCGTGGGCTCGCCGATTGAGCCGTGGCACGGCCTGCGGTCGGGGCGGGACATCCTTGACGAATACGGGACACCCGAACGGATGCGCCAGGAGCTGGACAAGGTCCGCGAGGGCTGGTGCCGCTCGCTGGACACCTTCCAGGTGAAGACCCCGGACGCGCAGCTGGACTCCATGGTCAACGTGTGGCACGCCTACCAGACGCACATGACCTTCCACTGGGGGCGCGGGGTGTCGCTGGTCGAGGCGGGCGATCGCAACGGGCTGGGCTACCGCGATACGGTGCAGGACATGCTGGCGGTCACGCACGCCATCCCCGACGAGGTGGTCAAGCGGCTGGACCTGATCCTGACCGGCCAGACTTCGGTGGGAGGAGGGTGCCCGCAGCTCTATCCGCTCACGCACTCGCCCGGACAGGAGAAGGCCCCCACCGACGAGCAGTACCGCTCCGACGACACGCTGTGGCTGCCGCTGACGGTCTCGAACTACGTGTACGAAACGGGCGACTACGCCTACCTCGACAAGGTCCTGCCCTACGCCGACAAGGGAGAGGCCACGGTGTACGGGCACCTCAAGCAGGCGCTGCAGTTCTCTCTGGATCACAAGGGCAGGAACGGCCTGATCCAGGGGCTGCGCGCCGACTGGAACGACTGCATCAACTTCGGGACCACCGGCGAGTCGCTGTTCACCACCTTCATGTTCTACCTGGGCTGCCGCATCCTCTCGGACCTGGCCACGCTGCGCAAGCAGAAGGGCGACATCCGCTGGGCCGACGAGAACGCGGCTCAGATCCTGGAAGCGATCCAGAAGAGCAGCTGGGACGGCGAGTGGTTCCTGCGGGCCATCTCGGCCACCGGCGGCACGCTGGGTTCGCACCGCAACGCCGAGGGCTCCATCTACCTCAACGCCCAGACCTGGGCGGTGATCTCCGGGGCGGCCACGCCCGAGCAGGCCCGGGTCTGCATGGAATCGGTGCAGGGCCACCTGGCCACGGAGCACGGCCTGGTGCTGTGCGACCCGCCGCACCTCAGCCAGGACCAACACATCGACCTGCCGCTGCTGGTGTATCCTCCCGGCCACAAGGAGAATGCCGGGATCTACTGCCACTCCAACGCGTGGGTGGTGGTGGCCGAGTGCGTGCTCGGGCACGGCGACCGCGCGCACCAGTACTACCGCAGCTACCTGCCGGCCCGCTACAACGACCAGGCCCAGGTGCGGCAGGTGGAACCCTACGTGTACTGCCAGTTCACCCACGGCAAGACCTCGCCGCGCTTCGGGCAGAGCCGCAACTCCTGGTTGACCGGGGCGGCTTCCTGGACCTACATCGCCGTCACGCAGCACCTCCTGGGGCTGCGCCCTTCGACGGCAGGGCTGGTCATCGACCCGGTGATTCCCAAGGACTGGCCGGGCTTCTCTGTCCGGCGGCAGTGGCGGGGACGGCTTTTGGAGATCACGGTGGAAAACCCCGACCGGGTCTGTCGCGGGGTCACGGGATTCCTGCTCAACGGGGAACGGATCGAAGGCAACGTGCTAACCTCGGAGATGCTGGGGGAGCGCAACGAGATCAAGGTGGTGTTGAATGGCTGAACTGCGTCTGAGCAACCTGCGCAAGGTCTACGAGGGTCAGGTGACCGCGGTGGACGACTTTTCCCTGACCATCCCCGACAAGGAGTTCCTGGTGCTGGTGGGGCCGTCGGGCTGCGGCAAGTCCACGGTGCTGCGCATGATCGCGGGCCTGGAGGAGATCACCGAGGGCGAGATCGAGATCGACGGCGAGGTGGTGAACGACGACGCGCCCAAGGACCGGGACCTGGCGATGGTGTTCCAGAACTACGCCCTCTATCCGCACCTGGATGTCTACGACAACATGGCCTTCGGGCTGCAGCTGCGCAAGTTCTCGCAGGAGGAGATCGACACGCGGGTGCGCGAGGCGGCCGAGATCCTGGCCATCACGCCCTACCTGGAGCGCAAGCCCAAGGCGCTCTCGGGCGGCCAGCGCCAGCGCGTGGCCATCGGGCGGGCCATTGTGAGAAAGCCCCGGGCCTTCCTCTTCGACGAGCCGCTCTCGAACCTGGACGCCAAGATGCGGGTGGGCATGCGCACCGAGATCGCACGGCTCCACCAGCGCCTCAAGGCCACCATGGTCTACGTGACCCACGACCAGGTGGAGGCCATGACGCTGGGCCAGCGGATCGTGGTGATGGACCAGGGCCGGATCCGCCAGATCGGTTCGCCCATGGAGCTCTACAACCGTCCCGCCAACGACTTCGTGGCGGGCTTCCTGGGCACGCCTCCCATGAACTTCTTCGAGGTGCAGGTGGCGCCCGACGGTGCCCTGATCCTGCCCGGCTCCGGCGATCCGGTGTTCCTCGACCCGGTCCGCACCCAGGCCCTGAAGGCTGCGGGTCTCACAGCGGCCCGCCTGGGCATCCGCTCCGAGAACATCGCGCTGGTCAAGGGCAACGGGCGCGGCTGGAAGGCCGTGGTCGACGTGGTCGAGCACCTGGGCTCCGAGTCGCTGGTCTACAGCAAGATGGGCAAGAACCTGATCGTCACCGGGGTCCATCCGAGCCAGGAACCGGCCATCTACGACCTGGTGACCCTGATGCCTGACCCGGCCCGCATCCACCTGTTCCGCCTGGACACTGGGGAGCGCGTCGTCGGGACCTGATGCCGGTGCGGCTGGGCACTCCCTTCGCCGTTTTCAGATTGTGCGGGCACGGTGTACTTACATTAGATTAGACTTCGCAAGTTGTTGCCGTTCAAGGCGTTAGCGGCTCAGGTCAATGGCCGGGCATGGAGGAGCTTATGCGGATCGTGAAAGCTGTGGCCGTAGTGGCATTGGCGCTGGGTGCCGTCGAGGCAGCCAAGCACACGGTGGTGAAGGGCGACACGCTGTGGGACATCTCCGGGAAGTACCTGAAGAATCCGTTCCAGTGGCAGGGCGTCTGGAAGATCAATCCGCAGGTCAAGAACCCGCACTGGATCTATCCCGGCGACGTGATCACCTTGCCGGGTGGCGGTTCCGACACGGTCGTTGCGGTGCCGGACAAGGACACGCTGGCCAAGCTGGACACCTCCAACGTGTTGTCGGCGTTCCCGCTGGGACCTGACCATCAGAAGACCCCCACGCTCGTGAACGAGACCGAGGAGCCCTTGAACCTGGTCGGCAACGAGGCCCAGCACCAGCTCAATCCCGAGACGGTGCTGTTGGCGCCGGTCTGGTCGCAGGACACCGTGCATGCCGGCGAAGGCCGCATCCTGTGGGAAAAGGCCGGTGGCTTCCGGATGCTCCTGCCGGGCCGTACGGTCCACGTGGGTCTGGGCAAGAAAAAGGGCTTGAAAGTCGGCGACGTGGTCGAGGTCTTCGAGACTGGCGACGAGGTGGCCACCATCGTGAAGGCCGAGCAGACGGGACGCCTGGAGCAGTTGCGCGCCTACCTCGTGGTCTCCGAGGTCAGCGACGAGAGCTCGCTGTGCCTAGTCAGCCGCATGTTCGGCAACGTGACCTCCTCGGCTCGGGTCCGCCCTGCCGCCGCCGTGGCCACTCGCCCCATCAAGGACTTCCTGGTGGAGTCCAGCGCCGCCCCCGTGGCGACGGCCATCGCCAACACCTCCAATTCCACCCTGCAGATGCCGGGCAACTACATCCTGCTCGACCACGGCACCGACGTGGGCCTGCAGCAGGGCGACGTGGTGGAGCTCTCCGACGCGACCTTGCCGCGCGGCCAGGAATCCTGGCGCGCCTTCGGCATCACCGTGCGCTCCGATCGCGGCCTGGCCACCGTCTTCCTGACGGGCGTCTCGGACCAGCGCGTCCGCCTGGGGGACAAGGCCTATGTCATTCGTCGCGCCGTGGCGTTCTGACCGCAGCCTGTTGACGCGGCTGATCCTGTCCCGCCACGGGGAGATCCGTCCCTTCTGGGGCTGGAGCGCCGTGGTGGTGGGGATCGGACTGATGCTCGTGGCGCTGGTGGAGATCCTGATGATGCTCCTGGCCCTGCAGGGGATCTCGCTCCTGCGGCTTGTGCTGGGCTCCCAGAACGTGATCTGGCTGGTCCGCCACCTGCCCTGAAGGGCCATCTGCGTCCAGGACGGGCAAACGGGTCGGTTCGGAATGGTATCTTGGGATGTGAATGACTGAACGCACGAAGGGGCACTCTCCCAATGAGCATCGCTGAGGACCTCGATTCCGACCGCCACTACGACTGGAGCCGTTCCGTAGGAGTGGTGAAGACGCAGATGGTCCGGATCCGTCCGGAGGGCGGCTTCGTGTGCGAGAGCGGGCAGGTCCTCCCTGACGTGGAGATCGCCTTCGAGACCTACGGGCAGCTGAACGCCGCCGGCGACAACGCCGTGCTCATCACGCCGGCCCTCACGGCCGGTGCCCATGTGGCGGGCTTCCACGACTCGCGCGAGAACCTGGCCAGCAAGGGCTGGTGGGATGTCATGGTGGGTCCGGGCAAGCCCATCGACACCACGCGCTGGTTCGTGGTCTGCTCCTCGTTGCTGGGCGGTTGCTCGGGCACCACCGGTCCGCTCTCGATCCATCCCGTCACCGGTCGCGTCTACGGCTACGACTTCCCGGACATCACCATCGGCGACATGGTCGAGGTGCAGAAGCTATTGGTGGACCACCTGGGCATCCGCAAGCTGCGCGCCGTGGTGGGCGGTTCATTGGGCGGCATGCAGGCGTTGGAGTGGAGCCTGCGCTTCCCCGCCTTGGTGGAGCAGTGTGCTGTGATCGCGGCCACTGCAAGCCTTTCGGCCCAGAACCTGGCCTTCGACATCATCGGCAGGAACGCCATCCTCCACGACGAGGGCTGGCAGGGCGGAAGCTACGAACTGGGTGCAGGGCCGGTGCGCGGCCTGGGGCTGGCGCGCCAGATCGCCCACATCACCTACCTCTCCTCGGAGGGCATGGACCGCAAGTTCGGGCGCCGCGTGAAGAGTTCGGCCGTGCCGGAGCGCTTCCACACCTCCTTCGAGGTGGAAAGCTACCTGGATTACCAGGGGCGCAAGTTCGTGCAGCGCTTCGACGCCAACGCTTACCTGCGCATCACCCACGCCATGGACAACTTCGACCTGTCGGTGAAGTACGGGATCACGCCCGAACCCCCGAAGGGGGCGAGCCAGGAAGAGCTGCAGGAGAACCACCGCATCCGCTTGTCGGAGGCCTTCGGGCGCTCGCGCTGCTCGTACCTGATCGTGGCGCTCAAGTCCGATTGGCTGTTCCCTTCCACCGCCTCCTGGGAAATGACCGAGGTGTTGCTGGGGCTGTCGCGGCCGGTGAGCTTCTGTGAGCTGGAAGGCGACGGCGGCCACGACGGCTTCCTGATCGAGGCCGAGGCCAAGCCGCTGGAAGCGCTCCTGGGCGCGTTCCTGGGAAATGTGCAGGAGCAGGAAAGCTCGCTTTCCAACGCCTACGGGGCCCGGCAGTACCTGTCGGAGGACCGCGAGGCGATCGCCCGGATGATCCCCGAAGGGGCGCGCATCCTGGACGTGGGCTGCGGCGACGGCAGCCTGCTGGACTACCTGTGCCAGCAGCGCGGCTGCACGGGGATCGGCGTGGACATCGACCTGGAGGCCGTGACGGCGACGCTGGGGCGGGGCCTTCCGGCGCTGCAGACCGACGTGGACGACGACCTGTGCGAGTTCGCCGACGACTCCTTCGACCAGGTGGTGCTGAACCAGACGCTGCAGGCGGTGAGCAAGCCGGAGCTGGTACTGGAGGAGATCCTGCGCGTGGGCCGCGAGGCCATCGTGAGCTTTCCCAACTTCGGGCACTGGCGCTGCCTTCTGCACCTGGTTCTGAAGGGGCGCGTGCCGAGGACTCCGGCCCTGCCGTTCGAGTGGTACGACACCCCGAACCTCCACTCCTTCACCATGCGCGACTTCCTGGACTTCTGCGCCCGCAAGGACATCGAGGTGCTGGACCTTCACCCCTTGGCGCTGGACCGGTCGAGCCGGCTGCTGCAGCGCCTGGGATTCAAGAACCTGGCGGCCGAACGGGTGATCGTCCGGCTGCGCCGCAAGGGGCAATAGGGAATGAACGCACGCAACGCCGCCAAGGCACTGGTGGAACAGCTCGAGACGTTCGGGGGATGGAACCCGGCCGGAGCCGAGGGCCTGCCGTCCCGCGAGGAGGCCTACGAGGTGCTGGACCTCCTGATGGAGGCCATGCTGCCCGGCTTTCACGGGACCGGGCCGGTTCCCGACGGCGCCTTGGGCGCCTACGTGGAGGTGCGCCTGGCGCGTGCCCTGCCACTCCTGTCGCGCCTGCTGTCGCGCAGCTTCACGGCGGTGGGCGGGGACGCCACCCAGGGCGAGCGCATGGCCGAGGAGTTTTTCCAGCAGCTGGCCCGCATCCGGGGCATCCTGGAGGACGACCTGCAGGCGGCCTACAACGGCGATCCGGCGGCGCGCTCGGTGCGCGAGATCATCCTGGCCTACCCTTGCGTGGACGTCATCACCACCTACCGGCTCGCCAACGCCCTGCACGTGCTGGGGGCGCCCCTGGTGCCGCGCGTGTGGTCGGAGCGGGCCCACTCCCGCACCGGCACCGACATCCATCCCGGCGCCACCATCGGCAAGGGCTTCTTCATCGACCACTGCACCGGCGTGGTGATCGGCGAGACCTCCGAGATCGGCGACCACGTCAAGCTCTATCAGGGCGTGGGCCTGGTGGCGCGCTCGCTTGCGGGCGGCCAGACGCTTGCCGGCAAGAAGCGCCATCCGACCATCGGCGACCGCGTGACGATCTACGCCAACGCCACCATCGTGGGCGGGGACATCGTGATCGGCAGCGACAGCACCATCGGCGGCAACGTGTGGCTGATGCACTCGGTCCCGCCGCGCTCGACGGTGCTGATGCCCGACCTGCGCCCCCAGGTGCGCGGCAAGGAAAGCCGTGCTCCCGGCAACTGGTCGGACTGGGTGATCTAGGCCGGGCACCGATGCTGTTCCGTCCGGGCCAGATGGGATGTGCTGCGCTCGCGGCGCTTGCGATGGCGGGGCATCCCTGTGCCGAGGAGCGCAAGGACACGACTTTCCAACGCTTTCTTCTGCTTCCTTTCGGGGCCTATTCGGAGGGGACGGGCGCCCAGTTCGGGCTGGTGGCCATGCTCTTCGAGCGGCCGGATTCCCCCGACGTGCCCGGCGATGTGCTCACCGCCAGTGCGGTCGGGACGGCGGAAGGTCAGTTGACGATGTTCCTCGGGCCGAAAGGATCGATGGCCGACGGCGACATCCGCTATGCGGCGACGTTGCAGTACGTGGACTGGCCGGGCAGCTACTGGAAGGGCGGGAACGATCCGAGAGATCCGGCGTGGAAGTATTCGATGCAGTCGGTGCGCACCAGCGGGAACCTCCTCTTCGCTGCGGAGCTGCTGCGAGGCCGCCGTTCCGTGCTGGTGCGGCCGTTGCGTGCGGGCATCCAGTTCGATGCCGAGGGCAATCGCACCTCCTTCGATGCGCCGGATTCCCTCCCGGGATTGCTGCGAGGGGGGACGCGCGTGGGCTTGGGGCCGATGCTCCAATGGGATTCCCGCAGCCACGAGGGATGGCCCATACAAGGCTCCCTCGTGACGGTCGGGCGGACCTGGTACTCGAGGAACTTGGGGAGCGATTTCACCTTCGAGCGCACCTTGATCGACGTCCGCACCTACTGTCCTCTGCCCTGGCCCTGGACAACCTTGGCGCTGGCATCTTACTGGGAATCGGTGGAAGGGGACGTGCCATTTGATCGGTTGGCGTCCCCGGACGGCCTGTCGCGCCTGCGCGGCTTGGCCAAGGGGCGGTTGCGCGACAACCAGCAGTGGGTGCTGCAGTCCGAACTGCGCTTCCCGCTCTTCTGGCGCTTCTCGGGCACGACCTTCGCCGAGGCCGGCAAGGTGGGGAAGAACATGATCGAGCTGAGGCGCAACGAGTTCCACACGAGCCTGGGCGGGGGCCTTCGATTCAACGTCAATCCCAGCCGCCGCCTCAACTTCCGCGTGGACATCGCCCATGTGGACGACGGCATGGGCGTGGCGGCCTCCTTCGGGGAGGCGTTCTAGCGTCGCGATGGAAAACGACGGGCTTGTGTCGCATCTTCCGCTCCGGCGGGTCACATCCTCCGTTTTGGCAGGAATTGCGACAAATCCGCTCCGGTTCGACGGCATCGGCAGGGAACGTTTTCGCTACCAAGGAAAGGAAGCGGTCCGGGAATCCCTTCCGGCTCCGCAGTGGTATCATTGAACCTTTCTTGGAGTGCATAGCCTATGAGACCTACGATCCTTTGCGGGCTTGTCCTGGGGGCCGCCTTGGCGATCCCGGCGGCGAGCCTCGATCACACCGGCTGGTTCCCGTTCCTCATGACCTGGGACGATACGGCCCGCACCGTCACCGACCAGTCGTGGTCGGTGGAGGCACCGGCCGGGAAGCACGGCTTCCTGCAAGCCACCTCCGACGGCCACTTCCGCTTCGCGCAGGACGCCCGTCGGGTGCGCTTCAACGGGTTCGTGAACGTCACCAGCTCCAACACTCCCGACAGCGCGGATGCGCCCCTGATGGCTGCGCGGCTGCGCAAGCTGGGCACCAATTTCCTGCGCATCCACCTGATGGACAACGAATGGGGCACGGCGCTCTATCCCGCTTCGGGCAGCGGCCTGACGCTGGATCCGGTGCGCACGCGCAAGATGGACTGGTTCCTGAAGTGCCTGCGCGACCAGGGCATCTACTACAACTTCTGCGTCCAGTCGGCGCGCGTGTTCCGCAGCGAGGACGGTGCGCCGGCGCCGGTGACCAACGACATGGGCAAGATCGTCTCGATCTTCGACCCGGCCCTGATCGGCATCCAGAAGCGTTGGGCCAAGGTGCTGGCCGAACACGTCAACCCGTTCACGGGCCTGGCCTACAAGGACGACCCGGCCGTGGCGAGCTGGGAGCTGACCAACGAGAACCAGATCTTCCTGGCCTGGCTCTCGTGGGGTTCGCTGACGCAGTGGGATTCGGTCAGTGCGACGAATGCGACCGGCATGCATCCGTACTACTACCGCCAGCTCGATAGCCTGTGGAACGGCTGGCTGGCCGCCAAGTACCCGTCGGATGCGGCGCTGCGGCAGGCTTGGCAGGGCCGCGCGGCGGGCGGGACGAACCAGATCGATAACGGCTCCTTCGAGGCGGGTGACGCGGGCTGGGGATCCTGGACCGATACGACCACCACAGCCAAGATCGACATCGCCGTGGCCGGCGGAGGAGTGGAAGGCGACAGCGCGCTGCGTGTGACGGTGCTCTCCCAGGGAGCCAACAGCTACGATGCCAGCATCAACTATCCCGGCCTGAGTTGCCAGCCGGGCAAGGCGTACCGGTACCGCTTCCTGACCAAGGGGACGGTCCCGACCACGGTGCGGGCGGAGTTCCTGCAGGAGAAGACCTGGGCCTGGTACGGGGCGAGCGAATGCCCGGTGGACACGGTCTGGAGCGCGTGCGAGAGCTACCTCTCGGCTCCTGCCCTGCGCAACGGCGACCTGCGGGTGCAGGTGGACTTCGGAAGCTCCGAGGGCACCATCCGGATCGATTCGGCCACCTTCCAGGAACGCTCGGGCGAAGGCCTGCTCGCAGGAGAGAGCCTTTTGACAAGAACCGTCAAGAGATCCTCGCGCAGCACGCTGGGGGCGATCAACGAGGCCCGCGCTGCCGACGAGGCGCGCTTCTACGGCGAACTGGAAGCCAAGTACGTCCGGGCGCTGTCGGGATACCTCAAGGACTCCCTCGGCGTGAAGGTGCCGGTCACCTTCTCGAACAACTGGTTCGGCCTGCCCTCCATCGCAAGCCAGAGCCATGCGGACTACCAGGACGCCCACTGGTACTGGGACCACCCCAACTTCTCCAACGGCTGGTCGGAATACGGCTTCACCCAGAAGAACACCCCCATGGTCAAGGATCCCAACTGGGGCACCATCCCCTCGTTCTCCTGGAGCCGCGTGAAGGGCAAGCCCTTCGTGGCCAGCGAGTACAACCACCCCTGGCCCAACCAGTACCTGTGCGAGGCTCCGGCCTTCTACTACGGCTACCTGGGCTTTCTGGACGCCGATGCCGCACTTCTTCACGCCTACTACGACAGCGAGTCCAAGTTCAAGGGCGGCTCCTACCGCATGTTCTTCAACTCAGGGATGAACCCGCTGCTCCTGACGCAGCAGCACCTGGCCCGGCTCTTCCGCATGGGCGCCGTCTCCCCGGCCAAGTCCGAGGTGGTGCTGGACGTGACGGAACCCGACATGGCGGCTTCGGCCCGACGGGGCGATGCCTCGCCGTTCTCCGGTTCCGCCGGGGCGACGCTGGTGACGCCCACCAAGTGGGGAAGTTTCGCGGCGGCATCGACCACGCCCACCGACTTCGCCGATCCGGGTACCCGTGCGGTCTCCAACACCGGCGAGCTGGACTGGAACAACAAGAGCGGTCTCCTGCGCATCGACAACGCCTCGTGGCAGGGGCTGGTCGGCTTCCTGTCCGGAGCCGCGCGGGTCACCCGCTTGGGAAGCACGGGCCTCAAGACCACCGGCAGCCGCAACTTCGCGGCGGTGCATCTAGTGAGTGCCGACAGCCTGCCGCTGGACCAGGCAGGCAAGCTCCTTCTGCTCACCTCGGCCCGCATGGAGAATCCCGGAACGGCCTGGAACTCGGGCTACACGGCGATCACGCGGGCTGCCTTGGCCGGAGACACCACCATCTGTGAACCGGTGACGGGCCTCGTGTGGGTGCGCCCCGGTGTGAAGGACTCCGTGAGCGTCTATCCGCTGGATCCGGCCGGTCGGCGACGTGCTGCCATCCCAGTGACCTGGAGAGGCGACACGTTGAAGTTCACGCTGCCGGGCACCACGCTGTGGTACGAGATCGCCAAGCACGATGCCGCTTCGCCCTCGTCGATCCGCTCCGCGTCTGTCCGTGGCGCTGGCTGGAGCATCCAGGCGGTCCGCAGGGGCTGGCAGATCACCACCCCGATGGCCGGGTCGGAGGGATTGCGGCTCGAATGGCAGGTCCACAACCTCGCAGGTCAGGTTCTGGCGAAGGGGCAGGGCACGGCCAAGGAGTCGGGCGCGTTGGCGGTGGCATTTCCCGAGGCTGCCGGAATGGCGATCCTGGAGGTGCGGTTGATGCAAGGCACGACGGTGCTGGATCGGAAACGCGCAACCGGCTTCCCGTCGCACTGAGGCCTGGTGCCGATGGTGCTCAGCGCGCCGTTGGAGCGCCGTCGAACCCGGCCGGATAGTCCCGGTCGGGCCAGATCCATACGGGTTCGCTGGCCATGTCTTTCAGGAAATTGGACGGGCTGGGGCGCTGGTCGCCGTCCTTGTCCTGCCAGACCACGATCCGCCAGCGGCCCGGTTTGAGCGGCAAGCGAGCGTCGTTCCACGGGCGCAGCACCGGGCGGGTACGTGGCCCGATCGGCCAGGCCTGGACCCAAAGCTTCCCCTGAGAGAGGTCGAGCTTGGCGTGCAGGGAGTCGACCAGGAGCGAATCGTTCAGGCGCACGACGGCCATGCTGTCGCTGGGACGGGCGGTGTCGCGGGCGGCGGCGCTGTCCAGGCGCAGCGAATCGAGACGTGCCAGCGAATCCACCTTGCTGGCGGAATCGCGCTGGGACTTGCTCCACTTGGCCGTGTCGGGAGGTGTTGCGGGCTTCGGGGTGGTCGTGTCGATGGCCCCGGCCAACGTCGTGGCTCTCCAGATTCCGGCGGCTTGGCTCCAGTCGATGGTGCCCACCAGGCTCGCGCTGTCCGACCCCAAACGACAGAAGCCGTCCTTGCTCTTGTCGGTGCAAGAAACCACCAGATAGCGTCCGGGTGGGACGTGGGTGACGTGGGCGATGCCGAGCGAATCCACCGTGGCCGAAAGTAACGGCTTTTCCTGCCAAGGCTTCGGGGCTTGGGACAGCCAGGCCAGGCTGTCCTTCTTGCGCAGCAGGCGCTTGAGTCCCATGCGACGCAAGGAATCCAGCGGATAGAGTCCCAGGCGCTCTCCGGTGCGCGCCACCGACGGCGGTGCGCCGGGGTGCAGCACCTTGACTTCCACCAGACCCGAGTCCAGCGCGGGTCCGGTGGCGAAGGGGATCTCGATCTCTTTGCGGGTGGTCCCGTCGTGGTAGTCCTTGATGCCTGGAGCAAATCGCACCACGTAGGTGGCCGGGCTGTCGAGGGGTTCGGCGAAGCTCAGGCGGATGGTCGCGCCGTTCACGTCGATCTTGGTGCGGCTGGGGGGCGTGGGGGAGATGGTGAGCGCCTTGCCCAACGAGGTCGGCTCCACCCATTTGCTCCATTGCAGCTCGATCACGCTGTTGCGCGGAACCGACACGGCTTGGGCGGCAGGGGAGCTGCGCACCACGACCACGGCGACGGAATCCACAGGGCCACCGGGAGGAGGCTGGACTACGGCGCAGGCCGCGAAGGCCAGCGGCAAGAGGAACGGAAGCTTACGGATCATCGACCAGCCGCCCGATCCGGGTCCAGCGGATCCGCAGCGGGATGGAAAGCCAGGTCAGGGGATTGCGGATGGCGAAGCCGTCATCGGAATCGTCGAAGCTGAAGTACAGTACGAAGGCGCGGGCCTTGACGTTGCGGCGGGCCAGGAGGCCCCAAAAACGGCCGTCCGAGGAGTTGTCGCGGTTGTCGCCCATCATCAGGAGCACCTGGTCGCGGACGGTGTAGTTGCTCTGCCACTTGTCTTGCCAGAAGATGCGCTTGCGCAGGACCACCTTGAGGCTGTCGCCGTGTCCGGCGTACTTGGCCTTGAGGGCCTGTTCCACCACCGAGGAGCCGTAGGGCATAGGGCCGAGGTGCTCGATCTGGGTCAGGAGGCCGCCGGGAATCGAGAAGGCTAGGTGGAACTGGGAGAGCCCTTGCGAGAACTGCTCCATGTTGATGGTGGCAAGCTCCGTTCCATCGGGGTAGGGCAGCGAATTGAGGGCGA
>Ga0302273_1000257_pt1 | contig 25315 bp, 22 predicted proteins | sample III_Bog_N1_3_FD_198774 | JGI IMG/M metagenome (GOLD analysis project Ga0302273, IMG submission 198774) | Peat permafrost microbial communities from Stordalen Mire near Abisko, Sweden - III_Bog_N1_3 | ecosystem: Environmental > Terrestrial > Soil > Wetlands > Peat | place: Sweden: Abisko... | reverse complement strand
GCCAATCACAATTACATTTCCATCTTCACCAAAAAGCCTTTTAAACTGGGCGTATTCAATTCTTGTACTGTCTTTTTCAGGCAGCAAGGGGTTGTTATCGTATGAGAGCTTGACATCCTTTCCTTTGAAAGCCATAAACGCAGTCAGCAGGGTAAGGACCACAATTAATAGAGCTCTGTTTTTAAGGATGAATCGGGCTAGGTGTGTAAACATCAGTAGTAGAATAAATATCGTTTTATGCGTCGAATATTTGGTTAAAAAACCGGGGCAAAAATAGTCATTTAGTAATTAAAAATACATGGTGGCATTTTGTATTTCCTTAACGAATTAACAAACTTAATCCCAGTAAACTTGTGATTTTGCCGTCCGATTTCTGTGGATTGAAAACCTTACTTATTTTTCCTGATCGATGATCATTTTTTTCATTCCGTCCGATGCGTAAATCTCGTAATTACCTTGATAATTGCTGAATACAAAGTAGACTTCAATTCCCGGAAGTTTTTTCAGGAGCTCTTTACTTTTTTCAACTCCCAACACCATAAATGTTGTGGCATAAGCATCAGCGGTGATGCAATCGTCGCACACAACCGATGCGCTAAGAATGGAGTTCCGGGCCGGAAATCCGGTTTTAGGATCAATGGTATGTCCATATTTTACTCCCTTTTCAACATAAAAAGCCCGGTAATTGCCTGAAGTCGAGAGCGATTTGTTGTTAATTCCGACAATTGCCTGAAGTTTTTCGCCAGGAGCAGAATTTTCTTCCGATGGTTTATCGATGCCAACATGCCAAAATTGATTCCTCGGATTTGTTCCTTTTCCGCGAACCTCGCCACCAATCTCGACAATGTAATTCCGGATGCCCTTGCTTTTGAAGAAATTACACACGATATCAGTCGAATAACCTTGTGCAAGTGCATTTACATCCAATTTTACTCCTGGGTATTTTTTAATGACCTTACGGTTTTCGAGTTTGACCTTCTCCATGCCTACAAACTGCAAAAGACTGTCGATGTAGGCCGTGTCGTGCTTCAGAACCGGGCTGCTTCCAAATCCCCAGGCATTCACAACCGGACCGACTGTTATATCGAATGCCCCTCCTGAACTTGCATTCACCTCAACCGACTTATTAAAAACATCTATAAACCAATCATCTGCTTCAACGGATGGATCGTTGTTGTTTATTCTTGAAATAATCGAAGTCGAATCGTAGATTGAACATGATTTATCAAAAGCCTTCAGGATTGAATCAATGGCCTGACTGTAATCTTCGTGGGTCGAATTTTCATAGGTGATGTGGTAGGTTGTTCCTTGTGCAAACCCGCTTATTTTCAAATATTCAGCCTTCTTTTTTTGGCAGGAAGTTAGCAAAAGCACCACGATTAATGGGAAACCAATGTATTTCATAAAGTTCTGTTTTAATTTTTCCTGAATTTTAGAATCTTTAATTTCGTAAAAGTAAGACTATTAATTTACTAAATTGCCTGCCGGTTTTCTGACCCAAATAATAATTCTAATCGAATAAATATTTATACCTATGACTCACATTTTCAGATATTTGGTAGCGTTAATTTTAGTTGTCACAATTGCGCCTCAAAACCTATTTGCAAAAAAAACGGAGATAAAACTTAATTTGGAAAAAGGCCAGCAGTTCGAATATGTAATTACAGCAACACAAAAGGCCGCTACGAAAAATATTGATAGCGAAAGTTATTCAGACAACCTCAATCAGAAAATGGAGTTTACCATCCATCAGGTTGTACTTGACATACTTGCCAATGGCAATTATCTGATACAGGCAGACTATAAGAGATTAACTTTTGAAATCCACTCTCAGGAAAAAAACCAGAAATACGATTCTGATGCCCAGGATAATCCGCCGTTACTTAATAGCCAATTGAAAAACTTTACAAAAATCCAGCTCGAATTTGAAGTATCGCCTCAAGGTGAAGTAAGTAATCTTAAAAAATCTGAACGTTTTTCGAAAGATACCGACACAAAGGCTCGTTTGACAAACATAATCAAAGATTTTGGATCCGAAAGCATACTAACGGAGATGTTCAACTATATACCGAAAACAAAAGTTAATCAAGGTGATAAATGGGTTGTATCCAGCACTTTACCAGATTTGAATAATCGGAAATATGATTTTATTTATAGCCTTTCTGAAGTTTCGTCAAACGAAATTAAGCTTGATTTTCAGGCAGATTTTAACTTTGAGTCAGAAAAACCTATTGTTATGAATGGCAAAAGCATGAAGGTTAATCAAACTGGTGTGCAAAAAGGAAATATTGTTTTAGCAGCCGACAACAATATGCCATTATCCAAAGTTACGGACCGGGAAATAAACATGCAGATCGCCACAACGGATATAGTCACCAAAACAAAAAGTGTTTCGCAAATGAAAATGACCTATAAAACCTCGATGAAACTCATCAAATAGAAATGCATGTGTGTTTTAAAAGAATCCGGGGAACCTTTGTTGTCACACATTCCGGAATCTTCTATTTGCAACAAGAGTCTTTTATTCAATTTAGAATTAATCCGTTGATTTCTCGATAGGATTAACTAAATTTGAATACGGATAACAGGTGAAACTCAGTTGTTGCAAATGAAAAGAGTTCATTTAGACATCAAACGTTTGGTTGTATTTGTTTTTCTAATCACTCTTACGACGGTAATTGCCTCGCTGACCATTGGGCGTGACATCTACGAAAGTAACGAGATGAGCATGATTTCATTTGCGATTGTTAACTTTTTCGGCTACCTTATTTTCTTTCTTTTCATGCCCGTTGAGTTGACTTTCATTTTTTATCTCCGGACTGGTTATGATCCATGGATTCTTTACCTGGTAGCCATCGGAACCGCAATGATTTCGCAAGTAATTGATTACCTGATCGGGTATTTCTTCAGTACCGGCATAATAGACAATTTGATAGGCAAGAAACGCTATGAAAAGGCCGAGGACGAAATCCAGAAATATGGTAACTGGACTCTATTCCTTTCCAATTTATTGCCACTTTCATCACCGGTAATTTCGCTTGCCGCCGGTATGCTCAAATACCGGGTGAAAGAAGCATTCTTGATTAGTTTGGCCGGAATGATATGCCGGTATTTGATACTAATACTGATTTTTTAAAACTTATTTCCGGCCATAAAAGAAGGACGTGTTCAATTTATCGAGCCAACCCATTACAGCTATTGAACCTGTATGGTCTATATATAGTCCGTCAATATTAGGTTCAGTAAAAAGTGTTTCAAATTTTTCAAAATCCTGTGTTTGTAAAACTCCATGTCCAGGTATTGCTATATAGTAGTCCATTCCAAATTTTTTAACATAACTTTGCATTGCGCTTGTGTTAAAAGTCACCGATCCTTCAAAAACCTTTCTGTAAGTTTTACCTAAATCAGTTGACTTAAATATTCCTGCTATGCTTTGTGTGAAGATAATAATTTCATCTTTCCCGGTAACATAAACGCTATATGGATATTCGGGAGCGGTAGTCGAAATTGGGTTCCATGTTTTCCCTTCATCCTCCGATTTCATGATTTCCATTTTTAAAAGGCCAAAATTAACCATTGATACAAGCCATCCATTCTTTAATCTGTATGCTCCGTTCATCGTGAATGTTTCACCAGTTACGGCTAACGGATTTGACCACGTGATACCACCATCGGTTGAATGCCAAAGACCACGATCATAGCGCGTTGCCCATAAGTCGCCATCGTTGGTTATCCAGAGATAGAAAAAATACGGATTGTCGGGAATCGGTTTGGTACATTTAATCCAGTTTAGCCCGTGATCCGTACTTTTAACCAGTTCGCCATTCCAGGTTCCAATGTAAACCACTCCGTTTTTATCGATCTCGATTTCCCTTCCACCATTCAATTTTGATTCGTCAACCTGTTGCCAATCCAGAAAATTGTCGCCCCGTTTGTACACTTTACTTGCCGAAATCATCCAGCTTTGGTGCGTAATAGTATCCGAAGCCATATCAGAAAGCTGATTGAGCGGATAATAATTCACTTCGTTCCACGCATTATATAGCAAGCCACGGGCAACAATTTGTGCTTCGGGAAAGACATTGCCGTTGGGATCTGTAACCCGGGCAGTCACAATTTGAGTAAACGAATCGGTTCCTAATTTCCAGCGGGTTGAAGCTTTCCCATCTTTTTTTGTTTTAACCACTTGTTTATCAACCGTTCCGCCACCATTTTTAATCTTAAATTCTACTGTAAATCCGCTCACATCAGTTGGTGTAGTATAGCTATACACCTGAACATAAATGCTGTCTTTTAAGTATTCGCCGCCAACCGCAACCGGATTGTTATTATAATAGCTAAAGTTATAATTAGCAAGTATTTCAATGGAAGGATCATTGAAATTGCACGAGATGATCGTTGAAAGCAAAACTACGAATACCTGAATTTGAAGTAATTTGCGGCTCCTGAATATGTTGGATATTTGTTTCATTTCGATGGAATTTAGAAAGTTAGCGGCTTATAGGTATTTGTAACCCGAACTGAAGAACAACACTTCCATTTTTTATAGAAACGTCGTCGTTAGAGTATCCGACCGAATTTTCGTTGGTCTTATTGATGATCGGAGAGAAGCTTTCTGAATAGGTGATTCCAATATCAAATTTCAGGTTCTTCCTGAACGGGAATTCAAATCCCAGACCGGTTTGGTAGCCAAAATCAACAGCATGGTAATAACCCTCAACGGCATCGTTAATGTTTATCTTCTGAAGCGTATAACCGTAAGAGCCCGATGACTTTTCAATTGCGGTTCCGTGACACAAGGCATTTACTTTGAATCCGGAATACAAACCTAAATCAAAATAGAATGAAACCGGATTGCCAATTGAGAATTTGAGGTTCAATGGAATAGTCACATAATCAAGCTCGACTTTCGAATCAACTTTATTCTCAGGATATTTGTCGTCAGTAGCGATGCGGTGATAATAAAGGCTACTGTCGGAAAGAGCATATCCTTTTCGCTCAAAAAGGATTCCGGATTGCAGAGACACTGTTTTGCCCAACCGATATTCGAAAGCGGCTCCAATACTTGAACCGATTTTGGCCGAATAATTACCCGCCTTTTTTGTAGATGAATTCCAGCCAACCAACAACCCAGCGACTGGCCTTATGTAGCATCTGGTTATCGAGCTATCAGAATCACTCGGCTTCATGTAGTCGTTGATGTTTTCTTTTCTGCTATTAGGCGTATATTTCAATCCAAATCCCAGTTCACTACTGCCGTTTTCCCCTTTTACACTTTCAATAAATACCTTTTGCCCGCTGGTTATTCGCCCCGTGACAAAAAAGCGGATGTCTTTTGTAATAGGATACGAAAGATCGGCTGAGAATATGTATCCCCAATCGTATTTTGGAGGGTAAATTTTTCGGTTTTCCTTTTTTGCAGCATCTCTTTCTGTTTTTGTCACATCGTCGTTCAATAAAACCGAATAGAACATTCCCCCGCCAAGCCCCAATTGCAGTCGGGTGGGCGTTTTATATTTGATGAATAAAGGGAAACGTAAAAACGAAAAATCATATTTGTGCGAATAATAATTATAATAGATTGAAGACGATGAATAATCATCATAGTAAATTGGATCGGTGGATTGGTTGTAATAGCTTTTCATTTCATAATAATGAGTGACATAAGCTACTTCGGTTTGAAGCGAAAACGATTTATTGAGAGAATATTCCAGAAATAATCCGGCATTCGGCCCAACTTTTGGCATCCATTTGTTGGTAAGGAGGTTTCCGTGCAGGTTTGAAAAGTTGACCCCAGTATATTCACCGAAAGAATACTTTTGAGCTAAAACAACTGGTGACATTATTCCGAGAAGAAAACAAATGAATAGGCTTAATTTGATCTTTTTCATCGTTATTTTTATTGATAGATGAATATAGCAGCGAAATAGTTGCGCGAATAAAGATAATATTAATGTAAAACAAAAACTCCGAAAAATCTTCTTTTCAGAAGGCTTTCCGGAGTTTTTAGTGAGGGCTTCACTCGAAGTGAAACCCACACTTCTTATTTTTTAAATGAGTATCTGATAGAATACCTAATATTCAAAAAGAGCCATTAGGTGGTCATTGATTGTCATTGATCGTAGCTCAAATGACTACAAATGACCATGAATGACTATCTAATGACAATATTCATCCGAACTAAAAACTCTTTAGGCAAGGATACGGATATTCAATTTTTTTAAAGCAAATCAGCTTCCAGCAACAGTTCTTCCATGTCAACCTGAACGTTCATGGCTTCGTTGCGGGCTTTTTCAGCAAAATCTTCGCCATCCGATGCGTAAATAATCTGGCGCGACGAGTTGACCAACAATCCGCACCTATCGTTCATGCCGTATTTGGCTACTTCCTGAAGGCTTCCGCCCTGCGCGCCAACTCCCGGAACCAACAAAAAATGATCAGGAACAATCTGCCTGATTTCTTCCAGTTTCTCGGCTTTGGTAGCGCCAACCACATACATCATGTTATTCGTGGTTCCCCAAGTCTGCGAGGTTTTCAGCACGGTTTCAAACAACTGTTCGCCAGTTTCGGCATTCTTTAGGTACTGGAAATCGGCCGCACCTTTATTCGAGGTAAGCGCCAGAACGATTACCCAACGGTCGAGGTAAGTCATAAATGGTTTGATGGAGTCTTCGCCCATATACGGTGCAACCGTCACGGCGTCAAAGTCCATCTGGTCGAAGAATGCCCGTGCATAAAGGTTCGATGTGTTGCCAATATCACCGCGCTTGGCATCAGCAATGATAAATTGATCCGGGTATTTCTCGCGGATGTATTTCACCGTCTTTTCGAGACTGATCCACCCCGCAACGCCCTGACTTTCGTAAAAGGCAAGATTTGGTTTATACGCAACGCATAAATCGTGCGTGGCATCGATAATTTCTTTGTTGAATGCGAAAATCGGATCACTGGTTTCGTTCAGGAAACGTGGTATTTTCAGGATATCGGTATCTAATCCAACGCATAAAAAGCTACGCTTCAGTTTAATCTGTTCAAAAAGCTGTTCTTTGTTCATGATATGTTTTTTTTAGTGAGGGTGTGACTCAAAGTCACGCCCTCACTTTCAATTAAATCTCCGCTTCCTTCAACCTTTCTGCATTTTCTTCCACCTGCAATTTGTCGATGATTTCATCCAGATCGCCGCCAACAACTGCCTGAAGGTTATAGATCGTCAGGTTGATGCGGTGATCAGTGATTCGTCCCTGCGGCCAGTTGTAGGTGCGGATCTTGGCCGAACGGTCACCTGTCGAAACCATGGTTTTCCGTTTCGAAGCAATTACATCGAGGTATTTCTGGTGTTCCTGGTTGTAAATACGGGTACGCAACTCGATCATCGCTTTGGCCAGATTCTTGATCTGCGATTTCTGATCCTGACAAGTTACTACAATTCCGGTTGGAATGTGTGTCAAACGGATGGCCGAATAGGTTGTGTTTACCGACTGTCCGCCAGGTCCCGAAGAACAGTAAGTGTCTTTCCGGATATCGCTGTCGCGCAGGTCGATGTCGAATTCTTCAGCTTCAGGCAAAACAGCTACCGTAGCAGCCGAAGTATGCACACGCCCTGCCGTTTCGGTCTGCGGCACACGCTGAACACGATGAACGCCTGATTCGTATTTCATGATTCCATAAACCCCTTCGCCGGTAATGGTTGCCACAATTTCTTTGAACCCGCCCGAAGTTCCTTCGCTGGTGTTGGTCACTTCCAACCGCCAGCCACGGCGTTCGCAGAATTTAGTGTACATGCGGAACAAATCACCGGCGAAAATGCTGGCTTCGTCGCCACCGGTTCCGGCACGGATTTCGAGAATGGCATTTTTACCGTCTTCCGGATCGGCCGGGATCAACAGCAATTTGATGTTTTGTTCTTTTTCAGGAATCAACGCTTCCGAAGCTTCAACTTCTTCACGCGCCATTTCGCGGATGTCCTCGTCAGTTTCCTCAGCCAGCATTTGTTTGCCCGACTCGATGTTGTCAATCGTTGCTTTGTAATCTTTGAATGCCGTTGTCAGCAACTCCAGCCGTTTATATTCCTGATTAAGTTTAACGTAGCGTTTCATGTCGTTCATCACCGACGGGTCGGTAATTTGTGAGCCAACTTCTTCGAACCGATATCTGATCGATTCGTATTTTTCCAATAATGAATAGTCTGCCATATGATAAAGATGATAGATTTTGAAATAAATGATATTAAACCAATGCCTGGGTATTCCGCAGGGCGTAGCTAATATTCAAATTCTCCGAAGGGAGACCGGATGGTGAGTTTTTTGCCTTCAGCGGCTTCAACGTGCCCAACAATGCGGGCTTCGATGTTGTATTTTTCAGAAATAGCGATCACCTCAGCAGCAAATTCAGGAGCCAGGTAAACTTCGAAACGGTGCCCCATGTTGAAAACCTTGTACATTTCGTGCCAGCTGGTTCCCGATTCTTCCTGAATCATCTGAAACAGGGGTGGAACGTCGAACAGGTTGTCTTTAATCACATGAACGTTATCGACAAAATGCAGTACTTTAGTTTGTGCGCCGCCTGAGCAATGAATCATTCCATGAATATTTTTCCGGAGCGCTTCCAGTAAATCTTTCACAACCGGAGCGTACGTGCGGGTTGGCGAAAGCACCAGTTTCCCGGCATCCAGTCCAACTCCGGCGATGGCTTCGGTCAGTTTTTTGTTTCCTGAATAAATGAGATCTTCCGGAACTTCCGGATCAAAACTTTCAGGATATTTTTGCGCCAGGTAATTGGCAAATACATCGTGGCGAGCCGAGGTCAGACCGTTGCTGCCCATGCCACCGTTGTATTCTTTTTCGTAAGTGGCTTGTCCGAATGATGCCAGACCAACAATCACATCACCAGCCTGAATGTTATCCGCCGAAATCAAATCTTCGCGTTTCATGCGGCAAGTTACGGTCGAATCGACAATGATGGTGCGCACCACATCGCCCACATCGGCAGTTTCGCCGCCGGTTGGGTAAATGTTGACACCCATTTCGCGCAATTCGGCGCACAATTCTTCAGTTCCGTTGATGATGGCGGCAATCACTTCACCCGGAATCCGGTTTTTGTTGCGGCCAATGGTCGACGATAACAAAATGTTATCAGTTGCGCCCACACAAAGCAAGTCGTCGAGATTCATGATGATGGCATCCTGAGCAATGCCTTTCCAGACCGAAATATCGCCGGTTTCTTTCCAGTAGAGGTAAGCCAGCGACGATTTGGTGCCAGCACCATCGGCATGCATGATGTTGCACCAGGCCGGATCGCCTCCCAAAATATCGGGGATGATCTTGCAAAAAGCCTTTGGATACAAGCCTTTGTCGATGTTTTTGATGGCATTGTGCACGTCTTCTTTCGAAGCCGAAACACCACGCGCCATATATCGGTTATCTGCTGACATACAATCTGAATTACCTCATCTATTAAAGTGCGGCAAAGTTAATATTTTTGAGGAAATAATTTGGAACTGCCCCTCGTTTGCAACGAGGGGTTAATGGTAGTGAGTTTTTAACTCTAAAGAAAGATTAATTTTATAGTAGGTCTCAGACGTAAAACCAACAAACACTCGTTTGAGCGGTAGCGGTAACGAGAAGCGGAGCTATATTTTCTTGATTTTCGTCGGTTTCTGTCTGCAATCAAATACAGAAGCAATGGTGATCAGATTTTCCTTTTTCCAATAAATTATCTTGTAGTTGCTTTCAACAAGATATCTAAAATCTTCAGGATAATCGCTCAAAAGTTCTTCTTTCGATCCTGCTAATGGATTGCTTTCCAATATAGAAACTCGATCAATTATCCTAGTGACTATTTTCCTGGCGGTTTTAATATTGACTTCAAAAGAGTAGTAATCAAATATCTCATGAAGTTGTCTTTCCGACAGTGCGGACCATTCAATCCTCATTTCCATGTTTCCACCTTTTCCTTCAGTTCCTGGTGAGAGATAACCCGACCGGCATCACTATCTTGTTTTGCCTGATCGATCATGTCATGAAATTCGTTCAACGACAATGGTTTTAAATCCTTTTCGTGAGCGGTTTGCTTCTCTTGCCTGATCAATGATTCAAGTTTAGTGATCAGGCTTTCGTCGGTAATCCGAAGGAATTCTTCAATTAAAATCAGTTTTCTCGCTTGAATGTTCATGTCTTTAATTCTTTCAACAAATATAAAGATTTTCAATCTTCTTTATTCAAATAGGCAGAATTTCAGATACTAAGTAATCGGAATGAAATAATGTCGTGTTTTTTAAACAGAGTTATAAATACTCGTTTTGCAGCTCTGCTGCTTCCACAAGTAAAAATTAACACCACAGATTACACAGATTCACACAGATTAAGAAATAAAGTAGCTTTTTAATCTGTGTTTATCTGAGTAATCTGTGGTAAAATCAATTATCGATATCTTGCTTGACAGGCCACATTGTCAAAACTAGAATACGACATTTAATCATTCTCATTACTTACAATGCGCCTCAGACACAAACCCAACAACCCTTTCCCATTATTCATCGCGACAAGCAGCTACCGCTACTGCCCAAATGTGGGGCAGATCATCTGAGCATAGCGATGTATCTATATAAAATAGCCATTCGTCTATTTTAATTTATTTTTACTCTCATTGTGCATACTTTGCGCCCTCTAATTTTAAATGATAAAAACAATATTATGAAAACTGTTATTTTGGTCGTATTGAGTTTCTTTTTGATTTTACCTGTTGCTAAATCACAAGACAGCAATAAATTCAAATTCACTTTTGGATATAATATAGGGGGAGGGCAAAATTCGAACGGGTACCGGTTAACCCCCGATGCACAGGGAATTGTTTATTCTGAAGGAGGTATTCTTTCTTCCACGGGAATTAATGCTTCAGTATTTGTTACTGAAAAACTGCGGCCCCGCTTGGAATTTGCGTATTCGGAAATGAAATACGGAATGGATTTGAGCAGTCTTAACTCAGATTTTTACAAATCGACAACAAAGACAATTAATTTGAATGTTAATCTAAATCTTGATTATCTGGTGATGAATTCAAAGAAGTTTCAACTTTTCCTTTCTCCGGGAATCGTAACCGAATATGTTGCTGGCAAAACACAAAAAAATTATTCAACCGATGGAACGATAGACTATAAAAAATACAATGTTTTCTCTCAACAATATCCATCAGCCATTGCAGGCGCTAATTTTTCGATAATAGCAAAATACAAACTCAATGAGCATTTTGGATTTGCGTTAACCCCGGGATATAACTATTATTTCAGAAAGTATTTGACTGTTAATGACAAAGCCTACACAAGAGCTTTGTTAAACTTTGGTATTGAATATACCTACTAACTTTCCCGATATTTATCAGGATAAGGCTGTCTGAAAAGTCATTTATCACGTCATTCTGAACTTCCTGCCCGCAAGCTTGTCAGTCGGGATTTCAGGATCCCAACACATTGATCGTTAGACCCCGATCCCGGTATTCACCGAGACGGGGTGACTGGTTTATCAAATATGTTGCCTTTTCAGATCATCGCTTACAGTTTTCGGAACCTCGTCAGGTCTAAAAATTACACCGGCAAGGTTTTGAAGTGCGGCTATTTATTTGTGGTGCAACAGTGAGGGTTTCACTCCAAGTGAAGCCCTCACTAAATCGGAGCAAAAGATTCCCAGATCATTTCCCCAGCACCTTCAGCAGTGTGGCATTCGCGATTTCGAGTTCGCGGAGACGTTCTTTGGTGGCGGCTTCCAGTGTGTATTTGGGTGGATCGGCCACCTCAATCTGGTCGGCCAGCGCCCGCACGAAATTGTAGCCAAGCAGTTCGGAGATCAGTTTTAAGCGGTCGAGTCTGATCTGACCGGCCAACAACATTTTGGCCACCGAACTTGGGTGCATCCCAATTTTCGCGGCAAGGTCGGAGCTGTTCCAGCCTTTTTCTTTCAGCTTCAGGTTAATGAGCCTGATGGCTTCCTGTTCAAGATTTTCCATGTTATATTTATTGAGGATGACGATTGCTAATCCAAATCTACAATTTTTTAGAGAAACGAAAGTATTTATTGCTTCTAATTGTGAATTAAATACTCGAAATAAAGTACAGACTGCGTTTCCACAAGCGAGGAATGCTAGATTTTAAGTACAGATTGCGTTTCCACTAGCAAGGAATACTAGATTTTAAGTACAGATTGCGTTTCCACTAGCGAGGAATGCTAGATTTCAAGTACTAACTGCGTTTCCACTAGCGAGGAATGCTTGACTTTAAGTACAGATTGCGTTTCCGCTAGCGAGGAATACTAGATTTTAAGTACAGATTGCGTTTCCGCTAGCAAGGAATACTAGATTTTAAGTACAGATTGCGTTTCAACTAGCAAGGAATGCTAGATTTTAAGTACAGACTGCGTTTCCACTAGCGAGGAATGCTAGATTTTAAGTATTAGCTGCATGTTGTTACGCAATATATTCGCATGACGTAGTATGAATTGCCTGTTTCAGCGCCGTTGGCGCCCTGCGGTTGCCTCTCCTTAATGCCAGCGCTCAACCGACGGGCCGTCAATCTTATTCGAAATAGCGGAACTCCTCAACCAGCAAGCGGTACAGCTCTTCGCGGACTTTCTTGGTTAGTTCCTGAATCTCGGCAAACAGGTCGTGCATATCTTGCAGTCCTTCCTTTTCGGCATATTTCTTAATCTGGATGATTCCTGAATACGGTGTCAGGTAATCGTCGTACGCGAAATACCGGAAGTACGGTTCGTCTTTCAAACCCACATTTCGAAGGTATTGCCCTTTGCAGTAGTTCAGGTTCCAGGTTTTATAGAGCAGTTTGATCTTTTTCACCAGCAGAAAAGCCAAGCCGTGATCGGCATTAACTTCGGGATCGAGTACCGTTGCCCAGAACGATTCGGGATTGGCCGGACAAAGCGGGTTATCCACAAAGATTTCCGGAGCGCCGACAACAGGATTGTCTTTCTCGAAGGTGGTTACCACACAACGGTTTTCGGCCAGCACAAAGGCAAAACACAGGGAATACCAATACGAAGCTAAATCTGGGGTGATTGCCGGTGTCCAAATGTCAGACTGGTTCGCCCATAAAGGATAATTCCCATTCAATGCCTTTGAGATTGAAAACCATGTTGCCAATACTTTTGCAGATTCTAAAGAATAAGCGCAATAACCTCTATTATCTGGCGGACCACCAAAAGTCTTTGTCTTATTCATTCCTTTAATATCATTATCCAGCCGAAACCATACTCTGTCTGGCTTATTTGACAAGCGTACTAAAGCTTCTTGTCTCAGCCTTACAGGAGTATTGTCATCCATAAAACCTACAAACGAGCCAGTCGGCAACCCACAAGTTCTGTTCAGCTTAAAATGTCTATCAATATCTTTTAAAGGGAAACCACTTACAACTTTGTTTTGCTCGTCCTTTTTCTTGGCTCTGCTATAATCGTATCTTGTTTGCTTTCTTAACTTTTCGTCAATTTCCAAAAATGGCAATTGTGTTCGTATATCAATTCGTTTAGTATCAAGTGTTATCCTATCAGCTTTAAGTTTTTCTTCGCCAAACACGAAGTTCAATTCTTCATCGGCCAAATTCCAATTAATATTCAGGTCTTGTTTGGTGAAATGCGAATAATCGGCTACTTCAACCGTATTGGTGCGGTTTTCGTCGTAGCTGTATTTCCAGATGGTGAAGGCCAGCGGCCATTTGCCCTGCAATTTGAAAAACTCGTTGCTGGTAATGATAAAACCGTCGAGGTACGCAAAATGCCTGTCCCATTCCTTCCGGAAACCAATGTATGTTGGCCGTGGTATCAGCCACGAGGTTGGCGTAAAGATCAACACCAGCGATTCTGCGGTTTCGTTCCGTAGCGCTTTTAGCTTCGAAATATTCAGGATTTGTCCCAAAAAAGCCAGATAACGTTCTTTCCCGGCATCTTCGCCCGTTAATTCGAGGATGGACGGATGGATCGAATAATTGGAGCCGGTGTCTTCGCGGGCCGATTCGTGTTCGTCGGTATTTTTATAGGGCGGGTTCAGCAAAAAAGCCAGCGGTTTATCAATGGCCAGGTTCTTCAGTTTTAGCTCTTTTTCTAACCGGCGCAGGTAATTGGCGGCATCGCAATCCAGAAAATTCAGGCCTTCGTTGTCGGTTGTTTTCGGGATAATGGTAAAGCCCGATTCGATGTGGTAAGGATCAATTTTCATACGGCGTTCGATAATCCGCAACAAGTCGGGCTGCAATTCGGAGATGATTTTGTGCTTCAGCCGTCCGCGCCAGCTCGAAATCAGGTTGCCCGAACCACCAGCCGGATCGAAGAAAATATACTGCTCGTTCAGTTGGGCATCAATCACTTTTTTGGCATACCAAAGCGCGAATTTGCTCAGGTTGATGTCGGTAAAGAAAATGCCGTGCTGTTTCACATATTCGGGGTCGATGCGCGAAATTACCTCGTCGAACCGGCTGAAATAATAATCGACCGTCAGCCCCGAACCTTCGTTGGTGAAGATAAACCGGGTTTCGACAAACTTCTTAAACTCACGGAATAGCGTGGGTTTGATCACAATTTCGTCGCTAAATTTCTGCCCCTTGAAACCAACCAGGCAAATTTTATTGGAGCTTTCGTTGATCGAAATGGTAGAGGTAATATCCCAATAGGCAACCATCGAATAGAACGCATGAACGGCGTCAATCGGGTGTTCGAAGTACTTCTTCAGCAACTCGATTTGGTCGATGAAATTACGGGTATTCATTTGCAGGCGTTCGACCCCCGAATTCCGAAGGATATTCAGGATTTCGTAGATTTCGTAGTCGATGCTTTTGGCTTCACCGGCAAAATAATCGCCTTCCAGATCCTTCGGTTCGAGCCAGTAAATGGCTTTATCGCGTATTTCCCTTTTGCTTAACTGTGCCGTTTTCCGGGTATTTTCTTTTCCAATGGTGTTTGGCGCCACCTGCGGATCGGATGTGTGGGCCATGATGACAGCAAATTCGGGCAACTGATTCACCTTCCAAATACCAACAAATTTGTGGGCAATAACCACCACCACCGAATAAACCAGCCCGTGTTTTTTGTGGTAATGCAGTGCCTGGTAAAAACCATCGAGCCAATCGGAATAGTGCGATTTAGCTTCCACAATAATCTGGCCTTCGATGTACACATCGGCGCCACAGGCATCCGATTCAATCTTGAATTTGTCGGGGTTCAGTTTCTTGAAAAACGGGTACAACAATGGCCGTTTGGCATCCTCGTTACTGTCGCTGTAGAGGTACTTTTTAAGTTGCTTGATTTCTTCAGTGAAGATCGATTTGCCTTTTGAACGTGACGGAATTGCCATTGAAATACTGGTTTTGAAAATCGCTACAAATTAGGATTTTTATGTCAATCTATCAACTGACAAACTGAAATTGGCAAAACATGACATCAGAAAATCCGTTATGTTTTTTTGATCGATTTTTCCTGCCATATTTTTGGGTTACGGAACGTACTGATAACTGCCAATACTTCCACTATTCGCACTTCTTCGTTGATGTAGAAATGAATCATATATGGGAATTTATTCACTAAAAGACAGCGGATTTGTTTGTAACGGATGCTATAAATATGTGCAGTTTTTTTCAGGCTGTCAATCTGAAAAATTATTGTCTTGTGAAATTTTTCACCTAATCCGGATTTTTGTTGGTTATACCAGTTGATAATGTCTTGAATGTCAGCAAGAGCCTCCGGTTCAATTTTTATCTTGTATATCATCAGACTTTCAAGGTTTTTTTTGCCTCGTCCCAATCCATAAGTATTTCAGGATCATTCCTAACTTTATCAAATCGCTCCATCACAACGTCCTGATGTTCTTCAGGAATGGTGTACCCTTCGGTTTCTTTTTGCATAGCGTAATCGAGAATACTTTTAATGGCATTGATCAGCTTAATATCATTCACCAGCTTAAACTGCTCTATGATAATTGCCTTTTGAACTTGCACATCCATATAATTCAGTTATTTGTCCTCATTTATTCTCCAAAACTTACTTTCAAAACAAAGATACAAAATAATGGTTGTAACATTACAATCAGAAAATTCAAAATTCAGGATGTCACATGGTGTTGTGTTAACTCAATTTTGTTAAGTCCCAGTCACCCCGAATTTATTTCGGGGTCCCATCCTGGTCAAGGTGATGCCGAAACAAGCCTTCGACGTGAGCTCAGTCGAACGTTCGGCATGACGCTCCGTTAAAAGATCATTAACACAACACTAGCTCCCTTCTGAAGTTTTTCGTTCCTTTGACCGATAAATAATACCTTCTCAAATATTCTGGAAATGACCAATAACGATATCCTCAAGAAACTGCGTGTTGCCCTGAAACTGCGCGACGAAGACATCATTCAGATTTTAAAACTGGCTGATTTTACGGTCTCCAAAAGTGAAGTCAACGCCTTATACCGCACGGAAGATCACCCGAATTACAAGGAATGCGGCGACCAGTTGCTCCGGAATTTTCTGAACGGGTTGATTATTTACATGCGCGGGCCAGTCGCTGAAGATCAGAAACCTATTCAGGAAAAAGAAACTGCGAAAAAGGAAAAGCCAAAAGTTATCCTGAAAAAACCTGTCGTCATCAAAAGAAAAGAGAAATAGGCCAGATTGCAGCTATCCACTCATGTCATTTGTGGTCATTCATTGAACTTTTCGAATGAGGCATTTACAATTGAATGACCTTTTTCACTGACTACTGAACACTGCGACTGAACACTGCCTACTATCTTCATTTCCCCACGCTTTCCGGTATCCGTGGTTTCCCTGCTTCGAGCCAGGCCGTGTAGATTAATTCGGCCAGTGTTTTAGACGATTCTTCGAGTAATTTGACCGTAAACAAACTTGTATTTTCCCAAAGGCTTTTGTAGTAAATGTCGTTGTATTGGTTCCCAGCCTGTTCGTGTGCCCGGCTATCGGCCTGCAACAACAATCCGCAGTACGAATAATTGGCATATAAATAATTGAAAATATACGACTGAACCTGATTAACCTTGTGTATTCCGGAGGTTTTGAACTGAACTCCGTCGATGTACCGGTCGATCATGATTTCTTCGTAGCGGCGGTGAATACCTTTTTGTGAACTCAGCTGACCGTTGTAATTGGCCGTGATGTGTAGCGGCATAAAACCATCGCCCACATAATGTCCCAGATCGGCAGCAGTCAGCGCGGCCCTATTCCAGTCGCCTTTTCTGAAATCGGCAACCAGCGCTTGGTAGGTCGAATCGGTGACCCAGGGCAAAGTACCGTTTTTGATGACTATTTCTTTTCCGTATTTTGTACAGGCGGCGTCAAAATTCTGGATCATCTGATGGTTTTTGATGAAGTCATCGTAAATGTCGATATCGATAAAGTGCTTTACAAATTCGGTTTTATCCGTTTTCTTCCGAAGGTCGGCATCCGAACTATGATCGGCCAGAATTGGAGCCCATGCCTTCAGCTGATGGATTTCTGCGGGAAAAAAATCGACACATGAAGAATTGATTTTATAGTGAGCTTTTTCGCCCCAGCTGCACAAGCCAATCAAAAACACCAGAAGAATTGAGTAACGGATCAACGACCTGTTCATGGATATTGTTTAATGAGTATCAAATTAAGCTATAAAATCGATGCGCATCGAATACGAAAAAAGAAAATCATTCCAAAATTGCCTGCAAGAATACCACATTTCGATCATTTCCCCCATCTTTGAATAATCAATCTCAACAACGCATCATGTACAAGCGAATTCTGATCCTACTGCTGTTTTCACAAGTCCTCTTTTGGGGCGGATGTTCCGGAAAGCAGTCGGGAAACACATTGGCAAAACAAGCGGTGATCGATAGAACAGATTCGTGCCAGTTAAGCCCTCAGCATACCTATCAGATTTTTATCCCGGCTGTTGACAAGTCCTGTACCAATTGGCCGGTCATGATCCTTATCGACCCGCATGGAGATGGGAAATATGCCATTGATCAATTTAAAGAGGCGGCAAAAAAATACCCGGTTATTCTGGTTGCTTCCAATCTGATCAAAAACAATTACAGCGGCTACATTCAATCGATCGACGAATTGATTGCGGATGTCAAAAGCAAGTATCCGGTCGGAAATACAATTTACATCAGCGGTTTTTCGGGTGGTGCGCGCATGGCCATCGATTATGCGACCAACCATCGTGTAAATGGGATCATCGCCTGCGGAGCACTTGCCCAGCATGAACAAATAACAGCCGTCCGTTGCCCGTTAATGGCGATCGTTGGGTTAGACGATTTTAATTTTATTGAAGCAGCGCAATACGTGGTTGACCCTCTAAGCATCCCACAAAACTTGCTGATTGAACTGACCAACGCTTCACACTCGTGGCCCGAAAAAGGGTTATTGACCCGGGCGATGGGATATTTGCAATTATCATCAGGTGAATCAAATACTTGTTTCAGTACAAAATCGCTGGTTAAAGCATACCTGGCTGAACAAAAATCGTGTATCGATTCGTTCATTCGTTCAAAAGAAGCGCTCAAAGCAGCAATGATTGCCCGTAACATGGCCATTTCAAAAACATTTGAAAAGAGTAGTTCTTTTCAACCGATTTATGCAAAGTTGATTGAAGGTAATGAATGCATTCAACAGCAGGAAAAACTTTCAGTAAGCCTCCGTTTCGAGAATGAAGTCAGACAAGCCTATTTCAAGGCCTTGCATCAAAAAGATTCACTTTGGTGGAGAAACGAGATTACTAGCCTGAATTCGAAGATCGAATCGGAACCAAACCTATACAGCCAAATGGCTTTCAGGCGAATCAAAGGTTTTCTGGGGATCGCTTGCTATTCGTTAAGTAACCAGTATGTCGCTGGTAAAGACACCGAAAAACTGGAACAAATACTTGCGGTTTACCGGATGGTTGAACCCAACAACGCGGATATGCTCAACTTTTCGGCAGCTCTGGAAAAGATGAAAGGCAGTACGAAACGAAAATGAGCAAATAGCTGTTTTAGGAGTTATCGGTTGATTCTTTTTCCCATAGGATTTTCCCTTCTGACAAAAAACCATCCTCGACATTAAATTTGTCAAGTGAGCCCGCCTGATTTTGTATGCACAAAAAAGTTAAAGGATTCTCCGAATTATTCCGATAGGTTCTTTTGCCATTCGGCGAAATACATATTACAGAACCTTCCGAAACATCGAAGACCGCATCGTCAACCTGGAATTGTCCCGAACCTTTTAAAAACACATAAATCTCCTCGTGATTTTTATGTTGATGAATAAATGGAATTTCTGTCTTTGGTGGAATTACCGTAAATGATATCTCCGCACCGGTCGACTTAAGGATTTCTCCAATAAATATTTTTCCTTTTACTTCCTGATGCCGTTTCGGATGAATGTATGAACAATCCATTAATTGATCAATTGGGCCCAAATCAATTGCAGTATGATTTATTCCTTCGGATTTGATTTTTACACTTTTCATTTTTCGTGTTTTTTATAGTTTGAAATTGTACGTAAAATGCAATGGAATCAACCTGAATACGCCGGACTTTGCAACTCGTTCGTTATGAATGCAGCCATTCATGTTGAAAAAACTCTCAAAATAATCGGATCAGGATCCCTTTTTTCGGGGCAGGCTAAAATAGAAAGTTGACCCATTTCCAGGGGTGCTTTTCACCCAAATAGTTCCTCCATTTTTCTCAAGGAAGTCCAAACACAGGCTCAGCCCCAAACCGGTACCCTTTTCTCCCTTTGTACCTTCGGTCGAAATTACTTTGTCTAATTTGAAAAGGTTCGAGATTTGTTCGCTGGTCATGCCCACGCCCTGATCGGCAATGGAGCATATTTCGTTATCATTGTCGTCAACCAGTTCAATTTTTATAGGATCGTTTTCGGATGAGAACTTAATTGCATTGGTAATCAGGTTACGAAGAACAGTCTCGATCATTTGCATATCGGCAAATATGATTACTTCCTTTTCTTCATCAAAAATAAGCTTGATGTTTTTCACCATGGCAAAATCGTCTAATAATGATATTACCCGGTAAATCTGATTGGTCAGATTGTAGAAGGAAGGAGTAATTTTTATCCGGTTTAATTGGCTACTGCTCCACATCAGAAGGTTTTCAAGCAAACTGTATATTTTTTCAGTTGAAGAATGTATGTTCCGAATTAATTCTTTTTGCTCATCCTTATTAAACTGATATTCTTCGTCGATCAACAACGACGATAGTCCAATAATGGTTCCGAAAGGATTTTTTAAATCGTGGGCAATGATCGAGAAAAATTTGTCTTTCGAGATGTTGAGTTCATCAAGCTGAACATTTTTCTTAATTAAGAGGGTATTTGCTTCCTCAAGTTCCTGTGTACGTTGCTTTACCAGCTCCGAAAGTTGCTTCTGCACGTTCCGGTAAACCCTTAATCGGAACTTGAACAAACGATAAATCAGGAAAACGATTAAGAAAGCAACCAAAATTCGGAACCACCAGGTTTGCCACCAGGGAGGCAGAACAGTGATCTGTAACGAAACGCCTTCCTCATTCCAGGTGTCATCGTTATTTGAAGCCTTTACTCTGAAAGTATATTTTCCCGGATCAAGGTTTGTATAGGTAGCTCCTCTTACAAAGCCTACATAATTCCAATCTTTATCGAACCCCTCCAATTTATAGGCGTATTGATTCTTTTCGCTGAAGATAAAGTTTAAAGCAACATACTTAAAAGTTATAAAAGATTGATTATGGGTTAACACAATTTCTTTTACTTGCGAAATGTGTTTGCTCAGAGGTGATCCTTTTTCCCCAATAGCAACAGGCTTGTTAAAGATTAAAAAATCAGTGAGATGAACTGGAGGTACAAAGCTATTTTCTTTAATATTGTCGGGGAAAAATACATTGAAACCATTTAATCCGCCAAAATACATTTCTCCGGTCGAGCTCTTTAAATAGGCCCAGCGGTTAAAAACTTTACCCTGCAAACCATCCTGAACGGTAAAATTTTTGAACCTGATTTTTAGTTTCCCGTCATCCGTATCATTTGATTCGATTGTTGCCTTTGAAATGCCGTCAAAAGTACTAATCCAAAGATTTCCAAGCCCATCTTCCAGTATACCCACGACCGAATTATCTGGTAACCCTTGTTCTTTCAGATAATGTGTAAATGACTTGGTTTTAGGATTGAAAAGATTTAATCCGCAGCCGTCGCCGCCAACCCATAAACGCTTTTTACTATCTTCAAAAATAACGTTTATGGAAAGGTTAATCAAACTGGTGCTATCTTGATCGTTATGTGCAAAACTTTCCATTTTGCCTGAATCATGATTGATTTTTACCAACCCATAAGTTTCGGACGAAATCCATATATTATTATGCGAATCGCTTGTAATACACCTTATTGAATTGTAACTAGCAGGTTCTTTTGAAAGCTCTACCGGCATGAATTTATCAGTAACCGGATCGAGCTTGTACAATCCGGTGGAAAAATTTCCTACCCAAACTTCATCGTTGTTGCTAACATAAATATTGAATATACTATTGCTATTCAAATTGTTTTTATCGACAAAGTCGTATTTTTTCTTTAGAATTAAGTTGTCGCCTTCAATTTTGAAATAGTTTAATCCTCCCTGCCACATACCTGCCCACAAACCACCTTTATGATCGGCTTTAATTGCCAAAACCTTGTCGTTGGTTAAGGTTCGCGAATCGTTAAGGTTGCTCCTGAAATTGCTGAATTTTTTCGTCTTTGGATTAAATTTATTAATACCACCACCATCGGTTGATATCCAGATGTTTCCACCCTGATCTTCGGTAAAACAGGTAACCGAACTGCCGAATAAAGAATTTTTATCCTGAGATTCCTGCTTGTAATGGATAAATCGTTCAAAACGCTTGTCGTAGCAGCTAACCCCGCCACCCCAGCAAGCAATCCAGATAATACCATCACGACTTATGTATATTTCCTGTATAGAATTGCTTAATAACGAGTTATCCAATTGTGATGAGGTATAGTTGCTAAATATTTTGGTGTCGGGATCGAACACTTTTATGCCACTTCCAATGGTGCCAATAAATATTTTTCCATCCTTGTTTTGGGCAATCGTCGTAACATTGTTGTTGTTAAATGATTTATCGTTGTTGATGTTTTTATAACTCGAAATTAATTTTCCTTGCTTGTTGAGAACATCAATGCCCATTGTATAATAACCAATCCAAAGATTGTCGTGATTGTCGATCAGTAAGCAGTTAATATTGTTATCTGTTAATTTGTAAAGTGGATCTTTTGTACCATACTTAATCGTTGAATTTGTTTCAGGATTGTATTTGATAAGGCCATAATCTTTGGCATATAAAAACGAAAACCAAAGCATTCCATTTTTATCCTGGCAGATACCCGTACATTCTGCTATTTTATCGGATGAGTTTATTTTCGTTTTTATATGTTGAGTAAAACGGTTGGTTTTTCTATCAAATAAATAGATTCCAAAATAACATCCAAGCCACAATCTTCCACTGTTATCTTCGAATATCTGGCATATCCCATTGTTTATGTTTTGATTGTTATTGTCAATCATGGAAATTTTTTCGAAGTTGTTTTTATCCCGGTTATACCGGCATAATCCGGTTCGCATTCCAATCCACAGATTATTCAGCTTGTCTTCGTAGATACAATTGATGTAGTTATAAGGGATCGAAGTGGTATCTTTTTTGTCGTTTTTATACACCGTAAAACCAATGCCATCAAATTTATTCAAGCCATCCGCAGTCCCAATCCATTGGAATCCATCATGATCCTGACAAAAACACTTTACATCGCCATGCGACAAACCCATACCGGTTGTCAGATTATGAAAAGATAATTTCTCATTTTCGGCAATCGTGCAAAATGTAGAAAGTATCAATATAATGAAAATAAGTATCTTTCTCATTAAAGAAAATTTTTCAGTAAGATATTTAATAAATTCGAAAAAAACCTTAACAAAACAGAATAAAAAAGAAAAAGAAAAACAGGAAGCGTTGTAAAATAACGCCTTACAAAGCTCGCCCGGCTGATCATTATATTAAGAGGTACAGGCCAATCTATTGGTATATGAGCGTTTACCAATAAAAAAGGTGCCCATTTAACAGACACCTTTTTGTAAGAATTTGGAGGTCAGTGGCGGATTCGAACCGCCGTACACGGTTTTGCAGACCGCTGCCTAACCACTCGGCCAACCGACCAAAACCTGATTTTCCCCTTTTGGGTGCGCAAAGATAACAAAAAAACATCCCAACCTCCAAGAAAATTTAATTCGTCGGATGACTTCAACCCGAAAGCGGACTTTTGGATCAAAAAAATCTGGATTTCGGAAGAATTCCTACCGAATCATTATCTTTGCCGATCATATTCATAACCTGAACGAGATGTTAGATAAAATCAAGGCATTAAAGGAAGAAATTGAAAAGGTTTCGGTTTCCTCCAAAGAAGATGTTGAAGAACTCCGTATTAAATATATCAGCAAAAAAGGTCTGGTTGGACAGCTTTTTAACGAATTTAAAGATGTACCTGCCGAACTAAAAAAAGAAGTCGGACAAGCCATTAACGAGTTGAAGGAATTGGCTGTCAATAAGATGAACGAACTACGAGATGGTTTTGAGGGAGCTGATCAAGGTGAATCGAACCTCGACCTGACCATGCCTGGAGAACCCGTAACACTTGGGAGCCGGCATCCGTTATCGATTGTTAAAAACGAAATGATCGACATCTTTACTCGTCTTGGTTTTACAATTGCTGAAGGACCCGAAATTGAAGATGACTGGCATGTTTTTTCAGCTCTTAATTTTCCGCCCGAACATCCGGCGCGTGATATGCAGGATACTTTCTTCATCGAGAAAAATCCGGATGTACTGCTCCGGACGCACACTTCGAGCGTACAAATCCGTGTCATGGAAAAGACTCAGCCGCCTATCCGGGCTATTTTCCCCGGACGTGTTTTCAGGAACGAAGCCATCTCAGCCCGTTCGCACTGTATTTTCCATCAGATTGAAGGTTTATATGTTGATGAGAATGTGTCGTTTGCCGACCTGAAACAGACTTTGCTGTATTTTGCCCGCGAACTTTTTGGCGAAAAAACTCAAATCCGGCTTCGTCCTTCCTATTTCCCTTTTACCGAACCATCGGCCGAAATGGATGTCAGTTGCTCGATTTGCGGAGGCAAAGGATGCAACGTTTGTAAATATACGGGCTGGCTCGAGATTCTGGGCTGCGGAATGGTCGATCCCAATGTTTTGGAAGCCTGCAACATCGACAGTAAAAAATATACCGGGTTCGCTTTTGGAATGGGAATCGAACGAATTACGATGCTGAAGTATGGGATCAAGGATATCCGTCATTTCTTCGAAAACGATGTCAGGTTCCTGAAACAGTTTGAATCGGCAAACTAATATTGTCAATTGGTAGTCATTTAGTTGTCATTTATATGAAAAAATCCTGGTTCTGATTGAACCGGGATTTTTTTTTGAGCTCTTTTCTGATGTTTCATTCATGAAAAACCAAAATGGGGGTTTGTGTATGCAATACCAGTTTGCGGGCAATGCTTGGGTTAAAAAATCGGGTCAGTAAATTTCGCCGATGGGTTGTTAAAGCCAATGCATCAATTTTGTTTTCCTGAATAAAATGATCAATAGCTTCAGGAAGATTTTTGTTTTGTACCAGCCGGCAATCAAAAGCGGCATACGGATATTTTTCGCACAATGCTTCCCGCATTCCCTCGAGCATCGCCTCATCCAACTCACCGCTGTTTCCCTGATTAACATGAAGACAAATTACCTTGCATTCGAAAGGTTTCATCAGCTTGAGCAGACTATCCAATGCAATAAAATTATGCGCCTCAAAATTGGTGGCGTAAACAACTGTTTTGAAGTTCTTAAACCCATCATTCGGAGTGTTTTCGGGAATTGCCAATACCGGAACTTTTGTGTTAAAAATGACACCGGCTGTGGTCGATCCGATCAGGTCGCCCGATTGGGCATCACTGCCCCGCATTCCCATTACAATTAGTTTGGGTGGATGAATCCGAATGTAGGAAAGGATATCATCGTCGGCTTCACCAACTTTGACAATGTATTCAGGTCGGGCTTCTTTCCAGCGTTCCGGATCAATTACATCCGTCAGTTTGGTTAAAAATTCTTCGAATTTCTGGCTGGTAATCTTCTCTGTCATTTCATAATTCAGGAATAGAGCTGAATCATAAACTATTAACCTGAGTTCGAAATAAGGAATACGTTAATAAAGAGCTAGTTGTCCAAAAGTTGGTTCTACATCATATTTTATTGATGGTTTTTTTGGCAGGAA